>Ga0247803_1000139_pt1 | contig 43249 bp, 40 predicted proteins | sample UWRJL014104B1_FD_180928 | JGI IMG/M metagenome (GOLD analysis project Ga0247803, IMG submission 180928) | Plant litter microbial communities from Arlington Agricultural Research Station in Wisconsin, United States - UWRJ-L014-104B-1 | ecosystem: Environmental > Terrestrial > Plant litter >... | reverse complement strand
CGCAGGCGCCGTCGATGCCGAAGCGTTCGCGCACCCGCGCTCCCACGGCGAGGGCCCAGGGCGCGTGCACGGTGAGGCCGAACGGTGAGTGAAGGATGACCCGCCAGTCGCCGAGCTCGTCGCGGAACCGTTCCACGACCAGGGTCTGGTCGGTGGGCAGGTAACGGGTGGCTGCGCGCTGTTCGTCGAGGAAGACCAGCAGGTTGGTCACCGCCCGCTCGTCGAGGCCCACGGCCAGGCAACGTGCCCTGGCCTTCGCGGGCGTCAGCGCGGAGACCTCGCGGAGGAATGCGCCGATGGCCGCGCCGAGCTCGGCGGGCCGGCCCAGGCCGTCACCCTTCCAGAACGGCAGCCGGCCGGGTTCGCCGAACGCGGGCACCACGAGCACCCTGTCGTGGGTGATCTCCTGGATGCGCCAGCTGGTGGCGCCGAGCGCGAACACGTCGCCGACCCGGGATTCGTAGACCATCTCCTCGTCGAGCTCGCCGACCCGGCGGCCGGTGGCCGAGTCGCCGCCCACCATGAAGACGCCGAACAGGCCACGGTCGGGGATGGTGCCGCCGCTGGTGACGGCCAGGCGCTGGGCGCCGGGCCGGCCGGTGAGCAGGCCGCTGTCGCGGTCCCAGATGATGCGCGGGCGCAGCTCGGCGAACTGGTCGGACGGGTACCGGCCGGCGAGCAGGTCGAGGGTGGCCTCGTACGCGGAGCGCGGCAGGGTCGCGAATGGGGCGCTCCGGCGCACGGCGTCGAACCATTCCTCGGCGTCGATGGGTTCGAGGGCGACGGCGGCGACGGTCTGCTGGGCGAGGATGTCGAGCGGGTTCGCGGGCACCTGCAGCGACTCGATCATGCCGGAGACCATCCGTTCGGCGGCGACGGTGGCGTGGATGAGGTCGGCCCGGTGCTTGGGGAAGATGATGCCCCTGGAGACCTCACCGACCTGGTGGCCGGCCCGGCCCACGCGCTGCAGGCCGCTGGCCACCGACGGCGGGGATTCGACCTGCACCACCAGGTCGACCTCGCCCATGTCGATGCCGAGCTCCAGGCTCGAGGTGGCCACCACACAGCGGAGCCTCCCGGACTTGAGGTTGTCCTCGATCATGGCCCGCTGTTCCTTGCTCACCGAACCGTGGTGCGCGCGGGCGAGCAGCGGCTCTGCACCCTCGCTCTGGCCGCTGCCGCCCATCAGTTCGGCGGGCGGTCGCGGCGGCTGCGCAAGAGCCGCCCGGGCCGCGGATGCTTCGCCGGCATCCGCGCCGCCGGCCTCCGTGACGCTGCCGGCCGGGCCGCCCGCGAGCACCAGCTCGGCCTCGTCCGCTGCGGCGAGCCGGTCGGAGTAGATCTCGTTGAACCGGGCGGTGAGCCGCTCGGCCAGGCGGCGGGAATTGGCGAAGACGATCGAGGAGGAGTGCGCGAGCACAGCATCCACGATGGCTTCTTCGACGTGCGGCCAGATCGACCCGGTCTGCGGGGCGGCGGCGGAGGTGGCGCCCTCCGGGGTGGGCACGGCGCCCAGTTGGGTCATGTCGTCCACGGGCACGACGACGCGCAGGTCGAAGCGTTTTTCGTTCTTCGGCGCCACGATCTCGACCGGCGCGAGGCCGCCGAGGAACCGGGCGACCTCCGATGCCGGCCGGACCGTGGCGGACAGGCCGATGCGCTGCGCGGGCTTGGCGAGCAGGGCGTCGAGGCGTTCGAGGGACACGGCCAGGTGTGCGCCGCGTTTGCTGGCCGCGACGGCGTGGATCTCATCGATGATCACGGTGTCCACGCCGCGCAGCGACTCGCGGGCGGCGGAGGTGAGCATCAGGAAGAGTGATTCCGGGGTGGTGATCAGGATCTCCGGCGGTGTTTTCACCAGTGCGCGGCGGTCCGCGGCGGGGGTGTCTCCGCTCCGCACGCCCACGGTCACCCGCACCGGGGCCAGGCCGAGCCGTTCGGCGGCCTGGCCGATCCCCACGAGCGGCGCGCGCAGGTTGCGTTCCACGTCGACACCGAGGGCCTTCAGCGGCGAGATGTAGAGCACCCGGGTGCCGGTCGGCTCGGCGGCCGGCGTGGCGGGGGCATCCGTCGCAGCCGGTGCTGTGGACGCCGCGTAGAGCCGGTCGAGCGCCCAGAGGAACGCGGCCAGGGTCTTGCCAGAGCCGGTGGGGGCGACGACGAGGGTGTGCGAACCGCGGGAGATGGCGTCCCAGGCGCCGAGCTGCGCCTCGGTGGGCGCGTCGAACGCGCCGGAGAACCAGGTGCGGGTGGCCGGCGAGAGGCGCTGGAGGATCTCCGTCATCTCCCCATCCTCCCCGATACCACCGACATCTTCCCGGATGCCGCCCGCAACTGTTGCCCGTGCGGACAATTGCGCCCGGTGTGCCGGGTGCAATTGTCCGATTCGGCAACAGTTGCCGCGTCCGGTGAGCGGATGGCGCGGGGCGCGCGAGCCGGCCGGCGGGGTCGGTCAGGCGGAGGCGACGAGCTGCACCCGGAGGGAGTCGACCCCGGTGGCGATCACGTCGTTGGCCGCCCAGCGCGCTGCGAGGCGGGCCAGGGTGGCGTCGAGCACGGCCCGGCTGAGCCCGTCGACGAGTTCGAGGCGCACGATCAGCTCTGGCCCCGCCAGTTGGGCCTGCGGGTCGCCCGCGACTAGACTCACCGACAACACGGCCAATTCGCTGGTGATGGACTCGTCGAACGCCGCGGCAACCGCCCGGCTGGCGTAGCTGGGGGTCCACGGCGTCGATTGTGCGATCGCCCAGAGCGCCGGCCGGCGCACCACGAACTCGGTGTCGGCGGTGGGGTCGAGCACCACCAGGTCGGTGTTCTCCTGCGCCGCCGCCAGCGCCACCCGCACCGCGTCGGCGGGTACCGGCCGGGCCTCGGCGTTCCACGCCCGCAGGGCCGCGGCCGACGAGAACACCGGGAGCACGGCACGGCCGTCCGGTCCGGCCACGGTGATGATCGAGAGTTCCTGGGTCTTGTCCACCCGCAGCCCGTGCGCACCGACCTCGGCGGGACCGGCATCCCCTGCCGCACCGTCGGGGTTCTCCGCGCCGAGCACGGTGACCAGGGGAATCAGCAGCCGTGCCGAGCGGAAGGCGTCGATGACGCCCTCCTCCCCCGTCTCGCGCGCCCGGAAGCGCCGGAGCGCGTCGATCAGCGCTGGCGGTGCCAGGCCGTCGTCGTCGGCGAACGCGGTCTCTTCGAGAGACCGGCCCGCCCAGGGCTGGCCGGCGGAGTCGGCGCCCGGGTCACCGTTCGGGTCCGGCCGCCCGGTGGAGCCGAGGTTATGCGCCGGAGACATCCAGCGCCTCGGCGAGGGTGAACGCGCCGGCGTACAGCGCCTTGCCCACGATCGCGCCTTCCAGGCCCAGCGGCACGAGCTCGCGGAGCGCCGCGATGTCGTCGAGGCTGGCGATGCCGCCGGAGGCGATCACCGGCCGGTGGGTGCGCTCCATGACCTCGCGCAGCAGTTCGATGTTCGGTCCCTTGAGGGTGCCGTCCTTGGTGACGTCGGTGACGACGTAGCGGGTGCAGCCGGCCTCTTCGAGGCGCTCGAGCACCTGCCACAGGTCGCCGCCGTCCTTGGTCCAGCCGCGGGCGGCGAGGGTGGTGCCGCGCACGTCCAGGCCCACCGCGATGGCGTCGCCGTACTGCGCGATCACGCTGGCGGCCCACTCCGGGTTCTCCAGTGCGGCGGTGCCGAGGTTTATGCGCTTGACCCCGGTGTTCAGGGCTGCTTCCAGCGACGCGTCGTCGCGGATGCCGCCGGAGAGCTCCACGTTGACGCCGCGGAGCTGCTTGATGACTTTCTTGAGCACGCTGGTGTTGTTGCCGCGCCCGAACGCCGCGTCGAGGTCGACGAGGTGGATCCACTCCGCGCCCTGGTTCGCCCAGTCGAGGGCGGCATCCATCGGGTCGCCGTAGTTGGTCTCGGTGCCGGCTTCACCCTGGGTGAGGCGCACGGCCTTGCCGTCGGCGACGTCGACGGCGGGCAGGAGGACCAGCTTCGGGGTCTTGTTGAACTCGCTCATGATGTGCTGTGGTGACCTTTTCGTGTTCGTGCGGCCGCGCGTGAGCGGCCGACTGGGGATGTCTAGTCGCGGAGCGTGCCGAGCCAGTTCTTCAACAGGCGGATGCCCGCGTCGCCGCTCTTCTCCGGGTGGAACTGGGTGGCCGTCAGCGGGCCGTTCTCGACCGCGGCCAGGAACGGGGCCCCGTGTTCGGCCCAGGTGAGCCGCGGAACCGGGAACGGTGGCATGACGTCGAGGGTCCATTCCTGGGCGGCGTAGGAGTGCACGAAGTAAAACCGTTCCTCCTCCAGCCCACGGAACAGCACCGACTCGGGGTCGGGGGTGACGGTGTTCCAGCCCATGTGCGGCAGCACCGGAGCGGGCAGCGCGGTCACGGTGCCCGGCCACTCGCCGAGGCCCTCGGTGTCGATGCCGCGCTCGACGCCGTGTTCGAACATGACCTGCATGCCCACGCAGATGCCCATCACCGGTCGCCCGCCGGAGAGGCGTTTGTCGATGATGTCCCCACCGTGGGCGTCGTTCAGCGCCGCCATCACGGCGCTGAACGCGCCGACGCCGGGAACGAGGAGGCCGTCGGCTTCGAGAGCGAGCTTGCGGTCACCGGTGAGGGTGACGTCGGCGCCGGCCAGCTCGAGCGCCTTGACGGCCGAGTGCACATTGCCGGTGCCGTAGTCCAGGACGACGACCGAGGTCACAGGGCCCCCTTGGTGGACGGGATACCGGACACGAGCGCGTCGTAGGCCTTGGCCTGGCGGAAGGCGCGCGCGAAGGCCTTGAACTCGGCTTCGGCAATGTGGTGCGGGTCGCGGCCGCCGACGACGGTGACGTGCACCGTGAGCGCGGCGTTGAACGCGATGGCTTCGAAGACGTGCCGCACCATGGAACCGGTGAAGTGGCCGCCGATGAGGTGGAATTCGAATCCGGCCGGCTCGCCGGTGTGCACCAGGTAGGGCCGCCCGGAGATGTCGACGACGGCCTGCACCAGGGCTTCGTCCAGCGGAACCAGCGCGTCGCCGTAGCGCGAGATGCCGGACTTGTCGCCGAGGGCCTGCTTGATGGCCTGGCCCAGGACGATGCCGATGTCTTCGACGGTGTGGTGCACGTCGATCTCGATGTCGCCCTTGGCGTGCACGGTGAGGTCGGTCAGCGAGTGCTTGGCGAAGGCCGTGAGCAGGTGGTCGTAGAACGGCACACTGGTGTGGATGTCGCTCACCCCGGTGCCGTCGAGGTCGATCGACAGGTCGATGCTCGATTCGCTCGTTTCGCGCTGCAGGTGGGCACGGCGAGGCGAGGGCGTGACGTTGCTCATGGCGTTAGTTTATTCGGCTATCGCCAGCGAGCCGTGCGATGGCCGTCAGGAACGCCGTCGTCTCGGCTTCGGTGCCGGCCGAGACCCGCAGGTGGCCGGGGATTCCGACGTCGCGGATCAGGATACCGTCGGCCAGGAGTGCCTCGAAGGTGGCGTGCGGGTCGGCGACCCCGCCGAAGAGCACGAAGTTGCTTCCGCTGCGCAGCGGCCGGAACCCGAGCGCGGTGAGCTCGGTGACCAGGCGGTCGCGCTGAACCCGGATGTCGTCGACCATGGCGAGCATCTCACCGGTGTGCGCGAGGGCTGCGACGGCGGCCGCCTGGGTGAGGGCTGACAGGTGGTACGGCAGCCGGACCAGGCGCAGCGCATCCGTGACCGCGGCGTCGGCGGCAAGGTAGCCGAGTCGGACGCCGGCGAAGGCGAAGGCCTTGCTCATGGTGCGCGACACCAACAGGCGTTCCCGGCCGGGCAACAGGGTCAGGGCGCTGTCGGTGCCGTCCGGCGCGAACTCGGCGTAGGCCTCATCGACGACGACGATGCCCGGGGTGGCGTCGTAGACGGCCGCGATGGTCGCGAGGGACAGCGGCGTGCCGGTCGGATTGTTCGGCGAGCAGAGGAAGACGATGTCCGGCGTGGTCTCGCGCACCCAGCGGGCGGCGGTCTCCGGCGACAGTTCGTAGTCGGCGTCGCGGTCGCCGGGGATCCAGCGGGTATCGGTGCCGGAGGCGAGGATCGAGTACATCGAGTAGGTCGGCGCGAAGCCGAGCAGGGAACGGCCCGGGCCGCCGAAGGCCTGCAGCACCTGCTGCAGGACCTCGTTGGACCCGTTTGCTGCCCAGATGTTGTCGCGGGTGAGACCGTGACCGAGGTAGCCGGCCAGGTCGTCCCGCAGCCGGCTGAACTCCCGGTCGGGGTACCGGTTGACGGTGAGGATGGCGTCGGCCAGGGCGGCCGCGATGTCGGCGGCCACGGCGGGCGGTATCGGGTGGGTGTTCTCGTTGACGTTCAACGCCACCGGAACGTGCAGCTGGGGTGCGCCGTACGGGATTTGTCCACGGAGGTTGGCACGCAGGGGCAGGTCGTCGAGGCTGGTCACCCGAACAAGCTTAGTTGCGCCGCGCCGGGCCTCTTTCAAGGGGGCCTGGTTCGGCGGCCGGATCAGTAGTCGGCGGGAAGCGCGAGGCGCTGGCCGGGCTGCACGGCCTCGGAGGCGAGCTGGTTGAGGTTGACGATGTCGGCGATCACGTCGCGCGGGTCCTGGGACGGGGCGATCGTCTCGGCCAGCTGCCAGAGCGACTGGCCGGCCTCGATGGTGACGTAGTCGAACGCGGCCGCGCCGATTCCGGCGGTGCCCTCTGCTGCGGCCATGCCGCCGTTGAGGGCGATGCCGATGGCGCCGAGCACCAGGGGTACCGCGGCGAGGGTGGTGAACACGGTGCGACCGCGACGGGTCAGCCGCAGGTGCGTGGTGGGCGTGCTGGCCTGGGCGGGGTTGGTTCGGGCGTGGTTGGTTCGGGTGTGGCTGGCCGCGGCGTGGGTGATGGAGCCGGGCTTCACTGCGTATGCGCTCATGTCAAACCTCCTGGTAACGCATCTGGCCCTCGGCCGGGAGGGCCAGATGCGAATCTATGTTCCGAATATATCTTCGAGTGTTCGAACAATCAACCCTGTTTCCGGATATTATGGAGAGATATTCCGCAACACACTCGAATGCATGTCTACGGATCGTCGCTCGGTGGCTACAGTTTCGATCGGGTAGCAGTACTCAAACAGACACCACCGACATTGCCGTCCGACGGTTCTCCGACGCACTCCGGTGGCACCATGAGCCAGCACAGGATTTGCCAGCAGGGGAATCGCCAGCACGGCCAGCCAGCACCAGCACCAGACCCAACCGACTAACCAGAGGAGCGACAACGTGGCACAACAGAGCACACCTCGGGACAAGGGCGGCACGCGACGCCGCAAGAGCCTGAGCGACAAACAGCGCGCCGTGATGGACGTCATCCAGCGTTCGGTGCGCGACCGCGGTTACCCGCCGAGCATGCGCGAGATCGGCGATGCGGTCGGTCTGTCCTCCCTGTCGAGCGTGACCCACCAGCTGCACCAGCTCGAGCTGAGCGGCTACCTGCGTCGCGACCCGCACCGGCCGCGCGCGCTGGAGGTGCTCATCGAGCTGCCCCAGTCCACCGACGAGGTCACGCCCGGTGCCGCAGACGACTACCAGGCCGGCATCCAGGTGGGCGACGCGGCGATGGTGCCGCTCGTCGGGCGCATCGCCGCCGGTATCCCGATCATGGCCGACCAGCAGATCGACGAGATCTTCCCGCTCCCCCGCCAGCTGGTGGGCAAGGGCGAGCTGTTCATGCTCAAGGTCGTCGGTGAGTCGATGATCGACGCCGCCATCTGCGACGGCGACTGGGTGGTCATCCGTCAGCAGAAGACCGCGGAGAACGGTGAGATCGTCGCCGCCATGCTCGACGGCGAAGCCACGGTGAAGGTGCTGCGGCAGCGCGACGGCCACACCTGGCTGCTCCCCCGCAACACCAACTTCGAACCGATCCTGGGCGACTACGCCGAGGTCCTCGGCAAGGTCGTCGCGGTGTTGCGTTCGGTCTAGCTCCCGGTTCGTCACACAAACAGGCCCGACCCCACGAGGGGTCGGGCCTGTTCTGTCAGCGGCGGCAGTCGAGCGAGCGGATCAGACCAGCGTCGCCCGCACCGCACGGGTCGCGTCGACGATGTTGCGCAACGACTCGACGGTCTCGGTGTAGCCGCGGGTCTTCAGGCCGCAGTCCGGGTTGACCCAGACCTGCCGGGCGGGGATCGATTCCAGCGCCCGCTCCAGCAGCTCGGTGATCTCCCCCACGCCGGGCACGCGCGGTGAGTGGATGTCGTAGACGCCCGGGCCGATGCCGTGGTCGAAGCCGCTGGTCTGCAGGTCGGCCACGACCTCCATCTTCGACCTGGCGGCCTCGATGCTGGTGACGTCGGCGTCGAGGTTGCGGATGGCGTCGATGACGACCCCGAACTCGGAGTAGCAGAGGTGCGTGTGTATCTGGGTCGCATCGGCGACGCCGGCCGTGGCCAGCCTGAACGATCCGACCGACCAGTCCAGGTAGTCCGCGTGGTCCTTCTTCTTCAACGGCAGCAGCTCACGCAGCGCCGGCTCGTCGACCTGCACGACCTGGATGCCCGCGGCCTCGAGGTCGCCGATCTCGTCGCGGAGGGCGAGCGCCACCTGGCGGGCGGTCTCCCCGAGCGGCTGGTCGTCGCGCACGAACGACCAGGCCAGGATGGTGACCGGTCCGGTGAGCATGCCCTTGACCGGCTTCTCGGTGCGGCTCTGGGTGTAGCTGGACCACTGAACCGTGATGGGTGCCGGCCGGGACACGTCGCCCCAGAGGATGGACGGGCGGGTGCATCGGCTGCCGTAGGACTGGACCCAGCCGTTCTCGGTCACGGTGAAGCCGTCGAGGTTCTCGGCGAAGTACTGCACCATGTCGTTACGTTCGGGTTCGCCGTGCACGAGCACGTCCAGGCCCAGCTCTTCCTGCAACTGCACAACCCGGTCGATCTCGGCGCGCATGAGGTCCTGGTAGGCGGCGGGCGTCAGTTCGCCGGACACCAGGCGGGCGCGGGCCCGGCGGATGTCGCCGGTCTGCGGGAACGAGCCGATGGTCGTGGTGGGCAGCGGCGGCAGGTTCAGCACGGCGGCCTGCGCGGCGAGCCGGGTCTCGTAGTCGCCGCGGCTGAAGTCCGCCGGGGTGAGGGTGTCGAGCCGGGCGCGCACGGCGCCGTCACGCACGCCGGGTGAGAGACGACGCTCGGCCAGAGACGTGGTGGCCGCGTCGAGCTCGTCCTGGATGGCGTCCCGGCCCGCGGTGAGGCCGTGGGCGAGGATGGCGACCTGGCCGATCTTCTGGTCGGCGAAGGCCAGCCAGCCGGTGAGGGCGGCGCCGAGCTTGGTCTCGTCGGTGACGTCGTGCGGCAGGTGCAGCAGGGAGGTGGAGGTGGATACCGTCACCCGGTCGGTGAGGGCGCGCAGCCGGCCGATCGTGTCGAATGCCGCGGAGAGGTCGCCCCGCCAGACGTTGTGGCCGTCGATGACGCCGGCCACCAGGGTCGTGTCTCCCAGTCCGGGGATGCCGGCCGGTACCGTGCCGCGCACCAGGTCCAGGCCGATCGCCTCGACCGGGGTGCCGGCCAGCACGGGGAGGGCGTCGTCGAGGCTGCCGTAGGGGGCGGCGACGAACAGGCCCGGTCGGGTGTCGAGCCCGCCGAGGGTGGTGTAGGCCTGGGCGAGGGCGGCCAGGGCGCGTTCCCGCGGGATGTCGATGCTCTCGCTCACCAGGCCCGGTTCGTCCAGCTGCACCCACTGGGCGCCGGCGGCGGCGAGGCGTTCGATCAGGGCCGCGTAGACCGGCAGCAGGTCGTCGAGCCGGTCGAGGGGGTGGAAGCCGGCCGGCGCCGATTCGCTCGGCTTGGCCAGCAGCAGGAAGGTGACCGGGCCGACGATGACCGGGCGGGTGAGGAACCCGTCGGCGACGGCTTCCTCGAACTCTCGCACGATGCGGTCGCTGGCGAGCTGGAACCGGGTCTCCGGGCCGATCTCGGGCACCAGGTAGTGGTAGTTGGAGTCGAACCATTTGGTCATCTCGAGGGGCAGGTTCTCGCCAGCGCCGCGGGCGAGGGTGAAGTAGCCGGCGAGGTCGAGGTGGCCGTCGGCGTCGACGAGGCCCGCGAACCGGGTGGGCACGGCACCGACAGTGACCGCGGCATCCAGCACCTGGTCGTAGAAGGAGAAACTCTCCGGGATCGACGAGTCGGCGCGGCCGAGGCCGAGGCCGGCGAGGCGCTCGCGGGTGGTGCGGCGCAGCGCCGATGCGGTCGCTTCCAGCTCGCCGGCGTCGATGCGGCCGGCCCAGAAGGCTTCGACGGCCTTCTTCAGCTCACGCCGGCGTCCGATTCTCGGGTAGCCGAGGATCGTTCCGGCGGGGAAGGCGGGGACGATGGTGGTGGTCATCAGTAGTCCTTCGTGGAGTGAGTACTGGCGTGGACGCCGGCAGACGGGGTGGGCGAGGAAAGGGTCGGGGGTACGGACAGCGGTGCGGGAGCGAGCCGGCCGGGCGCGAGGGCGCCGGCCCGGTCGAGGACGGCGAGCACGGTCTCGTGCTGGTTGAAGGCGTAGAGGTGCAGGCCGGGTGCGCCGCCCGCGATGAGCTTTCTGGCCAGAGTCACGGCATGGTCGATGCCGATCTCACGCTGGCCTTCGGCGGTGGGCTCGACCTCCAGCTGGATTGCCAGTTCGGAGGGCAGCTCCTCGCCGGAGAGTTCGAGGATGCGCCGCAGCCGGCCGGGGCTGGTGACTGGCATGATCCCCGGCAGGATCGGGAACTCGACCCCGGCCTCCCTGGCCCGTTGGATGAAGCTCAGGTAGTGGTCGGCGTGGAAGAAGAGCTGGGTGATGGCGAGGTTGGCGCCGGCGGCCTGCTTGGCCAGCAGGGTGTCGATGTCCTGGGCCGTTGACCGGGAGCGCGGGTGCCCGTTCGGGAACGCGGCCACGGCGATGCGCACGTGTTCCCGTTCGGTCTTCACGGCGCGGGCCTGGGGCAGCCCGGGGATCGGTGTCTCCCGGTACGGCACGCGTTCGGCCTGCACCCGGTCGATCAGTTGCACGAGTTCACCGGCGCTGTGCAGGTCGCCCAGGAAGGTGTCCCCTTCGGTGAGGCCCTCCGGCGGGTCGCCGCGCAGGGCGAGGAAGCTGCGTACGCCGGCGTCGAGGAACTCGCGGATGAGGCTGCTCGCCTCGGCGTGCGAGGAGCCGACGCAGGTCAGGTGTGCCATCGGGTCGACCCGGGTGGCCTGGCGGATGTAGCGCAGCACGTCCAGGGATGAGGTGCGGGAGGAGCCGCTGGCCCCGTAGGTCACTGAGATGAAGTCGGGGCCGGCCGCGGCGAGGGCGTCGATGGTGGTGTGCAGGGCGGTGGTGGCCGCATCCGTCTTGGGCGGGTACAGCTCGAACGAGAACGGGGTGCTCGGCGGACAGGCCGGGTCCGTCGGCGTTGACTCTGGGCTCGCGGTCATAGTTCCTCATTCGGCATGGTGGGTTCAGATTGATGGCCTGGCGGCCGCGGACCGCCAGTCAAACCAGGCAGTTGCTCGCGGGCGGGTGCCGGGCTCGGCTGTCGCTCCATGCCGGGCAGGATATCCCTCCGGCAACGAATGAGATGACTCTAACAACGCAGATTCGCACCCGCTGGTGCATGGCCGAATGTTACGTCCGGCGCCCCAAGGGCGGCGTTAACGAACCGAAGGCGGCACCCGCCCCTGGTTCAGGATGCGGGTGCCGCCTTCGGGCGGACCGGTCTTAGCCGGCGATGGCCGGGACCACCACGAACGGGGTGAACTGGGCCTCGATACCGGGCGACACGAGCGCGGTGACCTGGGTGCCGGTCTCCGAGTAGTCCAACGCCAGGACCTTGCCCTGCTCGTGCAGGATCGGGATGAGGTCGCCTCGGTCGTAGGGAATCAGCAGGTCCAGGCGGATCTCCGGACGCGGCAGCATGGTTTCCAGAACCTGCAGCACCTCGGTGATGCCTTCACCGGTGCGTGCCGACACGAAGATCGCCTTGGGGGCGAGACCGCGCAGCACCAGGCGGTCGTCCTCGCTGACCAGGTCGCTCTTGTTAAGCAAGACCAGCTCGGGGATATCGCTGGCACCGACCTCGCCGATCACCTCACGCACCGTGGCCAACTGGCTGGCCGGGTCGGGGTGGGATGCGTCGACGACGTGGATGACGACGTCGGAGTCCGCAACCTCTTCGAGGGTGGAGCGGAACGCCTCCACCAACTGGTGCGGCAGGTTGCGCACAAAACCGACGGTGTCGGTGAAGGTATACAGGCGCCCGTCGGCCGTCGTGGATTTGCGCACGGTGGCGTCGAGGGTGGCGAAGAGGGAGTTCTCCACGAGCACCCCCGCCTTGGTGATGCGGTTGAGCAGGCTGGACTTGCCGGCGTTTGTGTAGCCGACGATCGCCACAGAGGGCACCGCGTTGCGCTTGCGGTTGGCACGCTTGGCCTCGCGGGCGGGCTTCATCTCCACCATCTGCTTGCGCAGCCGGGACATCCGGGTGTGGATGCGGCGACGGTCGAGTTCGATCTTCGTCTCACCGGGTCCGCGCGAGCCCATGCCGGCTCCGGCGCCACCGACCTGGCCACCGGCCTGGCGGGACATCGAGTCGCCCCAGCCGCGCAGGCGGGGAAGCAGGTAGGCGAGCTGGGCGAGTTCGACCTGCGCCTTGCCCTCCCGGCTCTTGGCGTGCTGGCTGAAGATGTCCAGGATCACGGCGGTGCGGTCGATGACCTTCACCTTGACGACGTCTTCCAGGGCTCGGCGCTGGCTGGGCGCGAGTTCGGTGTCGGCGATCACGGTGTCGGCGCCGAGCGCCGCCACGATGGACGCGAGCTCGAGCGCCTTGCCCTTTCCGAGGTAGGTGCTGGGGTCCGGGGTGGCGCGGCGCTGCAGCAGGCCGTCGAGCACCGTGGCGCCGGCGGTTTCGGCCAGGGCGGCGAGTTCGCGCATGGAGTTCTCGGCGTCGAGCAGGCTGCGGGCGGAGTAAACGCCGATCAGCACCACGTTTTCGAGGCGCAGCTGGCGGTATTCAACCTCGGTGACGTCCTGCAGTTCGGTGGAAAGCCCACCGACGCGCCGCAGGGCGTTGCGGTCTTCACGTTCGGTCTGTTCGCCGTCGTGGTCGCCGCCGTCGAAACCACCGTCGGCGGGGCGCGCCGACAGGGCCTGGGCGGACCCGCTGGCGAACAGGGAGTAACCGGAGGACCGGCTCTCGGCGCTGGCCAGCACGCGCGCAACTACATCGTCATCGTCGTCGTGTGGAGCGGTTGTATCAGTCATTGCTTTAACTCTAGTTCCTCTTCTTTCGATAAGTTCGTTGTATGGCTTCCGAACACTATTTCTCGTCGGCTCCGGGCAGCGACCTGAAATTGCGGCAGATCACCGTGAAGATCGCTGGGGCGATCCGCGAGGTCACCACCGCGAACGCGATTTTCTCCCCCGAACACATCGACACCGGCACCAAGGTGCTGATGCGTGAAGCTCCGCTGCCCTCCGGCGGCGGGGATGTGCTGGACCTCGGCTGCGGCTGGGGACCGATCAGCCTGCACCTGGCGCTGGCCGACCCGTCCGCCACGGTCTGGGCCGTCGACGTCAACGAGCGAGCCCTCGAACTGGTGCGGATGAACGCCACCAAGGTGGGGCTCACCAACATCAACGCGGTCCTGCCGGCGGATGTTCCCGAAACCGTCTCTTTCGCCGGCATCTGGTCCAACCCGCCCATCCGGGTGGGCAAGGCCGAGCTGCACGCGATGCTCGAACACTGGCTGCCGCGGCTGACGCCCGGTACGGATGCCTGGCTCGTTGTGCAGCGCAACCTCGGCTCCGATTCGCTGCAGCGCTGGCTCGCCGAGGAGTTCCCCGGCGCCGGTCAGCCCGGCGCCCTGGAGATCTCCCGCTACGCCACCGACAAGGGCTTCCGCATCCTCCAGGCCCACAAACCCGCGTAGCCTCCCGCGAACTGTGAGAAAAGCCCCAGAAACGTCGAGTTTCTGGGGCTTAACTCACAGTTCGCGAGGGGGAGGGTCAGGCGAGGGTGAGGGTTCCGTCGAAGACCAGGGTGGCGGGGCCGGAGAGCGAGACGTGCTCGCCGTCTTCGGTGGGGAACATCCGCACGCCCAGGACGCCGCCGGGGACCTCGACGCGCCACTGGTTGGGCGCGCCGGCACCTGCCCAGTGCCGGGTGGCCAGCGCGGCCGCGACCGCGCCGGTGCCGCAGGAGAGGGTTTCTCCGCTGCCGCGTTCGTGCACGCGCATCCGGATGCGGCCGACGCCGTCGACCACCAGCGGGTCGTGCGGCAGCACGAACTCCACGTTCGCGCCCTCGGCCGGCTCAGGGTCGAGCTGCGGGATGAAGGTGAGGTCGGCGCTCTCCAGCTCGTTCTCGTCGGCGAGGGCGACAACGACGTGCGGGTTGCCCACGTTGATGCCGAGGCCGGGGCGGGCCACGGCGAGGTTCTTGGCGCGCACGAGGGTCTCCCCCGGCTCCAGGCGCCAGCGGCCCAGGTCCACCTGGTAGCCGGTGGCGTTCCGTTGCACGTCGCGCACCCCGCTGCGGGTGCCGACGGCCAAGGTGTCGCCAGGGCCGAGGTCGACGAGGCCCTGCTCGAGCAGGAACCGGGTGTACACGCGGATGCCGTTGCCGCACATCTCCGACACCGTGCCGTCGGCGTTCCAATAGTCCATGAACCACTGGGCGCCGTCGTCCTCGGCGAGGGCTGCGGCGCCGGCGTCGAGGTTGGCGGAGCGCACGGCACGGATGATGCCATCGGCGCCGACGCCGAACTGGCGGTCGCAGATGCCCTGGATCTGCTCCGGGGTGAGCGTCAGCAGGCCGTCGGGGTCGGCGAACAGGACGAAGTCGTTGCCGGTGCCGTGGCCTTTGGAGAAGTGGAGATCGATGCCCATGTGCCCAGTTTAGGGACTCGGGCCCGCCTGGTTCGGCGTCAGGGCAGCTGCGCGGCCGCCTGGTCGACGCGGTCGGTGTCGTCGGCATCGATCCAGTGCGTGTGCGGGTCGCGTTTGAACCAGCTCACCTGGCGGCGGGCGTAACGGCGGGTGAGCTGCTGGGTCGCGTCAACGGCGTCGGCCTGCGCGAGGGTGCCGCGCACCTGGCCGAGCGCCTGGGCGTAACCGATCGCCCGGCTGGCGGTGACGCCGCCCTCCAGCCCAGCGGGGATCAGGCCGCGCACCTCGTCGACGAGTCCGGCCGCCCACATCCGGTCCACCCGGGCATCCAGCCGCGGGGTGAGCACCTCGCGGGGCAGGCGCAGTCCGAGCGTGACGGCGGGCATCCAGTAGACCGGGTCGCCCGGCAGCACCGCGGTGTGCGGGGCGCCGGTGAGTTCGACGACCTCCAGGGCCCGCACGAGCCGGCGGCCGTTGCTGGCGCCGATGCGGGCGGCGCTGGCCGGGTCGACGGCCTTCAACCGTTCGTAGAGCAGGCCGGGACCCTGCTCGACCAGCTCGGCCTCGAGCCGGGCGCGCAGCACGGGGTCGGTGCCGGGAAATTGGAAGTCGTAGACGACGGAGGAGACGTAGAGACCGGACCCGCCGACCAGGATCGGGACGGCACCGCGCTCGAGGATGCCGGTGATGGCGGCCCTGGCCTCGACCTGGTAGCGGGCGACGGTGGCCTCGTCGGTCACGTCGAGCACGTCGAGCAGGTGGTGTGGCACGCCGCGGCGCTCGGCCACCGGCAGCTTGGCGGTGCCGATGTCCATGCCGCGGTACAGCTGCATGGCGTCCGCGTTGACGATCTCGGCCGGACGGCCGGCCGCGATCAGCCGGTCGGCGAGGTCCAGGGACAGCTCGGATTTGCCGGTACCGGTCGGCCCGACGATGACAACGAGCACCGGGGTCTAGCGTTCCGCGTCGTCGACGGGGTAGATCGGGATCGTCGTGGCGCCGCCATGCTGGTTGAGGTTGGCGAGGTTGAGGCTGGGGCCGGCCGGGCCGCCCACCCGCAGGGTCGGCAGTCCCAACGAGACCGCGCTGCCCGTGGAGCCGGCCGGGGTGGGGACGCCGCAGGATTCCGCCTGCTCGCGGTCCCAGGCGTCGCCGGCGATGGTGCGGCGGATGCGCAACGGCGCGCCGTCGAGGGAGTCCGCGATGAGGTGGAAGGGCGCGGCCTGGGTGACGGTGACGGTGACCATGTCGCCGGGGCGGGGCAGGTCGGAGCCGGCCGGCACGTCGAAGTGCACCAGGCGGCTGTCGGGCGCGCGGCCGCTGAGCCGGTGGGTTGCCCCGTCTTTGCGGCCTTCGCCGTTGGCGACAAGAAGTTCGACCTCGCGGCCGATGATCTTGCGGTTCTCTTCCCAGGAGATGCGTTCCTGCAGGGCGATGAGCCGCTCGTAGCGGTCCTGCACGACGGCCTTGGGCACCTGGTCGGGCATCGTTGCGGCGGGCGTGCCCGGTCGGATTGAGTACTGGAAGGTGAACGCGGTGGCGAACCTGGATTCCTCGACGACCCGCATGGTCTCGAGGAAGTCCTCCTCGGTCTCGCCGGGGAAGCCGACGATGATGTCGGTGCTGATCGCCGCGTCGGGCATCTGTGCGCGCACCCGTTCGAGGATGCCGAGGAACTTGGTGGACCGGTACGAGCGGCGCATGGCCTTGAGGACCCGGTCGGAGCCTGACTGCAGCGGCATGTGCAGTTGCGGCATCACGGCGGGGGTCTCGGCCATGGCGTCGATGACGTCGTCGGTGAAGGCGGCGGGGTGCGGGCTGGTGAAGCGGATGCGTTCGAGGCCCTCGATCTGGCCGGCGGCGCGCAGCAGCTTGCCGAAGGCGAGCCGGTCGCCGAACTCGACGCCGTAGGAGTTCACGTTCTGGCCGAGCAGGGTCACCTCGATGGCGCCGTCGTCGACGAGGGCCTGGATCTCGGCGAGGATCTCGCCCGGGCGGCGGTCTTTCTCCTTGCCGCGGAGGGCGGGCACGATGCAGAACGTGCAGGTGTTGTTGCAGCCGACCGAGATGGACACCCAGCCGCTGTAGCTGGAGTCGCGCTTGGTGGGCAGGGTGGACGGGAAGGTTTCGAGGGACTCGAGGATCTCGAGCTGCGCCTCACCGTTGTGGCGGGCGCGTTCGAGCAGGCTGGGCAGCGACCCCATGTTGTGGGTGCCGAAGACCACGTCGACCCAGGGGGCCTTGGCCAAGATGGTGGCCTTGTCCTTCTGGGCCAGGCAGCCGCCGACGGCGATCTGCATGCCGGCGTGCTTGCGCTTGACCGAGGCCAGGTAGCCGAGGTTGCCGTAGAGCTTGTTGTCGGCGTTCTCCCGCACCGCGCAGGTGTTGATCACGACGATGTCGGCCTCGGCGCCCGCCGCGGACACGTAGCCGGCGGCCTCGAGCGACCCGCTGAGCCGTTCGGAGTCGTGCACGTTCATCTGGCAGCCGAAGGTGCGCACCTCGTAGGTGCGGGCCCGGCCCTCGTCGTCTCGCGCCGCCGACGACGGAGCGATCACGGTCGTCATGTGCGACGGATCGACGGACGGGGTGGCGAGGGACGGTGCGGTGACGCTGCTCATAGTTCCCTCAGCTTACGCGTGCACGGGCCCGCTGTTCCCAGCGGGCCCGCGCAGCAGGTGAACGGACCGATCTAACGGAACCGGACCGTGGAGGCCCGGCCGGAGCCCCGCCGGGACGCCAGCGCCGCCTTGACGGCGTCACGCACGACCGAGGAGGCGTAGCCCTTGCGCATCAGGAAGCCGGTGAGCCGGCGATCGATGGTGGCATCGTCGAACCGGTCCAGCTGCTGCACACGCTTGAGCGCGAGTTCGGTGGCGCGCTCGGCCTCGTCGTCGGGCATCTCCTCGAGCTTCTCGGCGATCAGTTCGGCATCCAGCCCGCGCTGGCGCATTTCGGCGGCGACACCGCTGCGGCCCAGGCCCTTGCGTTCGTGGTGGCTGTGCATGATCTGGTCGGCGAGTTTCTCTTCGTCCAGATAGTGCAGTTCGGCGAAGCGTTCGAGGATCTCCTGCACCGCCTCCTCGTCGATATCGGTCGAGCGCAGCAGCTTCTGTGCTTCGACGACCGAGAGGGAACGGCCGCGCAGGCGCTGCAGCAGCATCTTCTCGGCGTGCTCGCGCTCCTCGGCCGCGTCGTCGGCGGCGTCGTCGGCCTGTTCGGCCGGGCTCGCTCCCGGCAGGTAGGTCACCGGGGCGAGGCCGCCGCGGGCCGCCGCCGGACCGGCAGCGGCCTTACCCGACGAGGGTTCGAAGTGGACCATGACCGCTAGGCGCCCTTGCGTGCGGCGGCCTTGGCCGCGATCGAGGGCACCTTGGCGCCGTCAGTGCCGGTGGCCGCACCCGTTGCCGCGGCCTCGGCGGCCGCTGCGGCGGTGGCGGCGTCATCCGTGGCCTTCTTCGCGGCCTTGCCCTCTGCGCCCACGCCGAGCTTGTTGAGGATCTTGGTCTCGATCTCGTTGGCCATGTCGGGGTTGCGCAGCAGGAAGTTCCGCGAGTTCTCCTTGCCCTGGCCGAGCTGGTCGCCGTCGTAGGTGTACCAGGCACCGGACTTCTTGACGATGCCCTGGTCGACGCCGAAGTCGATCAGGCTGCCCTCGCGGGAGATCCCGACGCCGTAGATGATATCGAACTCGGCCTGCTTGAAGGGCGGCGCCATCTTGTTCTTGACGACCTTGACCCTGGTGCGGTTACCGACGGCTTCGGTGCCGTCCTTGAGGGTTTCGATACGGCGGATGTCCAGGCGCACGGAGGCGTAGAACTTGAGCGCCTTACCGCCGGCGGTGGTCTCCGGGCTGCCGAACATCACGCCGATCTTCTCGCGCAACTGGTTGATGAAGATCATGGTGGTGTTGGTCTGGCTGAGGCCACCGGTGAGCTTGCGCAGGGCCTGCGACATCAGGCGGGCCTGCAGGCCCACGTGGGAGTCGCCCATCTCGCCTTCGATTTCGGCGCGCGGCACGAGGGCGGCGACGGAGTCGATGACGATCAGGTCGATCGAGCCGCTTCGCACGAGCATGTCGGCGATTTCGAGGGCCTGCTCACCGGTGTCGGGCTGGGAGACCAGGAGGGCGTCGATGTCGACGCCGAGCTTCTTGGCGTATTCGGGATCGAGGGCGTGCTCGGCGTCGATGAACGCGGCGATGCCGCCGTTCTTCTGTGCGTTCGCGATGGCGTGCAGGGTGAGGGTGGTCTTACCCGAGGACTCCGGGCCGTAGATCTCCACGATCCGGCCGCGGGGCAGCCCGCCTATGCCGAGGGCGACGTCCAACGCGATCGACCCGGTGGAGATGGTCTCGACGGGAGCGCGGTCGTCGCTGCCGAGGCGCATGACCGAGCCCTTGCCGAACTGGCGGTCAATCTGGGCGAGGGCGGTGTCGAGTGCCTTCTCGCGGTCTGCTGCTGATGCCATGGTGTGCTCCTTTTGGTCGTGCGCGTGGCGCCTATAGGCTGTCGTTTCGATCAGCGGGAGGACCCCGGTGACCGCCCTCGACAAGGCAAGTGCGCGGTTGTCGTTGACGAATGCGACTGTACGCAGCACCACCGACACTGGCCGGTGGACGTTGCGACGGTGGACAATCCGTCTTCGACTTCTACTGTGGAGGAGCCTACCAAGAACCGAACACGCATTCGACACTGCTTCGGTGTGTCGGAAACTTCTCCCGAAACGACGAACGGCCCGGCTGGAGGGCCGGGCCGTTGCGGGCTCATGATGTGTTGTCTTCTGAGTTGCTGCCGGCGTGCCGGTCAGCTCCGGGCCGGGGGAAGCCCGGCCCCGTGCCGGCGCCCCTGCGGGACATCCGTTTCGGCGCACAACGCCAGCCAGACATCGCGGGCGGGAACCCCGCCCGCGAGAGCCTGATCGGCGGTGCGGCCGAGCGGGCCCAGAACGAGGTCCCGGGTGAGCACCCGACCGTAGCTTTCGCCGAACTCGTCTTTCAGAGCCTGACGGAACTCGCTCAGTCGCATGCGGTGCTCACTCGGCTTTCGTTCATTCGGGCAATACGAGTGCTGTGGGGATGGCCGATCAGCGCATCATCATGCTGGCGTCGAACTTGGCAACCAGCTCGTCGGGCACGGTGTCGGGGAAACGATCGATTCCCTCGATGACGGCCAGACGATCGCCGACCTCGCGCATGATCACCGAGATAGGTGTGTCCAACGCGTCCGCGACCGAGGCAAGAATCTCGGATGAGGCTTCTTTCTGACCGCGTTCTACTTCAGACAGGTAGCCGAGGGCCACACTTGCCTTGCTCGCAACCTGGCGCAGGGTGCGACCCTTCTGCAGGCGGAAGTCCCTGAGCACATCGCCGATTTCCTGACGAACAAGAATCATCGGAACCTCCTTCTTCGTGCTGTCTAGACTGCTGGGGCCCACTCAACCGGTCAGTTTCGTGTGGCGGATGGCCAACAGTACTCTATCCATCCGACACCTCGAGATTACCGAGGATGACTGGACTTTTCTTGTGAATATGTGTTCTGTAACCCACCGGTAACACGAACTATTCCGTGATCCCCGGCTTTGTGGATTCCATCAGCGCACTCACAGCTTCAATCGCGTGCGCGACGGTCTGCGCCCGGATCTCGGCCCGGTCACCCGTGAGGGTGATCGGTATGGCCCGCACCTTATCCCCGAATGCCAGTCCCAGGTAGACCGTGCCGACGCTCTGGCCGTCCTGTTCGTCTGGACCGGCCACACCGGTGGTCGCGATGCCGATGTCGGCGGGACGTCCAGCCACCGCCAGGGCGGTGCGCACACCGGTGGCCATCTGCCTGGCGACCTCGGGGTGCACGGCGCCGTGCTCGGCCAGCAGGGTCTCGTCCACGCCCAGCAGGGTGTGTTTGAGCGGGGTCTGGTAGGCCACCACTCCCCCGGCCACGACGGCGGATGCGCCGGGGATGCGTACGAGCTCGGCCACGAGCAGCCCGCCGGTCAGGGACTCCGCCACCGCGATGGTGAGGTGCCTGGCGGTGAGGGCGGCGACCAGGGCGGCGGCGGCATCCGGGTGGGCCGTCATGTCAGGACTGGGTCGGCTTGGCGTGCTGGTTCTCCCGGCGGGCGGCGACGAGATATTCGATGCCGGTGTACACGGTGAGCACCAGCGCCACGGTCATCGTGATCGTGTTGACCCAGTTGATCCAGTCGCCGAAGACCAGCCAGAGCGGCAGCAGCGCCAGCGAGATGGCGACCGACTGTGCGATGGTCTTCAGCTTGCCGCCGCGAGACGCCGGGATGACCCTGTCGCGCAGCATGACGAAGCGGAAGACCGTGATGCCGATCTCCCTGACCAGGATCACGATGGTGACCCACCAAGGCAGCTCGAGCAGGATGGACAGGCCGATCAGCGCGGCGCCGGTGAGGATCTTGTCGGCGATCGGGTCGAGCAGCTTGCCGAGGTCGGTGACCAGGTTGTAGCGCCGGGCGATGGCCCCGTCGACACCGTCGGTGGCGATGGCGACGATGAACAGCACGGCGGCCCACCAGCGGAGGGCCTCGTCGGCGCCGTTGTCGGCCAGCAGCATCCAGAAGAACACCGGCGCGAGCAGGATCCGCACGATGGTGATGATGTTCGGCAGGTTCCAGTTGGACGGCGTGGCCGGAGTGGTCGGTGTAGCCATGGGGTCATTCCCTGTCGGTGAGTTGCCAGGCGTCTTCGTCCGAGTCGCCGTCTTCCTCAGCGTACCCTTCGCTCATCTTGGCCACCGGGTCGTCGGCGTAACGCGGATCCGGGGCGGTCTGCTCGTGCGCCTGCTGCCGCTGGGACTCCTCGAACTGGGAGCGCGCGGTGGCGGCGTGGTGCTCCGCGTCGGAGCCGCGCAGCTTGGCCAGGACGCTCGGCAGCTGTTCGGCGGTGACGAGCACGTCGCGGGCCTTTGAGCCCTCGGACGGGCCGACGATCTCGCGGGATTCGAGCAGGTCCATCAGGCGGCCGGCCTTGGCGAAGCCCACCCGGAGCTTGCGCTGCAGCATCGAGGTGGAACCGAACTGGGTGGACACGACGAGTTCGGCGGCGGCGAGCAGGACCTCGAGGTCGTCGCCGATGTCGGAGTCGATCTCCTTGCGCGGCGCCTCCGCGGACACGTCGGGCCGGTAGTCGGGCCGGGCCTGCTGGGTGACGTGCTTGACGACCTTTTCGATCTCGGCCTCGTTGACCCAGGCGCCCTGCACGCGCAGGGCCTTGGAGGCGCCCATCGGCAGGAACAGGGCGTCGCCCTGGCCGATCAGCTTGTCGGCGCCGGGCTGGTCGAGGATGACCCTGGAGTCGGTGACGCTGGTGACGGCGAACGCCAGGCGGGAGGGCACGTTGGCCTTGATCAGGCCGGTGACGACGTCGACGCTGGGGCGCTGGGTGGCCAGCACGAGGTGGATGCCGGAGGCACGGGCCAGCTGGGTGATGCGCACGATCGAGTCCTCGACGTCGCGCGGGGCGACCATCATGAGGTCGGCGAGCTCGTCTACCACCACGAGCAGGTAGGGGTAGGGCTTGAGTTTGCGGGCGCTGCCGGCCGGCAGCACGATCTCGTTGTTGACCACGGCCTTGTTGAAGTCGTCGATGTGCCGGAACCCGAAGCTGGCCAGGTCGTCGTAACGCATGTCCATCTCCTTCACGACCCACTGCAGCGCTTCGGCGGCCTTCTTGGGGTTCGTGATGATGGGGGTGATCAGGTGCGGCACGCCGGCGTATGCGGCAAGCTCGACCCGCTTGGGGTCGATCAGGACCATGCGCACGTCGCTGGGCTTGGCCCGCATGAGCAGGCTGGTGATCATCGAGTTGACGAAGCTGGACTTACCGGAGCCTGTGGACCCGGCCACGAGCAGGTGGGGCATCTTGGCGAGGTTGGCGATGACGAAGCCGCCACCGACGTCCTTGCCGACGCCGATGGTCATCGGGTGGGTGCTGTTGGTCGCCGTCGCGGACCGCAGCACGTCGCCGAGCGTGACGATTTCGCGGTCGGTGTTGGGGATCTCGATGCCGATGGCGCTCTTGCCGGGGATGGGCGAAAGGATGCGCACCTCGTTGGAGGCGACGGCGTAGGAGAGGTTCTTGCTCAGCGCGGTGACGCGTTCGACCTTGACGCCGGGGCCGAGTTCGATCTCGTACTGGGTGACGGTCGGTCCGCGGGAGAAGCCGGTGACCCTGGCATCCACCGAGAACTGGCTGAGCACCTCGGTGATGGACTTGACGATCTCGTCGTTGGCGGCCGAACGAGCCTTGGCCGGCGGGCCGGCGGTGAGGGTCGTGGAGGAGGGCAGCACGTAGGGCAGGTTCGGCTGTTCACCGAATTCGTATCCGGCCACGTCGCGGTTCACCGAGGTGGCGGCCTGATCGAGTTCGTCCAGAGCCGGGATGACCTCGGTGAGTCCCTCCGGATCGTCTGAGGCCAGTCCGGTGACGTGCGGCAGCGCAGCCACTTCACCGGTGTAGCGCTTGATGGCCTCTTCGGCCTTGAGCAGGTCTTCGAGCACCTCGGTGCCGTAGTGGTCGTTGTGCACCGGTGGAACGTGGGCCTCGGCCGACTCGAGGGCGGTGTCGAAGCCGCCCTTGGCCGCATCCGCGCCGTGGTTGAGCAGTGTACTGAGCGGGTCGGCAGCGGGCGGGTCGGCCTCGTGGTCGGTGGACACGGCACTGCTGAAGTCGGGGTCCTCTTCGCGCTTGCTGGTGTTGCGCCGCCACCAGGGCAGTGCGCCCTCGTCGGTGTCGTCGTCGTTGCCGGCCTCGAGTCCGTCCAGTTCGATCTGCTTGGTCTTGAGTGCCTGGATGCGTTCCTGGCGGATCTCCTTGGCGGCCGCGCGCTCCTCCGGGGCGGGCAGCGGGGCGCCGAACAGCCAGGCGTAGAGTTCGCGGCTGCGTTCGCCGATCTTGTTCGGCGGGGTCTTGGTGATGATGAAGAGGCTGAGGATCAGCAGCAGGATCACGACGATGGCCGCGCCGACGGTGGTGATCAGGAAGATCAGCGGGGCCGCGATCATCCACCCGAGGACACCGCCGGACAGGGCGAGCACTTCCACTCCCTGCCGGGGCTCGGGCTGCCCACCGAAGATGTGGCAGAGGCCGGAGACCGTGACCAGGAGCAGGGAGAGGCCGATGCCGATGCGACCGTTGTCGTGCACCGAGCTCGGATTGCGGAACAGCCAGATCGCGAAGAGCATGATGATCACCGGCAGGGCGAAGGCGACCCGGCCGAAGAGTCCGCCGAAGGTCCAGGCATCCAGGGTCTGGGCCACCGGGTCGTTGATCAGGAACCATTCGATCACGGCGCCGGCGACGGCCAGCAGCACCAGGAAAAAGGGCAGGCCGTCGCGGCGTTCTGCTTTGGAGAGCTGTTCGGGGCCGAGGGCGCGGGCGGCGCCGCCGGCGACGTGGGCCAGGCCCATCCACATGCGCACGGCGATGCCCGGCTTGGTCTCGGCCGCGGGGAATTTGACGGTCTTCTGGGTCGCGGTGCTGCCGGCCTTGGTGCGCGCGGTCGTTCCGGTGCCGCGCGCAGGCGTGCTGCGGGCACGCCCGGTCGACTTAGTGCTCGTAGCCATGTGTTCCACGGTACCGCCGACGACCGACATCGGCGTGAGCCCACGCCCAATTGCCCGGGCGTGACGGCTCCCCGAGCCCACGAAAGCGGCCCTGTGGCTGCTTCACGGGTGCCGTGGCGACCACACGGCCGCTTTCGCGAGCGATCACGAGCGAATCAATAGCGGATGGCGTCGATGACCTTGACCCGCACTGCCACGAGGGCGGGCAGCAGGCCGGCGAGGGCGCCGACGACCGTGGCACAGCCGAGACCGAGCAGGGCCGCCTCGACGGGGAACGGGGGGAAGTCGGTGACCATGCCCTGGGCAATGAATCCCTGCACGGCGGGGTTGGTGACGATGAGCACGGCCCCGATCACCCCGACGACACCGGCCACCATGGTGGCGACGATCGACTCCATCATCACCGAGAAGAACACCCGCCCGGCGGTGGCACCGAAGCTGCGGCGCACCCCGATCTCACGAATACGTTGCTTGAGCGTGACCAGGGCGATGTTCACCAGGCCAAGGGCGCCGAGCAGCAGCACCAGGCCGGCCACTCCCGCCACCAGGAGCTTGATCGACGCGAACGGGTCGTCGTTGTAGGCGGCGTAGTCCTGCCGGCTCACCGACACCTGGCTTCCGGCGCCCAGGGCGCCCTCCGCGTCCCGCTGCAAGGCAACGATCAAGTCCTCACTGATCTCCGGCGGCACCCACAACTCGTAGTTGGGGGCGCCGCCGCCGGCGGCGAGCTGCTCGGCGGGAGTGATCGCAGTGATGGTGTCCATGAGCATGTACATGGCCGGCTCGGTCTCCCACGTGCTCACCGGGTAGACCCCGGTGATCACGGCGGTGGTCGGCGTACCGCCGAGCAGGGTGGTGGTGGGGTGCGTGGCCAGGTCCGGGCGACCGATTCTGTCGTAGAAGACCTGGTTGACGAGCACCGCCGGCGCGAGACGGTCGGCGTCGTCCACGCTGAACCACTCCCCCTCGGTGAGTTTCACGCGGTGCATGGTGCCGTAGGGCTGGTCGACGGCGATCGCCTGCACGGGCACCGCGCCATCCGTGAACTGCACGGTCTGGGTGGTGTAGAGCACCCGGCTGGCGTAATCGATGCCGTAGCGGTCGAGGGAGGTGACCCAGAGCTCCTGCATGACGTCGGGATCGATGATGCTGCCGTCGCTCGAGGACGCGTACAGCGAGAGCGTGGCGCTGCGGCCGCCGCTGCGTTCGTTCTGTTCCACGATGGACTGCTGCGCCACCGCGCCCAGCCCCACCACGGTCGTGATCGCGCAGACCGCGACGGCCACGCCGATCAGCGAGAGCATCACCCGGGTCTTGTGGATGCGCAGTTCCTGCCAGGCCTCGACGAAGGAGCCGACCACGTTGCTGAGCAGGCGGTTCATGCGGGCACCGCCGCCAGGTCGTCGTCGCGCAGATCGTCGCGCACGTCATCGTCGGGCAGTGCGGGGGCACCGGGGGCATCCTGGGCGCCCACTACGGTGAGCACGCCGTGGTCCAGGCGCAGGTGCCGGGTGGCCAGGGCAGCAATGGCCGGGTCGTGGGTGATGGTGATGAGGGCGGCGCCGGAGCCGGTGGCGACCTCGTCGAGCAGCGCCATCACGTCGGCGCCGGTTTCGAGGTCGAGGGCGCCGGTGGGTTCGTCGGCCAGGATCAGCCGCGGGCCGCGCACCAGTGACCTGGCGATGGCCACACGCTGCTGTTCACCGCCGGAGAGTTTGTCGGGCATCGCGCCCAGCCGGTGGCCGAGGCCGACCCGGTCGAGCATTTCGGTGGCGATGCGGGCACGCTGCCAGAACTGCTTGCCCTGGGCGTAGAGCAGCGGGGTCATCACGTTCTCGAGCGCCGTGCGGCCCTGCAGCAGGTTGAACTGCTGGAAGATGAAACCCACGTCACGACCGCGGACCCGGTCGCGCTCGGCCGAGGAGAACGACTTGACCGGTCGACCGTCGAACTCCAGGTCGCCCGTGGTGGGGTTGTCGAGCAGGCCGAGCAGGTTGAGCAGGGTGGACTTGCCGGAGCCGCTGCGTCCCACGATGGACACCCGGTCCCCCACCTCCACGTCGAGGTCGACGCCGGAGAGGATCGTCAGCGGCGGGGCGTCAACAAGCTGGACGGTGCGGGTGACACCGGCCAGGTGCAGGAGCGTCAATGGACGGTCATTCCGGGCTCCGGGCAGATCTCGCTGCCATCCAGTGCGACAACGCAGCCGGCTCCGGGCCCGGCCACAGCTCCCGGCACGAACTGGTTGATCAGGTCGCCCTCGGCCAGGCCCGTCACGACCTGCACCGAGGTGCCGTCGTTCATGCCGAGGGTCACCGGGCGTTCCTCGGTCGTGCCGTCGGGCAGCACAAACCAGACGACCCCGGTTTCGGCGGAGCCCTTGACGGCCGTGGTGGGCACGACGAGCACGTTCTCCGCCTTGCCGCCGGCGATGGTGATCTGGGCCGCGAGCCCCGGGAACACCGTGACCTCGGCGGGGATGGCGCAGCTGACCGTGGTGCCCGAGCCGGAGCCGGTGCCCCCGCCGGTGCCCGAGGCCTGATCGGTGCCGCCGCCGGTGCCGCCGGCATCCGCCCCGGCCAGCGGGGTGGTGATGCGCAGGCCCGTGCAGGTGAACGGGGCCGGGCCGTTGGTGATGGCGATGGAGGCCTCGGTGGGCTGGGTGACCAGCCGGTACTGCTGTTCGGGGCTGAGCGAGCCGCTCACCGAGTAGCTGGGCGGGGCGACCTGGCCGGTGGTGTCGCCGATGGCGACGGACTGGCCGTGGATGACGGTGAGCGCGCTGAGCACGCCGTCGGCGGGTGCGTAGACCTTCTCGAACGTGACCGCCGGCTTCGGCTGGGTGATGGTGACCATCCCGGTGGCGGCGTCCGTGGTCTCGACGGGGTCACGCACGGTTTCGACCTTGATGTCGTAGATCTTGTCGCCGGCCGCGACGCTCTGGCCGGCGGCGAAGAAGATCTCGTCGACGGTGCCGGCGGCGACGGCCTTGACCGGCACGGCGGCATCCGCCGACACGGTGCCCGGCAGGGTCACGTCGTTGGTGATGGTGCCCAGGGCCACCGGCACCTGCGGTTCGACGATCTGCCCGGTCGGTTGGGCCGGGTCGAGGGCCTCGGCGGTGTCGGCGAAGAACGCCAGTTTCACCAGGGCCACGGCGATCGCGGCGATCACCAGCAACCGGAGGATCGGAAAGACCCACTTGCGCATCACATTCACTGATTTCCCCCATACTCACACCGCACCATCACGGTGCCGACTGGCTCGAGCCTAGGGCCAGCATCGGGCCGTCAGGGCGGCTTTCGGGCAAAATCCTCCTGAAGGATGACCCCCGGTTCGCGGGGCCGGACAACACGACAACCCCCGGCGCCGAGGGCGGCCGGGGGTTGACGGATGGTGCGGGTGGAGCGGGCGGTTACGCCTCGATGATCATCGGAACGATCATCGGGCGGCGGCGGAACGACGCCTGCACCCAGCGGCCGACGGTACGGCGCACGACCTGCGTGAGCGCGTAGGTGTCGTGGCTGCCGTTCTGGGCGGCCTCGGCCAGCGCGGCCTCGATCTTGGGCCGCACGGAGTCGAAGACGGAGTCGTCTTCGGCGAAGCCCTTGGCGTGGATCTCCGGGCCGACGATGATCTTGCCGGTGGACTTGTCGACCACGACGATGATCGAGATGAAGCCCTCTTCCGACAGCGTGCGGCGGTCGGTGAGGTCGGCTTCGGTGATCTCGCCGACCGTGGAGCCGTCGACGTAGACATAGCCGAGGTCGAGCTGGCCGACCTTCTTCACGTCGCCGTTGCGGAGGTCGAGCACGGTGCCGTCTTCGGCGAGGATCGCCCGCTCGACCGGCACGCCGCTCTGCACGGCGAGCTTGGCGTTGGCCACCAGGTGGCGGTATTCGCCGTGCACGGGCAGCACGTTCTTGGGCCGCAGCACGTTGTACACGTAGAGCAGCTCGCCGGCGGCGGCGTGTCCGGAGACGTGCACCTTGGCGTTGCCCTTGTGCACGACGTTGGCGCCGAGCTTGGTGAGGCCGTCGATGATGCGGTAAACCGCGTTCTCGTTACCGGGGATCAGGCTGGAGGCCAGGATCACGGTGTCGCCGGGGCCGACTTCGATCTGGTGTTCGCTGTTCACGATGCGGCTGAGCACGGCCATCGGCTCGCCCTGTGAGCCCGTGGACATGTAGACGATCTTGTTGTCCGGGATGTTCCCGGCCTTCTTGAAGTCGATGAGCACGCCGTCCGGCACCTTGAGGTAGCCGAGATCCGCGGCGATGGTCATGTTGCGCACCATCGAGCGACCCAGCAGCGCCACGCGGCGTCCGTTGGCGTGGGCGGCGTCGAGCACCTGCTGCACACGGTGCACGTGGCTGGAGAAGCTGGCGATGACCACCCGGCGCGGGGCGCGGGCGATGACGTCTTCGAGGACCGGGCCGATGGCGCGCTCGCTCGGGGTGAACCCGGGAACGTCGGCGTTGGTGGAGTCGACCAGGAACAGGTCGATGCCCTCTTCGCCGAGGCGCGCGAAGTCGCGGAGGTCGGTGATGCGGTTGTCCAGCGGCAGCTGGTCCATCTTGAAGTCACCGGTGTGCAGCACGCTGCCACCCTCGGTCTTGATCGCGACCGCGAGGGCGTCGGGGATCGAGTGGTTGACGGCGACGAATTCGAGGTTGAACGGGCCGAGGCGTTCCTTCTGGCCCTCCTTCACCTGCAGGGTGTACGGGGTGATGCGGTGTTCTTTGAGCTTGGCCTCGATGAACGCCAGCGTCAGGCCGGAGCCGATCAGCGGGATGTCCTGGCGGAGCTTGAGCAGGTACGGAACCGCGCCGATGTGGTCCTCGTGGCCGTGTGTGAGCACGACGCCGACGATGTCCTTGAGGCGGTCCTTGATCGGGGTGAAGTCCGGCAGGATCAGGTCGACACCGGGCTGGTGCTCTTCGGGGAACAGCACGCCGCAGTCGACGATCAGGATCTTGCCGTTGATCTCGAAGGTGGTCATGTTCCGGCCGATTTCGCCGAGTCCGCCGATGGGCGTGACGCGAAGGGTTCCCTTGGGAAGCGCGGGCGGTGCGTATACGTCGTTGGGCATAAGCCCTCCTATTGTGGAGTTGGTGGTACGTGAAATTGGTGCTGCTGGAGTCTGTGGTGGTGCGGTCGAGCTGTTAGCGGGTGGTTCCGGCGACCTTGGGCAGAGCGCCACCTGCGGCGGCGTTGCGGTCGGGGCGGAAGTTGGTGAAGTCGACGCCGGGGATGTTCCGGACCAGGTCGATTTCGTCTTCGATCATGGCGGCCTCGGATTCCTCCGGGCCGACCAGGGGCAGGCGCACGCGGGGGCTACCGATGCGGCCCAGCCCGTGCAGGATGTACTTGGCCGCGACGGTGCCGGGCACGTGGGTCATCACGGCGCGCACGAGCGGTTCGAGCTGTTGGTGCGCCAGGGTCGCGGCCTTGAGGTCGCCCGCGTTGACGGCATCCACCATCTGGCGGTACGGCTTGGCCGCGATGTTCGCGGTGACGCCGATCAGGCCGGTGGCGCCGATCGACAGGTGCGGCAGCACGTTGGGGTCGTCGCCGGAGAAGTAGAGCAGGTCGGTCTGGTTGAGCACCCGGCTGACCTGGGCCAGGTCGCCCTTGGCGTCTTTGACGGCGAGGATGTTCGGGTGCTTCGCGGCGCGCAGGATGGTCTCGTAGGTGATCGGGATGCCCGTACGGCCGGGGATGTCGTAGAGGATCACCGGCAGGTCGGTGGCATCCGCGATCATGCGGAAGTGCGTGAGGACGCCCGCCTGGGTGGGCTTGTTGTAGTACGGCGTGACGATCATGTTGCCGTCGGCGCCGGCCTTCTCGCTCTGCTTGGCGAGCTGCATGGCGTGCGCGGTCTCGTTGGACCCGCCGCCGGTGATGATCTTGGCGCGTCCGGCCGCGACATCCTTGCCGACCTCGACGAGCCGGATCTTCTCGGGGTCGGTGAGGGTGGAGGTTTCGCCGGTGGTGCCGGTGACCACGATGCCGTCGGCTCCCGCGGTGATGACGTCGTCGATGTGCTTCTCGACGTCGGCCCAGGAAACCTCTCCGTCAGCGGTGAATGGTGTCACCAGGGCGACGAGGACCTGCCCGAAAGGGTTGAAAGGAGTAGACACGGTTTACAGGTTATCGTCTAGCGGGCCCTCCCGCGCCTTCGCGCGTGGCCTCGCGCGCGTCATCTGCCGTCATACGGGCTGTTCGCGGCCCGCCGCCGCGTAACCTCGCCTGCATGAACCCCGCCGCCGCCCTGCTCGTTCTGGTGCTGTTGGTCGCGCTGACCACCGCGCTGGGCCTGGTCTGGCGCCGTCGGCAGGGCCGGGTGACCGGCGCGAACGCGAACGCGGATGCGGTCACGATCGCGGAGCTCGGGTTGCCGTCGTCGGATTCTCCGCCGGCCTTCGGCGCTGAAGCGACCCTGCTGCAGTTCTCCACCGAATTCTGCGCCCGCTGCCCCGGCACCAGCACGCTGCTGCGCCAGGTGGCGGATGCCCGCACGGGGGTGCGGCACGTGGACGTGGACCTCACCCACCGGGCGGACCTCGCCCGACGGTTCAACGTGCTGCAGACGCCGACCACGCTGGTGCTGGACCGGGCCGGCCGGGTGCGCGCCCGGGTCGGCGGCGTGCCGAACCGGGCCGCCCTGCACGCCCATCTCGACGACCTCGCCCGCGACGTTCAGGAGTTCCGATGACCCTGCCCAATCCTGCCGCCGCGAAGCGGTCCGGCATCGACCCGCGCGGACCCCGGTTCGGCGCGGCCGTCACCGCCGTGGTGCTGCTCGTGGTGATCTTCCTCGCGCTGGTCGGCGCATCCGTCGCCGCGCTGACCCTGCTCGTCGCGCAGACCGCGGTGTTCGCCTGGGGCGCCATTGCCGGCGCCGCGCGGCATCCGTATGGGCTGCTCTACAAGACCCTGGTGCGCCCGCGGCTCGGCCCGCCCGCCGAACTGGAAGACCCGGCCCCGCCCACCTTCGCCCAGGTGGTGGGCCTGCTGGTCGCCCTGGTCGGTGTTGTGCTCGGCCTGGCCGGGCTGCCCGCGGCCGTGCCCATCGCCGCGGCCGCCGCGTTCGTGGCGGCGTTCCTGAACGCGGTCTTCGACTACTGCCTGGGCTGCCAGCTGTACCTCCTGCTGGTGCGGGCCGGGATTCTCGGCCGGAGCCCGGCGGCGTCCTGACCGGCCGGTGTGTGAGCCCGGCGGGCGGTGAACCTGCCCGTTGCCCGTGGATTTCCTGTGCCCGATCCAGGGGCGGCGGATAGGCTGGTGCTCCACTTCCAGGAGGTAACACCATGGCCCTGACCAGCGAAGCAACCACCGTATGGACCGGCGACCTGATGACGGGTTCCGGAACCGTCACCCTCGATTCCTCGCATGGCGGGTCGTTCCCGGTGAACTGGAAGGCCAGGGCCGAAGGCGCCGCCAACACGACCAACCCCGAGGAGTTGCTCGGTGCCGCGCACGCTTCCTGCTTCTCGATGGCGCTGGCCAACATCCTCGCCTCCGCCGGGCACCCGCCGACCAGCATTCAGACCACCGCCGCGGTGACCTTCGTCGCGGGAACCGGCGTCACCGGCAGTCACCTGCTCGTGAGCGCCAGCGTTCCGGGCGTCACCGAGGAGCAGTTCGAGGCGTTCGCGCAGGACGCGAAGGTGAACTGCCCGATCTCGCAGGCGTTGACGGGCATCCCGATCACCATTGAAGCCGAGCTGGCCTGAGCGGTCGTCGGTAACCCATGCGCGTACTCATCTCCGGAGCCTCCGGGCTCATCGGCTCCGAATTGACCCGTCAGCTGGAGGCCGCGGGGCACACCGTGCTCCGGCTCGTACGGCGCCCGCCGCGGTCCAGGGCGGAGTTTCGCTGGGACCCGGCGACGCTGACCCTCGACCCTGCCGTGCTCGACGGTGTGGATGCGGTGATCAACCTGGCCGGCGCCTCGATCGGGCGGTTGCCCTGGACCAAGTCTTACCGGCGCCAGATCATGGAATCGCGGGTGCAGGCCACCCGCACCCTGACCGATGCGATGCGCCGGTCCGCCACACCGCCGACCGTGCTGCTGAACGCATCCGCGGTCGGGATCTACGGCAACCGGCCGGGCGAGGAGCTCACCGAGGCGTCCGCGCCGGGCTCCGACTTTCTCGCCACGGTCGTCACGACCTGGGAAGCGGAGGCCCGCCTGGCCCCGGAGAGCACCCGGGTTGTGATGCTGCGTACCGGTCTGGTGCTCGCCAAGGGCGGCGCGCTGAAGCCCCTGATGCCGATCGTGCGGCTCGGCTTCGGCGGTCCGCTGGGCCGCGGCAGCCAGATGTGGCCGTGGGTGAGCCTGCACGACGAGGCCGCCGCGATCGTGCACCTGCTCACCTCCGAGCTCAGCGGCCCGGTGAACCTCGCCGGCCCCACCCCGGCGACCGCGAACGACGTGATCCGGGCCGTGGCCACGGCGCTGCGCCGGCCGTTCTTCGTTCCGGTGCCCGAGTTCGTGCTCACGCTCGCGCTGCAGGATGCCGCCAGGCAGCTGCTGCTCGCGGACCAGCGGGTGAGCTCGGCGAAGCTGGAGGCCGACGGCTTCCGCTTCACCCACCGCACGGCCGCCGAAGCCGTCACCTGGATGCTGCGCTAGCGGTTCCGCGGGCGCGCGTCGCGCGCGGCTGCGCTAGCGGTTGTGGGGCGCGTCGCGCGCGGCGGCTCAATCTCGTTATGCGGGGTAGGCGCCGCTAGGCGGGTGGCGCGCCACCCGCCTAACGGCGCCTACCCCGCACAGCTCGAGTTTCCCCTCGGGTTCACCTCATCCGCACGTCCTCGGGCTGCGCCTCGCGGTCGCCTCGGACCCCGAAGTCCCGGTGCACCGCAAGGTGCTGCGTGTGCCGGGCCGGTCCTCCACAGGCACTCCCACCCAGAGTTCTCAACAACCACAGTCCGGATGCCGTGGCCGTGGCGCCCCACGCCCAGACTCGCCCGATGAGCATTCGCCGAGAAGAGCCACCCGTCCCGCCCGAGGTGATCCTGGCCGCCGATTACCGTCGGGCCCTCGGCGCTGACCTGCGCCTGCGTCGCGCTGCCGAGCGGGGCTACCTGCACCGCATCGGTTGGGGCCAGTACTGCCCCGCCGCGGTCTGGGCCGGCCTCGACCGGAACCAACGGTATGCACTGCGGGTGCGCGCCGCATCGCTGGCTCGCGGGTGCGCCCTGCCGCTGTCGCACCAGTCGGCCGCGGCGGTGTGGCAGCTGCCGATCCTGGCGGCCTGGCCCGATGAGGTCCATTTCCTCGGCCAACGGTCAACCGGAGGCCGCTCGGAGTCTGGCATCCATCGGCATACGGTGGGCTTCGACGAGCGAGATGTGACCATCCGGGATGGGGTGCTGGTCACCTCCATCGCTCGCACGGTGATCGAACTTGCGACGGTCCTGGATCTCCGGTCGGCCGTCGCTGCGGCCGACCGGGCCCTGGCGATAGACCGATCGGGTCGACTGCCACCGCTCACCGACCGGGCAACCCTGCTCGACACCTGGCACCGGATGCTGCCGTTCCGCGGTTCGGTGCGGGCGCGCACGGTGATCGACTTCGCCACGCCGCTCTCCGGCTCCCCCGACGAGTCGGGCAGTCGAGTGACGATCGCGCTGGCCGGCCTGCCCGAGCCGGAGTTGCAACATCCGTTCGTGATCGAGGACCGCACGGTTTTCTCCGACTTCTTCTGGCTCTACCTGCGGGGTGTGGGTGAGAGTGACGGCCGGGTGAAGTACTTCGACCCCGTGATGCTCGCCGGGCGCACTCCGTCGGAGGTGGTGTACGAGGAGAAGCTCCGTGAGGATGCCATTCGGCTGCAGGTGCGCGGCTTCGTGCGCTGGGACCACGCCACCGGGATGAGCGTGCCACGGTTGACGGCGCGGCTGGCGCACCTGGGCCTGACCCCGGGGCGCCCCCGGCTGGCCGAGCGTTGAGCGGGCCGGGGCGGCGCGGCACGCACGAGGGCGCGGCACCTGCGGATGGGCAACTCGAGGTATGCGGGGCAGGCGCCGTTACGCGGGTGGCACGCCACCCGCATAGCGGCGCGGCACCCGCACAACGGCGCGGCACCCGCAAGAGCGGCGCGACACCCGCACAGCGGCGCGGCACCCGCAAGAGCGGCGCGGCACCCGCACAACGGCCCGGCACTCAGCCGCACCACCGCGTGCCGGAACGCGAGGGGGTCAGGCGGCGGACTTCTCCAGGGACATCGCGGTGCGGAGGGCAGCGCGGGCGCGGCGGCGGTCGCCAGACGCGTCGTAGGCCAGGCCCAGGCGGAACCAGGCCCGCCAGTCCTTCGGCGCCGCATCCACGGCCTCTTGGTACTTGGGGAACTGGGCGTCGGCCGCCTCGCGGTAGGGGCGGCCGCTCGGGCGACTGGGCAGGTCGTTGACGGGCAGGGCGCCCTCGGCGTCGAGCTGCTTGACCAGGCGTTCGCAGCGCACGCCGAAGTTGATCTCGCGCACCAGCGCCCAGGCGCCGATCAGCGGCAACACGATGAGCGCAATGCCGATGAGGATGCCGACCGGGTCGCCGCTCTGCACGAAGAGCACCGCGCGCCAGCCGACGAGCACCAGGTAGAAGACGAGCAGGAATGCCATCACGACGACGGCGATGCGGCCCTTCATTCGCCGGGCTCCATCTCGGCGTCTTCGGGCGCGGGGGCGGGACCGGCGGGAGCCGCGGCGGGCTCCGTCACCTCACCGGTGAGGCCCAGGTCGATCAGCTGGTCGAGTCCGACCGTCACCCCGACGCAGTCGCGGGCGGCGGCCAGGGCCACCAGGATGCCGCGCTCGTAGGCGTCGGCGGAGAGCGTGTTGTGGGTGATCGTGAGGGTCTCCCCCGAGCCGCCGAAGATCACGTCCTGCCGGGCCAGCACGCCGGCCAGGCGCAGGCTGTGCACCGGGACCGTGGCGATCTGCTGGCCACGGGCGCGCTGGTCGATGTGCGGGGCCGCGACCGGGCCGAGGCCGGCGCGGGCGGCGGCCATCAGCTCTGCGGTGCGCACGGCGGTGCCAGACGGGGAGTCGACCTTGCCGGCCTGGTGCGCCTCGACGATCTCGATGGAGTCGAAGAACCGGGCGGCCAGGGCCGCGAAGGCCGTACCGAGCACCGAGCCCAGGGAGAAATTGGGGATGATGACGGCGCCGACATCCGTGCGGCCCTTGAGCTTGTGGCCGAGCGCGTCGATGCGGGCCTGGGACCAGCCGGAGGTGCCGACCAGAACCCGGATGCCGTTGTCGATGGCGAAGTCGACGACGCCCTGGCTGACCGCCGGCACGGTGAGGTCGATCGCCACATCGGCGCCGAGCATCTCGGACAGGGCGCTGGCGGAGTTGAGCCGCGCGACCACCTCATAGCCCGGCGTGTTATCGACCAGGCCGCCGACCAGGCGGCCCATCTTGCCCGTTGCGCCGACGATGGCCACCCGTGTTGTCATGCTGCCAATCTACCAAGCGGTGGCGGTTGCCCCCGGCACCGAGGCACGTACCCTAGGGGCATGCCTGAATTCACTGCGGTCTCCGTCACGGATGCGGGGTCCATCTCCCTGCTCACCCAGTACTTCAGCGATCGCGCGTCCACGTTCCCCAAGGCCGGCGGCTACCGCACCACGTTCCCGGCTCCCGAGCAGTTCGTCCCCCCGCGCGGCCAGTTCCTGCTGGTCAGCGAAACGCAGGGCTCCCGCACCTTCGTGGGCTGCGGCGGCATCCGTCGCATCGACGACGGTGCGGATGGCGCGGTGCGGTTCGAAGCGAAGCACCTCTGGCTGCAGCCGCAGGTGCGCGGTCGCGGCTGGGGCAGCCTGCTGCTGGCCGAGCTGGAGGCGCGGGCCCGGGAATTCGGTGGCACGGAGATGGTGCTCGACACGAACTCGAGCCTCGAGGCAGCCGGTGCGCTGTACCAGCGCTCCGGGTATGAGGATGTGCCGCCGTACAACGACAACCCGAACGCCACGAACTGGTACCGGAAGGTGCTCGCCTAGGGCGCAGACCCCGGCCCGGCCTCTAGAACAGCAGCGGGTCCGGCAGGCCCGTTCGCAGTTCCACCGGCAGGTGGCCGAGGTCGTTGTGGGTGATCAGGGACCACGGCCGGCCGGGCTTCTGCTGCAGCACGGTGAGGCCGCAGTTGGCCTGGTTGATGCTTATCCAGCGCCAGTCCGGGGCGCCGAGCACCTCGCGCACGAACCAGGCGATGACGAAGTTGTGGGTGATCAGCAGGTCGTGCCGGGGACCCCGGTGCGGGTGCAGGAACTCGGCGGCGGCGTCCTCCATCTGGGCACGGCCGGCCTCGATCTGGTCGTCGCTGACGGAGTTGAAGAACGGCGCGTACGCCTTGGGCATCTCCGGCGCCCGGCCGGAGGGGACGCAGTCGAACAGTAGCGGGGACGGTTCCGGGGTCAGCGACGGCAGCCGGTCGGCGATGATGGCGGCCGTTTCCGCGGCGCGCTGCAACGGCGAGTGCCAGGCACCGGTGAACGGCACCCCGCCCAGGCGCTCGGCGATGAGGTGCGCCTGACGCTTGCCGCGCGGCGACAGCGGGCCGTCCGGCAGGCCGTACTCGGCATCCTGCTGTTCGCCGTGCCGCACGAGGTAGAGGTACTGGGGCATCATCGCCCTTTCGGTTGATGTCGGTGGAGCGTCGAATCGAATCCGGGGTTCTCCGGGCAGAACGGGTCAGCTCGGCGGGCCGGAGACCGTTCGGCGGGACAGCACCGCGTCGAAGGCGTCCTCCTCGAGGGCGCCGACGGCGGCCACCGAGAACGGTCGGGACACCATGTCCGCCGCCAGCTCCTGCACGTCGTCCGCGGTGACCAGCGCGAGTCGCCGCAGCGCCTCGTCGAGGTCGACGAACTCGCCCAGGGTGATCTCGGAGCGGCCGAGCCTGGACATCCGGGTGTCGGAGTCTTCCAGGGCCAGGGCGGATGCGCCGGAGAGCTGCCCGGAGGCCCGCTTCATCTCGTCGGCGGTCACGCCGTGGTCGGCGAGGCGGTGCAGCTCGTCGAGCATGATCTCGGTGACCTGGCCGGCCTTGGCGGGCGTGCAGCCGGCGTACATGCCGAAGATGCCGGCATCCGAGTAGCCGGGAGCGAAGGAGTAAACGGAGTAGGCCAGGCCGCGCTTCTCCCGCACCTCCTGGAACAGGCGCGACGACATGCCACCGCCGAAGATCGAGGTCAGCACGTTCATCGCCACCCGGCGTTCGTCGGCGGCGACGAGGCCCGGAACGCCGATGAGCAGGTTGGCCTGTTCGAGGGGACGATGCACCACGCTGATGGGCTGGCCCTGGCTGATCACCGCGGCGGCGCCTGAGCGGCGGCCCACCGGTGCGGCGCAGATGCCCAGGTCCCAGCCGGCCTGCAGCAGCGACCGGGTCACGGCGGCCACGAGCACGTCGTGGTCGACGGCGCCGGCGACGGTGACGACGAGGTCCTGCGGCCGGTAGTTGGCCCGGTAGTGCTCCCACACGGCGTCGCGGGTGGCGGCGCGAATGGTGTCGGGGCTGCCGCCGATCGGGCGGCCCAACGGATGCTCACCCATGACCGCCTGGAAAAACCGTTCGTTGGCGACGTCGGCCGGGTCGTCGTCGGCCATCGCGAGTTCCTCGAGGATGACGCCGCGCTCGGTCTCGAACTCGGCCGGGTCCAGCAGCGACGAGGTGATCATGTCGGTGAGCACCTCGACCGCCATCTGCAGGTCGCGGTCCTGCACCTTGGCGTAGTAGCAGGTGTATTCCTTGGCCGTCATGGCGTTGTGCTCGCCGCCGACGGCGTCGAACGCGATGGCGATGTCCAGGGCGGAGCGCTGCGCGGTGCCCTTGAACAGCAGGTGCTCGAGAAAGTGTGTGGAGCCGAAGTGGCCGGGCTGTTCGTCGCGGGAGCCCACGGCCACCCAGTAGCCGATGGTGAGGCTGCGGCTGCCCGGAACCTGTTCGGTGACGATCCGTACCCCGCTGGGGAGCACGGTGCGCCTGACGAGGGACTCACCGGCGGCCCGAAACGAGAGTTCGGTCAGGTCAAGGGGAAATTCAACGGCACCGTTCATATCGGTTCAACCTTACGACACCGCACCCGCCGGACCCCGCCGGACGCGGCCGGCGTCAGTGCCGCCGGTTACGCCGACACCTTGTCGAGGTCGACCATGTCCGCCCGGCCCAGCCGCACGGCGGCCGCGGCCACGAGGGCATCCACCTGGTCGGGCCGGCTGGCGCTGGCGACCGGGGCCACCACCCCGTCCCTGGCCAGCAGCCAGGCCAGCGCAATCGTCGACGGGGCCACCCCGTGGTCCTCCGCGATCCGTTCGAGCACACCCAGCACCTTGAGGCCGGTGCGGTTGAGGTAAACCGACGCGCGGCCGGCGCGGATGCTGTCGGTGAGGTCGGACTTGGAGTGGTACTTGCCGGTGAGGAAACCGTGCGCCAGGGCGAAATACGGCATCACGGCGATCCCCTGCGCGCGGGTGACCAGGGCCAGCGAGGACTCGAACGAGACCCGGTTCATCAGGTTGTACGGGGTCTCCAGGGCCACGAACCTGGGCAGGCCGTTGGCGGCGAGCACCCGGGCCTCCATCAGGCGCTCCGCGGTGAAGTTGGAGGCCGCCAGGTACCGCACGGTGCCGGCGGCGATGAGCATCTCCATGGCCCCGAGGCTCTCCTCCAGCGGCACGTCCAGGTCGTCGAAGTGGAAGTGCAACAGGTCGATGTGGTCGGTGCCGAGCCTCTCGAGCGAGGCGTGCACCGCGCCGACGATGCTGCGCGGCGAGAGTCCGGGGTTGTCGCGGTTGCGGCCGATCTTGGTGGAGATCACGATGTCGTCCCGCAGCCCGCGGGTGCGCATCCAGGATCCGATCAGTACCTCGCTGCGGCCGGCCGCGTAGCTGTCCGCGGTGTCGAGGAAGTTGCCGCCGAGTTCCCAGTGCCGGTCCAGGATCTGCATCGCGGTGTCGCCGTCGGTGGTCCAGCCGAAGACGCTGCAGCCCAGCGCGAGCGGGTGCACGGTGAGGTCGGTGTCGCCGATGGTGCGGCGGATGCCCGGGGCGGGCCGGTTCGAGCGTTCGGGCAGGTGCACGGGTGCTGTGTGCTGCACCTGCACCGGACGGGTCTGCAGGGCGAGGTCATCGGAGGAGACGGCGCTCGGAGCGGCGGCGTTCGTGGCGGGCGCCGTATCGCCGTGCTGGCCGGTCACCTCGGCGGTGTCCACGCTGTTCGTGTCCACGCTGTTCGTGTCGACACTGCCCGTCGCCACACGCCCCGTTGCCACGCTGCCTCTCATGCTCCACCGCCCCTCGGACGGGCCTCTGCGACTGCCGCACCAACCCGTATAAAGCCGAGAATAACCCGATCCGCACATTCCGCTGGGGGCGCGCGGCAAGCGTTACACAAATGTGCGGGTTTACCCCCCGTTTACCCGAAAATTAGCCCAGCCGAGCCCGCTCGAAGGGTCGGGGAGTAGTCTTTCCGGCATGTCCGAATCCCCGCTCTACGCCGTGCCGCTCACCCTGATCGACGGCACCGCCACCACGTTCGGCCAGTTCGCCGGCAAGACCGTGCTCGTGGTCAACGTGGCGTCGAAGTGCGGCTTCACGCCCCAGTACGCGGGACTCGAGGCGCTCTACCGCCGCTTCGCCGACGACGGCCTGGTGGTGCTCGGGTTGCCGTGCAACCAGTTCATGGGCGAGGAACCCGGCAGCGAAGAGGACATCCAGCAGTTCTGCGAGCTCAATTTCGGTGTCACCTTCCCGCTCACGGCCAAGGTGGATGTGCGCGGCAAGAACCAGCATCCGCTCTACGCCCAGCTCACCGCGTTCAAGAAGGGCGTGCTGCCGGGGCTGATCAAGTGGAACTTCGAGAAGTTCCTGGTGAACGCGGACGGCGTCATCGTGGACCGGTTCGCGTCGACGGTGGAACCGGAGTCAGCCCAGCTCGTCGGCGCGATCGAGAAGGCCCTGGCGCGCGCCGCCGCCTGATCCCGCGTCGCCGGTCAGGCGTCCCAGCTGCACACGCAGAGTTCGTTGCCCTCCGGGTCGGCGAGCACCCACCAGTCCGGGGCGTGCTCGTCGGTGAGCAGCACTCCCCCGACGTCGATGATGTCGGCCACCCGCTCCTCACAGTCGGCGACGGGCACGTACACGTCCAGGTGGATGCGGTTGCGCTCGGTGCGCGGGATCTCCATGTGCTGGAACCACAGCTTGGGACCGACGCCCCGGGGGTCGTGCAGTTCGATGTCGTCCGCCGGACCGGACTCCAGGTAGCCCAGGCCCACCCGCCAGAACGGGCGTACCGCCTCGGCGTCGGTGCAATCGATGGCGATATCCGTGCGGCTGGGCACCAGGCGGGTGGGGTGGGCGTCCTGCTCGGCGGCCAGCTCCTGGATGCGCAACGCGAGTCGCAGGTCCCGCTCGGTGACACCGCCGACGTCGTGGCTCGTCAGCACGAACTCCACCGCCCCGTAGCCCAGCTTCACGTCGGGATGGTGGTTCAGGGCTTCGGCGTCGGCGGCGACGGCATCGACCAGGCGCACGGCCGCGGCGAAATCCGGTGTGCGATAGGTCGCGTACAGGGTTCCCTCCAGGTGCAGGAAATCGCCCCCGGAGAGCACCGTACGGGTTTGGCTGGGAGTGAGGGTCTGGCGGGAGTCGTCCATCCGACCACTCTTCCGCGCGGCGCCGACCCGGTCAACCCTGGGCGGTGCGTCGTCCTGTCGCCCGTTGGGGGCGATGGATTTCCCGTCGGCGCAGCGGATTTCCGTCACGGTGCGCAATGTGCCCTGTTCAGGGGTCAGCGCGCATGCTACGGTCAGGCAGTATGCACCACCTGGACAGAGTCGATCTCGAGTTGCTCCGCGCCCTGTGCGCCGACCCGGACAGCACCTTTGTGGGGCTCGCCCACACGCTGGGGCTCTCCCGCAATACCGTGCAGGCCCGGATGAGCCGTCTCGAGGAGTCGCAGGTCTTCCTGGCCTTCGACCGCCGCATCAGCCCGGCCGTGCTCGGGTATCCGCTGACGGCGTTCATCGAGGTGTACATCGTGCAGAAGCGCGCCGCGGAGATCATCGCCGAGCTCAGCCAGATTCCCGAGATCGTGCAGGCGCACGGCATGAGCGGGGCGGCCGACCTGCTGGTGCGGGTGGCCTGCGCCGACGCCGAGGACCTGTTCCGGATCGACCGCACCATCCTCGCCTGCGAGGGGGTCGAACGCACCGAGACGTCCCTGGCGATGGGCGAGCTGATCCCGTACCGGATCGTGCCGCTGCTCGAGCGCGGAGTGCAGCCCAAGCCGTCCTGACCCACGCCGGCGCCCGCCGGCGCCCGCCAGCGCCGGAACCGCGAAAAGGCCCGCCCTGCCGAAGCAGGACGGGCCTTCCGTCTAACCGGCACACCTGGCGAGAGGTGACCGGCAGAACTAGTGACTAACCTTCGGCCGGAGCTTCGGGTCCCTCGGATGCAGCGTCACGACCGTGCGTGTCGGCTTCATCGGCGAGGACCGGGGCGAGCGAAAGCTTGCCACGGTCGTCAATCTTGGTGATCTCAACGAGGACCTTCTGGCCCACGCCGAGGACGTCTTCGACGTTCTCCACGCGCTTGCCGCCGGCGAGCTTGCGCACCTCAGAGATGTGCAGCAGGCCGTCCTTGCCCGGGAGGAGCGAGACGAAGGCGCCGAAAGCGGCGATCTTCACGACAGTTCCGAGGAACTGCTCGCCAACCTCGGGGTTGGTGGGGTTCGCGACGGAGTTGACCATGGCGCGAGCGGCCTCGGCCGAGGGACCATCGACAGCGCCGATGTACACGGTGCCGTCTTCCTCGATCGAGATGTCGGCTCCGGTCTCGTCCTGGATCGAGTTGATCATCTTGCCCTTCGGGCCGATGAGCTCGCCGATCTTGTCGACGGGGATCTGCACGCTGATCACGCGGGGCGCGGTCGGTGCCATCTCGTCGGGCTTGTCGATCGCGGCGTTCAGCACGGCGAGGATCGTCGTGCGAGCATCCTTCGCCTGCGTCAGCGCGCCGGCCAGGACCGACGCGGGGATGCCGTCGAGCTTGGTGTCGAGCTGGATCGCGGTGACGAACTCGCTCGTGCCGGCAACCTTGAAGTCCATGTCGCCGAGGGCGTCTTCGGCACCGAGGATGTCGGTCAGAGCCGCGTAGCGGGTCTTGCCGTCGACGGTGTCGGAGATGAGGCCCATCGCGATGCCGGCGACCGGGGCGCGCAGCGGCACTCCGGCGTTCAGCATCGACAGGGTGGAGGCGCAGACGGAACCCATCGAGGTGGAACCGTTGGAGCTGAGCGCCTCGGAGACCTGACGGATGGCGTAGGGGAATTCCTCACGGCTGGGCAGCACGGGAACCAGGGCACGCTCAGCGAGCGCTCCGTGGCCGATCTCGCGACGCTTGGGCGTGCCGACCCGACCGGTTTCACCGGTGGAGTAGGGCGGGAAGTTGTAGTTGTGCATGTAACGCTTCTTGGTGACCGGGCTCAGGGAGTCGATCGTCTGCTCGAGCTTGAGCATGTTCAGCGTGGTGACACCCAGGATCTGGGTCTCGCCGCGCTGGAAGATAGCGGAACCGTGCACGCGCGGGATGACCGCAACCTCGGCGTCGAGCGGGCGGATGTCGGCCAGGCCGCGTCCGTCCATGCGAACACCCTCGTTGAGAACGCGGGAGCGCACGACGAGCTTGGTGACGGACTTGTATGCCGCGCCGACCTGGTTGTTGGCGGTGGCGGGCAGCTCGCCGGCTTCGACCTTGGCCGCGATGGCGGTCTTG
>Ga0247803_1000138_pt1 | contig 43280 bp, 43 predicted proteins | sample UWRJL014104B1_FD_180928 | JGI IMG/M metagenome (GOLD analysis project Ga0247803, IMG submission 180928) | Plant litter microbial communities from Arlington Agricultural Research Station in Wisconsin, United States - UWRJ-L014-104B-1 | ecosystem: Environmental > Terrestrial > Plant litter >... | reverse complement strand
GACGCCCGCAACGCCGTAGAAGGGAACCCTCCACCCCGTGACCACGACGCGATCCAGATCCCTGTCCTGGGACGCGACGACGGCGATCGAGGCCCTGGCCGCGGCGGACACGGCGCTGTGGATATGGACGCCGTCCGAGGATCAGATCCGCTTTACCGGCGCCACCCGTCCCCTGGGTCTGGGCCCCCTGGCGCCCGAGTGCTCCGGCGCGGCCTTCGTCGCCGTAGCCCTGCCTCAGGACAGGTCCCTGGCCGAGAACCTTCTGAAACCGCGCGAGGAAGGCTCGGAGCTCGCCGTCCGGCTGCGCATGCGCGGGGCCGAGACCTGCCTGTGGCGCGGCGTCTGGCTGGAGGACGGCCTGCGCGCCGCCGGCGTCGTCACGCTGGAAACCAAATTCGGCGGCGCTGGAAAGGACATGCTGACCGGTCTGCTGGACCGGCGGGCCTTCCTGTCGCGCGTCGCCGACACCCTGACCCGGCCTGGCGAGTACGATTTGGTCGTCGCCGACGTGGATCGCCTGCGCCGCCTGAACGAGGCCCTGGGTCACGAGCGCACGGACCTGGTGCTGTCGTCGCTGGGCTCGCGCCTGGCCGCCGCCTTTTCCGCCGACGCCTCGCCCGCCCGCATCGGCGAGGACGAGTTCGCCGTCCTGGCCCCGCGCAACGGCGTGAACGTCAGCGAACGGGTCCGCGAGGCGATGGAACAGCCGCTTCGGGTGGCTGGTTTCGACATCTATCCCACCGTCTCGGTCGGATCCGTCACCTGCGAGGGCGGTCCGGACGCCCCGGACGGCGCCGAACTGCTGCGTCGGGTCGAGCTGGCGGTCGGCCAGGCCAAGGGCGCGGGTCGCTCGGGCGCCGCCGCCTATGGCCGGTCGCTCGAGAGCGACAGCCTCAGTCGCCTGGCCCTGGAGGCCGATCTCAGGAACGCCTTCGTGCGCGGCGAGATCGAGCCCTTCTACCAGCCCATCGTCAACCTCAACACCGGCGCCGTCGCCGGGTTCGAGGCCCTGGCCCGCTGGCGCCACCCCAAGCGCGGTCTGGTTCCGCCCGACGAGTTCCTGGGCCTGACCGACGAGATGGGCCTGATGAACGACCTGGGCCTGATGATGATGACCCAGTCGGCGCGCCAGCTGGCGGACTGGCTGCGCCGACATCCGCGCGCCGGAAACCTGTTCTGCAGCGTCAACCTGTCGGTCGGCGAGATCGAGCGCGTCAACCTGGTCGAGGATGTCGAGCGGATCATCAAGGAAACCGGCCTGCCCAAGGGGGCGCTGAAGCTGGAAGTGACCGAGGGCGACATCATGCGAGACACGGCCAAGGCGGCCGTGATTCTGCAAAGGCTCAAGGATGTCGGCGCGTCGCTGGCGCTCGACGACTTCGGAACCGGCTTCTCGTCCCTGTCCTATCTGGCGCGCCTGCCGTTCGATACGCTGAAGATCGACCGCTATTTCGTCCTGACGATGGATACGGACGAGGGCTCGGCCAAGATCGTCAAATCCGTCGTCAACCTGGGTCGCGACCTGGCGCTGGAGGTCGTCGCCGAGGGAGTGGAGAACGCCACCCTGGCCAAGCTTCTGCTCGACGCCCAGTGCCACTATGGCCAGGGTTTCGGCTATGCGCCTGCGCTTCCGGCCCAGGAGACCGAGGTCTATCTGAACGAAAGCCTGTCCGACGGCGCCGCGCCGATCAAGCAGCGGTCGGCCTGAACGGGTAGGTTGACCGACCCTCTGGGAGACCCCTCATGACTGGAAAAATCTACGCAGGCATCGGCGGCTGGACCTACGAGTCATGGCGAGGGGTCTTCTATCCGTCCGACCTCACGCAGAAGCGCGAGCTGGAGTACGCCTCGCGCGCCATGACCTCGATCGAGATCAACGGCACCTATTATTCCGGGTTCAAGATCGACACCTGGATGAAATGGCTGAACGAGACGCCTGAGGACTTCGTCTTCTCGGTCAAGGCCAGCCGCTTCTGCACCAACAGGAAGGTGCTGGCGGACGCCGCCGACAGCGTGGAGCGGTTCCTGGATCAAGGGCTGACGGCGCTGGGCGACAAGCTGGGGCCGATCAACTGGCAATTCATGGCGACCAAGAAATTCGATCCGGTCGATTTCGAGGGCTTCTTGAAACTGCTGCCTCGGGAAAAGGACGGCGTGCGGCTGCGTCACGCCCTGGAGGTTCGCAGTCCGACCTTCGACACCGAACAATTCTACGATCTGGCGCGGAAGTATGAGGCAGCCATCGTCTATGCGGTCGACGACGAGTCTCCGACCTGGCCCCGGATCGATCAGGAAACGGCAGATTTCAGATACGCGCGGCTGATGTCCAGTCGCGAGGACGAGCCGACGGGCATGACCGCCGACGAACTGGCCGGGATCGCGGACCAGACGCGGGCCTGGGCCAAACGCGGCGATGTCTTCGCCTATTTCATCGCCGGGGCGAAGGTCCGAAACCCGGCGGCCGCGCAGGCGTTGATCGCGCAACTGAAGTAGCGGCGACGCCAGGGGCTTCAGTCGCCTTGCGGCGCGGCGCCCCAGACCACATTCTAGATCCAGGCGCCCATCCAGGCCTCTGGCCCGTTCCGGCCGTCTCGTCTCCTCCCAAAGGACATCGCCATGCCCATCGCCACCCGCGCCTTCGCAGCGACCAGCGCGACCGCGCCCCTGACGCCCTACAGCTTCACCCGCCGCGATCCCGGCGCGCACGATGTGGTCATCGACATCAAGTTCGCCGGCATCTGCCATTCGGACCTGCACGCGGTGCACAACGACCTGGGCAACGCCCGCTATCCCCTGGTGCCGGGTCACGAGATCGCAGGTCTGGTGACGGCGGTCGGCGCGGACGTGACGAAGTTCAAGGTGGGCGACCGGGTCGGCGTCGGCTGCATGGTCGACAGTTGTCGGGCCTGCGAACCCTGCAAGGCGGGCGATGAACAGTATTGCGTGCCGGGCATGACAGGCACCTATGGCGCCAGTGACAAGCACAGCGAGCAGTCCGGCGAGGCCATCACCCAGGGCGGCTATTCCGACGTGATCGTGGTGGATCAGGCCTATGTCCTGAACATCCCTGATTCGATCCCCCTGGATGTCGCCGCGCCCCTGCTGTGCGCCGGCATCACCACCTATTCGCCGCTGAAGCACTGGAAGATCAAGCCGGGCTCCAGGGTCGCGGTCGTCGGTCTGGGCGGCCTGGGCCATATGGCGGTCAAACAGGCGGCGGCCATGGGGGCGGAGGTCACCGTCCTGTCGACCTCGGACCGCAAGAAGGCCGACGCCGAGCGGATGGGCGCCAAGCATTTCCTGATCAACTCCGACAAGGCGGCGATGAAGGCCGCGGCCGAGAAGTTCGACCTGATCATCAACACCGTCTCGGCGACCCACGAGATCGCCAGCCACCTGCAGCTTCTGGCCCACGACGGGACCATGGTCATGCTGGGCCTGACGACGGAAGCCCTGCCGGTGTTCGCCATGCCCCTGCTGTGGCGTCGGCGGTCGGTCGCGGGGTCGCTGATCGGCGGCATTCGCGAGACCCAGGAGATGCTCGACTTCTGCGCCGAGCACGGCCTGGCCGCGGACATCGAGGTCATCGCCCCGTCCCAGATCAACGAGGCCTATGCGCGGCTGGAGAAGTCGGACGTCCGCTATCGTTTCGTCATCGACATCTCCAAGCTGGACCAGGCCGCCTAACAGCGGCCTTGCACGCCACTCCCGTCACGCTAAGCTTTTTTGAGAACATGGTCGTGCGTCAGACACGATCACAGGGACAAGGAATACAGGCATGGCGAGAGTGGCTTTGGTCACCGGCGGGACACGCGGCATCGGCAAGGCGATCGTCCAGAGGCTGAAGGAGGACGGCGTCGCTGTCGCCGCCGGCTATTCGGGCAATGACGCGGCGGCCGAGGCGACGGCGCGCGAACTGGGCGTCATGGTGGTCAAGGGCAATGTCGGCTCGTTCGAGGACTGCGCCCGCGCCGTCGCCGATGTCGAAGCCGAGCTTGGCCCCATCGACATCCTGGTCAACAACGCGGGCATCACCCGCGACGGCTTCTTTCACAAGATGAGCGCCGAACAGTGGTCGGACGTGATCCGCGTCAACATGGACTCTGTGTTCAACATGACACGGCAGGTGATCACGGGCATGCGCGACCGAAACTTCGGCCGGATCGTCAACATCTCCTCGATCAACGGCCAGAAAGGCCAGGTGGGCCAGACCAACTATTCCGCCGCCAAGGCCGGGATGATCGGCTTCACCAAGGCGCTGGCGCTTGAAAACGCTCGCAAAGGCGTGACGGTCAACTGTATCGCCCCGGGCTATATCGACACCGAGATGGTGGGCGCCATGGACCAGAAGGTTCTTGACGCCATCATCGCCCAGATCCCCGTCGGCCGGCTGGGCAAGGGCGAGGAGATCGCCGACATGGTGTCCTGGCTGACTGGCGAGCGTGCCGGATATGTCACAGGCTGCACCCTCTCGCTTAACGGCGGTCAGTATCTGGTCGGCTGAACACCGCCCGCCCAAAATCCGCCGGGGTGGGGCTGCAGGTTGTTTGGCATGAGTTCGAGCAACCGGGTCAAGACGGCGCAGAAGCCTGTCCTGGCGACAGTGGCGGTCGCCAGTGTCGCACGCCCGTTTGTCGACGCCCTGTTTGCCCTGCCGATGGCGGTTCTGACGATGGCGGTTCTGAGCGTGGCGGCCACGCCGTCGGCGGCCCAGGCTCAGACCGGTGCAAACGCCCAGGCGCAGCAGGCGCAAATGGCCCAGCAGGCGCGGGCGGCGCGTCAGGGACGCATCCAGCCGCCCACGGGACGCTATGTGTCCGAAAACGGCGAGCGCTTCATCTTCGACCGTTCGGGCGCGCGGCCGCTGTTCCGCTTCGAAAGCCGCAACGAGACCTGGGTGCTGCGCCCCAGCCCGGCGCCGCGCGGCGACATCATCTATCGCAACGACAACGGCGACCAGATTCTGCGGGTCACGCCAGACGGCGGTATGACCCTCTATACGGTGCGGGCGCCGAACGGGACGCCGGCCTCGATGTCGGGCCCCGCGCCGGGCCTCGCCCTGCCGGAGGTGACCCCCGCACAGCTGTTCCGGTTCTCGTTGCAACAGAGCGACCGGATGAGCGAGGCGGTCGGCCATCTGGTCTATGTCACCCTGGACCTGGAACGCCCCGGCCATGAGGCGGCGGTCGCCGAAACCGTTTCGGTGATCTGCGAAGCCGTGCTGCGGCTGGCGGGATCGTCCACCACCCGCAGCCACGCCGCGGGCATCCGCCGCATCAATGTGGTCGAGGGGGCGCGGCCCGGCGCCACCTACTCCAACGGCGTTCTGACGGTGGTGACCAATCCTTCGGCCGGCGCAGAAGGCCGCCCGTCTTCGGCGCGCATCATCCGCACCATCGCCCGCTCCTGATCGGCGGCTTCAGCCCTTGAAGTCGTCCTTGGCGGCGCGCCGGGCGGCGAAGTCCTGGGCGTTTGCGGCCCGCAGAAAGGGATTGAAGGCTTTCTCGACCTTCAGTGTGGTCGGTTCGGTCGGCTCGCCCCGTTCGCGTTTTTCGAAGATGGACCGGGCGTGGGCGATCATCTCGGGGCGGTCGTCCAGCGTCAGGGCGAAGCGGGCGTTGGCCGCGGTGTATTCATGGGCGCCGTAAAGCACCGTCTGATCCGGCCAGGCCGAGATCGCTTGAAGGCTGTCCCACATCTGTTCGGGCGTTCCTTCGAACAGCCGCCCGCATCCTAGCGGGAACAAGGTGTCGCCGACGAAGGCCAGGTCGTCATCGGCGGCGCGAAAGACGACATGGCCCAGGGTGTGGCCCGGGGTGTCGGTGACCTCGAACCGGCTCTGGCCCAGGGTGACGACGTCGCCGCCCGCCACGACCCGGTCCAGGGGCGCGGCCTTTCGCACCTCTTCGGGGCCAACGATCTGGCACCCCGTCGCGGCCTGGACCGCGGCGTTGCCCTGTGTGTGATCCGGGTGCCAGTGGGTGTTCAGGATCAGGTCGAGCCGCCCCCAGCCCAACTCGCTCAGCGCCTTCAGGACGGCGTCGGCGTCGGGCGTATCCACGCAGGCGACGGCTCCGGTCGCGTCGTCGCGGACCAGAAAGCCGTAGTTGTCGCTGAGGCAGGCGAAGAGGTGGACGGTCAGGGACATGGCGGCAGGCTCCGGAGGCAGGTCTTTGGGGCGACGCGGTGAAGACAAGACCATATAGTGATCGCCATGCGTCGCAGCATCGATGATCTCCGCGCCTTCTATGGCGAGCCGACCGGGGCGCTGGTGCGTCGACTGGTGGCGCGCCGGCTGGACGACGCCTGGGGCGAGGCGGCCAACTGCGACGTTCTGGGCGTAGGTTATGCGACGCCGTGGCTGGACGCTTTCGTCGGCGCGCGGCGCGTTGTCGCGGCCATGCCCTCGGGGCAGGGGGTCGAGGCCTGGCCGGCGGTCGGCCGCAACCGCACGCTTCTGGTCGATGACCGAAGCCTGCCCTTTGCCGCCGGGGCCTTTGACCGGGTGCTGCTGATCCATGCTCTCGAAGAGGCCGACGATGCCTCCGCCCTGCTGTCCGAGGCTGTGCGGGCCATGGCGCCCGCCGGGCGTATCATCCTGGCGGCGGCGGCGCGCGGCGGTCTTTGGGCCCAGGCGGAATCGACCCCCTTCGGTCATGGGCGGCCGTTCACCCGGGGCCAGCTGGAAAGCCTGGTGCGTGAGGCCGGGCTCGAGCCCATGGCCCGATCCCAGACCCTCTACACTCCGCCGTGGAAGCCTCTGCTGGGCATGGCCGACGGGATCGAGCAGTTCGGCAGGACCCTGTTGCCCGGCGCGGCGGGCGTCATCCTGCTTGAGGCGTCGCGTCAGGCCTATGCGCGGGTGCGGCCGAGCGGTGAGGGGGCGCGGGTCCGGTTGGCCCAGCCCGAGCTTGCGCCGCGACCCGCCACGCGCACGCCTCAGATCTCCAATCCGCTTGTCGGTCTGGATGGATCGGGCGAAGCGCCGTAAAGGCCAGCGGATGCACCGTCTTATTCTGATGCGACACGCCGAGGCCGAACGCGCCGCTCCGTCCGGGCGCGACCGCGACCGGTCATTGACCCCGCGCGGCCGCGAGGATGCGATCCTGATGGGGCGGATTCTCAAGGAGAAGGGCCTGCGTCCCGACATCGCCCTGGTCTCTACCGCCGCCCGCACCAGCCAGACCTGGGAATGGGTGCAGGAAGGACTAGGCGACGCCGAGGTTCGGATGGAGCCGGCTCTCTACAACGCCAGCGCCGACGTGCTGCGTCGTCATGTCGAGGCGGCCGAAGACGAGGCCGGCTGTCTGCTGGTCCTGGCTCACAATCCCGGCGTCCATATCCTGGCCCATGAATACCTGATCGAAAGCGCGGCCTCGCCCAGCATCCTCGACCGGATGGCGGGCGGTTTTCCAACGGCTGCGGTCGCGGTGTTCGAGGTCGATGCCGCCGGCCGCTGCGCCTATGACGGCTTTCTGACGCCGAAGGCCTTTGGCGGCGGCGCCGACGAATGAGCGCCCCCAACCTGGCCTACAAGATCATCGACGCCGCCGAATGGGCCGCCGCCCAGTGCGCCGGCGGCTATGCCGGGTCGGCGGTCGATCTGGCCGACGGCTATATCCACATGTCCACCGCAGACCAGTTGGCCGAGACGGCGGCGAAACACTATGCGGGCCGGACCGGCCTAGTCCTGCTGAGCGTCGATCTGGATCGGCTGGCCGACGGGCTGAAGTGGGAGCCGTCGCGGGGCGGGGCCCTGTTTCCTCACCTCTATGGCGTCCTGCCGGTCGCCGCGGTCGTCCAGGCCGCAGACTTTGCATCGCCCTCGGCCGTATCGGAGGCCTGACCATGCCCTATCCCGATCTCGGCGCCGCCCTGATGCGCAATCTCGATCCTGAGACCGCCCACGGCCTGGCCATTCGCGCCCTGCAATGGGCGCCCCTTCCGGCCGCCGGCGCCGACGATCCCATCCTGGCGACCCGGATTGGAGCCCTGGCCCTGAGCAATCCGGTCGGGCTGGCCGCCGGGCTGGACAAGAACGGCGAGGCTCTCTCCGGCCTGTCCCGCCTCGGTTTCGGCTTTGTCGAATGCGGCTCGGTCACGCCCCGTCCGCAGGCCGGCAACCCCAAGCCCCGGCTGTTCCGCCTGGCCGAGGACCGGGCCATCATCAACCGGATGGGGTTCAACAACGCCGGTCTGGAAGCCTTTGCCATGCGGCTGGAACGACGCCCGGCCTCGGCGGTGGTCGGGGCCAATCTGGGGGCCAACAAGGATACCGAGGACCGCGCCGCCGACTATGTCACCGGCCTGAAGCGACTGGCGGGACTGGCAGATTATTTCACCGTCAACATCTCTTCGCCCAACACGCCGGGCCTGCGCGCCCTGCAGAGTCGCGAGGCCCTGGACGACCTGCTGGGGCGGGTGGCCGAGGCCCGCAGCGGCGCCGCGCCGGTCTTCCTGAAGGTGGCGCCAGACCTGACCAGCGCGGAAATCGAGATGATCGTCGAGGCGGCTCTGGCCCATGGCGTCGACGCCCTGATCGTGTCCAACACGACCCTGGACCGCCCGGCCTCGCTGAAATCGGTCCATGCGGGCGAGGCTGGCGGCCTGTCCGGTGCGCCGCTGCGCGAACGCGCCCTGGCGGTGCTGGGCGAGGCGGCGTCGGCGTCTCGGGGACGGCTGCCCCTGATCGGGGTCGGCGGCGTCGCCTCGGGCGATGACGCCTATCTGCGCATCCGCGCCGGGGCCTGCGCCGTCCAGCTATATTCCGCTCTGATCTATGAGGGACCGGGCCTGGTGCGCCGGATCAAGCGCGACCTGGCCGACCGCCTGAGGGCGGATGGGTTTTCCAGCGTTTTCGAGGCTTCACAGGCCGCGCGTTGACCAAGCGTTAGGGGCGCATCGACTAGGGTGGCCGTCCGGACATCGAGGTCCGCCCAGGAAACGCATGGCCCAGGCGCCCGCCACAAGGATCAACGGTTGGGCTTTGGCCATTCGCCAGCGGCGCTCGGCGCTGGCCCAGAGACTGTGCGTCGGCGTGTCAACCGGCATGGTCCTCAGCCCCCTGCTGGGCTGGGCCCTGTGCGGGCCGTGGATCGCCTTATATCTGCTGGCCCAGGCCGTTGAGCTCTGGGCGTTCGGTCCGATCAACAATGGACGGGCGGAGCGGATGAGCGTGGCGCGCAGCGTCGCGGGCTGCGCGGCCCTGACCGGCAATACCCTGGTCTATGGCCTGCCGACACTGTGGCTCTGGGCCGCCGGCGGGGCGATGGGCGGGCTGTGCGCCGTCATCATGCTGTCGGCGGCAATACTCTATTCCATGATCAATGCGCCGTTGTCGGTGCGGGTGGTGACCGCCACCCTGGCCCCGCATTTCCTCTACCTGGGCCTGACGCCCCTGATGATGGTGCAGTCCGGAGCCCCTTCGGGCTATGCCAGTACGACCGGCGCGGCCATCGTCATCTTCGGCGCCTATACGGTGATCGCCTGGCAGCGCATGAGCAAGGCGACACAAAAGGCCCATATCGCCCGGACCTCGGCCGAACAGGGCCTGAAGGCCGCCGAGGCCGCCATGGCCGATCGCTCGGCCTTCCTTGCTGCGGTGGCCCACGATCTGCGGACCCCCATCAGCGCCATCCTGACCGGCGCGTCCGAACTGGAGCGGTTGGCGGAACGCTCGCCCGCGCGCGCCCACGCCAGCCTGATCGGCGACGCGGGCCTGATGATGAAGGCCATGCTCGACGACCTTCTCGACCACACCAAACTGGACGCCGGCCGAATGACGGTCGAGCTTGCGGACATGGATCTGCGCGCCCTGCTGGCCCAGACCGTCTATCTGTGGCGCGGGCCCGTTCGGGAAAAGGGTCTGATCCTGCGGTTCGAGGGCGCCAATCAGACCCCGGCCATGGTGCGGGGCGACGCCATGCGGCTGCGCCAGGTGCTCAACAACCTGATCTCGAACGCCATCAAATTCACGCCGGACGGCGCCGTCACCATCACCGTGAGGAGCTGGCCTGAAGAACCCGGCGGCCACGCTCTGCTGATCGAGGTGTCCGACACCGGTCTGGGCATGAGTCCCGCACAGGTCACGCGCCTGTTCACCCCCTTCGACCAGACAGCCGACGGCGTCAGCGCCCGATATGGCGGCACGGGCCTGGGCCTGGCGATCAGCCGCAATCTGGTCGAGCTGATGGGCGGGCGGTTGACCGTTCGCAGTCGGCAGGGCCGAGGGGCCAGCTTTACCGTCTCCATCGTCATGGCCGAGGCGTCCGGCGCCCGCCCGGCGATCCCGCCCATCGTCGGCGAAGGGCGCGGCGACATCGTGCGGGCCCTCGGGGTTCAGATCGAGACGCCGCAGGCCCTGCCGACCCTGGCCGAAACGCCCGTCGCCTCGCCCATCGTCGCGCCCGAGCTCGAGGCCGAGCCCGAACTCCAGCCAGAGCCCCAGCCGGCTCTGGAAGCCGAGGTGGACCAGGAGGAACAGGACCGCCCGCTAAGCGTCCTGGTCGTCGACGATCACGAGATCAACCGGCGGGCGGTCGAACTGATCCTGGCCCCCCTGGGCTGCGAGATCGCTACGGCGGCCGATGGTCTGGCGGCCCTGCGCCTTTGCGAGGTGCGGGCCTTCGACGTCATCTTCATGGATGTCCGCATGCCCGAGTTGGACGGGCGTGAGACAACACGGCGGCTGCGCGCCGGAGGCGGGATGAACGCCCAGGCGCCCGTCATCGCGGTCACCGCCGACACCGGCCCCGACGACGTCGCGGCGTGTCATGCAGCCGGGATGAACTATTTTGTGTCCAAGCCCCTGACCCCGGCGACTTTGCTGGGGGCGCTCAACGCCGTCCTGTCCGGCGCGGCGGCCGACGAAACCGCCGAGACCGTCGCCGCCTGATCCCGGACGCGGGCAACCAGTTCGCCGGCGAACTCCGGTGATTTCATCTCGCATTCCCAAACTGTGACGGGGGTCCAGCCCTCGGCGGTCAGGGTGTCGAGATTGCGGGCGTCGCGCGTACGATTGCGGGCGATCTTGGCGATCCAGTAGTCGGCGTTGGACTTTGGCTGACGCGCGCCACGGGCGCAGTCGTGACCGTGCCAGAAACAGCCATGCACGAACAGGGCGATGCTGCGCCCCTTCATCACCACGTCGGGACGTCCCGCCAGGCCGCAGCCGCCCAGCCTATAGCCGATCCCCGCCTGACGCAGGATGCGGCGCACGGCCAGCTCGGGCGCGGTGTCCCGGCTCTTGACGCGACGCATGACGGCGCTGCGTTTCTCGGGCGTGAAGATATCGGTCATGTGATGGCCACAGGTCCAAGCCCTCGCGCTTCCGGGTCAGCCTGAGCGCAGCCATTGCGCTCAGGCTGACAGGCGATCGCTGCGCCCATCGGGCGCGCCCTAGATCAGAGCTGCGCCAGCAGATGCTCGGCCGAGGACACCTTGAACTCGCCGCCGCTCTCGATGTTCAGCTCGGCGACGACGCCGTCCTTGACCAGCATCGAATAACGCTGCGAGCGCTCGCCCATGCCAAAGCCGCGTGCGTCCAGCACCAGGCCCAGTTCGCGCGTGAAGTCGCCCGAACCGTCCGCCAGGAACAGGATGTCCTCGGCGCCGCTGGTGGCCTGGGCCCAGGCGCCCATGACGAAGGCGTCGTTGACCGAGATACAGGCGATGGTGTCCACGCCCTTGGCCTTGAAGTCCGCGCCGTTGTCTATGAAGCCGGGCAGGTGGCGGGCCGAGCAGGTGGGGGTAAAGGCGCCCGGCACGGCGAAGATGGCGACCGTCTTGCCCTTGAAGATATCATCGGTGGTGATCGGCTTGGGGCCGTCCCCGGTGGGAGTCGTCAGTGTGGCGGCGGGAATCTTGTCGCCGATCTGGATGGTCATGGGAGGCTCCGCCCGGTTTTCTGGTGTTGGGATTGAAGGACCGTTGGTCGGCCCTGACTGTCCAGATAGGCGCGACGCGACGATGCGCCAAGCGGCGAAGTCTTGCGCCAGGGCCTTTGGGCGCCGATCATCAGCCTATGACTGAGTTCCAATCCCTGACGGGACGACTTCTGGTGGCGATGCCGGGCATCGGCGATCCACGCTTCGAACAGGCGGTGATCCTGGTTTGCGTGCATGAGCCAGACCACGCCATGGGCCTGCGCCTGGACCGCCCGACGCCCATGGCCGATCTTCACTCGGTCCTGGCCAAGCTGGACCTGCCTGCACCCGACAGCGCGATCGGCGATTTCGTTCTGATGGGCGGGCCGGTGGACCGGGAGCGCGGCTTTGTCCTTCATACCGCCGACTGGATCTCGCCCGAGGCCAGCATGGTCTTTCGCGATGGTCTGGCTCTGCGCGAGGGATTGGCCCTGACGGCGACGCGCGACGCCCTCGTAGCCATGACGGACGATGCCGGCCCGCGTCGGGCCAAGCTGTTTCTGGGCTATGCCGGCTGGGACGAGGGACAGCTGGAGGACGAACTGGGCGAGAACGTCTGGCTGATCGCCGACGCCGACATGGAGGTCGTCTTCGACGACGACCATGCGACGAAATGGAGCCGGGCGCTGAAGGGCCTCGGCATCGACGGCGCCATGCTGTCGGGCCAGGCGGGGCGCGCCTAGACGTCAATCCCGGCGATAGACCACCTTGCCGTCGACGATCGTCAAGACGGCGTGCCCCTTGGGGATCTCGGCCTCCGGAACGGTCATCAGGTCGATGTCGAAGGCGGTGAAGTCGGCGCGCTTGCCGACCTCGATCGTGCCAAGTTCGTCTTCACGGAACGAGGCGTATGCCGGGGCCGAAGTGAACATCTTCAGCGCCGTCTCGCGTGATACAGCCTCGCCGGGACGCCAGTCCGGTCCCTGGAATCCATCGAGGTCACGGCGGGCCACTGCGGCGTAGAACTCGATCAGGGGATCGCCCCGCTCGACAGGCGCATCCGATCCTCCGACCACGACGACGCCCAGATCGACCAGACTTTCCCAGGCATAGGCGCCGTCCAGCCGGGCGTCGCCCAGGCGCGCGGGCGCGAAATGCAGGTCGCCGATGGCGTGGCTGGGCTGCATCGAGGCGATGACGCCCATGCCTCTGAACATCGGCTCCTCGGCGGGGCGCAGGATCTGGGCGTGCTCGATGCGCCAGCGCGGCTGGGCGATCTTGCGGTCCGCGACGGGCACGTCGACCATGGCCTTTTCGTACCAGTGCAGCACCTCCGAATTGCCCCGGTCGCCGATGGCGTGGGTGGCGACCTGTATGCCGGATCGCAGCGCCTGTTCGTAGATGGGCTCGATCTCGGCTTCGGTGGTCTGCATTAGGCCGCGTGTGTGGGGTGCGTCGGAATAGGGTTCAAACAGGGCGGCGCCGCGCGACCCCAGCGCCCCGTCGGCATAGAGTTTGACCGCGCGGGTGATGACCCGCCCGTCGGCGACGCTGCGGGGACCCGAGGCGAACAAGGCCTGAGCGCCGTCGGGCGTCACGGCGTTGTAGAGCCTCAGCGGCGCCTCGCCCGCCTCGGCCATCTGCTCCAGCAGGGGGATGTCGCCAAAGGGCGCGCTCATGAAATGCACGCCTGTCCAGCCATAGGCGGCCTCGACGCGGAAACCGGCCCGATAGGCGGCGCGGGTGGCGGCCGGATCGCTGGTCGGCATCAGGGGCGCGATCAGGGCCATGGCGGCGTCGACGATGAAGCCGGTCGGCCGGCCGTCCGCGCCCAGGGCGATCTCTCCACCCGAGGGCGCCTGGGTGGCGGCGTCGATCCCGGCGGCGGCCAGGGCGGGGGTGGAGGCCGTCAGGGCGTGGCCGTCGGCCCGCTCCAGGATCACCACCCGTCCGGGCGCCGCGGCGTCCAGATCGGCGGCGGTCAGGAAGCGGGCGCCATTGGCCGATTCCGGCCACCGTGTCTCGATCCATCCGCGCCCGACGATGACGCCCTGTGGATGCGCCTCGGCCCACGCCGTCAGCCGGGACATGGCGTCCACGACCGAGGCCGAGCCTTCCAGGTTGAGCGTCAGCTCGCGCCAGCCGATGCCGTCCAGATGGGCGTGGCCGTCGGTGAAGCCGGGGAACAGGGTCGCTCCGGCCAGGTCGATCTGCGGCATGTCGCCTACATCGGCCACCGCTGCGCCGACGTGTTCGATCCGTCCGTTCCGCACCACGACCGCCTGAGCCGTGGGGGCTGCCGTGTCGCCGGTGTAGATGGTCCCGCCGTGGATATAGAGATCCTGCGCCGTGGCCGCGCCGGACAATGCGATGAGGCTGGCGGCGGTGGTCGCCAGCAGAAGTCGGATCGGCGTCATGGCGGGTCTCTTGTCGTGGCAGGCGGGGATGCTGCGGGGTGGAGCAGGTGAGGCTGCCGAGGACGTGGCGTCAAGCAGCGGGCCTTCCCATATCCCGGTCATGCAGACCCCGAACAAGACCCTGTTCACCATCGGCTATGAGGGCGCGACCCAGGCGGACGTCATTGGCCGGCTGAAGGCGGCGGGCGTCGAGACTCTGGTCGACGTGCGGGCCATCGCCGCGTCGCGCCGGGCTGGCTTTTCCAAGACCCTTCTGTCTGAAAGCCTGCGGGCGGAGGGCATCGACTATGTCCACCTGCGCGCCCTGGGCACGCCCAAAGCCGGGCGGGAAGCCGCGCGCAAGGGCCGGGTCGGCGAGATGCGCGCCATCTTCGCCGATCATCTGGAAGAGCCGGCGTCGCAGCTTCAGCGGGCCGAGCTGAAGGATCTGGCGGCCCGAAAACGCGTCGCCATGCTGTGCTACGAGGCTGATCACGCGGGCTGTCACCGCGCCGTCCTCGCCGAGCAACTGGCCGACGAGGACGGATTCGCAGTCGTGAACCTCTAGGCGGCTGGACGGCCGACCAGAGCGTCCACCGAAGACACGGTCACCGGATGATAGCCGGGCCGCGCCAGGGCGTAGATCCGCGTCGCGATCGGCCGTCCCCAGTCGCCTTCGGCCCACAGGCTGGTGAACAGGGGCATGACGAATTTGCGCCGCCCGATCGATGTCAGGAAGGTCTGCAGCTGCGGAACGGCGGGCTCGTAGCGATGGGCCACCGCAATTTGCAACCAGGCGAAGGCGATCTCGGCGTTGCCCTCGCTCGACAGGTTCAGCGTCTGGCTCAGCTCTCCCAGCTGGGCCGCCGACAGCCAGTCCGTGGTCGGGTCGGCCGGGCGCCATTGCAGGAAACGCTGGCGCTGCTGGGTGTTCCAGCCGCTCCACGGAATGGCCGAGGCCGGGCCGTGGGCGACGAAGAAGGCCTGGGCCGCCGCATCCACGGGGATGAAGGCGTCGGAGGTCGGCGCCACCGCATTCGACGGCAGGCCGGGCTGATAGATCCAGGCGTCCATCTGCAGCTCGGCCTCCAGAGCGGCGGTGGTGGCCAGATGGGTGCGGATGTCTTCCAAGAACAGTTCCGAGGTCATGGGCCTAAAGGCGTTCCTTTCGAAATAGCCCTTCAGCCAGGCGTCGAACGTCTCGCGGCCGACGATGCGCTCGATGGTCTCCAGGAAGTTTGCGCCCTTCTCATAGGCGATGTCGGTCATGCCGTCGTCGGGGTCGCGACCGTCCAGGTTCAGATGCAGCTTGGTGTCTTCCGCTGGCAGGTCGCGCAGTTGAGCCTGCAGGGAGTCCCAGCCCAGGACCCGCTCCAGCTGGGCGCGTTCATTGCCGTAGACCGCCTCCATGATGCGGTTCTGGAAATAGGTGGTGAAGCCCTCGTTGAGCCAGAAGTCGGCCCAGACGGCGTTGGTCACCAGATTGCCCGACCAAGAGTGCGCCAGTTCGTGCGCGACCAGGGACACCAGCGACTTGTCGCCCGCCACGACGGTCGGGGTGGCGAAGGTCAGGCGCGGGTTCTCCATCCCGCCGAACGGGAAGGAAGGCGGCAGGATCAAGAGGTCGTAGCGACCCCAGGCATAGGGGCCGTACAGACCCTCGGCCGCATCGACCATCTTGCCGACCTCGGTAAATTCGGCGTGGGCGGCGTCCAGCCGGTCGAGCTCGGTCCAGACGCCGGTCCGCCCGTCCTCAGCCTCGAACGCCAGGTCCCCGACCGCCAGGGCGATCAGATAGGGTGGGACCGGATTGGTCATGCGGAAGCTGTAGCTACGGCGGCCCTCGCCCGCCGGCACGCCCTCGGGCGTCAGGCTCTCGGCGCTCATCAGCGCCTTCAGCTCGCTGGGCACGGTGATGGTGGCGGAATAGGTCTGGCGGATGCCGGGGCTGTCCTGGGTCGGCGCCCAGGTGCGGGTCAGGATGGCCTGGCCCTGGCTGAACAGGAAGGGCTGTTTGCCGCCCGAGGTCTGGGCGGGGTTCAGCCATTGCAGGGCGGCGGCCTCGGGCCGTGTCGCATAGTCGACCATGATCTTCTGGGTCTGGCCGGCGGCGAAGGCGGGAACCGTGATGGTCAGGGCCTGGCCCAGGATCGGGTCGGCGGCGCCCAGCACGAAGGTCAGGGGGCCGGAGGCGTTGCGAACGCCGCGAATATCCATGTCGCGGACATCCAGGATCAGGGTCGTGGCGCCTGCCTCGCCGGTCACGTCCAGGGTGGCGACGCCGCTCAGGGTTCGGGCCGCGAAGTCGGCGTCCAGGTTCAGGTCGACGTGTTTGACGCGGGCTGTCTGGGGCGCGGCGTAGGAGTGGACGTCGTGCGGATAGACGACCGGCGCGGTCGCCGATGCAGGCAGGGGCGGCATGTCGGAGACGACGCCGGCCGCGCCGCCGACCTGAGCGGTCGTGCCACAGGCGGCGGTCGATGCCAGGGCGGCGGTCAGGGCCAGCGCCGAGGCCATGCGATAAAGGCCGGCTCGGGAAGGTCTGCGGGTCATCGAACGCTCCGTTTATGGTTACGGCCGCGACACAGACCCGTCAGGGCGCAAAGATCAAGGGGCGGGGCGCATCAAGGGACGCGGTTTCAGCCCGCCGGTTGGACCCCCGGTGTATTGCGCGACACGAACAGCCGGCCCCGCTCGGCGAACAGCACCGCGACCAGGGCCAGCCCGCCGCAGACCACGAACCCCACCGTCATCGGCATGGTCGAGCCGTTGAACATCTGGCCGATCCCGAGCCCTGCCAGGGACCCGAAGATGGTCGAGATGAAACCCTGGGCAGAGGAGGCCGTGCCGGCGATATGGCCCATGGACTCCATCGCCATCGAACCGAAGTTGCCCGCGATCAGACCAAAGCAGAACATGGTCAGGGTTTGCAGCACGGCAAAGGTCCAGATGCTTTCGTGCCCGCTGAGGACCACCGCCAGGTGCAGGCTGCTCATGACAATAAAGCCGATCAGGGCCCAGTGGCTGATCAGCCGCGAGCCCAGCTTCACCACCAGGCGGGCGTTCAGGATCGAGGCGATGGCGATGCCGCCGGCGATACCGGCGAAGACCGCTGGAAACAGCACCGGCTCGTTGAACACGTCGTAGAAGATTTGCTGCGACGAGTTGATGAAGCCGAATAGCGCCCCGGTAATGGCCGTCATGGCCAGGGTATAGCCGATGGACTGGCGATGGGTGACCGCCTCTGCGAAGGCGCGGGCGATGCGGCCAGCCTGGATCGGCAGCCGGTCCTCCGGGTGCAGGGTTTCGGGCAGGCGCGCCACGACCCACAGCATCATTACGACCCCGATCAGGCCCAGCACGTCGAAGATCATCCGCCACGGGCCAACCAGCAGGATCAACTGACCCACGGTCGGGGCGATGATGGGCACGCCGAGGAAGACCAGGAAGCTTAGCGACATGACCCGCGCCATGGTCCGACCGCTATAGCGATCGCGCACGATGGACACGGCCAGGACCCGCGTCGCGGCCGATCCCAGTCCCTGTCCCACGCGAGCCATGATCAGGGTCTCGAACGAGGGCGCCAGGGCGGCGATCAGGCTGAAGGCGATATAGACGCCGATCCCGATCAGCAGGATCGGCTTGCGTCCGAAACGGTCGGCCAAGGGGCCATAGATGATCTGCGCCCCGCCGAAGCCGAGCAGATAGGCGGTGATGATCCATTGGCGGCTGTTCTGCGACGCCACGCCCAGATCCTCGCCGATGGCGGGCAGGGCGGGCAGCATGGAGTCGATGGCCAGGGCGTTCAGGGCCATTAGCAGGGCGATAAGGCAGACGAACTCTGCAAAGCCCGGCCCCTTGGCCGTCGGTATGGGGGTCGAGGTCATCGCCCCAGATGGACCCGACCCCGCCTGGACGCAACGGGTCGGTCGCGGGAATGCCGGATTTGCAGAATGATTTCGCGCGGTCGGCGGGAAAAGGGGCTGTTCGATCTCCCATCCCGACACGGGGAGTGGCGATCAGCCGATGGTGCGGGCGGCCGGGGTCGAACCGGCACTCCTTTCGGAACAGGATTTTGAATCCAGCGCGTCTACCAATTCCACCACGCCCGCGCAGGGGTGGCTATAGCGGCGCAGGCGGCGCGCGCCAATGGAAAACAGAAGCGGCTGCGAAGGCTTGCGGACAAGCGCAGGAGAGGTGATGGGGCTGCGCCAACGGATGACGGCAGCCCCGCCCCAGGTCCCCCCGACTGAGCCAGGCGGGATGGATGTCGGTCCGGCGCGGAGGCCGAACGGTAGAGACGCGTGAGAATGCGCTCAAGCAGCGAGAGACCGCGTCGCGAGCGTTAGCGCCCTTATCCTAGATATAGCGTCGCAGGCTGCGGGCCAGTTCGTTGGCGCCGTCCTTGGCGCCACGACGGACCTGCGGCTGATAGGCCACCTTGGCGTGTTCGATGCAGTAGACGCCTTCCGAGGCGCGGCGGCCGCAGAAGCTGAACTCGCGCGACGACGGATCGCCGATCGGCCATTTGCACATGTGAGCGCCCAGGGTCATGACCGTGGCGGTGCCCGCCAGTTCAGGCGCGGCGACAGGGGTGACGACAGGCAGGGCCGGTCGGGGCGCGACAGCCTCGATCCGGGCGCCTTCAATCCGGCGCGGCGTCGAGGGCTGGGCCATCGGCGAACCGGCGGGGGTGGCGCGCGGACGGGCCGGGCGGAAGGCGGCGGTGCGGGCGGGTTGCGACGGCGTCGCGCGGCCCGACAGGCCCAGACGGTGCACCTTGCCGATGACGGCGTTGCGGGTCACGCCGCCGCCCAGTTGTTTGGCGATCTGGCTGGCCGACTGACCCTCAAGCCAGAGTTTCTTCAGCGCGCCGACGCGGTCTTCTGTCCAGCCTGCGGTCATGTCGCCCTCTAGCAATGATTCAACATATGGCGCCTGAACGGTGTTTTCCGCCTGCTCGCCTACCACTAATCGTAAACGAGCTGTTAATGGACGCAAGATGTGCGAATCAGTCGTCCACAGAAACCAGATGTTGAATCTGTGTCTTTCGACACTTTTCCGCCTGGGCCTGACGGGCCTTGCGGCTTGCGCGGGCGGGTTCGAGGGCGCATTTCCCCGCCCATGACCGATCTCGCCTCCACCCGCCCCTCCGGAATGCCGACGCCGCGCCGCTATGACGGCGTCAACTGGGAGGGGGTGAAGACCCTTTATCTGCGCGAGGTGCGCAGGTTCTGGAAGGTGGGCGCCCAGACGGTGGCGGCGCCGGTGGTGACGACGCTTCTCTATATGCTGGTGTTCGTGGTGGCTTTGCAGGGCGCGCGGCCGCCGCTGCACGGCACGCCCTTCGCCGAGTTCGTGGCCCCCGGCCTGATCATGATGGCCATCCTGAACAACGCCTTCGCCAACGCCTCGTCCAGCCTGATCCAGGCCAAGATCATGGGCACGGCGACCGACTTCCTGACCCCGCCGCTCAGCCCGCTGGAACTGACCATCGGCTTTTCCCTGGGCGCCGCCACACGCGGCATCAGCGTCGGCCTGGTCACCGCCCTGTGCGTCCTGCCGTTCGCCCGGCTGGGGATCACCAACATCCTGGCCGTGGTCTATTTCAGCCTGATCGCCTCGCTCTTGATGGGGATGGTCGGGGTTCTGGCCGGTCTGTGGTCCGAGAAGTTCGACCAGCTGTCGGCGGTGCAGAACTTCGTCGTCATGCCCATGACCTTCCTCTCGGGCGCCTTCTATCTGGTCGAGAACCTGCCCCAGCCGTTCGCGGCGATCAGCCACTTCAACCCCTTCTTCTATCTGATCGACGGCTTTCGCTACGGCTTCATCGGCCACGCCGAGAGCAATCTGATGGTCGGCGTCGTCATGACGGGCGCCATGACGGTGGTCATGGCCGTCTGCTGCTGGCTGGTGTTCCGCTCGGGCTGGCGGCTGAAGAGCTAGGCCGATAACCTCCAGATTGGAGGGGCCATGATCAAGATCGAAGCTGTTCAGCCAAGCGCGCGCGAGTTGCGGCCTATCAGCAAGGGCTGGGGCGCGATCCATTGGTGGGCCTGCCTGCCGATCTACATCCTGATCGTCGGACTTTGCGTGCTCGTTCTGACTGTCGCGGCCATGCGTGCCGATGACCAGGCGCTCGCCAACGCTGTTGTCGCTATCATGTTCGCAACCGTGATCGCCTGGCTCCTGTCGCAAAGCGTTGCACGAAAAGCGATGGCTGCCGCACAGCGGCGCGCCCCTAGTTCGGCGCTGCCCTGCGATTGGACCTTCGGTGAGGAGGGTGTGGGATTCGTTTCAGCGCTTGCGGCAAGCCGATATGATTGGCGCGCCGTGGTCGCCGTTCGCGAGGAAAAGGACCGGTTCGTGCTTTTGATCTCGCCCGCCTACAATCCTGTGCTGCCGATGAGGCAATTGAACGCGGACCAGATTGTCGCGCTGAAGGCCCTGATCGCCGATGTCACAGTCTCCGGCCGTCTTGGTCGTGGTGTTGACTAACCCCCGGCGGAGTCCGACAAGACAGGCCTTTCCGATAGTCCCGGCGTTCTGCGCCGGGGCTTCGTTTCTTTTGGAGGCCTGGCCATGTCCGCCAACCATCTGATGGGTGTCTACAATCGCGCGCCGCTGGAAGTGGATCGCGGCCTGGGCGCCCGACTGTGGGCCAAGGACGGCACGGAATACCTCGACTGCGTTTCCGGCATCTCGACCAATGCGCTCGGCCACGCCCATCCGGTGCTGGTCCAGGCGGTCAAGGATCAGGCCGAGAAGCTGTGGCACGTCTCCAACATCTTCAAGATTCCGGGCCAGGAGGAACTGGCCGACGACCTGTGCGCCAAGTCGTTCGCCGACGTGGTCTTCTTCACCAACTCGGGCACCGAGGCGATGGAATGCGCCCTGAAGACGGCGCGTCGCTATCACTTCGCCAACGGCGCGCCCGAGCGGATCGACATCTTCGGCTTCGACGGCTCGTTCCACGGCCGGACCTATGGCGCCATCAACGCTGCCGCCAACCCCAGCTATACCGAGGGCTTCGGCCCGCCGATGCAGGGCTTCCACCAACTGGTCTGGGGCGACAAGGAGGCCCTAGAGGCCGCCTTCCGCTCGCCGACCACCTGCGCGGTGGTGCTGGAGCCGGTTCAGGGCGAGGGCGGTTGCCGGGTCACTCCCGACGACTACCTGCGCTGGATGCGCCAGATGGCCGACGAGACCGGGACCCTGCTGATCTTCGACGAGGTCCAGTGCGGCATGGGCCGGACGGGCAAGCTTTGGGCCCACGAATGGGCCGGGATCGAGCCCGACATCATGGCCATCGCCAAGGCTCTGGGCGGCGGCTTCCCCGTCGGCGCCTGTCTGGCCACGACCAAGGCGGCCTCGGGCATGACCGTGGGCGTCCACGGCTCGACCTTTGGCGGCAACCCCCTGGCCATGGCGGTCGGCAAGGCCGCCTTCGGCGAACTGTCCAAGCCCGAGACCATCGCCAACGTCAACGAGATCGCCGGCTACCTGAAGCAGCAGCTTCATGGGCTGAAGGAACGATTCCCCGACATTATCATCGACGTGCGCGGCAAGGGCCTGCTGATCGGGCTGAAGCTCATCCCGAACAATCGCGAGTTCATGGGTCTGGCTCGCGATGAGCAGCAACTGCTGGTGGCCGGCGGCGGCGACAACTGCGTGCGCATCCTGCCGCCGCTGAACCTGACGCTGGACGAGGCTCAGGAGGCGATCCGCCGTCTGGAGGGCGCCTGCGAGGTCGCCCGCACCAAGCTGGCGACCTGACCGCGATGGTCCGGCATTTTCTCGACATCCATCGGCTGGAAGCGGCCGATCTGCGCGCCATTCTGGATGACGCCCACGCCCGAAAGGCCGCTCGCAAGGGCTGGCCCCAGGGTCGGCCCGACGCCGATGCGCCGGCCAGGGACCGCGTCCTGGCGATGATCTTCGAGAAGAACTCGACTCGCACCCGCTTCAGCTTCGACGCCGCGATCCGCCAGCTGGGCGGCGCGTCGATCATCGCCAACGCCGGGGACATGCAACTGGGCCGCGGCGAGCCGGTCGAGGACACTTCGCGGGTCCTGTCGCGCATGGTCGATGCGGTGATGATCCGCGCCAACAGCCATGAGGACGTCGAGCGCTTCGCCCAGGTCTCGACCGTGCCGGTGATCAACGGCCTGACCGACCGCTCGCACCCCTGCCAGATCCTGGCCGACCTGCAGACCATCGAGGAGCACAAGGGGCCGATCGCGGGCAAAACAATTGCCTGGATCGGCGACGGCAACAATGTCTGTCACTCCTTCATGCACGCGGCGCCCAAGTTCGGCTTCCACCTGAACGTGGCCTGCCCGGCGGAATATCATCCCGACCTGCGCGATCTGGCCAAGGGCGGAAACGCCGTGACCCTGACCAGCGACCCGCGCGAGGCCGTCCTGGGCGCCGATGTCGTGGTCACCGACACCTGGGTGTCGATGGGCGACGGCGATTACGAAGACCGCCTGGCCGCCTTCGAAAGCTATGGCGTCGATGAAGCCCTGATGGACATGGCCGACCCCGACGCCGTCTTCCTGCACTGTCTGCCCGCCCACCGCGGCGAGGAGGTCACCGACGCGGTGATCGACGGACCCAGGTCGCTGGTCTGGGACGAGGCGGAAAACCGCATTCACGCCCAGAAGGCCGTTCTGGCCTGGTGTTTCGCCGGCTGAACAACCAAACGGCCCGCGCCGTTTCCGACGCGGGCCGCTTGATCGCCATATATGCGCCAGGCCTTAGCTCAGCCGCACGTCCGAAACGCCGCCGGCGTCCGGCAGGGTCTTCGTCAGATTGGCCTTGAGCACCTGATAGCCAAAGCCCAGGGCGCCCTTGTCCGACACCCAGACGCGGCCATCGTCGCCGTCGAACCGGACCAGGGTCAGATGGGGGTCGTCCTTGCCGTCGGGATACCAGGCGGCCAGCACGGGGTTCCAGTATTTGTCGATCCGCGCGCGATCCTGATCGATAGACAGTTCGCCGTGGATACAGGCCTGAACCTTCTGGTCCTTGGCCTGATAAGTGAACATGCCGGGCTGACCGCCGCCGCCAACCGATCCGGCGGCCACGTCGCGGGCGAAGTCGGTGTCGTCACGGGTGAAGAACCAGATGGTCCCGGTCTCGGCCTCGCCAAATCCGGTCATCGGCTGGGCGTGATAGCCCGGCTGGTCCAGCCCCAGCATCCCGGTGTTGGATTCCTTCAGGCTCTTCCAGAAATGCTCTTCGGCCTCGGTGGCCGTCAGTTGGTCCTTCGACATGGTCGATGTCTCCTTTGCGATGTTCGGCAAGGAAAACCGGCCGACACGGCGCAGGTTCCGTACGGCAGGGCTTGCATCAGTGCGGCCGCACCATCCCCATCAGCGTGCCCAGATGGATGAACAGCAGCGAGGCCAGCGCCCCGCTGAGCAGCATCAGGAACCGCCAGGGCGCCATGCGCGGCCCCTTTGTCAGGTCCGGCGGCCGCGACCCGCGCCAGCCCGCAAAGACGGCCAGGCCGATAGAGGCGGCCAGCAGCATCAGGGTCAGGTTCAGGGACATGGATATTTTCGAGGCTCGGCGCGCCGGATGGCGCCGCGTGCAGTTGGCCGTGGCGCACGCAAACTGCAAGGCTGGACGGTGCCTTTCGTAGGCCCTTGCGACCGTTAATCCGGCCTTGCCGAGAGGTTAATCTTTACGGCGCATTAACCACGCTGGACCCAGAAAAACACCGAGTTGGGCGATTTCCACAGGAAGATACCCAGCCCTCAACATCTTGGGGTTAACGACGCGTTTACACGCTTAATGTGGACGCCTAGCGTGGCCTATATGGGTCGGGAGCCGAATCAGTGAGCGCAGCGGCGCCTTGGAGCGTGAAGGGCATCGATCCCAAGGCGCGTGAAGTGGCCAAGGATCTCGCACGTCGCTCGGGGATGACTCTGGGCGAGTGGCTCAACACCATGATCATGGACGATGACGATGACGGCGTTCAGCCGTTGCCGCGCCGTCCGCACGCCAGCGACATCTTCGAGCGGCGGGGCCGTTCGCGTCGCCTGGACGACGCCTATGACGCCGGGCCGGGCCTGGTTCAGGAGCCTTCGTCCGACGAGACCCTGCACCGGGTCGCCGCCTCGGTCGACGCTATCGCCGCCCGGCTGGAAGCCGCTGAACGCCGCTCGACCCTGGCCATCCAGGGCGTCGACCAGGCCGTCGCCGGACTGGTTCGCCGCCTCGACGGTCAGGAAACGGTCGGCAAGACCTATGGCCGTCGCATCGACGACATCGCCGACGAGCTGCGCGAGGGCCATCGCCGTCTGCGCCGCTTCGAACAGGACACGGCGCCTCAGGCCACCGAGATGGTCGGCAAGGTCGAACAGGGCGTCAACGCCCTGGCCAGTCGCCTGTATGACATCGAGGAGCGTCAGCGCACCGGCGTCAACGAACTGCGCGCCCGCCTCGAGGGCGTCGAAAAGGCCGATGTCGCGGGCAAGCTGGACACCGCCCTGTCGGCCCTGACCAGCCGCCTCTACGACATGGAGGAGCGCCAGCGCGTCGGCAACGAGACCCTGCGCCAGCGCATGGAAATGGCCGAGAAGGCCGCCGGTCCTGGCGCCGGAACCGACCTGCTGGCTCAGGTGGGCGCCCGTCTGGACGGCGCCCAGTCCGCGACCACCGAGGCGCTCAAGTCGCTGGAACGCTCGTTCGCCGGTCTCGATCAACGGTTGCGCGCGGCCGAGGGCCGAGTGGAACCAGAGGGCTCGCGCGAAGCGGCCCGCTTCGAGAAGCTGGCCGAGACCCTGACCCGTCAGGTCGACAACAACCGCGCCGAGATGATGCGCAAATTCGAGGTCGCCGAGCACCAGGGACGACTGGAGCGCATCGAACGCGCCGTCGTCGCCATCGGCGATCAGGCCAAGGCGTCCGAGCAGCGTGGCGTCCAGGCCGTGGAGGCCATGGGCCGCGAGGTCCTGCGGATCGCCCAGAACCTGAACGGCCGGATGCAGTCGGTCGAGACCGGCGCCGCAGACAGGCTGGAAGGGATCAAACAGTCCCTGACCGCCAGCCTCAACGAGAAGCTGGATCGCGACATGGGCCGCTATGCCCAGGCCATCGATCACCGGATCACGCGCGCAGACGACCAGCACGCCATCGCCCTGGAAAAACTGGGTGGCGAGATCACCCGCATCTCGGATCGACTGGCTGACCGTATCGCCCAGTCCGAGCGCAAGTCCGCCCAGGCGCTGGACGACATCGGCCAGCGCCTGAACGAAAGCTCGGAGCGGATTGAACAGCGCTACGACCGCGCCTCGGGCGAACTGGTCGAGCGGATGCGCCTTAGCGAGGAACGCACCGGCCGACTGCTGGCCGAGGCCCGCGAAGTCGTCGAACGGCGAGAGGCTCGTCTGGCCCGCCAGACACCGCTCAGCCGGCATGACGCCGATGCGCATCTGGACCTGCCGCGAATGCCGGTGGTTGAGAAGAATCAGCCCGACTGGCGCGCCGCCGCCTTCCCCGGCGAGGACTTCGGCGCCGCTGCGCAAGACGTCTGGTCCGTCGACACCCTGGACGGAGATCTCGCGCCTGCGCCCTTTCCGGCGCCGTTGACTTCAGGCGCTGCGGCCCAGACGACGCCGTTCGAGGCCTCGACCTTTGGCGCAGCGACGCCTGAGCCCGCCGAGACTATCGCGACCCCGCCGACCTCCTCGCCGGCGTTCTTGGCCGAGGCCATGCCCAGCGCGCGTTCGGCGCCCCCGCCTTTCGATGTCGCTGGCGTCCCCTTCGGCTCCACGGCCCAGTCTTTCCAGGCGTCCCAGGCGGCCGTGACGCCCGACGCGCCTTCGGAGCCCCCGCCGCTGGCTTTTGGCGGCTTTGGCGGCGCCGACGTGGGTGATGCGCTGGAGGCCACCGCCGCCGCGGTCGCCCCCTTCGACGGCGAACCGGATGATTATGCGGCGGAAACGGATTTCGTCGACGCACGCCAACGCGCTCCGGGCGGCGTCGGCTCGACCCGCAATGCTCTCAACGCCGCCCGCGCCGCCATGACCGCCACCGCCGCGGAACCGGCCCCGCGCGCAGGCTTCGGCCTCAAGCGGGGCGGCAAGTCGCGCCTGCAGGAGCGGCTGGACAAGCAGGCGGCCAGGGACGGCTCGACCGTCCGCAAGGCCCTGCTGGCCTCGGTGACTTCGGTCGCCGTCATCAGCGGCGTCTACGTGACCGGCCGGATCAACGGCGGCGAAGGCTTCTTGGTCCCCGAGCTCGACCAGATGGGCCGGACCATGGGCCAGGCCCTGGGCCTGGGATCGCCGCAGGGCGCAGGTCCCGTCCAAGGCGTGGACGACATGGGCGCCCCCGCGCTCGCCGCCGTCGCCCTGACGCCGACCGATGCGGTTTCGACAGAGGTCTCCGAAGCCCAGCGCCTGTTCGACCAGGCCGTCGAGCAACTGGACGGCGGCCAGTCGGGCGCGGTCGAGACCCTGACCCGCGCGGCCAACCTGGGCAACGCCATGGCCCAGCTCAAGCTGGCCAGTCTTTATGAGGCCGGCGAATCCGGCGTCACCCGCAACCTGACCGAGGCCCGCACCTGGGCGCGTCGCGCGGCCGAGGGGGGCGATCCCAAGGGGATGCACGCCTTCGCCATGTATCTGTTCGAAGGCGCGGGCGGCGCTCGCAACCGGCCAGAGGCCCTGACGTGGCTGGTCAAGGCGGCCGAACTGGGTCTGGTCGACAGCCAGTACAACGCCGCCCGTATCTACGAGAAGGGTGACGAGGGCATCGCCCCCAACCCGACCGAAGCCTTCAAATGGTATCTGATCGCGGCGCGCACCGGCGACCAGCAGGCCCAGGCCTCGGTCGAGCGGTTGACGCCCGAGGTTTCCGCCGCCGGCCGCCGCACGGCGCGCGCCGACGCCGCCGCCTTCCAGGTCGCCCCGCTGGCGTAAAGCCGGCCCGGCGCGCGCAACGGGTGGCGGGTCGCCGCCCGGCTCGCTAAGACCGGCCGTCTCGTCCGTGGCCGCCCCGTGGCGTCCGTGTCCCGTCCGCCCTTCGTTCCAGTAGGCCGCGTCCGTTGGATATCTATCTGCCGATCGCCGAGGTTTCGGTGAACTGGCCGCTCCTGGTTCTGCTGGGGGCGCTGGTCGGATTCGTGTCCGGGCTGTTCGGCATTGGCGGCGGCTTCCTGATGGCGCCCGTTCTGGTCTTCATGGGCATTCCCCCGACCGTGGCCGTCGCCAGCCAGGCCAGCCACGTGGTGGCCTCGTCCACCTCGGGCGTCATCCGCTATTCCGGCCAGGGTGCGGTCGACTACCGCATGGGCGGCATCATGGCGGCGGGCGGGGCATTGGGCGCGCTGTTGGGCGTGGAGCTGTTCCGCTATCTGCGGCTTCTTGGCCAGGCCGATCTGGTGGTGGCGGTCTCCTATCTGGTCTTCCTGGGGGCCATCGGCGCCCTGATGCTGAAGGAAAGCCTGACCGAAATCCTGCGCCGTCGCCGGGGCGAGACCCCGCCGCGCAAGGAACGTCGCCGCCCGCTGTTCCTCTATGGTCTGCCGTTCCGGATGCGCTTCCCCCGCTCGGGCCTCTATATCAGCCTGATCCCGCCCCTGGCCCTGGGCGTGTTCGCCGGGGTGCTGTCGGCCATCATGGGGGTGGGCGGCGGCTTCATCCTGGTGCCCGCCATGCTCTATGTGCTGCGGATGCGGGCAGGAGTGGTGGTCGGCACCAGCCTGTTCCAGATCATCATCACCACCGCCATCACCACCATCCTCCAGGCCGGGCGAAACCAGACCGTGGACATCGTCCTGTCGATGCTGCTGCTGACCGGCGGCGTGGTGGGGGCGCAACTGGGCGCGCGGTTCTCTGGCCGGTTCCGGGGCGAGGAACTGAGGGCCGTGCTGGGCCTGATCGTCCTGCTGGTCGGGATCCAGATGGGGCTGGACCTGTTCGTGCGGCCCGACGACATCTTCCTGCTGGCGCCGGGGGTTTCGGACCGATGATCCAGGCCCCGCCTCCCGAACCCATCCCCTATGTCGCCGCCGCGGCCCCCGACAGCGCCGCCACCGAGGCGGGCGGCCCCCGCATCGCCGCCGCCCTGACGGATGCGCGGGTGCAGGTCGATTCCAGCTTCCGCGGCGCCTCGATCGTCCTCTATGGCGCGGTGTTCAATCCGACGGACCAGCCGACCGATGTCGTGGTCGTGGTGCGCGGCCCCGAACAGCCTCTTCGCCTGGTCAAGAAGACCCGCAACCTGGGCGTCTGGCTGAACAGCCGGCCTGTCCTGTTCGAGGGCGCGCCGGGTTTCTACATGACCGCCTCGACCCGGCCCCTGTCGGACATTGCCGATTTCGGCCAGCTGCGTCGGCTGGGCGTGGGGGTGAACCACCTGCGCATCGCCGCCCCCGAAGAGGCCCGCAGCGTCACCCGCTATGGTGTTCGCGACGTGGTCGTCAGCCGGCTGGGCGACGACTATCTGGACTGGCGCCGCGCCGTGATCCGGCTGAAGGAGGCCGCCGCCCTCTACAACACCGACCCCGACGGCGTCCGCTTCGTCGATCGCGGCCTGTTCCGCGCCGAGGTTGAACTGCCGGCGACCGCCCCGACGGGCCAGTATTTCGCCGAGGTCTGGCTGTTCCAGGACGGCACGCCCCAGTCGGTCTCAAACCTGACCCTGACGGTCGAGAAGGTCGGCTTCGAGCGCGACGTCTATGAGTTCGCCCACCGACGGCCGTGGTCGTACGGCGTCCTGTGCGTGCTTCTGGCCGCCGCCATGGGCTATGGCGCGTCGCGACTGTTCCGGCGGGTCTAACTCACGGTCTTCAGTCGCCCTTGGCCAGCCGCACCAGCTTGCCGTCTTCCTCGTCGGTGATGGCCCAGACGGCGCCGTCGGGCCCGACCGCCACCTGGCGGACGCGCTCGCCGATGCCGGTCATCAGCCGTTCCTCGCCGACCACGCGGCCGTTCTCGATCACCAGGCGGGCGATGTGGCTCTGGCCCAGGCTGGCGACCAGCAGATTGCCCTTCCAATTGGGGAACATGGCCCCGTCGTAGAAGGCGGCGCCGCCCGGTGCGATCACGGGATCCCAGTAATAGACCGGCTGTTCCGTGCCCGGGCGCGTGGTCTCGGCGGTGTCGATCGGGTCGCCCGAATATTCGATGCCATAGGCGGCGTTGGGCCAGCCGTAGTTGGCGCCCGGCTTGTCCAGGTTCAGCTCGTCGCCGCCGCGCGTGCCGTGTTCGATGGTCCAGACCGTTCCGTCCGGCTGGATGGCCAGGCCCTGCATGTTGCGGTGGCCCAAAGACCAGATCTCGGGCAGGGCGCCGGCCCGGCCGAGGAAGGGATTGTCCTGCGGGACCGAGCCATCGGCATTGATGCGGATGGTCTTGCCCATGTGCGAGCCCAGATCCTGGGCCTGGACCCGCATCGGCTTGTCCGAGCGCTCGCCCAGGGTGATGAACAGCTTTCCGTCCGGCGCAAAGGCCAGGCGCGAGCCGAAATGCAGCGTGCCCTCATAGGCGGGCAGGGCGCGGAAGATGACCTGGACATTGTCCACCCGTCCGCCGTCCGCCGACAGCACGCCGCGCGCGACCGAGGTGGCGTTCCCGCCGGTCCGGGGCTCGGCGTAGCTCCAGTAGATCATGCGGTCCTGAGCGAAGGTCGGGCCGACCTTGACGTCCAGCAGGCCGCCCTGGCCGCGGGCGTCGACGGCGGGCAGTCCGGCGATAGGCTCGCCCTTCTGCCCGTCGGCGGTGATGATCCGCATCCGGCCTGGCTTTTCGGTCACCAGCCAGCGGCCATCGGGCAGCAGGGCCAGGCCCCAGGGATTCTCCAGCCCTGAGGCGACGGTGGAGACGACCATGCGGGTTTCGGTTGTCAGGCCCGGGGCCCGCGTCTGGCCGGGAAAGGCGGGCGTCTGTTGCGGGTTGTTGGCGGCCTGGGTCTCCACCGGTGCGCCAGATGCGACGGCCTGAGCCCCCGCGCCCTCGCTTGCGCCGCATCCGGTGAGCGCCAGAACGGCGGAAACGGCGGTGACGGACAGGATGGCGCGCATGGGAAAACCCCCTTGGAAAGCGGCGAAGGGAACGGTGTGGCCGAACCAGACCACAGTCTTGCCCGACCTGCGCCGTCCTCGCCAGAGGGTCTTCCGCGACGGATCGTCTTCAGCCGATTTGCCGTCAGTCGCCGAGGCGGGTTGAACCCCGGCTCCACCGCCTATATAGGCACGCCTCTTCCCGCGCGCGGCGTCCGCGCTGTCGGGGACCGATGCGCTTGGCTGGGTAGCTCAGCTGGTTAGAGCGGTGGATTCATAACCCACAGGTCGGCGGTTCAAGTCCGCCTCCAGCCACCATCGGTCCCCGCGCGGGAGGTCGTCGTGCCATCGACGCAGCAACCCCTCCACCGGCTCCGCGTTTACCGCCAAGGTTCAAACCGCTGGAGGAAACCTCATGTCCATTCGCACACCGTCGCGCGCGCCCTCGATTCTGGCCGCCGTCGCCATCCTGTCGCTGGGCGCCGTCGCCTGCACCCAGGCCGAGCAGGACAGGGCCGAGGTCAAGGCCGACGCCGCCGCCGAGAAGACCGGGGACGTGGCGGCTCGGGCCGGTGAAGTCCTGGAATCCGGCGCCATGAAGGCCGCTCAGGCGGTCGAAAGCGGCGCAGGGACCGTCGCAGACAAGCTGGAAGCCAACCAGGCCGAGGCCGCGGCCGAGGGCAAGCCGGGCGCCGTCAATCCCAATACAGACCGGCGCGTCCCGGTCGACGCGCCCTCTCAATAGGGCGATCGCCGCAAACTAGGCCGGTTCTGCCAGCAGGGCGTCCACCAGGGCGCGCGCTTGCGGGCCGGCCCAGTCCGCCTCGCCGGCGAAGGTGGCGCGCACGCGCCCCTGACGGTCCAGCAGGATGGTCTGGGGCATCTTGCCCTTGCCCGGAAACTCGAACGGCAGCTGGAATTTCGGGTCGTTGTAGAGCGGCAGGGGCTCGTGCACGTCGATGAAGCTGGTGGCGTCGGCCAGGGCGTCGGGGGTGTTGTCGACGTTGACGGGCAGGACGATCATGTCGCTGTCCTTGTAGGCGCTGGCCAGGGCCGCCAGGGTGGGCATCTCGGTGCGGCAGGGCGCGCACCACATGGCCCACAGGTTGATCACAACGACCTTGCCGCGGAAAGCGGCGAAGCGGACGTCGGCGCCGTCGCGCGACTTGAACACATAGTCCGGCGCCAGGGGCGTTTCGGCCGGGGTCTCGAGCCGCGCCAGAGGACCGACGGCGAAGCGGGCGAGGTCGCTTTTCGCCGCAGCGGGCGCGGAAGCTTTGGCGGGCGAGGCCGGGTTGGCGTATAGCCACGCCGCACCCCCGCCGATCGCGCCAACCAGCACGATCGCGGCCCCCACGATAATCGCCGTCTTCGAGCCGCCCATGTCAGACCGTTCCGCCGCCACACCGGACCCGACCGTCCAGACCGAGACTAAGGCCGCCCAAAAGCCTGCGGGTCAAGACATGTGGGGCGGGCGCTTTTCGTCGCGGCCCGCCGACATCATGCAGGCCATCAACGTCTCCATCGGCGTGGACCAGCGTCTGTGGGCCCAGGATCTGGCCGGATCGCGCGCCCATTGCCGCATGCTGATCAAACAGGGGATCGTGAACTCAGAGGACGGTCAGGCCATCCTGGGCGGGCTGGACGCCATCCAGGCCGAGATCGAGGACGGCTCCTTCCCGTTCCGCGACGCCTTTGAGGACATCCACATGAATGTGGAGGCGCGCCTGAACGAGCTGATCGGCGAGCCGTCAGGCCGCCTGCACACCGCGCGCAGCCGCAATGACCAGGTCGCCACCGACTTCCGCCTGTGGGTTCGCGACGCCTGCGACCGCACTGGCCATCAGCTGACGGCCTTGCAGAAAGCCCTGCTGGCTCGGGCCGAACAACATGCCGGTGACCTGATGCCCGGCTTCACCCATCTGCAGACTGCCCAGCCGGTGACCCTGGGCCATCACCTGATGGCCTATGTCGAGATGTTCGGCCGTGACGCGTCACGCTTCGCCGACGCGCGCAGGCGGATGAACGAGAACCCGCTGGGCGCGGCGGCCCTGGCCGGTTCGCCCTTCCCCATCGACCGTCACGCCACCGCCGCCGACCTCGGTTTCGACCGTCCCATGGCCAATAGCCTCGACGCCGTGTCGGACCGCGACTTCGCGCTGGAGAGCCTGGCCGCCGCCTCCATCACCGCCGGCCACCTGTCGCGCCTGGCCGAGGAGATCGTGATCTGGATGACGCCGATGTTCGGCTTCGCCTCCCTGCCCGACGACCTGACGACCGGCTCTTCGATCATGCCCCAGAAGCGCAATCCCGACGCCGCCGAACTGGTGCGGGCCAAGACCGGCCGGATCGTCGGGTCGTTCGTCGCCCTGTCTACCGTGATGAAGGGCCTGCCTCTGGCCTATTCCAAGGACATGCAGGAGGACAAGCCGCCGGTGTTCGAGGCCTTCGACGCGCTGGATCTGGCCCTGACGGCCATGACGGCGATGGTTTCGGCCCTGATCCCCAACACCGAACGCATGGCCGCCGCCGCCGGCGCGGGCTTCTCGACGGCCACCGACCTGGCCGACTGGCTGGTGCGTGAACTGAACCTGCCGTTCAGGAAGGCGCACCATGTCACGGGCGCGGCGGTCAAGCGGGCGGAGGGTCTGGGCGTGGGTCTGGCGCAACTGTCGCTGGCCGATTTGCAATCGCTTGAACCCGGCGTCACCGAAGCGGTTTACAAGGTGCTCTCTCCCGAGGCTTCCTGCGCCAGCCGCCAGAGCTTTGGGGGAACGGCGCCGGAACAGGTCCGCGCGCGCATCGCCGATTGGAAGACGCGCCTATGAACAGCAAACTCCTCGCCGGGCTGATGGTCGGCGCCCTGGCCCTGTCCGCCGCCGCCTGCGGCCGCATGGCGGACCTCGACGCCCCGGCGCCGCGCGAGACCGAGCGGGCCATGCGCGACAAATACGCACCCGACCTGCCCGATCCGGCCACGATCAATCGGCCTTCCAGCCAGATGCCGATCGACGGCGGCCCCGCCAATCCCTTCGGCGGCACAGCGGCGGGCGCCGAACCCCGATAGGGCCACGGCTGTTTCCGTCGTGGTTTGACGATGGGGAGGTGGATCGCAGGCCCCTTCGGCCGCCGGGACGAGGGGTTATCGACGTTCCCGGCCCTTGACGTCCCTGATCTCGGCCCGCTTCTAGACCCCCTCACCGCTTCGCGGTTCCCTCTTCATCGCCATGCGGCGACAGGGAGGAGACTGACGCCCTTCCCCGGACCTTTCGCCTTGCATCATTTCGAACTGAAGTCCGGCGCCCTGCACGCCGAGGACATCGCCTTGGAAACCCTGGCCCAGGAGGTCGGGACCCCCGCCTACGTCTATTCGTCGGCCACCCTGACGCGGCATTACGCCATCCTGCGCGACGCGGTCGACGCTCATGCCTCGTCTCTGGGCGACGCCCTGATCGCCTATGCGGTCAAGGCCAACTCCAACCTGTCGGTGCTGGCGACCCTGGCGCGGCTGGGCTGTGGGGCCGACACGGTTTCCGAAGGCGAGATCCGTCGCGCCCTGAAGGCTGGGGTGCCGGCTTCGAAGATCATCTTCTCAGGCGTCGGCAAGACCGATGCCGAACTGGCCTTCGCCATCGACAGCGGCGTGCGCCAGATCAATGTTGAAAGCTCGGCCGAACTGGACCGGCTGATCGCGATCGCCCAGGCCAGGGGCGCCGCACCGGCCATCGCCATCCGCGTCAATCCCAAGATCGGTGCCGGCGGCCATGCCAAGATCACCACGGGCGGCGAGGGCGACAAGTTCGGCGTGCCTGTCGACGAGGCCATGGCGCTTTACGCCCGCGCCTCGGCCTCGCCCCATGTGACGCCCGTGGGCCTGGCCTGCCATATCGGCAGCCAGATCACCGACCTGACCCCGCTGGAGGCGGCCTTCCGCCTGTTGCGGTCCATGACTGAGGATCTGCGCGCCCAGGGTCTGAGCGTCGCGCGGCTCGACCTCGGCGGCGGGCTGGGCGTCCCCTATGTCGGCGCCGATCACGCCTCCAGTGTCGCGGCCTCTCCGGCGGACTATGTGGCCATGGCCGCAGGCGTTCTGGACGGACTGAACGTCGAGGCGGCGTTCGAGCCGGGACGCCTGCTGGCGGCCAACGCCGGCATCCTGGTGTCGCGGGTCATCCAGGTGACCGAGCGGGCCGACGGACGGCGTTTCCTGGTGCTGGACGCGGCCATGAACGACCTGATCCGCCCGGCCATGTACGACGCCTTCCACGAGGTCCTGCCGGTTCGGCCGCGCGTCGGCGCCCCTGTCGCCTATGACATCGTCGGCCCGGTCTGCGAGACCGGGGACACCTTCGCGCGCGGACGGCCCATGCTGCCGGTCGAGGCGGGCGATCTGGTGGTCTTCGCCGGGGCTGGGGCCTATGGCGCGGTCATGGCCAGCGAATACAACTCGCGGCCCATGGTCCCCGAGGTGCTGGTCGACGGCGCACGCTACGCCGTCATTCGTCCGCGCCCGACCCTGGACGAGATGCTGGCCCGAGAACCGATGGCGGAATGGCTCTAGCCGGCCGCGCCGCCACCCGGTCCATCAGGCGAGGGCGGCGGCCTGTGGGATGGGACGCAGGTCCTCGATCGGCGCCACATAGTCGGCCATGGCGTCGAACTCCGAGAGGAAATGCGCCCTCAGTTCGTCGGTCTCCATGATGACCTCATGCTTTGAGCCTGGAACCTCGACATAGCGACCGCGACCCAGTCGTTTGGCGGCCCAGCGGTTGGTCTGTTTCCATACCCGGTCGTCCTCGGCCGCTTGAACGAAGGTGCAGGGGATCTTCACCGCCTTCAGCGCCTTGGGCTTCAACGCCCGCTCGCCCGCGTCCAGCCCAAAGGCCAGCCAGCCCCAGGTCACCCCGCCCACGGCCAGGTGAGGGCAGGCGTACAACTGCTGGCGCCACAGTTCGTAGCGGGTCTCGTCCGTGGTCAGGGCGTCGTTTTCGAAGGTGTGGTCGAACGGGTCGTCGGCGTCGTCCAGCACATAGTCGCCCGCCTTGCCGTGGCGCAGGTTCCATCGCACCGCCAGCTTGACCGACCACATCGACCGCTTGCCCGTCTTGATCCTCAGCATCGGCGCCGACAGGACGGCGCCCGAAAAGCGGTTCTCGCCATTTTCCAGGCTCAGCAGGTTCAGCGCCGCGCCCATGGAGTGGCCGACCATAATCCAGGGCTTGGGCGCGCGGGTCTCATAGGCGTCCAGCAGGCGGGCGTAGTCGTCGAGGAACTCCTCGACCGCGCGGGCGTGGCCCTTCAGCCGGTCTGGCAGCAGGCGAGCCGACAGGCCCTGGCCGCGCCAGTCATGAGCCAGGACGCAGAAACCCCGGGCCAGGAAATTGCCGATGACCTCGAAATATTTTTCGATGGGCTCGGTGCGGCCGGGCGACAGCACCACGGTGCCGCGGGGCTTGGCGGCCACCAGCTGCGAGGGCGTCCAAAGGGCGGCGCGCAGGCGCAGGCCCCCGGCGCCACGGAACCAGTCGCCCTGTCCACCGGGTGGCGAGGCGGCGCCGGGCACCCCCATCAGGGGGGCGTGGGCGGCTAGGGCGGCGGCGCGGTTCACTCAGGCTTCCTGAACTTCAAGGTCATGCGATCGCTCTCGCCGATCGCATCGTATTTGGTCCGGTCGAACGCCGGGTCGGGGGGAGAGCCCCGTGGCGCGGTGAGACGATTGGGCGGCAAGGTCTCGACGCCGAACGGATGATTCTTGGTATCCGTTTCATTGGCGTTGATTTCGGACGATGCGACAAAGATAAATCCGGCTTCGGCCGCCAGCTGGCGCACGAAACCTTCCTGGACATAGCCATTGGTCGCGGCCGGATCCTGGTCCTCATCGGGGGCCAGCCGGTGCTGTTCGACGCCCAGGACGCCGCCGGGCCGCAGGGCCTCATAGGCGTCGGCGAAGGCTTTCTCGGCGATCCCGGCGGCCATCCACTGGTGGATGTTGCGCATGAACAGGGCCAGGTCGGCCGTACCCGCAGGGGCGACCGGGCCGGGCGCGGCCCCGAAGGACGAGAATCGCACCTCGCCGTACAGCTTCTTGTCGGCGGTAAACCTCTGTTCGTAGTTGGCCATCAGGGCCGCCTGGGCCGGATCGGCGCCGGGGCCCGTGGCGAAGCCCGCCGCGTAATAGGTCCCGCCGCCACGGGCCAGATAGGGGGCGACGATCTCGGTGTACCAGCCGCTGCCGGGCCAGAAATCAACCACGGTCATATTGGGCTGCAGGCCAAAGAAGCGCAGCGTCTCCATGGGATGACGCCATTCGTCGCGCGACCTGTCCGCGGCCCGCCACGGTCCCTCGACCGCCCATTCCAAGGAGCCTTCGGGCGGACCTTGGGGCGCCGGCGGGGCTTCGGGTTCGGCAGGCTTCTTCTTGCCGAACCGGTCGCACGCGGCGAGGCCGGCCGTCAGCGCGCTGGCCATCGCACCGGCCAGCAGGGATCGACGCCCTACGATCAGCGAAAATGCCGGTCGAAAACGCTCCGGCTTGCCTTCGTCCATGCAGATCTCCCCCCGGAACACCCGGCTAAACGGTCCTGTCCGGGCGGAAAGGGATTAACGAGGTTCGTCGGCGCGGTCAAAAGCCCTCACGGGCGTGTGTTCGGATCACTCCGGCTTGCGGAAACGCAGCGTCATGCGGTCGCTCTCGCCGATGGCGTCGTATTCGGCGCGCTGCTCGGGGGTCAGGGCGTCAGCGCCCTCGCCCGATCGCCGGTTCGGTTTCAAGGTCCAGACGCCGAACGCATGGTCGTGGTCGTCGGCGGGGTTGGCGTTCAGCTCGCTGCGCGCCTCCAGCACGAAGCCGGCGGCCTGGGCGGCGCGGATGACATAGCTTTCGGGCACATAGCCTGTGGGCGCGGTGGTCGCGACGTTCAGCCCATCCTGGCTGCGGTGCTGTTCCACGGCCAGGACGCCGCCGGGCTTCAGGGCCTTGAAGAAGGCCGCCAGATAGGGCTCGGTCCGGCCGTCGCGAGCCCAGTTGTGGAAGGCGCGCGCCACCAGAACCATATCCGCCGTTCCGTCCGCCACATTCATGGTTTCGGCGGGTTTGGGCGCGCCGATCCAGGTTCCGCCGGTCGCAGCGGCGTAGGGTTGGAGGATATTGCTCCACCAGCCGGCCCGACCGGGTTCGACCTCGACCACCGTCTGTCCGGGCGTCAGGCCCCAGAAAGTCAGGCTCTCATAGGGATGGCGATAGACGTCGCGGGCGACATCCTCGGCGGGACGGGCGTCCGATCCGATTGCGGCCTGCAACTGTTCGTCCTCCTGCAGGACCGGCGGCGTCATGGCTGCGCGCCTGACATCCCGCTGGGCCGGGGTTTCGCCCATATTGGGCATCCCCATGTCCTGGCCCATATCCTGGGCCGCGGCGGGCTCCTGGGCGAAGGCGGGCAGGGCCGCCGCCGAGATGGAGCCGGACAGGACGAGGGCAGCGGCGGTAACGGCAAGGCGGTCGATCAGTCGCATGTCGGCTCCGGGTTCCAGAAGGATGGCGTGACCTTAGGGGGCTCACGTCTGCGGGCAAGCGACAGATTGTCGCCCAGTGGATGCAAGATGGCCCCTTGAACCCCCGTTTTCGCCTTCCCACATCGGTGATCGAAGGCGCCGATTTCGGGCCTTCTCGGACCAGCGGGGCCCAACAGGGACCGTCGAATCCGACCTCCAACCGCCGTTCCGGGCAAAGCCTCAGCGATGGGGCAGGAGCGGTTCAATCTTGCTGATGATCAGGAGATCGACATGCGTACCATCGACTTCACCCCCCTCTATCGCTCGGCCGTCGGTTTCGACCGCGTGGCTTCCCTGCTGGAAAGCGCCGCGCGCGCCGGCGAGGCCGCTGGCTGGCCCCCCTACAATATCGAGACGACGGGCGAGAACGCCTATCGGATCGAGATCGCCGTCGCCGGCTTCAAGCCCGAAGAACTGAATATCGAGGTCAAGGAAAACCTGTTGACCGTCACCGGCCGCAAGACCGCCAATGACGCAAACGCCGCAGACGCGCCGCAGAAGACCTATCTGCATCGCGGCCTGGCCGAGCGTGATTTCGAGCGCCGTTTCCAGCTGGCCGATTTCGTCGTGGTCGAGGACGCCAACCTCGACAACGGCCTTCTGGCCATCAGCTTGAAGCGTGAGCTGCCCGAGGCCCTGAAGCCGCGTCGGATCGAGATCGGGTCGGGCAAGGCCCCCCTGATCGAAGGCGAGGTTTCGGCCGCCGCCTAAGGCCCACGATCGGCTTAGCTAAAACGAGGAAGGGCGGCGTTCGCGCCGCCCTTTTTCATGCCTGGCGCACGGCGACGGCCTAGCTCAGGGCGGGCCTGGCTCAGACCGCTTGGGCGGTCTGGCGATATGCGCCAAGGCTGCGGTCCAGGGTGGCCTGCTTCATCGAGGCGCTGGTCAGGTCGGCGCCGTCCAGGTTCGCGCCGGTCAGGTCGGTCCCGTCCATGATCGCATGGGACAGATCGGCGCCGGTCAGATTGGCGTAACGCATGATGGCGCCTGTCAGGGTCGATGGCAGACACCGCGATCCGCCCAGGGGCAGGGGGCCCAGCAGCGCACGGCTCATCTCGGCCTTGTTGAACAGGGCTCCCGCCATTCTGGCGCCGCGCAGGTCGGCGTCCTTCAAATTGGCGCCGCGCAGGTCGGCCCCCTCCAGATTGGCGCCCTGAAGTGGAACGCCCGACAGGTCCAACCCGATCATGCAGGCGCCCCTGGCGCTGAGGGCCGGAAGCCGCAACCCCTTCAACCGCCCGGCCAGGGGACGCAGGTCCTCGCCGTCCAGAATGGCCGGTGCGCCCAGCACCCCGCCGCTCTCGGCCCAGGCATTGGCGTCCAGCGCCAGCTCCATCAGACTTTCCGCGCGGATCACGGCGTCGGCGCCCGGCGCCCTCAACACCCCGGTCATGTCGGTGCGGTCCAGTCTCGCCGTCTCCAGCGCCACGCCCGACAGGACGGCGCCGACAAAGCGCGCCCCCGCCAGATTGGCTCCGACGACGTTGGCGCCTTCCAGCATGGCGCCCGACAGGTCGGCGTCCTTCAGGTTGGCCCCGGTCAGGGTCGCGCCGCGCATCGAACAGTCGGTGAAGTCGGCCTTGCAGGCGCTGACCCCGTCGAAACGCGATCCATCCAGGGTGGCTCCCGCGAACAGGGCGCCGTCGGCAACGCCGCCGCGCTTGATGTGGCGGGCCTGTGAAAACCCCTTGGTCTCATGGGGCTCGGCCACCGCGCCTTCGCGGAAATCGGCCTGGGTCAGGTCGGCTAAAGTCAGGTTTGCGCCCTGCAGACAGGCGCCGCGCAGATCGGCTCGGCGCAGGTTGGCGCCGCTCATGTCCGTGCCGCGCAGATCGCAGCCGAACAGGACGGCGCGCGCCAACTGCGCATTCATCAGCCGCGCTCCGTCCAGGGTCGAGCCGGTGAAGTCGGCGTCGTCCAGGACCAGCCCGGCCATGTTCAGCCCCGACAGGTCGACGAATTTCAGCACCAGACGTCGCCCTCCGGTCCGCCCCTCGACCAGACGCGCGTGGGCGGCTGCGAACATGTCGAAATCGCCCTGGCCCAGCCGGCGCCGGTTGTCGCTCATGCTGCATCCTCCTCGAGGATCAGGCCCTTGACCCCGGTCAGGACCGCGCCTGTGAAATCTGCGTTTTTGGCCTGGGCGCCGTGCAGACTGGCGCGGGACAGGTCGGCGTCGGTGAAGTTGGCGCGGCGAAGATCGGCCCCCGCCAGGTCCGCGCCTCGCAGCGAAGCGCCCGTCAGGTCTGCGCCCAGCAGCCGGTCCGGCCCGATCATCAACGGCCCCAGCTGTGCCTCGCGCAGGTCGGCGCCGCCCAGCTTTGCGCCCACCAGCCGCGCCCCCCGCAGATCGGCGCGACGCATCCGGGTCGAGCGCAGGTCCGCCCCCTCCAGCCGCGCGCCCTGAAGCTGTACCCCCTCCATATCGAGGCCATAGAAGACGGCCTTCTTGGCCGACAGGGCGGTCAGGTTCAGACCGTTGATGGCCTTGAGCGGTCTCAGGTCGACGCCGTCGAAGACCGAGGGCTGTCCCTCCGCCCCGCCCGTCTCGCACCAGACGGCGTGTTCGTGCAGCATGTCTGCGGCGGGCATCCGGGCGACCGAGGCGCCGGCGGGCCGGTCGTCGGTCAGGGCCCCGTCCAGATTGGCCCCGTCCGTGCGCCACATCGCGGCCTTGACCCCCACCAGCACGGCGTCGCGCAGGTCGGCTCCGGTCAGGTCCGCCCCCGACAGGTCGGCCCCGGCAAGGTCGGCGCCGCGGAAATTTGCCTGTTTCAGATTGGCCCGGACCAGCTTGCAGTCCTTCATGATGGCGTCGGAGAAGTCGGCGGACTGAGCCACGATGCCGGACAGGCGCGAGCGTTGCAGGTTGGCCCCGGCCAGACAGGCGCCCTGGGCCTGGGTGTCGCGGCCCCAGCTTTCGCGGGTCTGGGCCTGAACGACCTTGTATCCGCCCCCGGCGACGGCCGTGGCCAGGGTGCCTTCGCGCAGGTCGGCCTCGAACAGGTCTGCGCCCGACAGATCGGCGCCGCGCAGACAGGCGCCGCGCAGGTCGGCCCGCCTGAGGCTGGCGTCCGTCAGGGTCGCGTTTTGCATGTCCGCGCCGAACAGGGAGGCGTTGTCGAGCGTGGCGCCGCTCAGGTCGCAGTCGGCCAGGCAGGCGGCGGAGAAATCGGCGTCGGCCAGATTGCGTCCGGCCAGGCTCAGCCCCGACAGGTCCATCCAGGCGAAGACAGCGCGCGCCCCTCCGGGGCGGGCCTGCCACAGACGGTCGTGACGCGCGCAGATGGCGTTCAACTCATCCTGGCTGAGCCGCCGCCTCACCTGTTGTTCGACAATCGCGCCCATGGCGGGATCATGCGCCGAACACGCTTAATGAAGCTTTTCGGAAACGCCGATTTTCCGAGAGCCTGGCGGGCCTTAGTCGGTCAACAGGCCTTGCGCCGAAAGGGCGTCGGCCAGTTCGCCGGGACTGGTCCAGACGCGCGTGTAACCGGCCTCGCCCAGCCGTTGCAGTTCGGTGGTCAGATCGGCGCGCGGGGATGCGGCGAAGCGGGCGTCGAAGCCCTGACCGTCCTCGCTGACCCGAACCATCGGGCGGCCCGTTTCCAGCCGGTGCAGATAACCTTCGTACAGGACCGCGGCCTCATCGGCGAGCAGGCCCGTCTCAACCGTCAGCCCGGCCTGGCGCAGGCGTTCCACGCCCCGGCCCGAGGCGAAGGGCGAGGGATCGACCGAGGCCACGACCACGCGGGCGACGCCGGCCTCGGCCAGGAATTGCGAGCAGGACGACCGGCCCGAGGACCGGGCGCCGCAGGGCTCCATGGTGACATAGGCGGTCGATCCGCGCGCCCTGTCCCCTGCGGCGGGAACGGCCTGTTCCTCGGCATGGGGACGGCCGCCGGTCGCGGTCGCGGCCTCGGCGACGACTTCGCCGTCCTTGACCAGGACGCAGCCGACCGCCGGATTGGGCCAGGTCGTGCCCATGGCCTCCAGCGCCAGGGCTAGCGCCCGGCGCATGTAGGCCTCGTCGGTCTTCAGGTCCGCGCTCATGCGACGCCCGGCAGGGGGGTGGCCCGCGTCGCGTCGAGATAACGCGCCGCCGTCGGCTTCAGGTCTGTGTCCAGATCGATCTCCAGCGGGTTGCCGGTCGGGATCTCGACATCGACGATCTTGTCGTCTGGCACCGAAAACAGGTGTTTGACGATGGCGCGCAGCGAATTGCCGTGAGCGGCGATCAGCACGTCCTCTCCGGCCTTCAGGCGCGGCGCGATGGCGTCGTTCCAGTAGGGCAGGACCCGATCCAGCGTGGTCTTCAGGCTTTCGGTGTCGGGAATGGCCTGTCCGGCATACCGGGGGTCGGCGTTGAAGTCCCATTCGCTGCCCGCCTCCAGCGGCGGCGGCGGGATGTCGTAGCTGCGGCGCCAGACCTTGACCTGGTCGTCGCCGTGCAGTCTCGCCGTCTCGGCCTTGTCCAGTCCGGTCAGGCCGCCATAGTGGCGCTCGTTCAGCCGCCAGTCCTCGACCACGGGCACATCCGACAGGCCTGCAGCGCCCAGGGCCAGGGCGCCGGTCCGCTTGGCCCGCGTCAGCACCGAGGTGAACATCACCGCCGGCTTGAAGCCCGCCTCGGCGATCAGTTCACCGCCGTGACGCGCCTGGGCCTCGCCCTCGGCGGTCAGGTCGACATCGACCCAGCCGGTGAAGCGGTTCTCGAGGTTCCACTGGCTCTGGCCGTGGCGCAACAGGATCAGGCGAGGCATCGGCGTCTCCGCAGACCGGCGTTACCCGTGGGAGTCGGGCAGGGTCCGCCCTCGCCTAGGGGGGCGTCACCAAAGGGTCAAGGTTTGCCGTACCGCCGATGTTGCGATTGCGGGACGGGAGCCTCCTCGCCTTCGGCGCGTTGTTGTCCGCCTCCGAAGGCGCGGCTATACCCGCCGCCATGTCGGACCGCGTGTTCTTCGCCCTGTCAGTCGGGATCGCCCTGGGCCTCGTGGCCCTCGCACTCGTCTGGCCCTGATCCACTATTAGACGGATACCCGTATGCAGAAGCCCCGCCAGGACCTGGTCGCGAACACCGCCGACTTCGAGACCATAGCCCTGGTCAAGCCGACCGGGTTCCGCGAGTACGACGCGCGCTGGATCCTGGACAAGGAAATCAACCTTCTGGGCATTCAGGCCCTGGGCCTGGGCCTGGCCACCTATGTCCACGAGATCGGCGTCCAGCCCCGCATCGTCGTCGGCCACGACTACCGGTCCTATTCGCTGACGGTGAAACAGGCCTTGATCCTGGGCCTGCTGGAAGGCGGGATGGAGGTGCTGGACATCGGCCTGGCCCTGTCGCCCATGGCCTATTTCGGTCAGTTCGAGCTGAACGCGCCTTGTGTCGCCATGGTCACCGCCTCGCACAACGAGAACGGCTGGACCGGGGTCAAGATGGGCTCCAACCCG
>Ga0247803_1000137_pt1 | contig 43441 bp, 46 predicted proteins | sample UWRJL014104B1_FD_180928 | JGI IMG/M metagenome (GOLD analysis project Ga0247803, IMG submission 180928) | Plant litter microbial communities from Arlington Agricultural Research Station in Wisconsin, United States - UWRJ-L014-104B-1 | ecosystem: Environmental > Terrestrial > Plant litter >... | reverse complement strand
CCGCTGACGAACAGGTTGGGGTCGAACGACGGCGCCGACATCATGCACAGGATGTCGCCGTTCCGGACGTCCATGACGACACAGGCCCCGGACTCTTCGCCGAACACCTCCAGCGCCCGGTTCTGCACGTCGGCGTCCAGGGTCAGGACCACGTCCTTGCCGTTGATGGCGGGGCGCGAGCCGCCGATGTCCTCGGCCACCACCCGGCCGCGCGCATCGACCTCGACCCGCTTGCCGCCGGCGACGCCGCGCAGGTCGGCGTCGAGCGCCTTTTCCACCCCTGAACGCCCGATGCGGAATCCGGGGTTGAACAGGATCGACGGGGGCTCCTGACCCTTGTCGCGGATGGCTTTGACGTCGCGGTCCGAGACCTTGGCGACATAGCCGATGACGTGGGCGAAGGCCCCGCCATAGGGATAGAAGCGCGCCTCGTTCATGTCGGCCATGACGCCCGGCAGTTCGGGGGCGTAGAGGTTGACCTTGGCGAACTCTTCCCAGCTCAGGTCGCTCTTGACCGGCACGGGGCTGAAGCGGGGCGCGGCGTTGACGTCGCGGATGATGGCGCGCCGGCGCTCAAGCGTGTCGGGCAGAAGCCGGCCCAGCAGGTCCAGCGTCTGGTCCAGGTCCTTGGTCTCGTCGCGCACGACCAGGACGCGGAAGCTCGGCCGGTTGCCGGCGATGACCACGCCGTTGCGATCCAAGATGCGCCCGCGCGGCGGCGGCACGAGGCGGAAGTTGAACTGGTTGTTGGTGGCGAGGGTGGAATATTCCTGGGCCTGGACCACCTGAAGCTGGCCCAGCCGCATGGTCAGGGCGCCGATGCCCAGAGCCGTCAGGCCGCCGAACACCAAGGTCCGGCGCAGAAACGAACCCTGCCGCTCGTTCACGTCGGAAAAGAAGATCGAGGGTTCGTTGCTCATCGGAACCGCGTTTCGCCGTCATCGAACCTTTCGACCAGCCAGACGGCCACCGGAAACAGCAACAGGGTCGGGATCAACTGACCCAGAAGGGCCAGCAGGCTCGGCGCATTGCCTGCGTTGAAGCTGACGATCACATAGGTCAGGAAGAAGGCCAGCAGGTTGCAGCCGGCGTACCAGCCGAACAGGATCTGGGTCTCCTGCCCCGCGAGCAGGTTTCGCGACGCCAGGACGACGGCGTAGACCGCCAGCAGGCTGAGCGACCACAAGCCCAGGGGGGTTCCCCACATCAGATCCAGGAACAGACCCAGGCCAAACAGGACAGCCGGGGCCACCATCGAGGGACGGATCAGCGGCCAGGCGAAGGCCAGCACCATCGGCAGAATCGGCTCGGGCAGTTTCAGGCCGAACATCTCGACCGGGGTGGCCAGAACGACCGCGCCCGCCACGACCGCCAAGGCCGGCAAGCCGATCCACTGCATCGGACCGACGGCCCGCACCGAAACCGGCCGTCTCACTCAACCTGTCCCGTCGGATTGGCGGCGGGGGACGGATTGGCGGCAGGCGGGTTCGAGGGCTGAACTCGCGCTGGAGCCGCTGGGGCCGGCGCCGGGCGCGCGGCAGCCGTCGCCGCAGCGCTGCGAGCGCGATCCGCAGCGGCGGCGCGGCGGGCGGTGGAATCGTCAATGGCCGCAGCCTGGGCCGCGCTCGGCGTCGGCGCCGCCGCCAGACCGGCCAGCGGCTCCGGCGTCAATGAAGAGGGGCTGACCAGCTGGCCAAAGTCCTGGAACAGCATGACCCGTACATAGTCGATGGCGCCGCGGTCGCTGAACAGCTTGACCCGCCAGGTTCCGTCGATCCCTTTGGCGGCCACGCCGATGGGCACGCCGCGCGGGAAGCCCCCGCCGTCGCCTGAACTCAGGATCCTGTCGCCGGCCTGAACGGATCCGACGCCGCGCACGAACTCCAGGCGCGGATTGCCGCTGCCGTCGCCGGTCAGCATGGCCCGTGCGTCGGTGCGGTCGATCAGGACAGGCGTGCGGCTCGACACGTCGGTCAACAGCAGCATGCGGGACACGCCGCCGGTCGTGCCGATGACCCGTCCGACCAGGCCGTCTTCGTTGATGACGGGATTGCCGATGCGAACGCCCTTGCCCGCCCCGACGTCGATCAGCCGGGCGTGAACGAAGGGGCCGCGAGAATCCGACACCGACCGGCCGGTGACCATGGCCACAGGCGGTTCGGTCCGCAGGCCGAGCATGGCCTCATAGCGAGCGTTGACGTTCTTCAGAGCGATGGCCTGGTCCCGCCAGGGCTCCAGTTCCGCCACCTGCTGCTTCAGCTTGCGGTTTTCGGAGACGGCGAAGAAATAGCCCTTCACCCCGTCGCTGACCGAACCGGCCCAGCGAACGGGCGCGGCGAGGACGCCGCTGACCGGCGCCACGCCGGCGTCAAATCCGGCGCGGACAGGCGAATAGGCGTCACTATCGCGCATGTCGCGCCGATCGCTCATCAGCAGAATCACGGATGCGACCAGGCCAACGACGACCACGACCGCGGCGGTCCAGGCCAGCGGCACCTTGATGTTCTCGAACGGTCCGTCGCGAAACGCCACGGCAGCCTTTCCGGTAAGGGATCAGAATCGGCGGGAATCCCCCGCCGACCGACGCAGCCTATTGCAAAATCCGTGCCGGGTGGAGACCCGCATCACGCTGTGAGGTGAAGTGTCTGATCCCGACCCTAGAGGGCCGAATCGAGCACGCCCTTCATCCAGCGCGGATGTTCCAGAACCCGACCGCAACCGATGGCGACACACGACAGCGGATCGTCGGCGACCGAAACGGGCAGGCCCGTGTGGTCACGGATTTCCGCGTCCAGGCCACGCAGCAGGGCGCCGCCGCCCGTCAGCATGATGCCCTTGTCGGCGATGTCGGCGGCCAGTTCCGGCGGAGTGGCTTCCAGTGCGACCTTCACGGCGTCGATGATCTGCGAGACGGGCTCAGCCAGGGCTTCGGCCGCCTGACGTTCCGAAACCCGCACTTCGCGCGGCACGCCCTGCATCAGGTCGCGGCCCTTGACCTCGATGAACAGGCCTTCGCCGTCGGCGGGCATGCGGGCGGTGCCGATGTCCTTCTTGATGCGCTCGGCGGTCGTTTCGCCGATCAGCAGGTTATGGTTGCGACGCATGTAGCTGATGATGCTGTCGTCCATCTTGTCGCCGCCGACGCGGACCGAACGCGAATAGACGATGCCCGACAGCGACAGCACGGCCACCTCGGTGGTGCCTCCGCCGATGTCGACGACCATCGAACCCGTGGGCTCATGGATCGGCAGGCCTGCGCCGATCGCGGCGGCCATCGGCTCGTCGATCAGGCCGACGCGGCGGGCCGAGGCGTTGAGGCAGGAATCATTGATTGCGCGCCGCTCGACCGCCGTGGCGCCGGAGGGCACGCAGACGATGATCTTGGGGTTCACGAAACCCTTGCGGTTATGAACCTTGCGAATGAAGTGCTTGATCATCTCTTCGGCGACTTCGAAGTCGGCGATAACCCCGTCGCGCATGGGACGGATGGCTTCCATGTGGCCGGGGGTGCGGCCCAGCATCTGCTTGGCCTCTATGCCGACCGCGTGGACAATCTTGCGTCCGCCGACGTTCCGCAGCGCCACGACCGAAGGCTCGTTCAGGACGATGCCCTTGCCCTTCATGTAGATCAGGGTGTTCGCGGTCCCCAGATCCATGGCGATGTCGTTGGAGATGGCGCCGAAGAGGTGTGAAAACATGGGGGTGTGGACCGAACTATCTTGCCGAGAGGGCGTGGCTGTTTTCGACCGGTTTCGGCGACGCCCCCAACCGCTGTGCATCCCCACACGCTGCGGCCGCCTGATCGTCTTCGCCTTACCGACGATGGCTCGTTTGCCCGTATGAGACCACGAATACAACCCCTGACGCCTCGGTCGCGATAACCACGACGCCGCCATTCCGATCACGAAACCGACACCAGCGCCACGGAGCCGGGCCCTGGCGTCTAGACGGCCTCCAGTCCCTCGGCCGCGAGCATGCGCTGCACGGCCGGGCGCGCCTGCATGCGGTCGAGGTGATCGTTCAGCCGTGGGAAGGATTCGGGCGTCAGGAACCCCGCCTGACGCCCCCAGCGCGAGAACACCGACAGATAGCCGTCGGCGACCGTATAGCGATCGCCCATGACCCACGGACCCTTGAACAGGCTGTCCTCGACCACGCGATATTTGGTCAGCACCAGGTCGAGTTGCTGCGCCCTCGCCTCACCCTCAAGCGCCGGACGGCTGAACATCAGCTTGCCGACGGCCGGATGCAGGGACGAGGCCAGATAGCCGTTGAACGACTGCATCTTGCCGAAGTTGAAGCTGGACTGGGTGTCGGCCAGATTCGCCTGGGCATGGGTCTGGGCGATAAAGCCCATGATGACCAGGTTCTCGGTCAGCACGCCCTGATCGGTCACGAGCGCCGGCGTGGAGCCCGCCGGATTGATCGCGAGATATTCCGGGGTCTTCTGCTCTGCCTGCTTCAGGTCGATCTTCTTCAGATCGAACGACGCCCCTGATTCCTCCAAGGCGATGTGGGAAGCCATGGCGCAGGCTCCAGGTGAATAATACAGCGTCAGCATCGGCATAGTCCTCGCTATTAGCCGCCCTTAGCGCGGCGGCCATGATTTGTGGAAGCGCTGAGGTTTGCGGGCGGTTGCGCTTCTGCGTAAAGGAAGCCGCCGCAAACCTCCTGGCGGCTTCCGGGATCCGACATGTCCAGCCTGCAGTCCACCGCCCTCGCTCGCGTCAAGCCTTCCGCCACCATCGCGGTCAGCGCCAAAGCTCGTGAACTGGCCGCCGCCGGTCGCGACATCATCGGCCTCGGCGCCGGCGAGCCCGACTTCGACACCCCGGACAATATCAAGGCTGCGGCCATCAAGGCCATCAACGAAGGCCAGACCAAATACACCGACGCCGACGGCATGCCTTCCCTGAAGAAGGCCATCGCCGACAAGTTCGCGCGCGAAAACGGCCTGACCTATGCGGTGAACCAAATCCACGTCGCCTCGGGCGGCAAGCCGGTGATCTACAACGCCCTGCTGGCGACCCTGAACCCCGGTGACGAGGTCATCATCCCGGCCCCCTACTGGGTTTCCTATCCCGACATGACCCTGCTGGCCGGCGGCGAGCCCGTCTTCGTCACGGGCGAAGAGGCTGACGGCTTCAAGCTGCGCCCCGAGGTCCTGGACGCCGCCATCACGCCTCGCACCAAGTGGCTGATCCTGAACTCACCGTCGAACCCGACCGGCGCGGCCTATACACGCGACGAACTGGTCGCCCTGGCCGACGTGCTGCGCAAGCATCCTCAAGTCTGGATCCTGACCGACGACATGTATGAGCACCTGGTGTTCGACGCCTTCGAATACACCACCATCGCCCAGGTCGCGCCCGACCTCTACGACCGCACCCTGACGGTCAACGGCGTATCCAAGGCCTATGCCATGACCGGCTGGCGCATCGGCTATGCGGGCGGCCCCAAGGCGCTGATCGACCTGATGCGCAAGGTGGCCAGCCAGACCACTTCCAACCCCGCCTCCATCAGCCAGCACGCCGCCGTCGAGGCCCTGAACGGGACGCAGGACTTCCTGCCGATCCGCAACGACGCCTTCCAGAAGCGCCGCGATCTGGTCGTGTCGATGCTGAACGCCGCCCCCGGCATCCGCTGCGCCAACCCGGAAGGCGCCTTCTACGTCTATCCGTCGGTCGAGGGTCTGATCGGGAAGACGGCGCCGGACGGCACGGTCATCACCGACGACGACGTGTTTACGAGCTCGCTGCTGGAAGCCGAGGGCGTCGCCGTTGTCCAGGGCTCGGCCTTCGGCCTGTCGCCCTATTTCCGCGTCAGCTACGCCACGTCGGAAGCCGTGCTGACGGAGGCCTGCACCCGCATCCAGCGCTTCGCCGCCAGCCTGAAATAGGACGTAGGGCTCCTCCCCCTCGCCGCTCGGCGTTGGGGAGGAGGTCCGTCAGGCGACCCGACTCACCGCGAAGTCGGCCAGTTTCTCCAGCGCCTTGCGCCAGTCGGTGTCCGGCAGGACCTGAAGCGCAGCCTTGGCCAGGTCGGCGTATTCTCCGGCGGCGTCCAGCGTGCCCGTGACTGCGCCCGTGCCGATGATCAGTTCGCGGGCGCGGCGGAAATCGTCTTCAGACCGCTCGCCCTTGTTGATGGTCCGCTCCCAGAAGCCGTCCTCGCGGCCCTTGGTGCGCGCTACGGCCAGCAGCAGCGGCAGGGTGACCTTGCCCTCGCGGAAGTCGTCGCCGGCGTTCTTGCCCAGGGCTTCCGAAGTCCCCCCATAGTCCAGGGCGTCGTCGGCCAGCTGGAAGGCCAGGCCCAGGTTCAGCCCATAGGAGCGCAGGGCCGCCGTGGTGGCCGAATCGGCCCCCGAACCCACGGCCCCGGCCTCGGCGGCGGCAGCGAACAGTTCGGCTGTCTTGGCCGAGATGATCTTCAGATAGGTGTCACGGTCCAGGTTAAGGTCATGGGCGCGCGTCAGTTGCAGCACCTCGCCCTCGGCGATGACGGCGGAGGCCTGGGCCAGGATGCCGAGCGCCCGCATCTGGCCGGTCTCGACCATCAGTTCGAAGGAGCGCGCGAACAGGAAGTCGCCGACCAGGACGCTGGTGGCCGATCCCCAGATCAGATGGGCCGCAACCTTGCCGCGGCGCCGCTCGGAGCCGTCCACCACGTCGTCGTGCAGCAGGGTGGCGGTGTGGATGAACTCGACGGCGGCGGCCAGTTTCACCGGATTGTCGATCTCGCCCTGAGCCGCACGCGCAGCGGCGACGGTCAGCAGCGGCCGCAACCTTTTTCCGCCCGCCGAGACGATGTGTTCGGCCAGCAGCGGGATGACCGGAACATTGGACTGCATCCGGTCGATGATCAGGGCGTCGACGGCGGCCATGTCTAAAGCGGCAAGGACGACGAGCGTGTCCACGTCGCCCTTGGGGCGGTCCTGACGCCGGTCGGCTGTTATGGTCACGGCGTCCACGCAAACTCTCTCAAATCCAGATCGAGCGAAGGATCACGCCCGAAATCCGCTGCCAAAGGCTGCAGGTCTCTTGCTGCATTGCGGTGAGCGGGACAATGGTGATCGCACCATGAAGGGTCAAGCCGCGTGACGCCTGCATCTTCCTCGCCATCTTTCATAGACGCCGCCGAACCGGAGTTCTCCGAGAGCGCTCTGCTGGGCGGACGGGTGCGGTTGTTGCAGCCGGCCAGGGGTTATCGCGCCGGCATGGACGCCGCCCTTCTGGCTGCTGCCGTCGCCGCGATGCCCGGCCAAAGGGTGTTCGAAGCCGGTTGCGGCGCGGGCGGCGTGCTGATGCAGGTTGCGACGCGAAGGCCAGGCGTGAACCTGACGGGGCTTGAGCGTGACCCTGACGCGGCCGTTCTCGCCCGCCGAAACGCCGCCCTGAACGGGGTCGATGAGCGCACGACCGTGCTCACGGGCGATGTCGCCTCGGGCTTTCGCGCGCTGGACGTGGCTCCGTGCGACTGGGCGGTATCCAACCCGCCCTTCTTCGACGACGAGAGCGCCCTTCGCGCCCCCTCCCCCGGCAAGCGCGGCGCCTGGATCGCCGATGACGGCCTGGTCGCCTGGACCGACATCCTGCTGGCCGCGGTGAAGGACGGCGGCCGCATCCTGATGATCCACCGCGCCGACCGCCTGGCCGACATCCTGGGCCTGCTGGGCGAAAAGGCCGGTTCGTTCGCCATCCTGCCGATCCAGCCCTTCGCCGATCAGCCGGCCAAACGCGTGCTGGTCCGCGCCATCAAGCACGGCAAGGCGCCGCTGGTGCTGCTGCCTGCGCTGGTGCTGCACGATCGGTCTGGGGCGAAGCACACGCCGCAGGCCGAAGCGATCCTCAGGGGCGAGGCGGAGTTGACCGTCTGAAAGCCCCATGGGCTAAGGTCTGATCTCGACCCTTGGCGGACCTGAGCGTTGCGCTGACATCTACCAGGACCTGCCGATGACCCACGCCATTGAGCCGCCAGCGGCAGCCCCACGGGCGACCTCCAACGCTCGCTATCCGCGAGGGTTCTACTACGGCCCCAACCCGCCGCCGGAGTTCAAGGCCTCCCCGTTTCGCGGGCTGTTTCATGAGCGCAAAGCCGAGCGGTCCCACGCCGTCTTCGGAGACGCCGAGGTCGCCGTCCTGGGCAGTTGTTTCGATGTTGTCGGCTCCGACAAGGCTGACGCCGCCACTCGACTGGCGCTCGAGCTCGCTCGATCCCCCGACGCATTCTTTGCGGCCCTGGATCGTCAGGCCGGCCGGCACGTCGTCTTCTTTCGCACCCCGACGCTGGAAGGCGTTCTAGGCGACGCGACGGGATGCAGGACGATCTTCTACGACCAGGAAGCCATAGCGTCCCACACCGGCATGCTGAGCGACGCAGCGCCTGATCAGATTCCATTCGCCAGGGGTTTTCCGGGCAACTGGACCCCCGTGCCTGGCGTCCGAATCCTGACGCCAAACACCTTCAAGGCGCTGTCGAGCCAGACGGTCTCGCGGTTCTGGCCCAAGGCCGCACCAGACCCGATCGACCTGGACGAGGCGTGCAGACGCATTGAGGCCCATGCCCGAAACGCCTTGCAACAGGGTCCGCGACTGGCGCTCGGACTGACAGCGGGCATCGACAGCCGCACCGTCGCCGTCGCCGCCTGGAAGGCAGGGGTGGATCTTCTGACCTTCACCTACGACCGCGGCCCCCATACCCACAACGACATCGCCGTCGCCCGTCAGGTCGCAGAGAGGCTCGGCTTCGAGCATGTGACGGTCTTGCCGAGCAAGCCGTCGAAGCGGATGCGCGTCCGGCTGAAAGACGCCACCTACTACAATCACCATTTCAACTGCGTTGAGCCGCTGGCGGAGGCGCTGGACGGCAGAGCTGTTGCGACGGGGCATCTGCTGGAGATCGGCCGCGTCTTCTATGGCCAGCATCGACGGCACGGCCGGGACCTGTCGACGCCGGATCAGATGGCGGCGCATTATTTCGACAGTTTGCGCCGCACCGCCCAGGCGCAGATCGATGAGTACGGACGCGACCAGTGGATGGCCATCGCGACCCAGGCCTTCGCCGAGTTCGATGAGAAGACCGGGTTCCAGACGGCCGCCGGACTGATCGACCCTTTCGATCTCTTCTACTGGGAGCACCGCATGGGGACCTGGCAGTCCCTGATCCTTCTGGAGCGGGACTTCTACGCAGAGCCCTACATGCCCTTCAACTGCCGCGCGGTGTTCGCAGCCATGCTGGGCCTGCCCCGCGAGGTCCGCGAAGAGGCCGCCCTGTTCTTCCGGCTGACCGACACACCCGAGCTGGCGGACGTGCCGGTGACCTCTTCCAGCACCGCCGCGATATCCTCGGCCGCGAAAGCGGCGGACGCCCGGCCAAAGAAGCGCATGGGCGCCAAACCAAAGCCCTGGCACGTCAGGCTCAGAAGGCGGCTCAAGCGTCTATTTACCGGCCGTGGCTCAGTCGCCTGAGGACAGGTCCTACCAGGCCCCCATCTCGCGCAACTGCCGCGCAAAATCGTCCGGCAGCTCGCCTGCGTCCATGGCGGACAGGTCAGGCGGGGCGTCCTTGGGCTCCAGATAGCGCCAGCCCTGAAAAGGACGTCTGGCCTGGGGCGCGGTGCGGATGACGTCATTGCCCAGCTTGATCAGGCAGTTCTTGGCCTTGCCCTCGCCGCTGGTCGAGATGTCGAGGATCGGCATCCGACAAGTCACCGCCCCCTTCATCACCCAGAACAGGCTGCCGCCGTCCTCGATCTCGTCGGCGCGCTTGGGCGTCATGCGGGTGTTGACGGTCAGCCACTGGTTCTTGGCGACGCGGCGTTCCAGCGTCTCCACCTTGGCGACGCCGACGCACAGTTTGATCATGTGAAGAGGCACGGACGCGCCTCTATCACTGCCGGGCCGCCAACGAAACCGCCTGGTCCCTGGTTTACGACCCGATTCTAGGGTTGCGGCGAGGTGCTGGTGATGACCGCCACGCCAGACGTGGGCGCAGGCTCGGTGGAAGACGTCGCGGTCGTCGCGGCCTGAAGTGCCGCGGCCTGGGCCTCGGCGGTGCGGGCCTCGCTGGAGGCGCGGACGGCGTCGGCCTGAGCCCTGGCGGCGTCGGCGCGCGCCATCTCGACACCCTGCTGAGCGCCGGCGATCTGGCCCTGGATCTGACCCTGGACCAGCGCGCTGTCGGCGTCTGCCTGAGCCTGAGCCGCCTGGGCCTCCGCCAGCCGAGCCTGGGCCTCCAAATCGCCAGGCTCGCGCGACGCCAGAATCCACAGGGCCGCGACCAGCACCAGTGCGGCCAGAACGCCCGCGACCCACCATCCGGTGTTGGATTCGCGCCGCACCACGATGGTCTCGCTGTACATCGGCTCGGATCGCGGGATGTTGGGCTGACGCGTCGGGTCGAGGTCGGGGTCGTACTGGCTCACGGCAAGGCCTCCATTGAGACCGATCAACGGTGTCGGGTTTCCGACGGTTCCCGCCGACCCGCGCGGCTCACCCCACGCGACGCAGCACCAGCGCGCTCCAGGCGTCGCGATGGATCCGGCGTTCCAGCTTGAAGCCCTTGGACAGATAGGCCGCCGTGACCCGGCGCTCCTGCGTCCTCAACAGGCCGGACAAGATGGCAACCCCGCCGATCCGCAGCGCCAGCTTGATGTCCTGCGACAGCGACACCAGCGGCGGGGCCAGGATATTGGCGAACACCAGGTCATAGGGGCCGTCCTTGCGCACCGCCTGGTCATTCAGGCCCGAGGCGTGGACGAAACGGGCCTTGGCCATGTTCAGCTTGGCGTTCTCGTTGGCGATCCGCACCGAGGGCTGGTCGATGTCGGTGCCGACGGCGACGCGGCTTCCGGTCTTGGCCGCCGCGATGGCCAGGATGCCGGTGCCGCAGCCTACGTCCAGCACCCGCTCGAACCGCTCGCGCTTCAGCAGTTCGTCATAGGCGACCAGGCAGCCGACGGTCGTGCCGTGGTGGCCCGTGCCAAAGGCTGCGCCCGCGTCGATCTTCAAGGCCACTGCGCTGGCCGGAACCAGGCCCTGGTCGTGGGCGCCGTAGACGAAGAAGCGTCCCGCCTTGACCGGTGGCAGGCCCGACAGCGACATGGCCAGCCAATCGGCGTCGGCCAGCACCTCGACAGTCGTGGTCATGCCGTCGTGTTCGGCCAGCCGCGCCTGGATGCCGGCGGCCTCCTCAGCCGTGGTCGGGAAGGCGTCGATACGCCAGACGCCGCGATCCTCGTCCTCTTCCAGGATGGAATAGGTGGCGCCTTCCAGGGTCACATCGGCGTCGATGGCCTCTGCGGCGGCTTCAGCGTGGGCGCGAAGGCCTCGCGCAATAATTTGAACTGCGGACTCGGACATTTCTCAAACACCGCTATCATGGCGAATCGAAGCTTCCGTAAACGCGTACTGGTGCGCGCTTTCTAACCGAGGGGTCGGGGAATACATGGCCAAGTCACCGTCTACGAATAAATCTGCGGCGCCGAAGTCGGCGCCTGCCGCTTCCAAGCCGAAACCGGCGGCAAAGTCGAGCGCCGCAAAGGCGGCCCCGGCAAAAGCCGCTGCGCCCAAGACCGCAAAACCTGCTGCGGCGCCCAAGCCCGTCAAGGCCGCTGCGCCCAAGGCGCCCGTCGTCGCCAAGGCGAAACCGGGTCCCAAGCCCGCCGCCAAGCCCGCTGCTGCGCCCAAGGCTGCGAAAGCCGCCGCCAAGCCCGCCGCCGTCAAGGCCAAGCCTGGCCCCAAGCCCAAGGCCGCGACGACCGCCAAGCCTGCCGCCGCCAAGCCCAAGGCTCCGGCCGCCAAATCGGCGACCGCGACCCGCGCCAAGCCCGGTCCCAAGCCCAAGACGGCCGCCAAGCCCGTCGCGGCGCCTGCGCCCAAGCCGGCCGTCGCTGCGGCGCCCGTCGCCGCCGCCAAGCCTGCCGTGTCGGCCGCTCCGGCATCGGCGCCTGCACCCAAGCCCGCCGTGGCTCCGGCCGCTACTGCGCCCAAGCCCGCTGCTGCTCCGGCCAAGCCCAAGAGCTTCCTCGACAAGATCGCGGACGCCATCTTCGGCAAGCGCTGAAGCCAGATCGGCTAAAAAACAAAAACCCCGGGCGGTTCGCACCGCCCGGGGTTTTTTATTGTCTGATGCGGCGGTCGCCGATCAGGCTGGCGACAGGTCCTCGGCCAGGATGGCCATCTCGAACATGAAGCTGCCGTCCTCGTCCTCGTCGTCGAAGACCACGCCGATGAACTCGTCACCGACATAGACCTCGGCGGAATCGTTGACCTTTGGACGGGGCTTCAGGACGATGCCGCCCGCGTTGAAAGTGCGTTTGAGATGCGCCTCGATACGCTTCATGTCGGCTTCGTTCATCGGGGGCCTCATAAGTCTTTGAGTAGGTCGGGAAGCGGCGGACCCTAGAGATTCAGCCCCGTCAAGGAAAGCTCAGATCGAGAAGTCGAACACGACGTCGGCCAGGGTATGGTCCATCGTCCGCGCGGGTTCGGCGCCCGTGGGGCAGTTGACAAGGCGCGCAGGAACGCCCGCCACGGTGCAGCCGGACGGCACAGGCTTCAGCACCACCGAACCCGAGGCCACCTTGGCGTAGTCGCCGACGACGATATTGCCCAGCACCTTGGCCCCGGCGCCCAGAAGCACGCCCTTGCCGATCTTGGGGTGACGGTCGCCGCGCTCTGCGCCGGTCCCGCCCAGGGTGACGTTGTGCAGCATGGAGACGTCGTCTCCGACCACCGCCGTCTCGCCGATGACGATCCCGGTGCCGTGGTCCAGAAACAGACCCGAGCCCAGACGCGCGCCCGGATGGATGTCGATCTGGAACAGTTCAGAGATCCGGCTCTGGAAATGGAAGGCCAGGGTCTCGCGGCCCTGCGACCACAGCCAGTGGCCGACGCGCGAGGCCTGCAGGGCCTGGAAACCCTTGAAATAGAGGAAGGGCTGCAACAGCGACCGGATCGCCGGATCCCGCTCGGCCACGGCCTGCAAATCAGCCTCCGCGGCGGCGACGATGGTCGGATCGGCGGTGAAGGCGTCGGTGCAGACCTCGCGCACGCTCATGGCCGCCAGTTCGTTGTCGCCGATCTTGCGCGCGATCTGGAAGCTCAGCGCCGCCGCAAGGTCGCCATGCGACAGCACCGTCGCGTTCAGCAGCGAACCCAGATGCGGCTCGGCGCGCGCAGCCTCCTCGGCCGCAGAGCGCAGTAGCGACCAGATCTCCGACTGGGCCACGACGACTTCGAATTTGGGCTGAAACGACATCACGGCTCCGAACGATGGAATATTATACCCGCGTCAGCATGGCGTGCGCCAGCCAACCGGGCAAAATGCCCTCTTTCGCCATATGGTAGGCCCGGAAGGTTGTCGCCACCGTAAACGCGTCACGAACGGCGCCACGGCTGATTTCGTGGATCAGGCTCATGAACGGAACCCGCACGATGGCGATGACCTCGGTCTCGTCAGGCGCGGCCGCCACGGGGTGCAGGTCCCAGGCCAGCCAAGAGATCGCCTTCTCGTCGGTGATGGAGTTGGACATGTCCATGCGCAACGCCTCGATCCAGTGGTCGGCCCTCAGACCCGCCTCCTCCGCCAGCTCGCGTCGCGCGCCCTCAAATGGCTCCTCGTCGAACGGCGCGCCCCCCTCGGGCATCTCCCAGGAATAGTTCATCAGGGTAAAGCGCGATTGGCCCACCAGGGTCACCGTGCCGTCCGTGTGCAGCGGCAGAACCCCGACCGCGACGTTCTGGAACCGCGTCACTCCGTACTGCCCCGGCTGGCCGGTCGGCGCCATGACGTCGTGCTCGGTCACCTTCATCCACGGCGTCTCATAGGCCGTGCGCGGGCCGCTCAGATCCCGCCAGGCCGGAGCCGGCTGCATGTCGACCGCCCAGGACGGGATGGGCGCAGTTACAGTGACCTGAGCTTCCGTTCCGGAAGTTGCGGGGGCGTCTTGCAGATTTTCAGGCTTGTCGATCACATCGGACCTATGGCGCCGACTGACCCCGAGCACTAGCTAGGCAGCATGACCACGTCCGACATCTTCGACCTGGGCGCGCCCATGCCCGCTCCGACCGCCTCGCCCGAGCACGAGCGCAGGCTGGCGCTGCGCCGATCCGCCCCGGCCCAGGACCTGACCGCGCCCGGTCCCTCGCCCGAACAGGTGTCGCGCATCCTGACCCTGGGCGCCCGCAGCCCGGATCACGGCAAGCTGTTCCCCTGGCGGTTCGTGGTCATGGGCCCGCAGAGCCGCGCAGACCTGGCCCAGAAGCTGAAAGCCCTGGCGGCCGATAAGGGTCTGCCGCCCAAATCCGTCGCGGTGCTGGCCAAGCTGACGGCCGCGCCGGTCTCGATCCTGGTGGTCTCCACGGCCGCGCCGGGCCCCAAGCCGGTGTGGGAGCAGGAGTTGTCGTCCGGCGCCGTCTGCATGAACATCGAACACGCCGCCGACGCGCTCGGTTTCTCGGCCAGTTGGATCACTGACTGGTACAGCTATGACGACGACGCCCTGCCCCTGCTCGGCCTTGTGGCGGGAGAGAAGGTCGCGGGCTTCATCCACATCGGCACGGCCAGCGAACCGCTGCTGGAGCGGGTGCGGCCGGACGTGGCGGCGATCACCACCACCCTGCCCTGAGACAATGAGGCCTCAGACGGTCTTTGGCGTCTCCGGCTCGGGCCGGTGCACCAGCGAAACCAGAACGACGCTGATCATCATCAGCAGGAACCAGCTGCCCAGCTTGGCGAAGGACACCATCGACCACCCGTCCGCCTGGTCGGGATAGATCCAGGCGCGAGACAGAGTGCCCAGGTTCTCGGCGAGCCAGATGAAGACGGCGACCAGAAAGAATCCCAGCAGGAAGGGCATCGACCGGCGGCTGCGGTCCGGCGTGAAGTAGAATGTCCCTCGGCCGAACAGGACAAAGGTCGCCGCAAACAGGAACCACCGGATGTCGGGCAGCCAGTGGTGGGCGAAGAAGTTGATGTAGATGGCCGCCGCCAGAACCCAGGTCGCCCACAGCGGCGGATAGTGGCGGAAGCGGATGTCGAAGATGCGCCAGATGCGGGCGATATAACTGCCCACCGCCGCATACATGAAGCCCGAGAACAGCGGCACTTCGCCGATCCTGAGCAGGGACGGCTCAGGATAGATCCACGATCCGTGCGCCGTCTTGAACAGCTCCATGATCGTGCCGACGACGTGGAAGACGAAGATGACCCGCGCCTCCTCCCAGCTTTCCAGCTTCAGGATCAGCATCCCCGCCTGGATGGCCAAGGCCGCCAGCACCACGAAATCATAGCGGGCGATAGGCGCATTCTGGGGCCACAGCAGATGCGTCCCCACCAACAAGGCCAGCATCAGCCCGCCGAACAGACAGGCCCAGCCCTGCTTCAGGCCGAACATCAGAAACTCGAAGCCGTATCGCGACCATGCGGCGCGATCCGACCACGACTGAAGCCGCGTCAGAAGATCGCGACCCCAGGCTTCGAGTGGAAGGCGCTCGGTCATGGCTCTGCTCGCACCTTCAATGATCGGCAATCAACTAGCCGCGTCCAGCCTTCGCCACGGAACAGCTTCCCAAAGCGTCACGCCTGATCTCGTCGCCAGCCCGCAACTCCGCCCGCTGGGTCAGGCTCCTGCAGTGCTCCTGCTGTGTCGTGCGCCAGCCATAAAGCGCCGCCAGGACGACAACCGCCCCGCCGCTCAATGCCAGGAGGCGCCGCCTGTTCAAAACCCTAACCCCGCCCACGATAGGTCGGCACGCCCTGATCCGGCAGCCACAGGCCCTCGGGCGCCACGCCGGTCTGCCAGAAGACGTCGATGGGGATGCCGCCGCGCGGGTACCAGTACCCGCCGATCCGCAGCCATTTCGGCTGCAGCAGATCGGCCAGCTTCAGCCCGATCGCCACGGTGCAGTCCTCATGGAAGGCGCCGTGGTTGCGGAAGGCGGTCATGTAGAGCTTCAGGCTCTTGCTCTCGACCAGCCACTCACCCGGCGCATAGTCGATGACGATGTGGGCGAAGTCCGGCTGGCCCGTTACGGGGCACAGGGAGGTGAACTCCGGCACGGTGAAGCGCGCCAGATAAAGCGCATCCGGATGCGGATTCGGAACGCGCTCCAGCACGGCGGTTTCGGGCGATGTCGGTTGAACGGTCTGGACGCCGAGCTGGCTCAGACCCGAGGTGTCTGTGGTCATGCCGCTCCGTACCGCGTTCGCGACGCCGGTTAAAGCTGCGGCAAGCGTCGCTTATGCTGGATGATCCTGCGCCAGACGCCCGGCCAGGACGAAATCACGACGTAGCCCGCAGCCAGAGGGGATACATGGCCGCGAACAGGAAGGGCCGGGCCTGCTCGAGCGCGTCCCATAGCGCCAGGTCCAACGCATTCGCAGTCGCTCCATAGGCCTGCCTGAATGCCGAAACAGCCTGCGGCGGCGCGTCCAGGCCGATCACGTCAAGTCCCGCCGCCGTCGCGAGATCCGCAATCTGCGGCAGAGTGAAGGCCTGTTCGTGGACGTGGAACACCAGATCGCGGCATCCGCTGACCGAATGAAAGTCGTCGCTGGCGGTCAGGGCGTTCAGGGCCGAGCCCGTCGGCGCCGCAAAAGCGATCCGCCTCAGAGCGCGCACCCCCGCCGCAGTCGGCTCAAGCCCTTCGCGAGCGATGACCTCCTGCGCCGCTCTGACAGGCGCTCGCGCGCGATAGCTGTATAGGGCGACGCGGATCGGCGAGCCGGGTCGGGCGATTGCACACAGAGCCCTCAGTCCCTGGGTCGTATCGGCCATGTGGTGAAGCACGCCGGTGCAGGTCACCAGGTCGAAGTCCCGCTCCAGGCCCGCCAGATCGAGAATGTCGCCCTGGCGAAAATCGAGATTGTCGATGCCCAGTTCATCCGCCATCCGCCGCCCATAGGCCAGGCTGGCCAGGCTCAGGTCCACTGCGACCACCGCCGCCTGGGGCTCGCGGCGGGCGACGTCGATGGCCTCATAGCCAGTGCCGCACCCGGCGATCAGGACACGCCTGACCTCCGGTGCTCCATCCCTGAAAGGCGCCAGCAGAGCCAGATCGTCGCTCAGCCGGCGACCATCGGCGAGGGGCGGCGTCAGCCAGCGGGGATAGGGATTGGCCTCATATTGCTGGCGCACCTTGCGCGACACGGCGTCCACTTCGCTCACCGCGCCTCGCAGACCTGGCATGACCTGCGCCAGCGCCTGCTCTGTCCTCAGGTCAGCATGCGTCCGCTTCAGCAGCAGGCGGCCCAGGCCGTCGCCGATGGCTTGGATGCCGCCGATCTGTTCGGGGCTCAGCGGCTCCAGGGCAGACAGGGGCCGCGACAAGGCGGCGAGGATCGTGGCGCCGACCTGATCTCCTGCACGATGAAGCCGTTCGATCCCTTGATCCTCGGCCGCTTCCGGCGGGGTCAGGTACTCGCAGGCGAAAGCCTGAAGGGCCAAGGCGCAGCCAAGGGCCAGCGCAGGCTCCGAAATCCGGCCGGCCCTGCCCGCCTGTTCGACCAGTCGCCTGCGGACGCCGTCGATCCATGACTCCGTCGCGGGCTGCACATTCAGGCATCGCGACAGAAAGGCCAGTACCAGCCGATCCATCCCGAGATCGGCCAGGTCAGCCGTCGTCCCCGCGGGATATTTGGCCGCCAGCAGATCGGCCGCGGTCCTGGCCAGCACCTGGGCGTCAATCTCGGGCTCGGCCAGACAGGCCAGCACGTCTGCCTCCAGACGCCCGTGCCACCCGGTAACGCGGATGTCCGACAGCAGGGTCGCCAGCGCGCCCGCGACCTCGCGGCGCCCCTCGTCCTCGATCCGGCCCAGGGCGTCGCTGAGCAACTGTGTCGCCCCGCCCCGATCGCCGCGCGACAGCAACAGGCGCGCCGCCTCGACATAGGCCGGAGCATAGGTGGGATGTTCGACGGCGCAGGCCCTCAAGGCCCTGAAAGCGCCCTGAGCGTCGCCAGCGGCCAGCCGCCGCCGCGCCTCGACCACCGCCGCCGCGCCCGCCTGTCGATCCCGTTCCTGCCTCATGATCACCGCTCTAGCCCGCGATGAACCCTGCGCAAACCGTCCGTGAAGACCGCGAACGCTTGCAGCCGTCACATTACCGCATCACAACCGCATCATGTCCGATACCGCCGCCATCGCCGACGTCACCACCGGGGAAACCGTTCCCTCATCCCACGCGCCGCAACTGGCCATCGACGAGACCCTGCTGGGCTCGCCCGCGCGGTTCTTCAACCGCGAGATTTCGTGGCTGAAGTTCAACTCGCGGGTGCTGGAAGAGGCGGCCAATCCCGACCACCCCCTGCTGGAACGCCTGCGCTTTCTGTCGATCTCGGCCAACAATCTGGACGAGTTCTTCATGACGCGCGTCGCCGGCATCAAGGGCCAGATCCGCGAGCGGGTCCGGGTCCTGTCCGCCGACGGCCTGACGCCGGCCCAGACCCTGGAGAAGGTCAATCTGGCGGCCGGCGAGCTGATGGCCGAACAGCAGTCCCGCTGGGGCCAGCTACGCAAGGAGCTGAACGAGGCGGGGATCGAGGTCATTCATTCCGCCAAGATCACCCCGACCGAGCGGGATCGGCTGGAGCCTGAGTTCCTGAACCAGCTGTTCGCCGTGCTGACGCCGCTGGCGATCGACCCGGCCCATCCGTTTCCCTTCCTGCCCAACCTCGGCTTCTCGCTGGCGCTGAAGCTGCGCCGCCACAGCGACAACCGGATCCTCTACGCCCTGGTGCCGGTGCCGACCCAGGTGCGGCGGTTCTGGGAGCTGCCCGTCGACGGCCGGTCGGCCAAGGGACGGCGTCGCTATGTGACGCTGGAAAGCCTGCTGCTGCTGTTCATCGACCACCTGTTTCCAGGCTGCGAAGTGCTGGAAAAGGGACTGCTGCGCCTGATCCGCGACAGCGACATCGAGATCGAGGAAGAGGCCGAGGACCTGGTTCTCGAGTTCGAGGAAGCGCTCAAGCAGCGCCGACTGGGCGAGGTCGTGCGCATCAAGATCGAGGCCTCCATGCCCGAGGACCTGCGCGAGTTCATCGTCGCCGAACTGAAGGCCGCGCCGCAGGATGTGGTCCTGGTCAACGGCATGCTGGGCCTGGCTCAGCTTTCCGAACTGATCCCCGGCGACCACCCGGAACTGAAATTCCCCGGCTATGAGCCACGCTATCCCGAGCGGGTCCGCGACCAGGGCGGCGACGTCTTCGCCTCGATCCGCGAAAAGGACATCCTGATCCACCACCCGTTCGAGAGCTTCGACGTGGTGGTGCAGTTCCTGCGACAGGCTGCGCGCGATCCCAACGTCATCGCCATCAAACAGACCCTGTACCGCACCTCCAAGGACAGCCCCATCGTCGCCGCCCTTATCGAGGCGGCCGAGAACGGCAAGAACGTCGTCGCCCTGGTCGAGATCAAGGCCCGGTTCGATGAGGAGGCCAACCTGCGCTGGGCCCGCGCGATGGAGCGCGCCGGGGTCCACGTCGTCTTCGGCTTTGTGGAATACAAGACCCACGCCAAGCTCAGCGTCGTCGTCCGCCGCGAGGGCGAAGGTCTGAAGACCTACTGCCATTTCGGCACCGGCAACTATCACCCCGTGACGGCCAAGGTTTACACTGACCTGTCGCTGTTCAGCTCGGACCCCGTTCTGGGTCGCGACGCCGGGCGGGTGTTCAACTACATCACCGGCTATGCCGAGCCGGACGATCTGGAGGCGCTGGTCGTCTCGCCGCTGAACATGAAGTCTACCCTGATCGAGCTGATCGGCAAGGAGATGTCGGCCGCCGCCCAGGGCAAGCCTGCGGCCATCTGGGTCAAGCTGAACTCCCTGGTCGACCCGGAAATCATCGACGCCCTGTACCGCGCCAGCCAGTGGGGGGTGCGCATAGACCTGGTCGTGCGCGGCATCTGCTGCCTGCGTCCGGGCGTGCCGGGCCTGTCTGAGAACATCCGCGTCAAGTCGATCGTCGGCCGCTTCCTGGAGCATAGCCGCATCATCTGTTTCGCCAATGGCCGCGACCTGCCACACGACAAGGCCAAGGTCTTCATCTCTTCGGCCGACTGGATGGAGCGCAACCTGAACCGCCGTGTCGAACTGATGACGCCGATCCGAAACGCCACCGTCCACGACCAGATCCTGGACCAGATCATGGTGGCCAATCTCAAGGACGACGCCCACAGCTGGGTGCTGAACGCCGACGGCGACTATGTCCGCGTCACACCCGCCGATCCCGAACGTCCTTTCTCGGCGCATCAGTATTTCATGACCAATCCCAGCCTGTCGGGACGGGGGCGCAAGGTGAAGACCCTGCCGGGCCTGCTCCGTTACGAACGCCCCGCGGGTCGGTGATCGCCCTTGCCCCTGACTGAAATGACCGAACCCCGCGACGCGGCCGTCATCGACATCGGGTCCAACTCGGTGCGGATGGTGCTGTATCGCATCGAGGGCAGGGCCATCTGGACCGTGTTCAACGAAAAGGTCCTGGCCGGGCTGGGCCGCAACCTGCCCGCTACAGGCCGGCTGTCGCCCAAGGGCGTCGAGATGGCGATGGTCGCCCTGCGCCGCTTCGCCTCGGTGCTGGAAGGCGTGCAGCCCAACTACGCCTTCGTCGCGGCGACTGCGGCGGTGCGCGAGGCCGTGGACGGTCCCGACTTCTGCGACCGGATCGTCGCCGAGACTGGCCTGAAGGTCCGCGTCCTGTCGGGAGAACAAGAGGCCAACTACGCCGCCCTGGGGGTGATGGCCGGAGCCCCTTCCGCCACCGGCCTGGCGGCCGACATGGGCGGGTCCAGCCTGGAGCTGATCGGCGTGGGCGGCGGCTTTTCGGACCGTCGCTCGGGCATCACCCTGCCTCTGGGGCCGTTCAGCCTGGCCGGGTCGGACGATTTCGACGTGGATCGCCTGCGCAAGCGGATCGACCTGATCCTGGCGCCGATCAGCAGGGATTTCTCCACCTCGGACCTGCACGCCGTCGGCGGCGGCTGGCGCTCGCTGGCCCAGTTGCATATGGCCATCAGCGACTATCCGCTGAAGATCGTCCACCAGTACGCCATGAGCGCCGACGACGCCCGCGACGTGTGCCGGCTGGTGGCCCAGCAGTCGCGCGCCTCGCTGGACCGCCTGCCCGGCGTGTCCAAGAAGCGGGCCGAGACCCTGCCCTACGCCGCCCTGGTGCTGGCCGGGCTGATCGAGCGCCTGGGCCTTAAGACCATCCATTTCTCGGCCTGGGGCCTGCGCGAGGGCCTGCTGTACGAAACCCTGAATCGCGATACGCCCCCTGTCGATCCCCTGGTCGCCGGTTGCGCCGCCCTGGGCGCCCGTCAGGGGATTTCGTCGACCCTGCCGGCCCATCTGCATGCCTGGCTGGGCGAGGTGATCGCCGCCCTGCCCGCCGGGTTTACGCCCGAGCGCGACGCTCTTCTGGCGCAGGCCGCCTGCCAGATGGCCGACCTCGGCGCCCGTCTGCATCCCGATCACCGGCTGGAACTCTCGTTCGACCAGGTTCTGCGCGCGCCCATTCCGGGCCAGAGCCACGCCGAACGCGCCTTCCTCGCCTGCGTGCTCAACGCCCGCTACGGCGGCGGGGAGCGGACGCCCGACCCGACGGTGGTCGACAAGCTGCTTCCGCTCGCGGCCCGTCAGCGGGCGCGGGCGCTGGGTCTGGCCATGCGACTGGGCTGCGACCTGTCCGGCCGTTCGCCCCAGCTTCTGGCCAACGCCGCCCTGGCGGTGAAGGCCGGAGCCCTAAGGGTGACCGCGTCACAAGGCTATGCCGATGTGCTGCTGGGCGAACAGACCCGTCGCAGGGCGAAGGCCCTGGCCGAGGCAATGGGACTGAAGCTGGAAATCTGAGCGCGGCCGGCGCAGTCTGCCGCCGCCAGCAGGAGGATCCCATGGCTGTAACCGGCATCGGCGGGCTGTTTTTCAGGGCTCAGGACCCCAAGGCGCTGGCCGCCTGGTATCTGGAGCATCTGGGCGTGGGCGCAGGCCCTGGGGCCTACGTCTGGGACCAGCAGGCGGGGCCGACGGTGTTTGCGCCGTTCAAGGCGGACACCGACTATTTCCCCGCCGACAAACAGTGGATGCTGAATCTGCGCGTCGACGACCTCGACGGTCATCTGGCCAGCCTGCGCGCCGCCGGGATCGAGATCACTACCAAGGCCGAGTGGGACAGCCCCGAAGTCGGCCGCTTCGCCCGCCTCCACGATCCCGAAGGCAACCAGATCGAGCTCTGGCAACCCACCGCCTGAAGCCTATTCGATTTCGACGACCTCGACCCGTGCGCCGCTGAGCACGAGCGCGATCTCGCCGCGCTTGAGCTTCAGCGCGTCCTCGCCGAACAGCTGACGCCGCCAGCCCTTCAGGGCCTCGACGTCGGCGTCGTCCGACAGGGCGATCTTTTCCAGATCGGCGACGTTGGCGATCAGCTTTGACGCCACGCCGGCGTTGTCGCTCTTGGCCTTCAGCAGGACCTTCAGCAGTTCCACGACCGAGGGCGGCGCCGCCTGGTTGTGGGCGGGACGGTCCATCTTGGGCGCATGGGCCTCCGGGTCGGCCAGGACGCGCTTGAGCTCCTCAATCAGCTCCAGCCCCAGGCGCGAGCCGCCGAAACCCTTGGGCACGGCGCGCAGGCGGTTGAAGGCCTCCACGTCGGTCGGGCCCTGGGCCGCGATCTCGTCGATGGCGTCGTCCTTGAGGATGCGGCCGCGCGGCTGGTCGCGCTCCTGCGCCGCACGCTCGCGCCACACCGCCGTCGCCTTGAAGGCCGCGAGATATTTGGCCGAGTACTTCTTGGGCTTCAGCCGCTTCCACGCATTCTCGGGCGTCGTGTCATACAGCGCCGGATCCACCAGGTCGTCCATCTCGGACATGACCCAGTCCAGTCGTCCCTCCTTGGCCAGCCGGTCGCGCAGCTTGGGGTAAAGCGCCGCCAGATGGGTCACGTCGGCCAGCGCATAGGTCAACTGGGCGTCGGAAAGCGGACGGCGCGACCAGTCAGTAAAGCGGCTGCCCTTGTCCAGATCGATCTTCAGCATCTGCCGGACCAGCGAATCATAACTGACCTGATCGCCGAACCCGGCGGCCATGGCGGCGACCTGGGTGTCGAACATCGGCTTGGGAATCGCGCCCAGCTTGACGAAGATTTCCGTGTCCTGGCGACAGGCGTGGAAGACCTTGATGATCTTCGGATCGCGCAGAATGTCCAGGAAGGGCGTCAGATCCAGGCCCTCGGCCAGGGGATCAATATTGGCCGCGTCGGTCGGCGTCGCAGCCTGGATCAGGCACAGCTTGGGCCAATAGGTCGTTTCCCGCATGAATTCGGTATCGACCGCGATGAACGGAGCCTTGGACACGCGCTGGCAAAAGTCTGCGAGTGCGTCATTGGTGGTGATCGGCGTCATTGGAATGCTATAGCCCCCGGCGAACCCATTGTGGCAAGAGCGCCGCAACACATTTCCGCACTGATTCAGGCCCGTGATCGATGAGCGACACCCCCGAAACGCTTCGCAACGGCCTGACTTACGCCGATGCAGGCGTCGATATCGACGCTGGCGACCTGCTGATCGAACATATCAAACCCCTGGCGAAATCCACGGCCCGCCCGGGTTCTGAGCCTTCCCTGGGCGGTTTCGGCGCCCTGTTCGACCTGAAGGCCGCCGGCTTTGTCGACCCTCTGATCGTCACGACGACGGACGGCGTGGGCACCAAGCTGAAAATCGCCATCGAGACCGGCCGTCACGATGGCGTCGGCATCGATCTGGTCGCCATGTGCGTCAACGACCTGCTGGCCCAAGGCGCCGAACCCCTGCTGTTCCTTGACTACTACGCCACCGGCAAGCTCGAGATCGACGCCGCCCGCAGCGTGATCGCCGGCATCGCCGAAGGCTGCCTCCAGGCCGGTTGCGCCCTGGTCGGCGGCGAGACGGCCGAAATGCCGGGCATGTATTCCGGCGGCGACTATGATCTGGCCGGGTTCAGCCTGGGCGCGCTCGAACGCGGCCACGCCCTGCCCTATCTGGATCGCCAGAACGCCGGCGACGTGATCATCGGCCTGGCCTCTTCGGGCCCGCACTCGAACGGCTATTCCCTTATACGCAAGGTGGTCGAAAAGTCCGGCCTGTCGTGGGAAGACGCCGCCCCCTTCGCGCCCGACCGCACCCTGGCCGAGGCCCTGATGGAGCCGACCCGGATCTACATCAAGCCGGTCCTGCCGCTGATGAAGGCCGGCCTGATCAAGGGTGCCGCCCACATCACCGGCGGCGGCCTGATCGAGAACCCGCCCCGCTGCATCGCCAAGGGTCTGGAAGCCGCGTTCGACTGGAACGCCTGGCCCCTGCCGCCCGTGTTCCAGTGGCTGGGCGAAGCCGGCGGCATCTCCGACCACGAACTGCGCCGCACCTTCAACTGCGGCGTCGGCTTCATGCTGATCGTCTCCCCCGAGAATGTCGAGGCCACGCTTGAGGGCCTGCTGGGCGCGGGCGAGACCGCCTTCGTCTGTGGCCAGCTGGTCTGACGATCGTCGCATGAGCCGTCTGCCCGTTGCCGTCCTGATCTCGGGGGCCGGTTCCAACATGGCCGCCCTGATCGACGCGGGACAGGCGCCCGACACCGCCTATGAAGTCGTTCTGGTCGTCTCGAACCGACCGGACGCGGGCGGCTTGCACGTCGCCGAGGCCAAGGGCGTCCGAGCCGTCACGGTCGATCACAAGACCTACGGCGCCGACCGCGAGGCCCACGAACGCGCCATCGACGCTCTGCTGGTCGAGGCCGGCGTCGAGCGGATCGCCCTGGCCGGTTACATGCGTCTGCTGACGCCCTGGCTGGTCAATCGCTGGCAGGGGCGGATGCTGAACATCCACCCGTCGCTGCTGCCCCTCTATCCGGGCCTGGACACCCATGCCCGCGCCATCGCGGCGGGCGACGCCGAGGCCGGCTGCACCGTCCATCTGGTCACCGAAGGCGTCGATGAAGGCCCGATCCTGGGTCAGGCGCGGGTGCCTGTGCTGGCGAAGGACAGCCCCGCCTCGCTGGCCGAGCGCGTACGGACGGCCGAGCATCGGCTGTACCCCCAGGTCTTGAACCAAGTCTGTCGTCGGGCCAAGGTCTGACACAAAGACGCCGCTTTCGGCGCCGCCCATGACAGGCATCCCATGACCCGACACGGCCTCCTGCTGACCAGCGCGCTCGCTGGCATTCTCTTGGCGACGTCTGCGACGGCCCAGACCTCGGCATCCGCACCGGCAGCTGCGACCCAGCCTGTCATCGGCCAATGGGGCTTCGTCCCCTCGACCATCGACACGACGATAAAGCCCGGGAACGACTTCAACCGCTACGCCTCGGGTGGCTGGCTGGACGCGACACAGATTCCGTCCGACCGTCCGTCCTGGAGCGTCTGGGACGTCATCTATGACGAGGGCCAGGAACAGCTGAAGGCCATCATCGAGAACAACGCGGCCAATCCGCAGTCCTCGCCCGAGGCCCAGCGCGTCGGCGACTTCTACGCCAGCTTCATGGACGAGGCCGCCGTCGAGCGCCTGGGCGCCGCCCCGCTGCAACCGACCCTGGCTGCGATCCGGGCCGCCGACAGCCGCACCGACATCGCCCGCCTGATGGGGGAAACCTTCGGCAAGCCCGGCATGAGCCTGTTCGACCTCTCGGTGTTCGAGGACCTGAAGGATCCCGACGCCAACAGCGCCTACATCAGCCAGGGCGGCCTGGGCCTGCCGGATCGCGACTACTATCTGGAAGCGTCCTTCGCCGACAAGAAGGCGGCCTACCAGGCTTATCTGGCCCAGATGCTGACGATGATCGGTTGGGCCGACGCCGACAAGGCCGCCGCCGACATCGTGGCCTTCGAGACCCGTCTGGCCGAAAAGTCGTGGACCAAGGTCCAGCAGCGTCAGATCGACAAGATCTACAATCCCATGACCCTGGCCGAGATCGCCGCAGCGGCGCCCGGTTTTGACTGGTCAGCCTGGGCCGAGGCGGCGCACTTGCCGGCCACCGCCCACACCATCGTCACCGAGAACACCGCCGTGCCCGAACTGGCGCGCATCTTCGGTGAAACCGACGTCGAGACGCTCAAAGCCTATCTGGCGGTCCAGTACGCCGACCAGTCGGCGCGCTATCTGTCCAAGGCGTTCGTGGACGCCCAGTTCGCCTTCCGCGGGACCGTCCTGAACGGGGTCGCCGAAAACCGGCCGCGCTGGAACCGCGGCGTCCGCGCCGTCGACGGCTCCTTGGGCGAGGCCCTGGGCAAGGAATACGTGCGCCGCCACTTCCCCGCCTCGTCCAAGGCGGCGATGGAGACCCTTGTCGGCAATCTGCGCGCCGCCATGACCGCCCGCATCGAGACGCTGGACTGGATGAGCCCCGAGACCAAGCAGCAGGCCCTCTACAAGATGAGCCGCTTTGGCGTGAAGGTCGGCTATCCCGATCAGTGGCGCAGCTATGACGGCCTGGTCATCGCCTCCGACGACCTGTTCGGCAATATCGTGCGCTCGGGAACATTCGAATGGGAATGGCAGCTGGGCAAGCTGGGCAAGCCCGTCGATCCGCTGGAATGGGGCATGACGCCCCAGACGATCAACGCCTACTACAACCCGCCTCGCAACGAGATCGTCTTCCCCGCCGCCATCCTCCAGGCGCCCTTCTTCGATCCCAATGCCGATCCGGCGGTCAACTATGGCGGCATCGGCGCCGTCATCGGCCACGAGATCACCCACGGCTTCGACGACCAGGGCCGAAAGGTCGATGGCGACGGCGTTCTGCGTGACTGGTGGACGGCCGAAGATTCGGCCCGGTTTGAGGCGCGCGCCGCCGTCCTGGGCGCCCAGTATGACGCCGTTGAGCCCCTGCCCGGCCTGCATGTGAACGGGGGCCTGACCATGGGCGAGAATATCGCCGACCTCGGCGGCCTGCTCTTGGCGCTCGACGCCTATCGTCTGTCGCTGAACGGCCAGCCCGCGCCGGTCATCGACGGCTTCACCGGCGATCAGCGCGTCTTCCTCGGCTGGGCCCAGGTCTGGCGCGAGAAAACCCGCGACGAAGCCCTGCAGCAACAGTTGGCGACGGACCCGCATTCACCCGCCGCCGTCCGCGCCGCCGCGCCGCCGCGCAATATCGAGGCCTGGTACGCGGCCTTTGGCGTGAAACCGGGCGACGAACAGTATGTCGCCCCCGCCGCCCGCGCCGTGATCTGGTAGTCAGCCACGAAAAAGGCCCCGGAGCATCCGCTCCGGGGCCTTTTATCTTTTAGGACTATCGCTTAGCGCGGCGTGGTGACCGCACCTGCGCCAGCGCCGATCACGGCGCCTGCGACGGTCGCGCCGGTGTTGCCGCCCACGGCCTGGCCAACGACGGCGCCGCCAATGGCGCCGGTCGCGGCGCGCTGTTCCATGGTCGAGCCGCAAGCGGCCAGCAGGCCGACAACGGCGATCACAGGCGTCAGTTTCAGCATCGTCTTCATGGTGTGTCTCCTCGAGAATGGTGCAGCTGAAACGAAAAGGCCCGCCGCCGGTTCCCCGGGGCGGGCCTCAATGTCGGCGACCGTGCCTAAAGTGGCACGTACGGCGTTAGCCGACGATCTGGTCGTCCGTGAAGAACTGGGCGATCTCGATGCCGGCGTTCTCAAGGCTGTCCGAACCATGGACCGAGTTCTCGCCGATCGACAGGGCGAACTGGGCGCGGATGGTGCCTTCGGCGGCTTCCTTGGGGTTCGTCGCGCCCATGACGTCGCGGTATTTGGCCACGGCGCCTTCGGCTTCCAGGACCTGGACGACGACCGGCTCGGCGATCATCTGGCCGACCAGTTCGCCATAGAAGGGACGCTCGGCGTGGACTTCGTAGAATTTCTTGGCCTGGGCCTCGGTCAGCTTGATGCGGCGTTGCGCGACGATGCGCAGGCCGGCGCCTTCGATCACGGCGTTGACGGCGCCGGTCAGGTTGCGGCGGGTGGCGTCGGGCTTGATGATCGAGAAGGTGCGTTCGGTCATGGGGAGACTTCTTGTTTGGGAGTTTGAAGGTGGGGGCTTATAGACGCGCCCTCAGTCATTTCCAAGGCGTCCTCGACGCTCTCGGCGCGGCACTCGGCCGCTAGAGGGCCGGACCCGATTCCCAGTGCGTCAGACCCATGCTCCAGATCACCGACCTGACGTTCAACGCCTGGGGCCGCAAATTCCTCGTCGACGCCTCCGTCAGCCTGCCGCCGGGCGCCAAGGTCGGGCTGGTGGGCCGCAACGGCATTGGCAAATCGACCCTGTTCAAGCTGATCCTGGGCGAGCTTCACGCCGGCGGCGACGAGATCAGCCTGCCCAAGACCGCCCGCATCGGCTCGGTCGATCAGGAACACCCCGCCACCCCCGTGAGCGTCATCGACACCATCCTTGAGGCCGATGTCGAGCGTCACACCCTGCTGGGCCGGCTGGAAACCGCCGAGCCCGAGGAGATGGGCGAAATCTGGGCGCGTCTGATCGAGATCGACGCCGACGCCGCCCCCGCCCGCGCCTCGGAAATCCTCGTGGGTCTGGGCTTCGACCAAGAGAACCAGCAGCGGCCGATGTCGGAGTTCTCGGGTGGCTGGCGGATGCGGGTGGCCCTGGCCGCCGCCCTGTTCGCCGAGCCGGACATGCTGCTGCTCGACGAACCGACCAACTACCTCGACCTGGAAGGCGCCCTGTGGCTGGAAGCGCGGCTGAAGAAATACCCGCACACGGCCCTGATCATCTCCCACGACCGCGAGATGCTGAACGAGGTCTGCACCCACATCCTGCACCTCGCGAACCACACCCTGACGCTCTACACCGGCAACTACGACCAGTTCGAACAGGCCCGCGCCGAAAAGGCCCGCCTGCAACTGTCGGCCAAGGCCAAGCAGGACGCCGAACGCGCCCACCTGCAAGCCTTCGTCGATCGCTTCAAGGCCAAGGCGTCAAAGGCGGCCCAGGCTCAGTCGCGCATGAAGCGGCTGTCCAAGATGCAGCCGGTCTCGACCACCATCGAGGAGCGTGTCGCCCCCTTCACCCTGCCCTCGCCGCCGCGCCCTCTGGCCCCGCCGCTGATCCGGCTGGAGCGGGCCAATGTCGGCTATGACGTGGGCAAGCCGATCCTGCGCAATCTGAATCTGCGTATGGATCTGGACGACCGCATCGGCCTTCTGGGCGTCAACGGCGCGGGCAAATCCACCTTCGCCAAGATGATCGCCGGGGCCCTCAAGGTCTCGGAGGGCGAACTTCATCGCGACCGCAAGATGCGGGTCGGCTGGTTCCACCAGCATCAGATCGAGGCCATGGACCCGACGGATACGCCGCTGGAGATCATCCGCCGCGCCATGCCCGATGCGCCTGAGAGCGCGCGCCGTTCAAAGCTGGCTCAGTTCGGGCTGGGCTACGAGAAACAGGAAACCACGGTCGACAGCCTCTCGGGCGGCGAGCGCGCGCGCCTGCTGCTCAACATGGTGGCCATGGATGCGCCCCACGTCCTGATCCTCGACGAACCGACCAACCACCTGGACATCGACAGCCGCCGGGCCCTGCTGGACGCCCTGAACGACTATTCGGGCGCCGTCATCCTGATCACCCACGATCGCTCGCTGATGGAGATGGTCGCCGACCGGCTGTGGCTGGCCGCAGACGGCACGGTGAAGCCCTATGACGGCGACATGGACGACTACGCCAAATTCGTCCTCGACCGGGCCAAGGCCGCCGCGGTCAAGCCCAGCCAGATCAAGAAGGAACAGGCCGCAGCGGCCGCTCCCGCTCAGGACAACAAGAACCGCAAGGCCGACAAGAAGTCCGCCCCATCGCCTTCGACCCTTAGACACGCGGTGAAGAAGGCCGAGGAGCGGATGTCCCAGCTGACGGCCGAGATCGCCCGCATCGACGACGACATCGCCAACGCCTCAGTCTCCAACCCCAAGGCCATCGAAGGCCTGACTCGCGCCCGCGCCAAGACCCAGTCCGACCTCGACGCGGCCGAACAGACCTGGATTTCGGCCGAGGAAGCCCTGGCCGAGGTCAGCTGAGGTGAAGCCGATCGAGTTTTCCAAGGAGGAAATGCGCGACATGGTCGGGCGTCTCCAGGCCTATTTCGCCGACGAGTTGGATCACGACCTCGGTGTCCTGCCTGCGGAAATGCTGATCGCCTTCATCGCCCGTGATCTGGGAGCCGGCTTCTACAATCGCGGCCTTTACGACGCCCAAACCCTCATAACCGCCAAGGCCGAGGAAACGGTCGACGCCATCTATGGGCTGGAACAGAAGCCAGGCGGTCGCTAGAACCTCGCCGGCTACTTCGCACTTGAAAATCGTTCTCAACTAGGGCAGTCCGGTGTTGAACGGAGGCCTTTCATGCGGACCCTGAAGAACGCGGCTCTGACCGGCCTGATCATGGCGATGGCGGCCGGCTCGGCCCTGGCCCATGCGCCCTACGTCCGGCCCAATGTCACCGACGCCACGGGACGTGACCACGTTACGGTCGAGGCCAGCTTTACCGAGGACATCTTCGCCGCCGAGGTCGTCATGCGATCCGACGCCTGGCACATCGCCGGGCCCAACGGCGACACCCCGATCACCCAGGTGACCTATCTGCGCGATCTGGCGGTGTTCGAGGCGCCCACGCCGGTTGACGGCACCTATCGCATCTCCTCGGGCGCGCGCACGGGCCGTACCGCCAAGATGTACCGCGCCGCTGACAACAGTTGGAGGATGGTCGGCGAGGAGGACGAGGCGCCGCCCGCCGACGCCATCCTGGTCGATGTCCAGAGCATCACGACCGCCGACGCCTATGTCACCCGCGGTGCGCCTTCGGATCAGGTGCTGCAGCCGACGGGCCACGGGCTGGAATTGCTGCCCCTGATCCAACCGGGCGACATCGTCGCGAACGAGGCCGCCCCCTTCCGCCTTTTGCTGGACGGAACGCCCCTGGCCGGTGTCGCCGTCACGATCTTCCGCGAAGCCGGTCGCTACGACGGACGGCGGATAGAGGCCGAGCTGATTACAGATGCGGACGGTCGCGTCACCATCACCGCCTCGGATCCCGGGGCCTACATGACGCTGATCCGTCACCGGATGGAGGCCCCGGCCGGTTCGGAGGTCCCCTACCGCAGCTACAGCCACAGCCTCACCTTCGTCGCTCAGGGCGACTGACAGACCCGCGTCGGATCCGCACGGGTCATCACGGCGACCTCCCGTCACCCTTGACGGCTGACGACCGGGGCCGGAGGGTGACAGGCTTTATCGTCTGTACCGAGTTAGTCCATGCTTCGCCTTCGTCTGTCCGCTTCGTTGATAGCGCTTTCGATCCTTGCGACGGGAGCGGTCGCCCAAACCAATGCGCCCGACACGACGCCGACGATCACAGACCCGGCCCAGGCCTTCCTCGCCCTGCCCCGCGCCCAGCCCACGATCCCGGCCCCGGAAGACCGCGCCTATCCCGGCGTCATCCGGCTCGAGGTCGACGCCACGGATCTGGATCGTCGGATCGTGCGCGTGCGCGAGACGATCCCCGTCGCCCCCGGCGCCCTGACCCTGCTCTATCCTAAATACCTGCCGGGCAATCACGCGGACACGGGACCGATCCAGTTGGTGGCAGGCCTGACCGTCACCGCCGGCGACCGGCGGCTGGAATGGTTGCGCGACACAGCTGAGCCCTACGCCTTTCACCTGGATGTGCCCGAGGGCGCGAGCGAGATCGTCGTCGAGTTTCAGTGGCTGACCCAGGCCGACAACAGCCAGTGGCGCGTGGTCATGACGCCCGCCATGCTGAACATGCAGTGGGAAAAGGCCCTGCTCTACCCCGCCGGCCACGCCTCGACGCGGATCACCCTGGAACCGTCGATCCGCCTGCCTGAGGGTTGGCAGTACGGCACGGCGTTGGAGACCCAGACCTATCAGGACGGCGTCGCGACCTTCGCCCCGGTCGATCTCTACAGCCTGGTCGACAGCCCGATGTTCGCAGGCGCGCATTTCCAGCGCCACGAGATCGATCCCGGCGCCGGCAATGCGGTCCACCTGAACATCTTCGCGGACAAGGCCAGCAACCTCGCCCCCACGGCGGAACAGATCGGCTATTACGAAGCCCTGGTCGCCCAGACGGATCGGCTGTTCGGCGCGCGCCACTATGACCGCTACGAGTTCCTGCTCGCGCTGACCGACCAGATGGGCGGCATTGGCCTGGAGCATCACCGTTCCAGCGAAAATACCGAGGCTCCGACCTTCTTCACCGACTGGGCCAAGAGCGCGGGCGACCGGGCCCTGCTGGCGCATGAGTTCACCCATTCGTGGAACGGCAAGCATATGCGGCCGGCCGATGAACTGACGGCCAACTACGAGGTGCCGACCCAGAACACACTGCTGTGGGTCTATGAGGGCCAGACCGAATACTGGGGCGACGTGCTGGCCGCGCGTTCGGGCCTGCACAACAAGGAGGAGGCCCTGATCGCCCTGGCGGTTCGCGCGGCCTTCTACGAGAACCAGCCGGGCCGCGCGTGGCGCGCGCTGCAGGACACCGACAACCACAATCTGCTGGGCTATCGCGTACCCGGCCAGTGGACCTCGTGGATGCGTGGGACCAGCGACTACTACAACGAAAGCCTGCTGATCTGGCTGGACGTCGACACCCTGATCCGGGAACGGACGAACGAGCGCAAATCCCTGGACGACTTCGCCCGCGCCTTCTTCGGCCAGAACGACGGCGTGGTCGCCCCGCGCGGTTATACGTTCGAGGATGTGGTGACGGCGCTGAACGGCGTCATGCCCCATGACTGGGAAGGCTTCCTGCGCGAGCGGCTGGACGCCGTGGGACCAGAGGCCAGGGCGCCGCTGGATGGTATTACCCGCGCCGGCTATCGGCTCGCCTATGTCGATACGCTGAACGATCTGGAAAAGCGGGCCATGTCGAACTGGGGGTCGGACTTCCAGTACTCACTGGGGTTCAGCCTGTCCGGCGCGAACAACCGCATCGGCGCCATCCGCTGGGGCGGGCCGGCCTATGAGGCGTCGATCGGGGCCGGATGGGACCTGCTGGCCGTGAACGACGTGGCTGCGACGCCAGAGGTCCTGCGTGACGCGGTGACCGCCGCCAAGGGAACGGACACGCCCATGACCCTGATCCTGCGCAACGGCTCGCGTTTCCGCACTGTGTCGCTGAACTACGACGGCGGCCTCCGCTACCCACGACTGGAGCGGATTGAGGGCAAGCGAGACCGGCTGGCCGACATCCTGCGACCCCGCGCCAGCCGCTGAGCTGAGAACAAGCCCCCTGGACGCACGCAGGGGGCTTTACGTCCTCAGGCCTCCAAGACTTTCAGCAGGGCCTCGGCCGCTTCGCGCGAAGAGGCCGGGTTCTGTCCCGTGATCAGCTTGCCGTCGATCTGAACGAACGACGCCCAGTCGCCCCCCTTGGCGTATCGACCGCCATTGGCCTTGAGCATGTCCTCGACCAGGAAGGGCACCACGTCCGTCAGGCCGACCGCCTCTTCCTCGGTATTGGTGAAGCCGGTTACCGCCCGTCCCTTGACCAGAGGCTCGCCATTGGCGGCCTTGACACCCTTGAACACGCCCGGCGCGTGACAGACGGCAGCCACTGGCTTGTCCGCCTTCGCCAGGGCCTCGATCAGCTTGATCGAATGGGCGTCCTCAGCCAGATCCCACAACGGCCCGTGACCGCCGGGATAGAAGACGGCGTCGAAGTCGGCCGCATCCACGCCTGACAGCAGCACCGTAGAGGCCAGGGCTTGCTGCGCCTCTGCATCCGCCTTGAAGCGGCGCGTATCATCGGTCTGGGCGTCGGCATCGTCGCTCTTGGGATCAAGCGGCGGCTGTCCGCCCTTGGGCGAGGCCAGGGTAATCACGGCCCCGGCATCCTTCAGCGCGTAATAGGGGGCGGCGAACTCCTCGAGCCAGAAACCGGTCTTCTTGCCCGTGTCGCCAAGCTGGTCATGCGAGGTCAGAACCATCAGAATTTTCATAGAGGCGTCCTTTGTCTGGGGAGGCTTCAAATAGGAAACCTGCTCGCGATCGCCACAGCCCAAACGAAAACAGGCCCGATGGTTTCCCATCGGGCCTGCTGAAGTTTCGCACCCAGCCCGAAGGCTGGCGACGCAAATCGTCTTACTTGATTTGGATCTTGGCGCCGGCTTCTTCCAGCTTCTTCTTAACTTCTTCAGCGATCTGCTTGGAGACGTTTTCGACAACGTTGGCCGGAGCAGCTTCGACCAGGTCCTTGGCTTCCTTGAGGCCCAGGTCCGTGCGCACGCCGCGGACTTCCTTGATCACGTTGATCTTCTTGTCGCCACCGTCCAGCAGGACGACGGTGAATTCGGTTTGCTCTTCGGCAGCTTCAGCCGGAGCAGCAGCAGCGCCGCCAGCAGCAGCAACGGCCACGGGAGCAGCAGCGGAGACGCCCCACTTTTCTTCGAGCAGCTTGGACAGTTCAGCAGCTTCGAGGACGGTCAGAGCGGACAGGTCGTCGACGATCTTGTTCAGGTCGGCCATGGTCAATTTTCCTTCGGAGGATTGGGTTCAGTAGAGGTTTGCAGAGATGGAAGCGGGTCGCTCCGTAAGCCGATGGCTTACGCGGCGTCCTTCGTGGCGTAGGCGTTGAAAACGCGGGCCAGTTGGGCGGCCGGGGCTTGCGTGATGCCGGCGATACGGGTCGCAGGTGTGTTGAGCAGGCCGAGGAACGAAGCGCGGATCTGGTCCAGCGACGGCAGTTTGGAGAGAGTCTCCACGCCCTTCGCGTCCAGAACCTTGTCACCCATGAAGCCGCCCAGAACGACGAATTTGTCGTTGCCCTTGGCGTATTCGGCAGTGACCTTGGCTGCGGTCACGGCGTCGGGTGCATAGGCGATGCCGACCGGGCCCTTGAACAGGGCGTGGTGGTCGGAACCTTCAGCGGCTTCAAGAGCCTTCAGCGCCAGGCGGTTCTTGACCACCTTGAACGCTCCGCCTGCGGTGCGCAGACGGCCCCGCAGGTCTTCCATTTCCGCAACGGTCAGACCCAGGTTGTGGGTCACGACCACGGCGCCGGCGTCAGCGAATACGCTTTTCAGCGACTCGATCGACTCGGCCTTTTGTGCGCGGTCCATTGCGGTCTCCAGTCTAGAGTTCGCCGCCGGGCTTATTCCCGAAGACGATGTGGTCCGGTCGTGTCGGATTGATCCGAAACGGTCAGGCCGGTCTTATTGTCCGAAGGATGCAACTGACGCTGTCGTCCCGACGTGCGGGCCGAACGGCTGTCGTTCGCGTCCCCATCTCCCCACGGCGTCAGAGGGCTCTCTGACAGTTATGGTCTGGGTGACCCCCAGACCCCGAAGTTCTCGGACAGGACCGTCAAAGGATGAACCTCTGACGGGAAGCGGCGCTCTTACAGGCAGACCGCCCGGAAATCAACGGAGAAAACCCTTGGCCTACGAGCTCTACTACTGGCCGACGATCCAGGGGCGCGGCGAGTTCGTGCGCCTGGCGCTGGAGGCGGCCGGGGCGGACTATGTCGACGTCTCGCGTCAGGATGGCGGCAAGGCGATGATGACGCTGATGAAGCGCGGTCATCAGGCGGCGTTCGCCCCGCCCTTCCTGAAGCTGAGCGACCGCACCGTCGGCCAGGTCGCCGCCATCCTGGCCTGGGTCGGTCCGCAGTTGGGCCTGTCGCCGAACGGCGACAGCGACCGCGCCTGGCTGAACCAGATCCAGCTGACATTCGCCGACCTCGTCGCCGAGGCGCACGACACCCATCACCCGGTGGACCCGATGGCTTACTATAAGGACCAGAAGCCAGAGGCGGCCCGGCGCGCGCAAGGGTTTCGCGACAAACGTATCCCGAAATTCCTCGGCTGGGCGGAGACGGGGCTCACGACCAATCCTGCGGGCAAGGATTGGCTGGTCGGCGACAGCCTGACCTATGCCGACCTGTCCCTGTTCCAGGTGGTGGAGGGGCTGAGCTACGCTTTTCCCAAGGCCACGGCCCGAACCCTGAAGGCCACGCCTGCCGTCGCCGCCCTCCGCGAGCGGGTCGCCACCCTACCTCGCATCGCCGCCTATCTGGAGAGCGAGCGCCGCATCGCCTTCAATCAGGACGGCGTCTTTCGCCACTATCCCGAGCTGGACGGCTGAAGGCTCAGTCGTCCAGCGACACCTGGGCGAAGTCCAGGATCAGCTGGGCCAGATCGGGTTCGTGAACCGAGGCCGCCGCCTCGTCCAGGCTCATCCAGCGACGCTCGCGTTCCGCCGCTTCAGGCCAGGCGCCCAGCTGGATCAGGACCCTCAGCGGATAGACAGCGACCACATACATCCTGTCGTCACCGCTCTTCAGCCGTTTGGCGTAGCGGAACACACCGACCGGATTGACGCCGATATCGCCCTGGACCCCCGCCTCCTCCATCGCTTCGATAGCGGCGGCCTCCGGATCGGTTTTGCCGCCCATCCGACCGCCCTTGGGGATCACCCAGCGGCGCGTTTCGCGCGAGGTGATCATCATCACCTGACGTTCGCCGTCGATGACCCGCCACGGCAGGGCGGCGACCTGACGACTTTTCGAGCGACTGGACCGTTTGGCTGCAGTCGCCATCAGGTCAGGAACAGTCCGCCGGCGAAATAAGCGATAGCGGCGATGACGGCAGAGGCCGGCATGGTGATGAACCAGGCGGTGACGATGCTGCGCGCCACGGCCCAACGCACGGCCGAGACCCGACGCGCTGCGCCCACGCCGACGATGGCCCCGGTGATCGTGTGGGTGGTCGACACTGGAATCCCCATGGCGGTGGCGGCGAACAGGGTGATGGCGCCCCCGGTCTCGGCGCAGAAGCCTTGCTGCGGGCTCAGCCGCGTTATCCGAGATCCCATGGTGTGAACGATGCGCCAGCCGCCAAACAGGGTGCCCAGGGCGATGGCGCTCTGACAGGTGATGACCACCCAGAAGGGAACGTGAAACTCGGTCCCCGCGGGCGCGCGCGACAACAGCAGCACGGCGATGATGCCCATGGTCTTTTGCGCGTCATTGCCGCCGTGGCCCAGGGAATAGGCCGAGGCCGAGATGAACTGCATCCCCCGAAAGGCCTTGTCGGCGAAGTTGGGATTGGTCCGCAGGAAGGCCCAGGACACGATCAGCACCAGGATCAGCGCCAACAGGAAGCCGACGGCAGGCGACAGGAAGATGGCGAACACGGTCTTCAGCGTGCCCGACAGGACCACGGCGCCGGTCCCCGCCTTGGAAATGCCCGCGCCCAGAAGGCCGCCGACCAGGGCGTGCGAGCTGGACGACGGAATCCCCGCCAGCCAGGTGATGACGTTCCAGCTGATCGCCCCCATCAGGGCGCCGAAGATGACCTGGTCGGAGATGATCCCCGGATCGATGATTCCCTTGCCGATCGTGCCGGCCACATGCAGGCCGAAGAACAGGAAGGCGATGAAGTTGAAGAAGGCCGCCCAACCCACCGCGAAAACGGGCGGCAACACCCGCGTCGCAACGATGGTCGCGATCGAATTCGCCGCATCGTGCAGGCCGTTCAGGAAGTCGAACAGCAGGGCGACGCCGATCAGGAAGACCAGGATGATGAGGGCGTGATCCACCTAGAGGTGCTCGACCAGGATGCCGCTGATGCGCGTCGCGACATCCTCGAACCGGTCCACCACCTTCTCCAGATGATCATAGATCTCGGCGCCGATGATGAAGGCCATTGCGTCGCTCTGGGAGCCGTTGCGGTTCTGGGCGTAGAGCGCCTTCATCCCCTCGTCGAACAGGGTGTCGCTTTCGCTCTCCAGCCGGGCCAGGCTCTCGGTCAGGGTGTTGAGCCGCTCATGGTGCTTGCGCATGTCGGGCAACAGCGACACGGCCTCGACCGTCAGGGCGGCGCATTTGACGGCTATGTCGCCCAGTTCGCGCATCTTGGGCTCGAACTCGCGAACCTCGTACAGGGTGATCGCCTTGGCGGTCTTCTGCATCTGGTCGATGGCGTCATCCAGCGAGTTGGTCAGCCCGCGGATGTCCGATCGATCGAAAGGGGTGATGAAGCTGCGGCGCACGGCGATCAGAACCTCGTGGGCGACGTCGTCGGCCTCGTGTTCATGATCCACGACCTTGGCGCACCACTTAGCGGTATCCTCGCCGCCGTCCAGCACGTGACGCATGGCGTCCGCACCCTTGGTCAGTGTGGCGGCGTGGGCGTCAAACAGACGGAAGAAATTGTCTTCCTTGGGCAGCAGGGCCCGAAACCAGCTGAGCATCGCTCTTCCTCGCGTGACCGTTCCTGGCCCTTTTCGCCTCAAGACGGCATCGACCGCCTCACGTCAACCCGTCTCGACACGGACGACTTGTGATCCGCGCGCCAATCCACAACGCGGTCGAACCTCAAACGAAAACGGCGGCGGAGATTGCTCTCCGCCGCCGTCGTCAATTCAGAGCTGAAGCTCGAACCTAGGCCAGCGAGGCCGGGTCGATCTTGAAGCCCGGGCCCATCGTCGAGGACAGGCTGATACGCTTGATGTAGGTGCCCTTGGCGCCGGTCGGCTTGGCGCGTTGCAGCGCGTCCACATAGGCCTTCACGTTGGCTTCGAGGGCTTCCTGGGTGAAGGAGACCTTGCCGATGCCGCCGTGAGCGATACCGGCCTTTTCAACGCGGAACTCGACCGCGCCGCCCTTGGCGTCCTTGACCGCTTGCGCGACGTTCGGGGTGACGGTGCCGACCTTGGGGTTGGGCATCAGGCCGCGCGGACCCAGCACCTTACCCAGACGACCCACCAGGGCCATCATGTCGGGCGAGGCGATGACGCGATCGAAGTCCATCAGGCCGCCGTTGATCTGTTCGTACAGATCCTCGGCGCCGACGTATTCAGCGCCGGCTGCGCGGGCTTCATCAGCCTTGGCGTCCTTGGCGAAGACGGCGACGCGGACGTCACGGCCCGTGCCCGACGGCAGGTTGACGACGCCACGGACCTGTTGGTCGGCGTGACGCGGGTCGACGCCCAGGTTGACGGCGATTTCGATGGACTCGTCGAACTTGGCCTTGGCGTTGTCCTTGACGGCCTTGATGGCGTCCGAGAACGAGATCGGCGTCAGAGTGTCGCCGGTGCGGGCTTTGTGAGCCTTGGTTTGCTTAGCCATAGTCTTACGCCTCCACCACGTTCAGGCCCATGGCGCGAGCCGAGCCTTCGATGATCTTCGTCGCCGCGTCGAGGTCGTTGGCGTTCAGATCCTTCATCTTCTTCTCGGCGATCTCGCGCAGTTGCGTGCGCGTGATCTTGCCGGCGACTTCACGGCCCGGCAGCTTGGACGCCGAGGTGATGCCGGCCGCCTGCTTAATGTAGTGGGTCGCGGGCGGGGTCTTGGTGACGAAGGTGAACGACTTGTCCTGGTAGACCGTGATCACGGTCGGCAGGGGGGTGCCTTTGACTTCCTTCTCGGTACGGGCGTTGAACTCCTTGACGAAGCCCATGATGTTGACGCCGCGTTGGCCCAGTGCCGGGCCGATCGGGGGGGAAGGCGTGGCGTTGCCAGCCGGCACCTGCAGCTTGATATAGCCGAGGATCTTCTTGGCCATTGGTCTCTCCTACTGAATGACCCCGAAGCTAATCGGGGCCGGTGAGCCGTGGTCTGGCATGGCTGCCTCCCACGGATTTACGAAGGTCTCCCCTCGCCGCCCTGTTCAGAGCGAGGCGCGCGTGTACCCCACGCGGCCCTTAAAAGCAAACGGCGGCCCAAAAGGACCGCCGCTGCAAATCTCGGATCGGACCGAAGCCTAGGCCGCGCTCTTCTCGACCTGATTGTATTCCAGGTCGACCGGCGTGGGACGACCGAAGATCGACACCGCGACCCGCAGGCGGGCGGCGTCTTCGTCGACGCTCTCGACCTGACCGTCGAAGCTGGCGAACGGCCCGTCGATGACCTTGACGGTCTCGCCGATGTCGAACCGGATGGTGGGCTTGGGACGCTCGACGCCCTCTTCCACGGCGCCGATGATGGCCTGGACCTCACGCTCCGATACCGGCAGCGGCTTGGTGCCGCCCGCCGCACCCAGGAAGCCCGTGACCTTGGGCGTGTCCTTGACGAGGTGATAGGCCTCGTCGGTCAGCTCCATCTTCACCAGCACATAGCCGGGGAAGAATTTGCGCTCGGAGTTCACCTTGCGTCCACGACGGACCTCGACGACGTCCTCGGTCGGAACCAGGATCTCGGAGAACCGCTCTTCCAGGCCGCGTTGCTTGGCCTGGTCGCGGATGTGCTGGGCGACCTTCTTTTCGAAGTTCGAATAGGCGTGGACGATGTACCACTTGTGCCGGGGGTTCGAAGCCGGCTTTGCGGTCTCGCCGGAAATGGGCGCTGCATCAGTCATATGCGCGTCTCCTTGATTATTGGCCAATGGCGAGAATGTAGCGCGACGCGAAGCCGAGGCCCGTATCCACGATCCAGAAGAAGGCCGAGGCGATCATCACCATGATGAAGACCATCACCGAGGTGATCCAGGTCTCCTTGCGGCTGGGCCAGACGATCTTGCGGGCTTCGGCGCGGACCTGGCTGAAGAACTGCGGGATCGAGGTTTTCTTCTTGGGCGCGGGGGCGTCGATGGTCACTGTCGCCGGAGCGCCTGCCGCGACCGGCCCTTTGCCGGGACGGAAGCCGGGCCGTGTCGGCTTGCCGGGAGTCTTGGCCATCGGGGTCTCTTTGATCAAACGAACCTGTCCCCGCCAGATGGGTAGGCCCATCCGGCGGCGACAGGGGGGAAATGGCAGGAGCTGGGGGATTCGAACCCACGACCCCCGGTTTTGGAGACCGGTGCTCTACCAGCTGAGCTAAGCTCCTAGACAAAACACGAAGCGCCGGGGGCGAACCCACCGGCGCGTTGTTCTTCGCCAGACCGCGGCGTATGCCCCACCGGGCCGGGGTTTTCAAGGACAAACCGCCCTATTCCGCTAACGCGCGGAGGCGATCAGCCCTCGTTATGCTCCTGGACCGCCTTCTTCTCGTCCTCGGCGTTGACGAGTTGCCTGAACACCAGCTTGTCGATGCGGCGATCGTCCATATCGATGATCTCGACCTCGAATCGGCCGAGCTGCAGAATCTCGCCCTCGTCCGGCACGCGCGACAGCTGATGCAGCACCAGACCAGCCACGGTGTGGAAGCTTTCGTTCTCGCCGAAATCCTCGCCCAGCACGTCGCAAAGCTCGTCCAGATCGGTGCGGCCGTCGACCAGCCAGCTCCCGTCCTCGTGCTGCCGGACATAGGCGTGGTCGTCGTCGTGGCCCTCATTGAAGTCCCCGGCGATCATTTCCAGGATGTCGGTCGCCGTCACCACGCCTTCGAAGGCGCCGTATTCATCGACGATGAAGGCCATGTGGACGGGGGTGCCCTTGAGGATTTCCAGCGCCTTCAGCACCGAAGTCGACTGGGGGATGAAGGCGGGCGTGGCGATGTGATCAGGCACATTCAGCTCGCCAGTGGTCAGCAAACTGTCCAGCAGGTCCTTCTTGTGTACGACCCCCATCGGGTGGTCCAGGTCGCCGTCCTTGGCCACGACGATGCGCGAATAGGGGCAGACGCGGATCTCTTCGCGCAGGACCTCGGGCGGATCATCCAGGGCCACCCAGTAGACGTCGGTGCGCGGCGTCATGGCCACCCGAACCGGCCGGTCGCCCAGGCGCAGGATCTCCTCGATCATCTCCTGCTCTTCGGGCTCGATCAGACCGGCCGAGGTGCCCTCGGCGATCATGGTCTCGACCTCTTCCTGGGTCACGTCGGAGCCGTCGCGGTCCTTGACGCCCAGAAGCTTCAGAATGCCCGAAGTCGAGGCCGTCAACAGCAGCACGAACGGCTTCAGCACGATGGCCACGGTCGAGATCGGCGCCGCCATCTTGGAGGCCACCGCCTCGGGGAAGATCAGGGCGATCCGCTTGGGCACCAGCTCGCCGACGATCAGCGACACATAGGTGATGCAGATGACCACCAGGGCGGTGGAGAAGATTTCCGTATAGGAGGCGACGGCCGGAAACTGGGCCGCGAGGATCTTGTGCAGCTCGCCGGCGATGCTGGCCTGGCCATAGGCGCCCGCCAGAATGCCGATCAGGGTGATCCCGACCTGGACTGCCGACAGGAAATGGGTGGGCTCTTCGGCCAGCTTCAGCGCGGCGCGCGCCCCCTTATCCCCCTTCTCCGCCCGGCTCTGCAGCTTGGATTTGCGCGAGGATACGACCGCGAGTTCGGTCATGGCAAACAGGCCGTTGAGCACCACGAGGAGCAGAACGACGACGATGGCGAGAAGTAACATCTAGGGGGAGGAAGACCAACGCGGCGCAACAGACGGCGTCCACGCTCGAAGATTAGCCGATCGGCGGCTTTTCCGCCACGCTTTCCTTGACCCGCACAATCTCAGCGCCGAGCGCCCGCTTCGATCGAGCCATAGGCTCCGGATTGCGAGCCTACGCCGTCGGCAGAGGCGCAGGCCGACATGCCCAGGAGGGTGCCGATGAACAGGCCGATATGGAGGGCGCGCCGCATGGGTTAACAAAATCCTAACGTCCGATGTCGGAGCTAGGCTCTATTCGATGGATGGGCGCAAGCCCAGTCGCGCGTCAGGCGTAGAAGACGGTGAAACATTCGCACCCTGCCCCCAGCTCACGACGGGAAGCCGGAGGCCTCGGGCCTTCCGATCCTCAACTCGCGATACAGGTCTCGCCGGCATAGAGGACGTCAACGGTCTGGCCATCCGCATTCAGGAAGCCATAGACGCCGTCGACGGCGATCTGGATCTGTTCGAAACCGGACGGCAGAATCTCGAACGCGTCGGTCCTGTTCGAGCCGGCATGGACGCCCGTCGAGGTCGTCGGCCCTGCCTGGCTGGAGCGCCAGCCGATGAAGGCTCCATCGCGGGTGATCAGGGCAAGCGTGTCGCCCCAATTGTAGTCCTCGGTTTCGCCTGTCGGACAGTCCGAGTTGGCCCGGGTCGCAGGCGCCCCGCCCAGAGCGGCCGTTACCGCCGCCACGCCGTCGCCGGCGGGGGCACCGAAGGCGATCAGGCCCGCAGGCGTCCGCAGCCCCTCCCCGTCCAGGGTAACCGCCTCGACTGACGCCGCCGGTGCAGGCGTATCGGCCGGCGGTGCAGATTCGCTGGAGTCACCGCCACAGGCCGCCAGCGCCAGGACCAAGGCGCTCAGGCCGAAAATCCTCGGACCAATAACTCCTAGGACGGCGAATCTCGCGTGGTGAAGGATCATCCTGTCTTTCCCCGGTCGCCATCGCTCGGCGCTGGTCGAACGCTACTCCCGCTGGACGCGGCCTGTCACCGCTAAAGAGAACACTGAAATCCGATCATCCTTGAGCCGCCGCAATTCAAAACGGCCCCGGAGATCGCTCTCCGGGGCCGCCTTGGTGTTTCTCATTCGGGCTCAAGTAGCGCGTAAGCGCGGTAGCCCAAAAAAGAGGCCTACTCGGTGATCTTGGCCACGACGCCGGCGCCG
>Ga0247803_1000136_pt1 | contig 43518 bp, 36 predicted proteins | sample UWRJL014104B1_FD_180928 | JGI IMG/M metagenome (GOLD analysis project Ga0247803, IMG submission 180928) | Plant litter microbial communities from Arlington Agricultural Research Station in Wisconsin, United States - UWRJ-L014-104B-1 | ecosystem: Environmental > Terrestrial > Plant litter >... | reverse complement strand
ACCGCAACACCGACCGCGACACCCGTTTCCGGGTGGATCGCGATCCGTTCGGCTATTCGCCCTATTCGAGCTTCTGGGGCCCGTCGTGGCGCTTCTATCGTCGCGGCTACTGGGGCCCGTGGGGCGATCCCTTCTGGGGCCGTGACCTCGACGTCCGCCAGGTCGACAAGTTCGAGGCCACGGCCGAGATCATCATGGGCCGCGGATCCAAGCCAGCCGGCGATCCCAACGCCTTCAACGCCGCCGAGGTGATCTCCAACCTCGGCCCGCAGTTCGCGCCGCCCCGGGCCTGATCCTGCCCGGACCGAAACCTGAAGCCGCCCCGGGTCAGCCGATCCGGGGCGTTTTCATGCGGCGCTTGTTGACGTGGCTGGCGGGCGCCGGCCCCATCTCCTCGGGCAGTTCGCCCTTGAAGTAGAACCTCTGCCAGGCCTCCTTGGCCGCGTCGGGATCGCCCGAGGCGAGACGGGTGTTGAAGTCCGTGCGCTGGCGGTTCCAGGCCTCGAACTGGCCCTTCATCACGGGGTTGGAGTCCAGAGTCCGGATCACCGGCTGGAAGGCCTCGGCCTTCTTCTGCTCGACTAGACTGATGAAACAGAAGGGCTCGCCCTTCTCGAACCGGATGCGGCCCGGCCGGGTGAAGATCCAGTTCATGGTGAAGGGGAAGGGCAGCCAGTCGGTCTCGATCAGACCGACCAGCGGCTGGATCCCGTCCTTCACATGGTTGGGCGACCCCGAGCAGGTCATGCCCCAGCCGGGCGGCGTGCGGAACAGATACTGGGGATGCATGGTCAGGACCCCGCGCGAGAAGTGCGACGTGACGAAATGCTTCATGTCGTGCTGGGGCCGGTCCGGCGTGATGACGATGTCGTCCTGGCTCGGCCCGCCGTTCCACGTCGCCGAGAAGCCGAACGGGCACAAAAGCTCCCACCCTGTGGTGTTGGCCATGGTCAGGGGCAGGCAGCGATAGGGGTGACGACTGGCGAAGGCGTCCATCCAGTTGCGCGACTGCCGGCCGGGGATCATGTCCGGCGGCGTCGCCGTCATCGGATAGCATTCCAGTTCCAAGGCCGGGCTCCAGTCTGTAATCGAGGCGCTGTTCTTCCCTAGCCCGACCAGCCCCAGGGTCTCAACCGTGTCTGATCAAGCCACTCCCGCATACGACCGCGAAAGCCTCATCGGCTGGATGGCGGAAAACGGCGTCGATCAGGTCACGCACGACCATCCGGCCGTCTTCCGCGTCGAGGAAGGCCTGGAGCTGAAGGCGACCCTGCCGGGTCTGCACACCAAGAACCTGTTCCTGAAGGACAAGAAGAACCGCATCTGGCTGATCTCGGCGGCCCAGGACACGGTCATCGACCTGAACCGCGTCCCCGCCCTGATCGGCGCGCCTGCGGGCACAGGCCGATTCTCCTTCGCCAGCCCGGAGCGGATGTATGACCTGCTGGGCGTTCGGCCCGGCTCAGTCACGGCCCTCGGGTTGATCAACGACACTGAACGTCAGGTGCGGTTCGTGCTGGACCGACGCCTGTGGGAGGCGGAGATCGTCAACTTCCACCCCCTGGCGAACACTGCGACGACGGCCTTGGACCAGGCGGCGTTCCGGCGGTTTCTGAGCCTGCTGGACCGCGAACCCATCGTCGCGGACTTCATGCCGGAGTGACTCCGCTGTCTCCTCCCTGGTCGCCAAGCGGCGAACAGGGAGGAGACTGGTACCCGCTTATCCCGCGACCTTGGCCGAGACGCGCCGGACCCAGGCGTAGAGCAGGGCTGTCAGGACCACGAAGGCGACGGCGCCGGCCAGCATGGCCGGCCATCCCGAACCCTCGGGCACCAGGCCGAACGGGGCCTCCCTCTGGGTAGAGACGATGGTGCCTGCCAGGAAGACGCCGAACAGGCTCTCGCCCACGATCAGGCCCGAGGCCAGCAGCACGCCCATGCGGCGACCGATGTCGGCAAAGCGGGTGCCCTTGATGGCCTTGTCGTAGAACCAGCCGATGATGCCCCCCACGACCAGCATCGAGGTGACGGCGGCCGGCAGGTAGAAGCCGATGCCGACGGCCAGGGGCGGCAGCTTGATCTTGCCGCGCGTGGTCTTCTCCAGGATCGAGTCCAGGATGATGACGATGACGCCGATCACGGCGCCGACGCCGATCAGGTCCCAACGCAGGTCGCCGGCGATGACGCCCTTGGCCAGGGCCGAGATCAGGGTCGCCTGGGGCGCGGCCAGGGGCTGGTCGGCGATCCCCTTGGGCCCGCCTTCGAAGCCGAAGGCGCCGTTCAGCTGGCTGAGCACGAAGGGGATGATCAGGGCGCCAGCGACGACGCCGACGATCAGGGCCAGTTGCTGGCGCCACGGGGTGGCTTCGACCAGTTGACCGGTCTTGAGGTCCTGAAGGTTGTCGTTGGCGATGACCGCCACGGCGAAGACGATGGCGGTGACCATCAGGGCGAAGGCCACGAAGGACGGGTCGGCGGGCACGCCGCTGACGCCCATGACCACCAGCATCAGCAAAGAGGCGACGACGATGGCGATGATGCCGACGCCCGACACCGGGCTGTTGGACGAGCCGATCAGCCCGGCCATGTAACCGCAGATGGCGGCCACGGCGAAACCGATCACGATCACATAGATCAGGCCGCCGATGACCAGGGCGGGCGCCGCCTGGGCCAGGGCCGTGCCTTGGGTGAAGACCGCCAGCAGCACGGCGATGCCCGCCAGGCAGACGATGGAGGTGACGCCGACGATGGTGATCGGGATGTCCTGCTCGGTGCGGTCCAGAACCTCGCCGGACTTGCGGCGGGCCTGGGCGGCCAGGGCCGAGGTCAGGCCGCCGACCAGCGGGCCGATCAGCTTGATCAGGGTCCAGATGGCGGCGACGCCGATGACGCCTGCGCCCATGAAGCGGACCTCCTTGCTCCACACCAGGCCGGCCAGGTCTTCGGCTCCGGCGCCGGCGGGCAGGGTGGTGGCGATCGAGGGAATACCGTGAGCGGTCAGCCAGGCGATGGTGTCGGGCGAGGTCAGGATCGGCACGATGATTATCCAGGCCAGGATGAGGCCGAACAACTGGGCCAGGCAGACGGTCAGGCCGATCAGGTGGCCCGCGCCCAGCAGGGCGAACTGCAGGCCGAAGCCGAAGCCCGTGGCGCCGCCGCCCAGGGCGGCGGGCAGTTTGAAGAAGCGCGCCGCCTCGCCGGCGAACCCGCGCGCGGCGATCGCGAAGGCGTAGGCCGATGATACGATGGCGCCGACCACGACGACGCCCAGGCCCGCCTTGTTCTCGCGCACGGCCTCAGCGGTCTGTTCCTGACCGGGCGAGCCGACCTTCAGCACCTCGGCGGCCGCGACGCCCTCGGGGTAGGGCAGGCCGGCGTTGACGACCAGGGCGCGGCGCAGCGGGATCGAGAAGGTGACCCCCAGGACGCCGCCCAGGATGCAGATGGTCACCGATTCCCAGAACGGAAAGTCCAGCCACCAGCCGACCATGACCAGGCCGGGCAGGACGAAGATGATCGAACTCATGGCGCCGCCCACCGAGGCGACGGTCTGGACGGTCATGTTCTCCCAGATGGTCGAGCCCTTGAAGGCTCTCAGCACGGCCATCGAGATGACGGCGGCGGGAATGGCCGAGGCGAAGGTCAGGCCGACCTTCAGGCCCAGATAGGTGTTGGCGGCGGTAAAGATGACGGCCAGCAGACAGCCCAGTATCAGGGCCCGGATCGTCAGTTCGACGCGCTTTATCGCGGTCGGTGGGGTGTCGGTCATCGAGGGGTGTCTCCGTTGCCGGCGAGGTAAACGGAGAAGGGCGCCGCTGGCTAGTCCCCAGCGTTAATGAGGCCCGTCACCACTCAGGCTTGAGCGACAGCTGGAAGGCGATCAGGCCCTCCGAGACGTCCTTGTCGACGTTGGCGTTGCGCGGCAGGCCCTCGGCCTCGATCTCGCGATAGACGATGCCGAACGAGCTCTGCACCGCCCCCTTGCGGTAGGCCACCCCGATCGAGGCGTCGCCCAGGAAGGCCCCGGTGTCGTGGCTGTAGCCCGAGCGGGCGTAGTCGCCGTCGCGGGTGCGGGCGAAATTATAGCCGACGGCCCGGCCCGATCCGGCGGCGTAGACGTACCAGCGGGCGCGCTCACCGAAGGCCTCGGTTCCGTCGCGGACCATGCGGTCCAGGCCCTGGCCGATCCTGAGGGTGGCGCCCGCCTCGGCCGAGCCGCCCCGGTCGCCGACCCCGACCCCGGCATGGGGCGTCAGGGTCACTTCCAGCCCGGAAGGCGTATAGCCGCGTGCGACAGGCCAGCCGCGCGTGTAGCGCAGGTCGTAACCATCGACATCGAAACCGGCGGCGTCGCTGAGGTTCAACGGCACGGGCGCGCCGTCGGCCCGGCGCAGGCTTCCGCGCGTGGTCACCCGCAGGCGGTCGCTGTAGCCCTCGCCCTCGATCCAGAGATCCTGGTTGCTGGTCGCGGCAAACCCCGCGCTGGCGTTCGGGGCGAAGGCCCTGCCGGTCCGCAGGCTGTCCTGAAACTCAAGGGCGGGACCGAAATCGCGATCGGCGTCGGCGGTGAAGGCGCTCTGGCTGTTCAGACGGGCCGTCGTCTGGCCGTGCAGCAGGCCCAACTCCTGGTCGCGCGCCCAGGCGGCGTCCAGGGCAGGGGCGGGGGCGGCCAGATTGCTGGTGTTCAGTCCGGCGGTGCTGAGAGTCGACTGCGCCTGGGCTGTGACCGCTGGGGTCGACAGCATCGCCAGGACACAGAAAACTCTAATAAAACGCGCCAACGGTCCCCTCGCCGTCCGTTATGGCGACCACCCTGACTCGAAAGCGGGCCGTCGCCAACAGACATCTTTGCAACACAATCCTGACACGGCAACGCGCGTCAGGATTGTGAAGTTCCGATCGGAGGGGATTTGAAAGGCGGGCGCCGGCCTATTGGCAGGCAAGGCACTCGTCGTAGTCGGTGCGGGCGGCCGAGAAGAGGTCCGGCTGGTTGGGATCGATCTCGACCTCGACCTTGTCCTCGGCGCCGGCGAAGGCGGCTCGCTGGACCGACTTGGAACGCAGGTAATACAGCGACTTCACGCCGGTCTCCCAGGCGCGCCAGTGTAGCATGTGCAGGTCCCACTTGTTGACGTCGCCGGGGATGAACAGGTTGATCGACTGGGCCTGGCAGATCTCGGGCGAGCGGTCGGCCGACAGTTCCACGACCCAGCGCTGGTCCAGTTCGAAGGCGGTCTTGAAGATGCCCTTCTCGTCCTCGTTGAGGATGTCGAGGTGCTGGACCGAGCCTTCGTGTTCCAGGATCGAGGACCAGACGGCGTCGGTGTTCTCGCCCTTTTCGTCCAGCACGCGTTCCAGATAGGGGTTCTTGACCGCAAACGAGCCCGACAGGGTCTTGTGGGTATAGATATTGGCCGGGATCGGCTCGATGCCGGCCGAGGTGCCGCCGCAGATGATCGAGATCGAGGCGGTGGGCGCGATGGCCAGCTTGTGGCTGAACCGCTCCATGACGCCGCGCTCGGCCGCGTCTTCGCAGGGACCCTTCTCTTCGGCCAGCTTGACGCTGGCCTTGTCGGCCTCGCGACGCAGATGTTTGAACAGGCGCATGTTCCACGACTTGGCCATGGCCGATTCAAAGGCCACGCCCTGGGCCTGAAGGAAGGAGTGGAAGCCCATCAGGCCCAGACCCACCGAGCGCTCGCGCTTGGCCGAATAGACGGCGGCCTTCATTTCCGGCGGCGCGCGCTGGATGAAGTCCTCCAGGACGTTGTCGAGGAAGCGCATGATGTCCTCGATGAAGCGCGGCTCCTCGCGCCATTCCAGGAACATCTCGGCGTTGACCGACGACAGGCAGCAGACGGCCGTGCGGTCGATGCCCAGGTGGTCGATGCCGGTGTGCAGCATGATTTCCGAGCACAGGTTTGACTGCTTGACCTTCAGGCCCAGGTCCTTCTGGTGCTGCGGCATCTGCCGGTTCACCGTGTCGGAGAAGATCAGATAGGGCTCGCCGGTCTGCAGTCGGATCTCGAGGATCTTCTGCCACAGGCTGCGGGCGTCGACCGTCTTCATCACTTCCTGGTTCTTGGGCGAGACCAGGTCGAAGGTTTCTCCGGCGCGGACCGCCTCCATGAAGGCGTCGGTGATGTTGATGCCGTGGTGCAGGTTCAGGGACTTGCGGTTGAAGTCGCCCGAAGGTTTGCGGATTTCGAGGAACTCCTCGATCTCGGGGTGGTGAACGTCCAGATAGACCGCTGCCGAACCGCGACGCAGGGACCCTTGCGAGATCGCCAGGGTCAGGGAGTCCATCACGCGGATGAAGGGGATGATGCCCGAGGTCTGGCCTGCGCCCTTGACCTTCTCGCCGATGGAGCGGACGCCGCCCCAGTAGGTGCCGATGCCGCCGCCGTTCGAGGCCAGGGAGACGTTCTCGTTCCAGACGTTCTGTATGCCGTCCAGCGAATCCGCGACCGAGTTCAGGAAGCAGGAGATGGGCAGGCCGCGATCGGCGCCGCCGTTCGACAGCACCGGCGTCGAGGGCATGAACCACAGCTTGGACATGTAGTCATAGACGCGCTGGGCGTGACCGGGGTTGGTCGCCTCGTCGTCGGCGAAGGCCGTGGCGACGCGGGCGAACATGTCCTGATAGCTTTCGCCCGCCAGCAGGTAGCGGTCTTCCAGGGTCCGCTTGCCGAACTCGGTCAGCAGGTCGTCGCGCGAGCGATCCAGTTCCAGGCTGCGAACCACGGACAGCTGGGGCTTCACGGCCTCGCGATCACCATTGAGGTCCGCGAATTCCGTGGTTTTGAACGCCTCTAGGCCAGCCATAATCGTCTACATCCCGAACAAAAAGCACAAGTGAAGCCGCCTGGGGTCCGACACATCATATAGTGGCCGAACGGGTCCCTTGAGTCCACATATAGGGCTCATATGCCTAACCAACCGTCAACGGCTTGACTTGGGAATTCCCGGCGAATCATTTCCAAGGCAGGGGATGGGTCTGTGGGAAACCACGCGACAGGCGCGACATGGGGGTGTGACAGGACTTGGGCGCGGCGATCACGAACGCGTGAATCGGAACGGGGCGACAGCTTGACCGTTCCCGAGCGATGCCGGGACCTGAAATCATGCCGCCTTCCGATCAATATCTTGGCCTGAAGGCCTTCGCCCGGCGCGCCCTGGCCCTGGCCCGCTCCGAGATCGCCGTCCTGGCGGCCCTTCTGGTCATCGCTTTCGGCGTCATGACCTTCGCAGATGTCGCTGACGACATGGCCGAGGCCGATGGTCAGGCCTTCGACCATTCGGTGCTGATGGCCATGCGGCCCTATGCCGATGATCCGGGGCGTCCCTGGGGGCCTTGGTGGCTGAAGGAGGCGGCCGACGACATCACCTCCCTGGGCGGCATATCGGTGCTGGGCCTGTTCGCCACCATCGCCGTGGTCTTTCTGGTGATCCAAAGAAAGCGTCTGTCGGCGGTCCTGCTGTTGGTTGGCCTGGCCGGCGGGGTCATGCTCAGCGAGGGGTTGAAGTCGGTGTTCGAGCGCGAACGGCCGCCTTCGGCCTATCAGGCGGTGGAGACGATCAACGCCAGTTTCCCGTCCGGCCACGCCCTGTTGTCGGCCGTCTTCTACCTGACGCTGGGGGTCATGCTGACCCGCGCCTTCCCGCAGAGGCGGTTCAAGGTGTTCGTCATGGGGGTCGCCGTCCTGATGACCCTTTTGGTCGGAGTCACCCGGATCTATCTGGCCGCCCACTGGGCCTCGGATGTCTTCGCCGGGTGGAGCGTGGGCGCGGCCTGGGCCATGTTGCTGTGGCTGTTCGCCTATGCCGTGGATCGTCGCCAGAACCGCCACCACGCAGCGCTGCGCGACAAGGCCGCGCCGACGGATACAGCGCAAGTCGAGAAGGATTAGATGGCTCATTGCTATGACTGGCCGCGGCCGGCGGTGACGGCCGACATCGTGGCCCTGAAGAACGGCGAGATCCTGCTCATTCGCCGGGCGCGCGCCCCGTTCCAGGGATGCTGGGCCCTGCCCGGAGGCTTTCTGGACGAGGGCGAGACTCTGGAGGCCTGCGCCGCCCGTGAACTGGCCGAGGAGACCGGTCTAGCGGCCGACAATCTCCGTCTGGTCGGCACCTACAGCGCGCCTGGACGCGATCCGCGCGGTCGCACGGTCACGGTCGCCTTTCTGACCCATGCCGCCGCCGGCGCCCAGGCGAGGGCCGGGGACGACGCGGCCGAGACGGGCTGGTTCGCTCTGGACGCCCTGCCGTCGCTGGCCTTCGACCACGCCGACATCATCCGTGACGCCCTGAGGATCGCATGACCCCTGCCCAAGGCGCCGGTCGGCGAGGAAACGGAAGCGCGCGCGGTCGCGGTGCTGTATCAGGCCAGCCATGAGAGACGTCGCCAAACACCACAGCCGCACCGGCCTGTATCTGCCCTTCATCATCGTTCTGATCGTCGTGGCGGTCTGGAGCGGCTGGTGGTTCTATCTGGCCCAGCAGGTGCAACAGCGGCTCGACCTTCAGGCCGCCGCCCTGCGGCAGGCGGGCTGGACCATCGCCTATACCCACGGCGGGATCGGCGGCTGGCCGTTCCGGACACGGCTGGAGACGGATCACGTCTCGATCACAGCCCCGTCCGGCCATGCTCTGGCGGCGCCCAAACTGGTGCTTCAAGCCAATGCCTGGAACCCCGACAAATGGATGCTGCTGGCCACCGACGGCCTGACCCTGACCCGCGCCGACAAGGGCCGGGTGGCGGTGCGCGCCCCGGCGATCCGGGCCAGCGTCCACGGCCTGACCCAGCGCTGGCCCAATGTGGCGATCGAACTGGCCGAGCCTGTCTTCACAGCCCTGCCGGGGGGCGAGCTGTTTCCGATCTCCAGGGCGAAATCGATCCAGTTCTACCTGCGCCCTCACATCGGTCCGGCCAATGCGCCCGATGGGTCTTTGGCCGCTGCGAACAGCGTCGATGTCCTGTTTCGCCTGATCGACGCCGAGGGGCGCGCGGGCGGTCCGGTCGAGGGCATGGCCCAGAACGGCAAGCTGACCGCCCAGATCGAGACGGTGATCGAAAAGGCCGACACCCTGGCCGGGCCGGACACGGCGGGGGTGTTCGCGGCCTGGACGCGGGCGGGCGGTCGCTTCGTGCGCGTTCGCGGCGAGATGTCGGCGGGCGAAAGCCGCGCCACCCTGTCCAGCGACGTGTTGTCGGGCCAGGCCGATGGCCGTCTTCAGGGCCGGCTGACGCTTAAGGCGGTCAAGCCTCTGCCGGCCATCGCCGGACTGGCCCGCTCGGGCTCGGGCGGGGTCAATCAGGCCGGAGCGGCGGGCGCGGCGGCGGCCTCCGCCGTCACCGGGGGGGGCGGGGATGATGTCGATCTGGTCCTGGTGTTCCGCGACGGCCGGACCTTCCTGGGGCCTTTCGCCCTGGCCCCGGCGCCCAAGCTGTTCTGAGGCCCTTGATGCTGATCGAGCCGGAGATGGACGCCGCGACCGGGACCTTGGACCGCGCCCTGGCCGAGGCCCTGGCCGCGCGGATGGCGGCGGGCGCCCGCCCTGGCCCCGACGCCGAGTCCCTGGCTCTGAGGGATCTGCTGGCGACGGCGACCGATCACCGCTCGGTACAGATGCTGCACGCCGTCTGGGGGCGCATCGTCGCCGTGACCGGGCCGGTGGTGTTCGCGGCGGGCGCTGCGGCGACCCTGCTGGCGGCGGACCGTCATGGCCTGCCGATCCGGACCCTGGCCGATGCCGACGCCGGCCTGGCCGAGGCGGCCCGCGGCGCCCGCGTCATCATCGACCTGGACGGACCGCGTCCCTGGTGGGGCAGGCTTCTGGCGCGACCGGACCTGCGCATCGTCGCCGCCCTGCCGGACGACCGGTTCGGCCGCCCCCGCGCCCTGACGGTCTCGAAGGAAACCCCTGGCCCCACGGGCGAGGATCGCACATTCTGGGTCACCGACAGCCGCCTGGCGGACGCCGCCATCCTCGACGCCTTGGGCCAGATCGGCTTTCAGGGACAGGCCCTGGTTTCGGCGGGCGGGTTGAAGCTGTTCATGCTGGCGGGCTATGTGCAGGCCGAGGACGGGCGGCTGACCACGGCGCCCGGCTCGCTCAAGGGCGTGATCGGCGCCGCTCCCGTTTACTGAGACCCGTCCATGACCGACACGACCGCTCCTGCGCCCCACTCTCCTGCGCCCAAGCCGGGCATCCTCGACATCGCCCCCTATGTCGGCGGCAAGTCCTCCATCGCCGGCGTGGCCGAGCCGATGAAGCTGTCGTCCAACGAGAACGCCCTAGGCGCCGGCGAGAAGGCGCGTGAGGCCTATGCCGCCGCCATCAAGACCATCCACGCCTACCCCGACGGCCGGGCCAACAAGTTGCGCGCCGCGGTCGCCGACAAGCACGGGCTGGAGCCCGAGCGGCTGATCTTCGGCAACGGCTCGGACGAGGTCTTCGCCCTGCTGAACCAGACCTATCTCACCGCCGGCGACAACATCGTCTGCGGCCAGTACGGCTTCCTGGCCTACCGGATCAGCGCCCTGGGCTGCCAGGCGTCCGTGAAGCTGGCGCCCGAGCCGGGCTACAAGGCTGAGGTCGACGCCCTGCTGGAACAGGTCGATGAGCGGACGAAGATCGTCTACGTCTCCAATCCCGCGAACCCGACCGGCAGCTACAACACCGGCGAAGAAATCCGCCGCCTGCACGCGGCCCTGGCGCCCCACATCATCCTGGTGGTCGACGAAGCCTATGCCGAGTTTGTCAGCGAGCCCGACTGGGAAACCGCCTTTCCCCTCGCGCGCGACGCCGCGAACATCGTCGTCACCCGCACCTTCTCAAAGATCCACGGCCTGGGCGGTCTGCGCATCGGCTTCGGCTATGCCCCGGCGTCGGTCTGCGATGCGGTGGACCGCATTCGCCTGCCGTTCAATGTCACGAACGCGAGCCTGGACGCGGCCACGGCGGCCGTGGGCGACGATGCGCACCAGACGGCGTCGCGCGACCTCGTGCTCAACTGGCGTCCGCGCATGACCCAGGCCATCAAGGGCTTCGGCTTCGACGTCCTGCCCAGCGTCGGCAATTTCGTGTTGGTGCTGTTTCCGGAGACTGGGCGCACGGCCGCCGCGGCCAACGATTATCTGAGCTCGAAAGGCATCATCGTCCGTCAGGTCGGCGGCTATGGCCTGCCCAACGGCCTGCGCATCACCATCGGCACGGAAGACCAGAACCGCGCCGTCATCGACGCGCTGAGCGAGTTCGCGGCTTCCTAGAAGGGAGCCGCTTGAGCGCAGGCTGAGGTCGGGTTGGGCGGCTAGCCCAGCAGGGCGTCGGAGGCGGTCTCGATCCGGCGCTCCAGCTCGGCCATGAAGACCGGGCGTTTCAGCTCGGCCTCGATGGGCTCCAGGAACTCATAGACGATGACGCCGGGCTTGCGGCGAAAGCCGTGGGCGGGCCAGTGGCGGCCGGCGTTGGTGGCCACGGGCCAGCAAGGAATGCCCAGATCGCGGTACAGGGCCATGACGCCGGGCTTGTAGTCGGGCGCGGCGCCGGGCAGGGCGCGCGTGCCTTCCGGGAAGATGACGATCTGGCGGCCCTCGGCGGAGCGGGCGCGCGCCTGTTTCACCATGTCCTTCAGCGCCTTTGAGTGGGCCGAACGGTCCACCGAGATCATCTTCGTCTTCCAGGCGAACCAGCCGAAGAAGGGCAGGATCATCAGCTCCTTCTTCATGATCAGGCACGGATCGGGCAGGACCACGAAGGGGATGATGATGTCCAGCATGCTCTGGTGCTTGGATGCGACCAGGGCGCCGCCCGCCGGGCGGTGCTCAAGGCCCCGGAACTCGACCCGCACCCCGGCGATCCAGCGCAGGCCGAACAGCACGAACCGCGCCCAAGCCTTGATGACGGCCATGGCCAGACGGTGAGGCCCCAGAAGCGTCGGCGACAGCAGGACGGCGAACAAGGCGATGGCCAGATACAGCCAGGCCACGAACAGCAGGGAACGCAGGGTGGTCACGCGGCGTCAGGCTCCGTCGGTTCCGTTCTGGCCGAGGACGGGGCGTCCCGCTCCGGGTGGTTTCCGGTCAGCTTGTGCAGGCCTTCGCGGCCGAGGACGGCCAGATATTTCATGTATTCCAGCGTCATGCGCCGGGCGGTGACGGCGGCCCGCCACCAGCGCGAATCGTCCAGCGACGGCGTGGATACGGCGTAGGGGGTCAGTTTGATATCCGGCGCCACGCTGCGGATTTCCAGCAGCGAACGGGGCATGTGATAGTCGGACGTGACCACGATCAGGCTGTCGTAGTCCTTGGCGCGGGCCCAGCCGGCGATCTCCTCGGCATTGCCCAGGGTGTTCTCGGCCTCGAAGCCCAGATCGACGCAGCAGTTGAACAGCTTGTTCGAGCCGGGCGTCAGGGCGCGCAGCTCCTGGCGGCGGACCTCGCGGTTGACGCCCGAGATCAGCACCCGGTCGCCCTTGTCCTGTTCCAGCAGGCGGATGGCGACATTGACCCGCTCGGCCGAGGGGCCGGTCAGGGCGACGATGGCGTCAGCGCGCGCAGGCTCCGGCGCGGGGCTCAGGCTGCGAACACGCTCGGCGAAGGCGAACAGGCCGACCACCCAAAGCAGCGCGACAATGCCGATAAGCGTCAGAAACTTCATCTGAACTCCCTATCTGCGAGCGAGGCGTCCGCCAAGCGTCCACGTCCATCTGAAAGAGCGGCCGCCCAGCGTCCGCAGCGCCGCGAATCTGGCGGCGACCAGCGCTACCGTAGCAGCCAGCAAGGGGCACGGCGAGATGAGCAACAGGTCCGTCCATGCCAATGGCAGGGCAGGTGTGACGCCTTTGTCACCCCCCAGAGCGGTGAGGATGCCGATCAACAGGGCCGCGCCGATCGTGCCGGCCGCCCCTGCGCCCGCCGCCAGCAAGGCGAAGCGTCGCTGGAACAGCCAGGCCACCGTCTGGTCCGAGGCACCCGACAGGCTCAGGGTCTCGATCACCGGCCGCTGGGCCTGCAGACCTGCGCGGGTCGCATAGACGATCACCGCCGCCGTCGCCGCCGCCAGCAGCAGAAAGCCGGCCACGGCCAGGGCGGTGATCAGGGCGGCCGAGCGTTCGACCTCGCCGCGCCAAAGGGCGTGGTCGTCGACGCTGGCGTCCAGCCCCGCCTCGGCCAGGGCGCGGCTCAGCGTCAGGGCGCTGGCCGGGCCGTCCGGATCCAGCCGCACGGTGACCAGAAAGGGCAGGGGCAGGTCGGGCAGGACGGCCTCGCCCAGCCAGGGCCGCAGCAGGTTCTCGGCCGTCGCCCGGTCCATGGCCACGGCCTCGGAAACTCCCGAGACCCCGGCCAGGGTCTCGGCGGCGCGGGCGGCGGCGGCCGGACCGGTCTCGCCGACGCGCGGGCGCACCTGGACGGTCGCCTCGGCGCGCAGCTGGGACGCCCAGCCATGCGCCGCCCGGTCCGCCGCGGTCGATCCCACAGCCGCCAGACAGGCGACGAAACACAGCACGGCGATAACGGCGGCCAGCCAGGTCTCGCCCGCCGCATCACGGGGCAACAGGCCCGGCTCGCGTGACAGCAGCGAGGCCTTCATCGGGTCGCACCGTCGACCAGCCGCCCGCCTTCAAGCCGCAGTCGGCGCGCGCCCGACCGCTCGGCCAGGGCCTCGTCATGGCTGGCGATCAGCACGGTGGCCCCCAGCCGGTTCAGGGACTGGAACAGTTTCAAAAGCCGGTCGGCCATGGCGCGATCCACGCTGCCGGTCGGTTCGTCGGCGATGATCAGTTCCGGCTTGTTCATCACCGCGCGGGCGATGGCGAGCCTTTGCTTCTCGCCGCCCGACAGGGCCGGGGGGCGGGCCGAGGGGCGGGCGTCCAGCCCGACCCAGCGCAGCATCTCTTCGACATCCGGCGCATAGGCGGCGCGTTTTCGCCCGGCCAGCCGCAGGGGCAGGGCGGCGTTGTCGAACAGGCTGAGGTGATCCAGCAGGCGGAAATCCTGGAACACCACCCCCATGCGGCGGCGATAGAGGGGCACGGCGGCGCGATCGATCTGGGTCGCGTCTTCGCCGAACAGGGCGATCCGGCCGGTGGTCGGGCGTTCGGCCAGGGTTAGCAGGCGCAGCAGCGAAGACTTTCCCGCGCCAGACGGCCCGGTAAGGAAGTGGAAAGAGCCGCGCGGCAGTATGAGGTTAATGTCCCGAAGCACGTCGGGCGAATCGGCATAGCCGAACCCCACGCCGTCCAGGCGGACGGTTTGCGAGGCGGGTTCGACGGCGCGACGGGGCGTAGATGGCATCGGTCTCTTATGGGGCCGGGATTTCTTCAGGGACCGGGGCCTCAGCGCCGCGACAGGAGGGGGCTTTTCGGAGCCTCACAGTCAGACGACATGATACTGACCTGCCCGTCCTGCGCCACCAGCTATTTCACGCCTGATGAAGCGATCGGCGCCATGGGCCGCCGCGTCCGCTGCAAGGCCTGCGCCCACACCTGGCACGCCAGCCTGTCCGACGAGCCGCTTGAACTGTCGGAAGCGACCCAGGATCCCGCCTTGCAGGCCCAGGCCCCCAACCTGGCCGGTTTCGGGAAACGCGACGACACGGCCGAAAGCCTGGCCGAGACCCCCGCGCCCGAACTGCCCAAGGCCTTCCGCGCCAGGGCCGAGCAGCAGCGCCGGATGCGCCGCGCCGCCACACACGGCGCCGTGTGGGCCGGACTTGCCAGCATGTTCGTCGCCATCCTGGGCGCGGCCTGGCTGTTCCGTATCGACGTGGTCGAGGTCTATCCCCGCGCCGCCGCCGCCTACGCCATGGTCGGCATGCCGGTGAATCCCGTGGGGCTTCAGTTCGAAGCGGTGGGCGCCAAGCCTTCGCCCAGCGACCCGGCTCTGGTTCTGGTCTCGGGCGCCCTAAGGAATGTGCGCGACCGCGAGGTCGTGGCCCCTGCCGTGCGCCTGGCCCTGCTGGACGCCCACGGCGCCGAGATCGGTTTCAGGATCGTCCAGATCGACGCCGCCCCGGTCCTGCCCGGCGGGGTCCAGGGTTTCGCCGCCCTGATCCCCGATCCGGGCGCCAAGGCGGCCGGCGTGGGCGTGGATTTCGTAAAGCCGACCTCGCTCAAGGCCGGCCATGCCGAGCGGCCTTCGACGGTGGATTTCCACGCGGCTCCCGACCACGCGCCCGCCGTTCGTCGCCCGCCCCAGGCCGAGGAAGACGTCGGCCTGCGTCCGGCCATAAGCCGCGAAGCTCCGGCGCCGTCGCTGGGCGCGCCGGTCGACGCCCGGCCGATCGTCACGCCCGTATCGACCAATGCGGTGGACGCCCATCATGGCGAGGCGGTATCGTCCTCGCATCATGGCTGACCCCGAAGACCCGACCGTTTCCTGCCCCGACATCCTGTTGCCCGAGGCGGAGATCGCCTCCGTCATCGCCGACCTGGCAGCCCGCATCGCCCCCGTGATCGACGACGAGACCGTGGCGGTGGTGCTGCTGACTGGGGGGCTGTGGTTCGCCGCCGACCTGACGCGGGCCCTGTCGCGTGTCGGCCGTCAGGTTCGGTTCGACGCCCTGTGGCTGGCCTCCTATGGCGACGGCAAGGAAAGCCGTGGCCAGGTCAGGGTCCACGCCCCCTGCCAGCGCTCGCTGGAGGGACGGCGGGTGCTGATCATGGACGACGTGTTCGACACCGGCCTGTCCCTGGCCGAGGCGGTTCGCATCGTGAGCGAGGCGGGGGCGGCCGAGGTCCTGACCTGCGTCTTCGCGCGCAAGCCCTGGCCCGAGCGGCTGGAGACCCTGCCGCGCCCGGCCGAACCTGACTTCATCGGCTGGGAGGCGCCGAACCGTTTCCTGGTCGGCTACGGCCTGGACAACGCCGGCGGCAGTCGCGGCCTGCCCGATCTCTGCGCCCTGGACTGAAGGCTCCAGAATGGGAAACGGAGGCCGAAGCCCCCGTTTCCCATTGTCATTGCGAACCCGACGCCTATTGCGCCAGGGCGGCTTCGGACGCCGCGATACGGCTGGCGGCATGGACGACGGCGGCGATGCGCAGGGCCGTCTGGATCTGCTGGGCCGGGACGGCGTGTTTCTTCAGTTCGCCTTCGTGGGCGTCCAGGCAGGCGCCACAGCCGTTGATGGCGCTGACGGCGGTCGACCAGAGTTCGAAATCGACCTTCTCGACGCCCGGATTGGCCAGGATGTTCATCCGCAGGCGTGCCGGCAGGGTCTGATACTCGGCGTTGTGCATCAGGTGCAGCGAGCGATAGTAGATGTTGTTCATGCCCATGATGGCGGCAGCCGACTTGGCGGCGTTCATGGCTTCGGGCGTCAGGTGCTCGGCGGCGGCGGCCTCGATGGCGCGAACGACCGGCGCGACGCCGACGGCGTGGGCCGAGGCCAGGAATGTGCCCCACTTCTGCTGATCGGTCAGCACGGTCTCTGACGCCAGGGAGCCCAGGTTCAGGGAGATGTCCTTGGCGTAGGCGGGGATCAGGTCGCGGACGGCGTCGATCGACATTCTTGTTTCCTTCGGAAAAAGGGACGGCTAGCGCGCGGCTCGCGGAGCCTCGCTACTTGAGCCGGAAAAGCACTCTGTCGGACATGGGGGCGCGGGACCTCGCGCTCAAGCAGCGAGCGACCGCGTCGCGAGCGTTAGCGCCCTCAAGGAAGAAAGCGGAGTGAAGGCGGCGATGCCCGCACCGCCGCCTCCCTCATCGCATCGGCCGCCTTTAGGCAGCGATGGTCTCGCCGCCGGCGGGGCGGTTGCAGGCGCACAGTTCGTCGGTCTGCAGGGCGTCGACGACGCGCAGGGTGTCGTCCGGCGCGCGGCCGACGTTCAGGTTGGTGACATAGACGTGCTGAACGACGTTGTGGGGGTCCACGACGAAGGTGGCGCGCAGGGCCACGCCTTCTTCTTCGTTCAGGATGCCCAGGTCGCGGGCGAACTTGCCGCCGTTGTCGGCGAACTGCCAGATCGGCAGCTTCGACAGGTCGGCGTGTTCACGGCGCCAGCCGAGCTTGGAGTGTTCGTTGTCGGTCGAGCCGCCCAGGACGATGGTGTCGCGGTCCTCGAAATCCTTGCCCAGCTTGGCGAAGGCGACGATTTCGGTCGGGCATACGAAGGTGAAGTCCTTCGGATAGAAGAAGATGACCTTCCACTTGCCCTCGAACGAGGATTCGTTGAGCGCCTCGAAAGCCGAGACGCCGTTCTCTTCGTGGCTGTTGAAGCCGGGCTTCACGCCCATGATTTTGAAATTCGGAAGCTTTTCGCCAACGCCGAGCATGCGCGTATCTCCTGGGAGGGTCTGATTGAGAGGCGGTTCAGAGATGGGAGATCCCGGCCGCCGGGTTCAGATGGCCCTTCGCAGATGCGAAGTCAAATCGATCATTTCGCACCTGCGAATAGATTTCCGTTATGAAGAGGGAAGTTTTCGATACTCTTTCTTCGATAGATTTTTCTATTCGTCCGTACAAAATCTATCGATTATCCCTGCGCTCGACGCGGGCATAGGCTCCCTCAGAACGGCTTAGAAACCTGCACCTAGACCCGGAGGACATCCCATGGACGGCGAGAAACAGGCGACCCCCCTGAACGATCCCAAGAAGCAGGCGGCGGCTCTGCGGTCTCTGCTGGGGCGCACGAATCGCGACTGGTGGCCCAATCAGATGGCGATGGACATCCTGCATCAGCAGGGCAGGTCGGGCGACCCGATGGGCGACGGCTTCAACTACGCCGAGGCCTTCAAGACGCTGGACCTGGCGGCGGTCAAGCGTGACCTGACCGCCCTGATGACCGACAGCCAGCCCTGGTGGCCGGCCGACTATGGTCACTACGGCCCCTTCTTCATCCGCATGGCCTGGCACTCGGCCGGCACCTATCGCACCGGCGACGGCCGTGGCGGTTCCGGCGCGGGCCAGCAGCGCTTCGCTCCGCTCAACTCCTGGCCGGACAACGCCAACCTCGACAAGGCGCGTCGCCTGCTGTGGCCCATCAAGAAGAAATACGGCGCCAAGCTGTCGTGGGCGGACCTCTTCATCCTGACCGGAAATGTCGCCATCGAGTCCATGGGCGGGCCGGTGTTCGGCTTTGGCGGCGGTCGCGCCGACGTCTGGGAGCCTGAAAAGGACGTCTATTGGGGCACCGAGGAAAAATGGGTCGGCGAAGAAGGCAACGAGACCCGCATCCAGCCTGACAAGGGCATTGAACTGGAAAGCCCGCTGGCGGCCATCCAGATGGGCCTTATCTATGTGAACCCCGAAGGCCCAGGCGGCGTGCCCGAGGCCCTGGCCTCGGCCCGCGACATTCGCGAGACCTTCGCCCGCATGGGTATGGACGACGTCGAGACAGCGGCCCTGACGGCTGGCGGCCACACCTTCGGCAAGGCCCACGGCAATGGCGACGCCTCCAAGGTCGGCCAGTCGCCCGAAGGCTCGGACATCGCCCAACAGGGCCTGGGCTGGCACTCAGGGCACGAAAGCGGCATCGGCGACCACACCATCACCTCGGGCATCGAAGGCGCATGGACCCCCACGCCCATCACCTGGGACATGACCTTCTTCGACATGCTGCTGGACCACGAATACGAGCTGGTCCGCAGCCCTGCCGGCGCCAAGCAGTGGCAACCGGTGGGCAACCCGCCCGAGACCCTGGCGCCTTCGGCCCACGTCCCGGGCAAGAAGGTGCCGACGATGATGACCACCGCCGACATGGCCTTCAAGATGGACCCCATCTACCGGCCCATCATGGAGCGTTTCCGCTCTGACCCGGTCTATTTCGCCGATCAGTTCGCCCGCGCCTGGTTCAAGCTGACTCACCGCGACATGGGCCCCAAGGTCCGCTACCTCGGCCCCGACGTGCCGGCCGAGGACCTGCTGTGGCAGGATCCCATCCCGGCCCCGACCGGCCCGGTCATCGGCGCGGCCGACATCGCCGCGCTGAAGAGCAAGATCGCGGCGTCCGGCCTGTCGGTTGCCGATCTGGTGCGCACGGCCTGGGCGTCGGCGGCGACTTATCGCGGCTCCGACCATCGCGGCGGGGCCAACGGCGGTCGTATCCGTCTGGCTCCGCAGAAGGACTGGGACGTCAACGAGCCGGCCAAGCTGGCGCCCGTCCTGGCCGTCTATGAGGACATCAAGGCTTCGTCTGGGACCAACGTCTCGATCGCGGACCTGATCGTGCTCGGCGGCTCGGTGGGCATCGAGCAGGCGGCCAAGGCGGCGGGCCACGTCATCACCGTGCCCTTCACGCCGGGCCGCACCGACGCCAGCGCCGAACAGACGCATGCCGAGGGTTTTGCGGTTCTCGAACCCAAGGCCGACGGTTTCCGCAACTATCTGCAGGTTCGCTACAATGTCCCGACCGAGGAACTGCTCGTCGATCGCGCCCAGCTTCTGGGTTTGTCGGCGCCGCAGATGACGGTTCTGGTCGGCGGCTTGCGGGTGTTGGGTATCAACCACGGCGCCTCGAAGCACGGTGTCTTCACCGACCGTCCGGGCGTGTTGACGAACGACTTCTTCGTCAACCTGCTGGACATGCGCACGGGCTGGAAACAGGTCGATGGCGAGGGTGACGAGACCTATGTCGGCATCGATCGCCTGACCGACGAACGGCTGTGGACCGCCACCCGCACGGACCTGGCCTTCGGATCCAACTCGCAGCTGCGCGCCCTGTCCGAGGTCTATGCCTCCGACGACGCCGGCGAGAAGTTCGTCACGGACTTTGTCGACACCTGGGTCAAGGTGATGAACCTGGACCGGTTCGACGTGGCTTAAGCCGGATGTCTCCTCCCTGTCGCCACCCGGTGATGGGGAGGAGACCTGATCGCCGCACCCGATCAACCTCGCCATTACCATAGGAAGCCTCTATGACCGCTTCCATGCTCCCCACCCTGCGACAGCTCCAGTATCTGAAGCTTCTGGCCGAACACGCCTCATTCAGCCGGGCGGCGGAGGCGGCCCATGTGTCTCAACCGGCTCTGTCGGCAGGGGTGCAGGAGCTGGAGAAGATCCTGGGCGCCGCCGTGGTCGAACGCACACGGGGCAATGTCCAGCTGACCGCCGTGGGCGCCGAGGCCGTGCGCCGCGCCGAGGATGTCCTGGCCCGGGCCGAGGACCTGGTCGAGGCGGCCCGCAGCGCTGGCCGCCCCCTGTCGGGTCGGTTCCGCCTGGGCATCATTCCGACGGTCGCCCCCTTCCTGCTGCCCGCCACCCTGCCGGGGCTCAAGGCGGCCTATCCGGCGCTGAAACTGTTCATCCGCGAGGACCTGACGCCCAGACTGGTCGCCGGGTTGAAGGCGGGGCAGCTGGACGCCGCCGTCATCGCCCTGCCCTACGACGCGCCGGGCATCGAGCATGCCCGGATCGGCGACGACGAGATCCTGGCTGTCGCCCCCGTCGGCCATAGGCTGGCCGCGCCGGGCGCCATCGGGGCGGGCTCCATGACCGCCGACGACCTGATCCTGCTGGAGGACGGTCATTGTCTCAGGGATCAGGCCCTGGCCGCCTTCGACATCGAGGCGCCAAAGGGCGATGACGTCTTCGCCGCCACCAGCCTGCATACCCTGGTGCAGATGGTCGGCTCGGGTCTGGGGGTGTCCTTCCTGCCGGAGATGGCGGTGCGAGCGGGTCTGGCCGACAACCCCTCGGTCGTCACCCGCCACATTACGCCCAAAGGCTCACGCGCCGTGCCCAGCCGCGAGATCGTCGTCGCCTGGCGCGCCGGCTCCAGCCGCGCCGCCGAGGCCCGGCTGCTGGCCGAGGCGATGGCGCAGGACTGAAGTCAGATAATCCTCCCCCGTCGGGGGAGGATTTAAATCACCCTTCGCCCAGGCACCTCAGGGCGACTTCCAGGTTGCGCAGGCCGTCCTCGCCGGTGACGGCGGGGGTTTCGCCGGTGCGGATGGCGTGGGCGAAGGCTTCCAGTTCCTTCTTCAGCGGCTCGTTGGGCCAGCTCATCACGCCGCGCGTGGAATAGGAGCCGTCCGGCTGCTGGCCGAAATACTCGGTCACCTGGCGGGTCATCAGGTCGGCGACGACGAACTTGTTGTGGGTCGCGACCTGAAGCGTGCGGGTCTTGTAGGGGGTCACCCAGTTGGTGGTGATGTGGGCGATGGCGCCATTCTCCAGCCGGAACTGCAGCAGGGCGGTGTCCTCGCGCTGGCCATGAGTATTGGCCAGCTGGGGCTGGACCTCGGAGATCTCCGAGCCGGTCAGGTGGCGGATGATGTCGATGTCGTGAACGGCCAGGTCGATGACCACCCCGACCTCGCCCATGCGCGGCGGAAAGGGGCCGACGCGGGTGATCTGGATCGAGATGACCTCTTCGCCCTCGATGGCGCGCTTGACCGCCTCCACCGCCGGGTTGAACCGCTCGACCTGGCCGACCATCAGCACCCTGTCGTTCGCCTTGGCGGCGTCGATCATCCGCTGGGCGTCGGCGACGGTGGCGGCGATGGGTTTTTCGACCAGGACGTGGACGCCGGCTTCCAGCAGGGCGACCGACAGGTCGGCGTGGTGGCGGTTGGGGGTGGCGACCACGGCGGCTTCCAGCCCTCCGGCCACGAAATCGGCGGCGGCGGTGATGGGGCTGGCGCCATAGGCGGCGGCGACGCCCTCGGCCGTCACGGCGTCGGGATCGAAGACCAGGGAGAGGTCAAACTCGCGCATTTCCGACATCACGCGCGCATGGTTGCGGCCCATGACGCCGACGCCGGCGACACCGGCGCGCAGGGGATTGTGCAGCAGGGTGGGGTTCATCGGATCAGCCCTTGAAGCTGGCGACGGCGGCGACGACCTTGTCCTGGGTCGCCTCGTCGAGGTCGGAATACATCGGCAGGCTGATGACCACGTCCTTGAGCCGCTCGGTCACCGGCAGGCCGTTCGGTCCGCGCGGATACATCTCATAGGCCGGCTGCAGGTGCAGCGGGATGGGATAATAAACCGCCGTCGGCACACCCTGATCCTTCAGATGGGCGGCCAGGCCGTCACGATCCGGGTGCTCGATCGTGTATTGCGCCCAGTTGGAGATATTGCCCTTGGGCGTCTGCGGCACGCGCGCGACGTGGGGCGCCAGGAGGTCGTTGTAGCGGGCGGCGATCCGGTTGCGCCATTCGATCTCCTGGCCGAACACGTTCAGCTTCTCGATCAGGACGGCGGCCTGGATGGTGTCGAGTCGGCTGTTCAGGCCGATCCTCATGTTCAGGTATTTGGGGTCGTGATCGAAGGTGCGGTCCTTCAGGTCGTTGGCCACCGCCTTGCCGTGAACCCGGATGGAATCGATCATCTGCGCCAGATCGTCGTCATTGGTCAGCACCGCCCCGCCATCGCCGTAACAGCCCAGAGGCTTGGCCGGGAAGAAGCTGGTGGTGGTGATGTCGGCCCATTTCAGCGGATGCTCGCCCTCGATGGTGCAGCCGAATCCTTGCGCCGAATCCGAGATCAGCTTCAGGCCGTGTTTGTCGCAGATGGCCTTGATGGCCGGATAGTCGGCGGGCTGGCCGAACAGGTCGACGGCGATGACGACCTTGGGCGTCAGGCGGCCTTGCTCGATCGTCGCCTCGACAGCGGCTTCCAGATGGGCCGGGTCCATGTTGTAGGTGATGGGGTCCACGTCGATGAAGACCGGCTCGGCGTCGAACCAGGGCACGACCTCAGCGGTGGCGGCGAAGGTGAATGAGGGCACGAAGACCGCGTCGCCGCGCCCCACGCCCCAGGCCATCAGCGGCAGAGCCAGGGCGTCGGTGCCGTTGGCGCAGCCCAGGGCGTGTTTTGCATTTCCGAAGGCGGCCAGGTCGGCCTCGAACTGGCGCACCTGCGGCCCCATGACCCAGGCGCCGCCGACGACGGCGGCCTGGACCGCGGCCTCGATCTTGCCGTCCAAGCGCAGGCGCTGGGCCTGAAGGTCGATGAAGGGGATGGTCATGGGCAGAACTCTTCCTATTTCGCCTAATGCATCCCTCGCGGAGGGATGCTGCTTGAGGCGGGCCGTATCCGTGGTGACGGCGCGCGGGGCAGGCTGTCGATGTGTCCGCTGGCGTGCGGTCACGGCGATGATGGGAGTCCGTAGCAAAGGACGGTTCCCGACTCCAAACGCGACAGGGTCACTTCGCGTTGCGGCTTGCAACGTGCGGGCCTAGATCGGGCGGATGAATACGACTGCGCCCGCCCCGACCTCCGGCATCCCCGCCGTCTTCCTAGACCGCGACGGCGTCCTGATCGAGGACTGCGGCTATCCGCACCTGCCTGAGCATTTGATCCTGATGCCTGGGGCGGCCGAGGCGGTGGTGCGGTTGAACCGCGCAGGATACCTGGCCGTCATCGTCACCAACCAGTCCGGCGTCGCGCGCGGCATGTTCAGCCTGGAGACCATGCACGACTTCAACACACTGCTGGTGCGACGGCTGGGGGCCAAGGGGGCGGTCATCGGCGCGACCTACGCCTGTCCCTTCCACAGCGACGGGGCGGTGGCCGAGTTCGTCCATCCCGACCATCCGGACCGAAAACCCAATCCGGGAATGCTGCTGCGCGCCATCGCCGACCACAATATCGATCCCGCCAGATCCTTCATGATCGGCGACAAGCCTTCGGACATGGAGGCCGCCCGGCGCGCCGGAGTATCGGGTTTCCTGTTCGACGGCCCTGATCTCGACGCCTTCGTGCGCGACCTGCTGGGCGGCTGAGGAGACCCGACATGAGCCAGACCCACACCGCTTTTGCCCAACGCCGCTTCGTCTCGCCCGATGGCCTCAGCCTGTTCGCGCGAGACTATCCCGGCGCCGACGGCCCGGCCAAGCTGCCTGTGATCGCCATCCACGGCCTGACCCGCAACAGCGCCGACTTCGAGGCCATCGCCCCCCTGATTGCCCAGAGCGGCCGTCGGGTGCTGGCGCTGGACGTGCGTGGACGCGGTCTGTCGGACCGCGCGCCCGATCCAATGACCTACACGCCCGACGTCTATGCCAAGGACGTCGTCGCTCTGATGGAACAGGCGGGCATCGCGCGCGCCGTCTTCATGGGCACGTCGATGGGCGGGCTGATCACCATGGCGTTGACGGCGATCAAGCCGCGCATGGTCGCCGCTGCCATTCTCAACGACATCGGACCCGAGGTCTCGCCTGAGGGCCTGGGCCGGATCGCCGCCTATTCCGGCCAGCCGGTGGAGACCCCGACCTGGGCCGACGCCGCCGACTATGCCCGGCGCATCAACGCGGTGGCCTTCCCCCAGAACACCGACGCCGACTGGGAGGCCTTCGCCCGTCGCATCTTCCGCGACGGCACCGAGGGGTCACCCGTGCTGGACTATGATCCAGACATCGCCGTGCCGATCCGCGCGGCGGGGGCCAAGGTCCTGGTCCCCAACCTGTGGACCTGGTTCCGCAGGCTTGCGCGCAACCGGCCGGTGCTGCTGGTGCGCGGCGGGACGTCGGACCTGTTGAGCGCCGACATCGTAGCCAAGATGAAGAAGGCCGCGCCGAACATGGACTATGCCGAGGTCCCCGGCATCGGCCACGCCCCCATGCTGGACGAGGCCGAGGCCAAGGCGGCTATCTTCGAGTTCCTGGCCGGCGTCGCTTGATCAGTCGCCCAGCCTTCAGTCTCCGGTGAAGACGCCGGGGCGCTTTTCGAGCACAGCCTGGACCCCCTCCAGATGGTCATCGGTCAGATGGGCCAAGGCCTGCAGGGCCGCCGACAGTTCCAGGGTCTGGTCGAAATTCATGTCCCGCCCCTGACGCAGCAGGGCCTTGGACATCCGCAGCGCGCGAGGCGGCTGGGCCGCGACCTGGGCGGCGGTCTTCATCGCCTCGTCCATCAGGGCCTCGTGACCTACGACGCGATTGACCAGACCCCATTGCTCGGCCGTGGCGGCGTCGATCGAACGGGCGGTGAACAGCATCTCGGCGGCGCGGGCGTATCCGACATTGCGCGGCAACAGCCAGGACCCGCCGTCGCCGGGGATGATGCCCAGCTTCAAGAAGGGCACGCCGAAGCTGGCCCGGTCCGAGGCGATGCGGATGTCGGCCAGGCCGGCGATGTCGCAGCCCAGCCCCATGGCGGGTCCGTTGACCGCGGCGATCAGTGGGACCTCAAGCCCATAGAGGCTGCGCACGATCCTGTGCACCACGCGGCGATAGGATTCGCGGATGGCGGCGCCCGAGCCGTGGAACATGTCGCGGCGCTCGCGCATGGCGTTCAGGTCGCCCCCTGCGGAGAAGGCGCGCCCGGCCCCGGTCAGGACGACACAGCGCACATCCATGTCGGCATTGATCGCCTCGCAGATCCCGGCCACCTCATCTCCATCCGACAGGTTGGGCAGGGCGTTCAGCCGCTCGGGCCGCTCGAAGGTCAGGACGGCGATGCTGCCACCGCCGATTTGGGCGATATGCTGTTGCGAGATCAGGGCGGGCATGACGACTCCATCGACGAGGTTGCGGTCTTTTCGGGACTGACGTCCCCTTCGGCAAGCTCTATGAGAACAGGGTGAGCACCACCCCGACATCCGCCATCCCCAGGTCCATCGCGACTCCCTGCGTCCAGGTCTGCATCGTCGACGGCGAATCCAGCCTGTGCCTGGGCTGCTATCGCACCCTGTCGGAGATCGCCGACTGGAGCAGCCTGACAGACGCCCAGCGGGCGGGCGTGATGGCCGATCTGCCGGCGCGTCAGGCACTGATCGACCCGGTGAAACTGGGGCTCTGAGTAGGCCCCGCTCGCAAAGGTCAAGCTCGCTAAGACTCTGTCAGCCATATCGGTTCACCGCATCCAAAGACGGGGCGTGCAGGATGCCATGGACCGCAGAAGCGGTTTCAGTCGCATGAGCCCGATGGTCCGCTTCGATTTCCAGACTGCAGTCGTATTGGTGATGGCCACGGCCTCTTCGCTGACTGCGGCCTTCTGGCTGAATCACGCCGATCAGAGAGGCCAGGCTCAGGCGGCCGCGATGGTGGCCCCAATCGCCATGCCCGCCGAGCCGCACGCCAGCCCTCGCTCCACGTCGGCCCAGGTGCTGCGCGCCGCCGATGGACACTACTGGGCCGAGGCCTTGATCGAGGGCCGCGCCGTTCGCGTGCTGGTCGACACGGGCGCCAGCGTCGTGGCCCTGACCCGCGAGGACGCCGTGCGTCTGGGGTTGAAACTGACGCCTGACGATTTTTCCAGCACGGTCCAGACCGCGGCCGGTCCCGCCCGCGCCGCCGCCGTCACCCTGAAATCCGTCGCTGTGGCCGGCGCCGAGATCCCTCAGGTCCAGGCCCTGGTGGTCGAGGACGGTCTGGCGCAGTCGCTTCTCGGCATGAGCTATCTGGGGCGGTTGTCGGCGTTCGAGGCGACCCCGGTCGCACTGACGCTTCGCCCCTAGAAGACCTGCGTCGCTAGAGCGCCTTCACCATCACCGATATGGCGGTGATCAGCAGATAGACCGCAAACGCCCGGCGCAGGATCCGCTTGTCCAGCCGATGAGCGAGCCGCGCGCCATAGGGGGCGACAAGGGTGGTCAGCAGACCCATCAGCACCGCGGCCGGCACATTGACATAGCCCAGCGACAGCGGCGGGCGGCCCGGCGCGTCCCAGCCGAAGATCGCGAACCCGACCATGGCCGCAGCCCCGATGGCGATGCCGAAGCCGGACGCGGTCGCCACCGCCTGATGGATCGGCCGCCCACACAGGGTCAGCAGCATCCCGCCGAAACTGCCGCCGCCGACGCCCATCATGGCCGACAGTCCGCCGATCACCGTGCCGATCAGCCGCCGCCCCCAGCCCGTCGGCAGGTCCTTGGCGAGGGTCACCCGCTCTGGCAGCAGACCCATCTGGGCCGCGACCAGGGTCAGGCAGACGCCATAGACGATGGCCAGGCCGCCCATGGAGGTGAAGCCGGCGATGGCCGCTCCGACCAGGGCGCCGAACCCGACCCAGGGCATCCAGGTCTTCAGCACCTGCTCGTCCACCGCCCCATGCGCCCGGTGCGCGCCCAGCGACCGCCAGGACGTGGCGACGATGGTCATCAGGGAGGTGCCGATGGCGACATGCAGATTGCTCTCGCCGCCCAGGCCCAGGACTTCGAAGGCGTAGAACAGGGCCGGCACGATCACTGTGCCCCCGCCCACCCCGAACAGACCGGCGACCAGGCCGCCGATCAGCCCTGCGGCGATGACGGCGGCCAGAAGCGACAGGATTTCATTCAAGGGCAGGGCGTTCATGAACCCTGACTAGCGACCCGGGCGGCGCTTGTCCCGGCTGATGGGTTCAGCCCCCCTTTGTCAGGCTGCCTCGGGCGCGCGCTCGCGGCGGGCCTCGGCTTCGCGCACGGCGTCCAGCGCCCGATCGACGACGTCCAGACCCGCGCCGGCGCCGATGGCCTCGACCGTCAGGATGCGGCGGAAGGCCCGCGCGCCGGGCCGCCCATGCATCAGCCCCAGCATGTGGCGCGTCATGGCGTGCAGGTTGACGCCCTCGGCCAGTCGCGCGGCCAGATAGGGCTTGTAGGCCTCGACCGCGGCGAACGGATCGACCGCCTCGCCGTCCCCGAACAGGCGGGCGTCGACCTGCCCCAGGATGGCGGGCTCGTGATAGGCGGCGCGGCCCAGCATGACGCCGTCCAGCCGCAGATCGCCCAGGTCATCGTGCGCGCCCAGATGCGCCTCGGCCTCGTTCAGGCTGGCGATGCCGCCGTTGATGCAGATGGTCAAGTGTGGTCGCTCGCGCTTCAGCCGGCGCACCAGGGCGTAGTCCAGCGGCGGCACGTCCCGGTTCTCCTTGGGAGACAGACCCTTGAGCCACGCCTTGCGGGCGTGGACGACAAAGCTTGTCACCCCCACCGCGGCCGAGGCGTCCACCGTGGCGAACAGGCTGACCAGCGGATCCTGATCGTCCACCCCGATGCGGCATTTGACCGTGGCGGGAACATCGACGGCTTCCCGGATCGCCGCCATGCAGTCGGCGACCAGTTCCGGCTCGCGCATCAGACAGGCGCCGAACCGCCCCGACTGGACCCGATCCGACGGACAGCCGACATTCAGGTTGATCTCGTCATAGCCGAACGCGGCGCCGATGCGCGCAGCTTCAGCCAACTGCGCCGGATCGGACCCGCCCAGTTGCAGCGCCACAGGATGTTCGCAGGCGTCGAACCCCAGCAGCCGCTCGCGGTCGCCATGGATCACCGCCGGGGCCGTGACCATCTCGGTATAGAGCAGCGCACGCCGCGTCAGGGTGCGGTGGAAGGCCCGGCAATGCCGATCCGTCCAGTCCATCATGGGGGCAATGGACAGTCTGTGAGGCGGCTTCAAAGTCATGCGTTCGGTATATTCAAAATCGATAGGGCGGCGAGCGCACGGGTTCTGAGGGTGTGCAGGCCACAAGGCGGGGCCCCTATATAGGCGAGACCTTCATCAAACGCGACGACGCCCGTGGTCGGGCGAGCCGGAGTGAAAGCGGATTGATCGGCGAAGGTCGGTTTATGCGCCTCGCGCACGTCGCAGGATAATGGCCTGGGCGTCAGCGGTTCCGGGTCAGATCACCCGACCCGGATGCATCGCCTCGGCGTCTTCATCATCGAAGGATCGCTTCTCGCCGCTCACCCGCCCCGATAGGCTGCAGGTGAACGGGTGACGGCAGCGAACCTGACGACGCCAGCGCAGCATCTCGTGGTAGGCGTCCGCCAACTCCAGCAACTGCGCGTCAGTCAGCTTGTCGCCCAGGTCGGTGAAGCGCTGGCGGATGACGGCGAACTGGGCGGCGCTTACAGGATCAGGCGTGGTCATCAGGGGTCCGTTTTAGCAGGGAGGATCAGGGGCGCGGGATCGCCGGCGCGCCCCAGGTTTGGAGGTCGATCAGAACCGCCAGCCGACGCCGGCGTTGGCGCCGACATGGTCCTGGGTGTCGAAGGTGGCACCGACCTTGAACACCATGCTGCCGTCGCCCAGCGCCCGCGAGAAGCCGGCCGCCATGGCGGACTCGCCCTCATAGGTGCCGACCCCGATCGCCATCATCGACTGACCGCGCTCCGAGATCTGCGGCATCCCGGCGGCGGCCAGGGCGCCTGCGGTCCCGGCGTAGGCCAGCTTGCGGATCTCGCCCAGAGAGTAGTTCATCACCGCCAGGCGCGCGTCGGTATAGGCGTTGGCCTGTTGCACGGCGCCGGTCAGGCCGTCGCGCAGCTGCTGTACATTGACCGCGTCCCCGGCTTCGACGCCTGCGGCCAGATTGCTCACCGTCACGGCGGGGCCGTTTTCGCGGCCAAGCACGACGCGGCTGCGATCCGTCGAGGCATACTGGATCGAGTTCTGGCCCAGGGTCAGGGCCTCGTCGGCCGTGGACTGGGCGGTGACCACGGCCCGGTTGGTGTCGAACAGCTGCGAGCCGTTGACGGCCTGGGTCGAGGTGGCGGTCACCGCGCCGTTGGCGACATTGTTCAGGGTGACGGGCGCCGAGGCGTCACCGCCCTGCAGGGTCAGGGTGTTGGTGCGAGCCCCGCCGGCATCGGTGTCGTACTGGACCGCGTTCACCGAGGCCGAGGCCAGGGCGAAGACCTGACCGCCGTTGACCGCATCGGTGGAGCCGGCGGCGATCCGGCCGTCGGCGACATTGTGCAGACCGACCGCGCCGCCGCTGACGCCGACCAGGGTCAGGTCGTCGGTGGGGCCTGCGCCGGAAGGAACCTCGGGCGAGGCTGCGCTGCTGTAGCGCACCGGACCCAGGCTGCCGTTGGCGACATTGTCGGCCAGGTCGGCGATCGCGGCGGTGTTGGCGGCGACATTGGTGTTGGTCGCGAACAGCTGCCCGCCGTTCACGGCGTCGGTCGAGCCGGCGCTGAGCTCGCCCGCCGTCAGATTGGTCAGGGTGGTCCCGTTGGTCCCGGCCAGGGTCAGGGTCGCGGCGGACGGATCGTCATACTGCACGGCGCTGTCTGCGATGGCGTCGACGCGGTCGGACACGCCCTGAAGCTGGCCCAGGTTGACGGCGTCGGTCGCGGCCGAGCCTGCGGCGACGTTGGTCAGTTGCCGTTCCTGACCCGCGCTGCCGAGGGATACGGCGCCGGCCGAGGATTGCGGGGCGGTAAGGCCCAGGGCGGCATAGGAGGCTTGCGGGCCGCGATCGGCGACAGAGCCGGCGCCGATGGCCACGCTGTTGGCGGCGGCGGCCTCGGCGTCGGGGCCGACGGCTACGCTATCCAGTCCGACGGCCGAGGCCGGGGCGCCCGCCGAGTTGACGGCCAGATAGGCGTTTGCGCCGCCGGCTCCGCCCGAGACGGCGTTCAGCGCCGCCTGCACGCTGTCATAGGTCACGCCCTGATAGGTCAGGTCGGCGGTGACAGCGCCTGTGATGGGGTCATAGACGGCGTCGGGTCCGAAGGCCTCGGCCAGGCCATTTCCAAGGTCGAACAGTTGGGAGCCGTTGACGGCGTCGGTCGAGGTCGCAGCGATCAGGCCCTCGGCCAGATTGTGCAGCCCGACGGGTGCATTGGCTGCGCCGACCAGGACAAGATCATTGGTCGGCACGCCGCCATTGGGCGTGCCGGGATCGGCGGCGTTGGAATACTGGATCACGCCGATCCCGCCGCTGTTCAGGTCGTTGGTGATGTTGGTGATGGCGGTGGTGTTGGTGATGATGTCGCCCGTGTTGGCGTCGACCTGGGTATTGGTGGCGAACAACTGCGCGCCGTTCACGGCTTCATCCGACGTGGCGCTGAGTTCGCCGTCCGCCACATTGGCCAGAACCGTGCCGCCAGCGCCCTGCAGGGTCAGGGTCGCCGAGGTCGCGTCGTCATAGGTCACGGCCAGGGCCGAGGTCGCGGCGATGTCAGCGATAGCGTCGGTGTTGGTCGTGACCTGGGTGTTGGTCGCGAACAGCTGCGACCCATTCACCGCCTCGGTCGAGGTTGCGCTCAACTCTCCGGCGGCGAGGTTGCCGATGACCGTCCCGTCAACGCCGGCCAGAGTGACGCGACCGGCCAGAAGGTCGTCGTATCGGACCGCCGTGTCCGACAGGTCGCCGAGGTCCACGGAGATGCCTGCGATGGCGTCGGTGTTGGTCGTGACCTGAGTATTGGTCGCGAACAGCTGGGAGCCGTTGACGGCCTCGGTCGAGGTCGCGCTGAGCTCGCCCGCAGCCAAGTTGCCGATGACCGTCCCGTCAACGCCGGCCAGAGTGACGCGACCGGCCAGAAGGTCGTCGTATCGGACCGCCGTGTCCGACAGGTCGCCGAGGTCCACGGAGATGTCAGCGATAGCGTCGGTGTTGGTCGTGACCTGTGTGTTGGTCGCGAAAAGCTGCGATCCATTCACCGCCTCGGTCGAGGTTGCGCTCAACTCTCCGGCGGCGAGGTTGCCGATTATGGTCCCGTCAACGCCGGCCAGAGTGACGCGACCGGCCAGCAAGTCGTCGTATAGGACCGCGGTGTCGGAAAGGTCGCCGAGATCGACGGAGATGTCTGCGATGGCGTCGGTGTTGGCCGTGACCTGAGTATTGGTCGCGAACAGCTGGGCGCCGGTGACGGCCTCGGTCGAGGTCGCGCTGAGTTCGCCCGCAGCCAGGTTGGCGATGATGGTCCCATCGACGCCCGCCAGAGTGACGCGACCGGCCAGAAGGTCGTCGTATCGGACCGCCGTGTCCGATAGGGCGCCGAGATCGACGGAGATGCCTGCGATGGCGTCGGTGTTGGTCGTGACCTGAGTATTGGTCGCGAACAGCTGGGAGCCGTTGACGGCCTCGGTCGAGGTCGCGCTCAAATCTCCGGCCGCGAGGTTGGCGATGACCGTGCCATCGACGCCGGCCAGGGTAATACCGTCCGCCAGAACGTCGTCATACCGAACCGCCGTGTCCGATAGGGCGCCGAGATCGACGGAAATGTCTGCGATGGCGTCCGTGTTTGTCGTGACCTGGGTGTTGGTCGCGAACAACTGGGAGCCGTTCACGGCCTCGGTCGAGGTCGCGCTCAACGTCGCGTCTGCCAGATTGGCGATGACCGTTCCGTCCGCTCCGGCCAGGGTCAGGCTGTCGCCCGCGGGATCGTCGTAGACGATGGCGATCTCGGCCAGATCGGCCAGGTCAGCGGCGACGCCGGTCAGCTGGCCGACATTGGCCGCGTCCGTGGCGGCGAGGCCCGCGGCGACGTGGGTCAACTGCCGCTCGCGCCCGGCCGCGCCAAAGGCGACCTCGCCCGCCGAGGATTGAAGCCCGTCGAGACCAACGGCGGCATAGTTGGTTTGCGCGCCCAGGCTGGCCAAACTGTCGGCGCCCAGGGCCAGGCTGTTGGCCACCGAGACCGTGGCGTCCGCCCCCAGTGCGATCGAGCCTGTCGCGCCGGCCAGGATGCGGCTGTCCCGGCCCAAGGCGATGGCGTCGGCCGCCGTGCCTGCGGTCGTTGCGCCATTACCGAAGGCGATGGAGTTGAACTCGCCCGCAACGGCGACGTCGCCTCCGGTTCCCAGTCCGGAGATCTGGTTGCCGCCGATGGCGATGCCGGCTTCTTCGGCCAGGGTGAAGCCGTCGGCCTGATTAACGCAGCCGTCGTCGGGATTGACGATCCGCCCGTCGAGATCGAGGACATTCAAGGAGATGGGGTCGCCGTTTGCGGCGGTCGTCAAAAGGCCGGTGGCGTTCAGGGCCAGGTTGGGAAACGCCGCGCCCACGAGCGGGATGATCTTCACGATGCCCAGGATCGAGTTGACGGTGGTCTCGATGGGGGAGGCCACGCCGGTGATCACCGGCTTCATGATGTCGGTCACGACCGAGGGCGGCAGGCTGACGCCCGTACAGGCGCTGACGACCTGGGTGGCCTGCGCGTACGCCGGGCTCGGGGTCCATAATGGCCACAGCGCCACCGCCGCCGCCAGGACTGTTCCGGCTGCGATCTTGAGGGGTGGATTGCGCCGAAGGGTATTCACTGAGGTCTCCAGACTGCTGCGGTCGCCTCGGAACGACCCGCCTGGAAGATTGCGGTGATCGGATGCGAAAACATCCGTAAGTTGCCTCGGTACGATCCTCACTGCGCCGTAAGGATTTCGCTAATCTTATCAGTCAGGCGCGGGGGGCGAGACCTTTCCGGGATGGCTGGTCCGACCGGTCCTGCCGCCAAAATACCCAGTATGGCCAATCCGGACGGGGCGGGCGGTCGACTAAGTACAATCCCGTAGGAAACCTGCATTTTTGATAAAATTCTGATTAAACTAGTAAAAACACCTATGCAGCAACCTTCGGCTCAGCCATCTATCGTAGGCCAGAGCGGAGATTTCAGTTGGCGTGCTTCGACCGTGTTCGGCGATCCCTCGGGGCGCACGACCAGCGCATGCAGTGTCATGCCTTCGATGTGAACTGGTCCGAAACTGCGTTGGGTTCGCCCTCGGATTGGCCCGACGAACTGCATCAGGTCTGGAACCTAATTTTGCATGCGCGCCAACCCATGGTGGTGGCCTGGGGGTCGCAGCATGCCATGGTCTACAACGAGGCCTATGCGCCGATCGTCGAAGGCAAGCCGCCTGCTCTCGGCCAACCGCTGCACGAAATCTTCGCCGAGGCGTGGGATTCGGTGGGCGCATTCTTCACCGCGGCCGCGGCGGGCGAGAGCGTCTATGTGGAGGACTACTGCGTCCCGCTCCTGCGCAACGGCCGCATTGAGAACTCGTGGTGGACCTTGTCGTGTTCGCCGGTGCCGCTTCAGTCGGGCGAGATCGGCGGCGTCATCTGCATCAGCCACGAAACCACCCGCACCCATATCGCCGAGGAAAACGAGGCGGCCCTGCGACGGGAACTTGGTCTTGTCACCGACCTTGTGCCCAGCCTGCTGTGGAGGTCCGACAGGTTCGGCCGGCCGAACTGGCTGAATGGCCGTCTCCGCACCCTGTCGATCGCCAGCGGCGGCGGCGGAACTGGAAATCTGTGGAAGCGGCTGGTGCACCCCGAGGACCTTCCGCTCGTCGTCTGCGGCCTGGCCGCCGCCAAGAGCGAACGTCGCGCCTTTGCCCGGCCGCTGAGAATCCGCGATGTCGACGGCAGCTATCGCTGGCACCTGGCGCGCTCCGAGCCGGCCTTTGACGACACGGGCAATATCGCCTGTTGGTACGGGGTGGCCACCGACATCCATGATGCGCAGGACGCCATCCGAACCCTGGATCAGCACGAAGCCCTGTTCGCCGAGTTCGCCGCCAACTCCGCCAGCCTTCTGTGGACCGTGGATTTCGCCACCTGGAACCTGAAGCGGCTCAGTCCCAATTTCGCCGACGTCTGGCCGGACGTGGACGGGCCTGTCGGCTGGGGCTGGCAGGATTTTCTAGGTTCGATCCACGACCTGGATCGTTCGGCGGTCGAGGCCGACTTCTCACGCGTGCGTTTGGGCGAGGCGGTCAGCGGACGCTTCCGCGTGAACGCCAGGGAGGACGGACTGCGGCTGCTGGACGGCACCACCTTCCCCATCTTCGATGCCGAGGGGCGGGTGCAGGGGATGGGGGGATTCCTCAAGGACGTCTCCCCCAGCAACCGATCCTACGTCCACGTCATAGACGCGGACGCGGCGCTTCAGAACGGTCTGTCGCACCTGCTGAGAAAACGCGGCTTCACCGTCCGGGTGTTCGACAACGTCAGCGACTTCGCCAGCGTCGCCGGCGCGCTTCGACCCGCGCCCGTGCTCTACCGCTTCAACGAAGCCGAGGCCCTGGACCGGCTGTCGGGCTTCTTGAGCACCGCCCTGCCGGAATGTCCGTGGATGGTCATTCTGCCCGCAGATCCGCCGCCCGGCATGGCGGTCAACATCATGAAGCGGGGGGCCTCCGACGTGCTGGAAGCGAGCGCGGAAACGGACGAGATCTGCGTGGCCCTCGGCGCGATCTGTCTGGGCAAGGAGCCGTCCGATAGCGCGCCCCTGCCCCTGGGGCGGATCATTCACCGCCTGACCCTGCGCGAGCGACAGGTGCTGGACGGACTGATCACCGGCGGCACCAACAAGACCATCGCCGCTCGTCTGACCCTGAGCCCACGAACGGTCGAGGCGCATCGCAGCCGACTGATGGAAAAACTCGGCGCCCGCACCCTGGCCGAACTCGTCGCCCTGGCGACCAATCCCGCTTTTCGGACAGCGGCGGAGCGGCCATAGGGGGCGAGCGTCCTTGGGCCCCGCGCTGACTGGTCTCTGATCGATCTGCGACGCTGGCGTCCGGCCAGTATCGGACATTCCGATCATCGCCTGAAAGCAGACGTCGCCGAGTTCGGCCATGGGGCGGTTAGCGGTCGTTCCATGATCCGGATTGGACTGCCGTGATAAGGCTTCCAACGGTCAGACTGCGATAGGTTCGCTCGCCGCGAAATTCGCGAAACTCTCGAAAGAGATTCAGTCCGAAATTATACGCCGCCTCGTTTGGTGCATATTTCCTCAAGTCCATGAGGCTGAAATCGGTGCCGAACGGCATCACCTTCGGAAACATGCGCGCTACCAGAGGATCTGGCCCCCGACGCCTTACCGAGCAGCCAAGTTTGGGTGATATGACCCTGGCGCGTCAACAGGCGACACAACTCCCGCGATCAGTCTGTCGGGCCTGGCGAAGCCGAGGGCTAGCGCAGCAAACAGTCGACCATGGGGTGGCTGGCGCTAGGGCGCGGCCGCGTTCGGGTGAGGTCGACAGGATGGCGGGCCCAGAGACCGCCGCAGGCTTTGGCTCCCGGAATCCGTGTGCTGAGCAGCCGGCGCCGATTGTCAGTAGGTGGCGGAATTGTCGCCCGAATTCAGTATCAACTTCATGAATCTAGAGTGTGACCTTAGCCGCTCTGACATGCCGCGCCTCTAGAGCCGCCCCCACTCGAAGGGGAACTCCATGCGACATCTATTCAACACCAAAATCGCCCTATTGGCCTCGACAGCCGTGCTGTCCATGAGCCTGCCGCTGGCAGCGCATGCGGAGACCGCGGCCGATCAAAATCGGCAGACCGCCGGGCAGGACGCAGACAATCTTGGCGAAGTGGTCGTGACGGGCACCCGTCAGGCAGCCCGTACTGCCGCCGAAACCCTGTCGCCCGTGGATGTTCTGTCCCAAGAGGAAATTCGCAGCACGGTGTCGGGCGATCTGCAGGATACGCTGACTATGCTGGCCCCATCGTTCAACGTTCAGCGTCAGCACGCCGACCCGCCGGCGTTCGTGCGCCCCACCACCATGCGCGGGATGCCGGGCAAGTACACCTTGGCCCTGGTCAATGGCCGCCGCTACCACAACTCGGCCTATGGTCAGGCGCCTGACCTTTCCAGCATCCCGACAGCCTCGATCCGTCGGACGGAAATCCTGCGCGACGGCGCCTCGGCCCAATATGGTTCGGACGCCCTTGCGGGGGTGATCAACGTCATCCTCGATGATCGCCCGGGTCTGCGCGCCTTCAGCCAGTATTCGCGATACTACGCCGGCGACGGCGAGGAGATGCGACTGGGGGTCGGCGGCGGGGTGGCCCTGTCGGATCGAGGGAGCCTGACCGGGGCTATCGAATACAACTCGCAGGGCCGCACGGGTCGCCAGGTCCAGCGTCCCGACGCCATCGCCTATCAGGAAGCGCATCCCGAGTATGACGTCCGCGATCCCGTTCAGAAATGGGGTCAGCCTGAGGAGGAGCGGGTCAAGGGTTCGGCCAACCTCAGCTATCAGCTGACGCCGCAGCATGAACTCTATGCCTTTGGCCTTTTCAACGACGCCTCGGGCCAGACGGATTTCAACTGGCGCAACCCGGATGCGACCAGCAACGTCTACAAGCCGACGGCCGCCTTCCCGGGCTTTTCATTCCTGTCGCTGTTCCCCGCAGGTTTCACCCCGCAGCTGAAGTCCGATATCCAGGACTACCAGGCGTCGGGCGGGCTGCGTGGCGATGTCAGCGATCGTCTGACCTATGACCTGGCCATGAGCTGGGGCCGCAGCCGCGTGGCCTTCGATCTTGACGACACCGTCAATGCTTCACTGGGCTCGCAAAGCCCCACCGACTTCTATCTTGGGCGCGAATATCAGGACGATTTCGTCGTCAGCGCAGACTTCGTCTACAGCCTGCCGATGGGCGGCAGCGAGCCGTTGAATATCGCGTTCGGCGCTGAAACCCGCCTGTTGACCTATGGGGTCGAGCAGGGCGATCAGGCATCGTGGGAGATCGGGCCTGGGGCGGCGGAAGGTCTGGCCGTCGGTTCCAACGGCATGCCCGGCTATGGTCCCGGCAAGGCCGGTGAATGGGACGCCCGCAGTTCGGCCGTCTACGTCGACCTGGAATGGAAGCCTATCGATCCTCTGACCTTGGGTCTGGCTGTGCGCTACGAGGACCACGAGGCCTTTGGCGGAACGACCAACTACCGCTTGGCTGCGCGCTACGCCCTGTTCCAGGGCCTGGCCGTCCGCGGCACCTATTCGACAGGGTTCCGGGCGCCCAAGCCGTTCGACCTGTATTCGTCATCCTTCTCCCAGAGTCTGAACCTGACGAACGGCAGTGTGAACAACAGCGGCCGGCTGAATGTGTCGGACCCGCTGGCCGTCGCCCTGGGCGCCAAGCCCCTGAAGCCGGAAACCACCGAGAACAGCGCGGTCGGCCTGGTCTATGCCGGTCATGGCCTGACGCTAAGCGTTGACTACTATCGGATCGATTCCAAAGATCGGCTGACCACCTTCTCGACCGCCGTGCCGGCATGGGCCGACAACCCCAACAACTTCACGTCGCTCAGCTATTTCATGAACGCCTACGCCGCGCGCACGCAGGGGGTGGACATCGTCGCGGCTTATCGCCGGGACATCGGACCGGGGCGGTTCAACACCAGCTTCTCCTACAACAAGAATGAGACGGAGATCACCGACGATCGTCTGGCGCCGCTCAACCCCGCCAACAAGGAGCTGTTCGCCCGTCGATCCATGCCCGGAGCGGGGGCGTCGGTCAGCTTCGGCTACGAGGTCGGCAGGTGGGCCTTGGACACCCGCGTTCGCTATTACGGGGACTGGATCGACACGGGCTCGGACCCCGATGACGCCGAGCGGCTCTGGCAGGAGTTCGATCCCATGACGCTCGTCAACCTGACCGTCTCCTATGACTTCCCCAACGGGGTGAATCTGAAAGTGGGCGCGGAAAACATCTTCGACACCTATCCGGAGCGGGCGACGCGGGACGCAAATCGCGGCCTCCTCTACTCTCGCAGCGCCCCGTTCGACACGGACGGCGGCCAGATCTGGGTCCGTGCGGGCTATAATTTCTAGCCGCTGATCGTTCCAGCGAAGGGAAGTCCGGCGGCTGACGCTGCTCAGGACTTCTCTTCGCCCGGCGGCTGCGGCTGCCGATCTTGCAGAGGGTCAAATGCTCAACATGAATCGCCGCAAGCTGCTGACCGGAAGCCTCGCCGCCAGCGTCGGTCTGCCCGCCCTCAACGTCCCCGCAGTGCAGGCTGGCGAGGCCGAGGCTGACCAGATTTTCTGGGGTTCGGTCGCCGCCCAGTACGACGTGACCCGCGAGGTCATCCAGCTGGAGAACGGCAACTGGGGCATGATGTCCCGTCCGGTCCGCGACGCCTATGTCGCCCAACTCGACCGCGTGAACCGGGACACCAGCTACTATGGGCGTCGCGGCATGGGCCGGGACATGAGCGAGGTCCGCGAGCGTCTCGCCGTTGCGCTGAACGCCCCTGTCGAAGAGATCGCCTTCACCCGCAACGCGACCGAGGCGCTGAAGGCGTTGATCGCCGGCTATAACCAGCTGCAGCCAGGCGATGCGATCCTCTATTGCGACCTCGATTACGACAGCATGCAGCATGCCATGGACGGGCTGGCGCGCCGCGCCGGGGCCGAACGGGTTCGGATCTCCATGCCGGAACCGGCGACACAGGCGTCGCTGATCGCCGCCTATGAGGAGGCTTTCGCCCGCCACCCGCGGCTCAAGCTGGTGCTGCTGACCCACCTCAACCATCGCACCGGCCTGGTTCTGCCGGTGCGCGAGATTGCGCGACGCGCCAAGTCGCGGGGCATCGACGTGATCGTCGATGCGGCTCACAGCTGGCGCCAGATCGACTTCGATCTGACCGACCTGGACTGCGATTTCGTCGGCCTGAACGGACACAAGTGGCTGGCGGCCCCTCTCGGCGTCGGCATCCTACACATCCGCAAGCCCGCCCTTTTCAAGATCGACCGCGACATCACAGGCGGCGTCGAAGGTCCCGAGATGATCGGCCAGAGGCTGGGTACCGGCACGCTGAACAGCGCCGCCTTCCTTGCTGTGGGGGCGGCCCTGGACTTTGAGGCCGGCATCGGTCTGGCGCGCAAGACTGAGCGCCTGCGGGCATTGCGGGATCGGTGGGTCAGCCAGGTCCGGTCCCTGCCCGGCGTCCAGGTGCTGACGCCAGAGGATCCCGCGCTTTACGGCGCCATCACCTCATTCCGCCTGACGGGTCAGACGACCGCGGCGCAGAACGACGCCCTGAGCCGCAGGCTTCTGCAAGAGCACGGCATTTTCACGGTCTCGCGCGGCCTCAGCACCGGCGGCTGCGTCCGCGTAACCCCGGCGCTCTTCAACTCCATGCAGGACATGGACGCCCTCGCCACAGCGCTCAAGACGATCGCCGCTTGAGCCCCCAAAACCCAAGGTCATCCTTCCTATGATTACGTTGAAATCCCTTGGGGCGTCCGTCGCCCTGGCGACCGCGCTCATGGCAATGCCAATGGCGTCTCTGGCCTATCCGGCGGCGCTGACACCCGCTCAGGCTGACGCAGCACAAGCGCCGAGGGCGCGCAATGTCATTATTTTCCTGGCCGACGCCGGCGGGGTCTCCACCCTGAACGCCGCCAGCCTGATGGGCTACGACGCCTCCCTGAAGCTTGCCATCCAGTCTTGGCCCCACCTGGGTCTGAGCGACGCGTCGCCAGTCGACGCCTTTGTCTCGGATTCCGCCAATGGCATGTCCTCGATCATGACCGGCGTGAAGACGCGCAACGGCGTCATCAGCCAGGGCCCTGACGCCGTGCGCGGTCAGAGGCCAGGCGACCCGACCAAGACCCTGCTGGAGTACGCCGAGGAGCGGGGGTTGCTGACCGGCGTGGTCTCGTCACAGTCGATCGCTGACGCCACGCCCGCCGCGACCTATGCGCATTCAGACGACCGGGCGCGCCAGGGCGAGATCTTCGTTCAGGCCTTCTCGCCTCGCTTTGGCGACGGCGTCGACGTGCTTCTAGGCGCCGGCCGCCGCCACATCGGCGAGCAATTGACCCGGCTGGGCGCCAGCTACGAAGGCCTGGCAGCGGACCATGACCGTGCGATCTACGCCTCCCTAGAGGCCGTCGATCCAACCGACACTCGCCCGATTGTCGTCGCCGATCGCATCGACGTCAGGGCCGCGACTCTCAAGGCGCTCGACCTTCTGGAACCGGCCGACAACGGCTATCTTCTGGTGGTCGAATGGGACGCCCATACCGATGATGTTCGTCAGGGCTTGCAGAATGTGGTCGATTTCGACCGCCTCGCCGCCGAGGTCGTCGGCCGGGTGAATCTGGACGACACCCTGGTCATATTCACCGCGGATCACTCTTTCGGCGTCATGGTCGATGGCGGTCAGCGGGGCGAACCCCTGCTGGAAGGCTATGAGGAATGGAAGGCTTCGGGCAGCACGGATGGACTGGTTCGGCTCGACAGCGTCCTGATCAACCGTTCGCACACCGCCGAGGAAGTGCCTGCCATGGCCATCGGTCGCGGCGCAGAGCGGGTGCGCGGCTATTTCCCCAACACCTACCTGTTCGAGGTTGTCATGAAGGCGTGGGGCTGGCCCATACCTTGACCGATCGTTCTGGTCTCCGTTGGTCCTGTCGGCTTCGGGGTTAGAAGCGCCCCGACACGGCGAACCCCATCCGCCAGTCATCCCCGCCGGGGCGAGGATCCTTCAGCGCCCGTGCGCCCTCGACCTCGACCACCAGGCGACCGCCCAGGGCGATGCGGGCGCCGAGCCCCGCCGAGGCCAGGCTAGTGTCGCGATCCGGCTGACCCAGGCGACCATTGATGTAGGCCGTGCCGCCGTCGGTGAAGGCATAGACCTCCGTTCCCCGGACCGGGGTGGGCAGGGCGGCCGGCCGCCATGCCGCCTCGGCGCGCGCGCCCCAGCCGCTGTCGCCGACCAGCAGGGCGCGGGGAAAGCCGCGACCGAACTCCGACCCGCCCAGGGTGAAGAGCTCCGACGTCGGGGCGAAATCGTCGCTCCACTGACCTGACGCGGCAAGGCTCAGCCGCACGGTCTGGCCGACCGCGCGGCTCACGGAGGCGCGTAGATTGACCTTGGTGAAGTCGAGATCGACGATCTGGGGAATGGCGGTCCGGGCGCCCAGGGTGTCGAGCCCGCGGCTGAGCGTGCCGCTGGCCGCCAGCACCATCCGGGGCGTGGCCTTGCTGTAGGCGGCCGAGGCGCGCAGCACGCGGGTGCGTTCCGTGCTGACGAGGTCGGCGACGACAGCCTGGTCGCTGTTGATGCCGTCCAGCCCGCCGCTGAGGGTCAGGTTGGTTCGATAGCTGCGGATCATCGGCCAGCTGACCAGCAGGCCGCCTGTCGTCGCCTCGCCTTCCAGACCCTCAGGGGTCTTTGTGCGCAGATGGCCGGCGCTGACGCTGACGGCGGCGCCGTCATATCCCAGCGGCTGGCGATGGCTCGCCGAGACGTATTGGAACCGTTCGGGATCGGTCGGGACGATCAGGGTCACCCTGGACTGGTCCCCCTGACGAAAGCCGCCGTTCAAGGTGGCCGAGGCGATGAGCTGGGTCCGTCCCTGAGACGAGGAACCCCGGTTGTCGACGCCATAGGCGTATTCCCAACGGCTCTGATCGATGGCCAGGCCCAAGGCGACCTCGCCCGGACGGCCGGTAGGGGTCGCGGTCACAGCCGTCTTCAGACCGGGAATGTCGGTGATGAGGGAGAGATAGCGCTCCGCCGTCGCGCGGCTCAGGGGACGCTCGGTTGTCAGGGCGGCGCCATAGTGGCGCAGCAGATTCATATCCCCCTCGGTCTCGCCGGTAATGGCGACCTGGGTGACCGCGCCCTCCGCCGCCGTGACGCGCAAGACGCCCTGGGTTGCGTCCCTGGCATCGATCGCGATCAGCGGCAGGGCGAAGGGCGATCCCTCATAGGCGCTCGCCAGTGCCGCGCGGAGACGGGAAACGCCCTCCACGTCCAGGGTCTGGCCGATGAAGGGGCGCACCGCCTCACGCAGGGCGTCGGCCGGCAGGCTGGACCCGTCGATGGCGACGCCCTTGAGAACGAAGGGTTGGAAAGCCGCCACGACGGCCTCGCTGGTTTCCGGGCGGGCCGCCTCGGGCGCGCTCTGAGGCGGAGCCCGATCGGGGCGGTTGCGGTCGATGAGACTGTCCTGGGCGGATAGGGCCGGGGACGCGGCGAGCGCTCCCAAGACAGGCAATATGCAGGCGGCAGCCCGCCAGCGTTTGATCGATTTCATCTTGATCCCCTTCACGGACGACGCGGACGGGCCGCAGTGGCTGCTGGCCCGCCCGGTCTTTGACGTCTGGGCTCAGTTGCCCGACTTCGAGCCGCCAAGGAGCCCGCCCAGCAGACCCCCTCCCGAAGTTCCTCCGGTCAGGGGGGCGGTGACGCCGCCCAGCAGGCCGGACACCGGGGCAAGCGGTCCCGTGGATCCGGTCGATCCGCTCACGGGCGCCGTGACGCCCCCGACGCCCCCGACGACCCCGCCGACCAGACCGCCGACGCCGTCCACAAGGCCAGAGACGGGACCGGAGGAGGTCGAGCTTGCGGGCGGGTTCAGCGTCACGCCCACAGTTTGACCGTTGGACAGAACATCGACGCTGACGACGCTTCCGCTGGCCGAGGTCGGCGACAGGATGTTGGCGTCAATCGCGGGGTTCTGGCCCAGCAGGGCGGTCGAACCCACCGTTGCGCCAAGCAGGCTTCCCACGGGACTGCTGGCCAGCGGGGCCGTCGCCCCGCCGACAACGCCGCCCACCGTATCGACCACGCCTGACACCGGCCCAGCGGCGGACGGCGCGGCGACTGACACAGCCAGAGGCTGGCCGTTGGACAGGACATCGACGCTGACGACGCTGCCGCTGGCCGAGGTCGGAGACAGGATGTTGGCGTCAATCACGGGGTTCTGACCCAGCACATTGGTGGAGCCGACGGTCGCCCCCACCAGCTGTCCGACGGGGCCGCCCGCGGAATCGCCGCCGCCGGTTATGCCGCCCGTGACGCCTTCCAGAGCGCTTCCCAGGGCGCCGCCGACCTCGAGAACTTGGCCGTTGGATAGCACTCCGATCGCCGCCGACTGACCCGTGGGAGCGTTCGGCGAAAGGACGCTGACGCCGACCGGTGGTGTTGCCCCTGCCGATCCCACCAGTGTGGTCGAGCCGACCGTGACATTGGCCAAGGGGTCCAGAAGGCCGGTAACGCCGCCCAGGGGACCTGCGCCGGATCCCGCAGTTCCCGTCTCGACGGTCACAAGTTGTCCGCCAGACCCGACGCCGACCGTGGCGACCGAGCCTTGCGGGGTCGTAGGGCTGAGGACGCCCAGTCCGATGGGTTGCGTGGACCCGGCCGGGTTG
>Ga0247803_1000135_pt1 | contig 43744 bp, 37 predicted proteins | sample UWRJL014104B1_FD_180928 | JGI IMG/M metagenome (GOLD analysis project Ga0247803, IMG submission 180928) | Plant litter microbial communities from Arlington Agricultural Research Station in Wisconsin, United States - UWRJ-L014-104B-1 | ecosystem: Environmental > Terrestrial > Plant litter >... | reverse complement strand
GCAATTATTCCATTGCTCCCACCGACAGCATCCAGATCAAAACCCAGGTGACATCAGCGGACATTAGCCCGGATGGTAAAACCTTTGCATTGCTGACTTATGGAAAGGTTCTTTTGTTCGGAATAGAAGATTCAAAGATCAATTTCAAAAAGCCGCTGGGCTGTTTCAAATTGTTCAAAAAACAAGCGGAAGCTATTCTGTTTTTAAATAATTCGGACCTGATGATCACCAATGAACAAGGTCAGATTTTCCGTGTTACCCATCGCTGATGTTATGTTTATGTTAACAAACCGACAAAACGTGTAATGTGAAAATCACATCTGCTAATTTTGCACCCGATATTAAATACCGAAAATAAAATGAGCACCGCAAAAACTATAAATGCTACCCCGAAAGTATTGGTAGTTGATGACGATTCCGATATAGTTGAACTTCTTGAATACAATTTGATAAAGGAAGGATATTCGGTTCAAACAGCTTCTAACGGTAAAAAAGCGATTGAAATTGCGAAGACTTTTATCCCCGATCTGATTTTGCTTGATATTATGATGCCTCAACTGGATGGCATTGAAACAGCCCGGATTCTTCGCCAGAACACGGATTTGAAAAATACCTATCTTCTTTTTCTGACTGCCCGTTCGGAGGAATATTCAGAAGTTGCAGCGTTTGAAGTTGGTGCGGACGACTACATTACAAAGCCCATTAAACCACGTGCGCTGATGAGCCGCATCAATGCATTATTCCGCCGAGAAGCTCAAAAAGCGGATTCAGGAGACCAGATTGACATTCTTGATCTTACCATCAACCGTAAAAATTACACTGTAACGCAAGGCGCAGAAAAATCAACGGTGCTTCCGAAGAAAGAATTTGAACTTTTATTTTTTCTTGCCCAAACCCCCAATAAAGTTTTTAACAGGGATGAATTATTGCAAAAAATCTGGGGCGCGGATATTTATGTATTGGAAAGAACAGTTGATGTTCACATCCGAAAACTCCGTGAAAAACTGGGCGACCGTTACATCAAAACTTTGAAGGGTGTTGGATATATGTTTAGCAACGAAAACTAAACTTTTCCAAAACTGATTCGATTTGAATAATAGTAAAGAAAAGGATGTGCATTTACTATTCCTTTTCTTTATCCTTATCCTTCTTTTTCCTCCTGAACGCCAGTTTGATATTCACCTCGCCATTTTCGTCAATCGCTCTCAGGAAAATTTTGGATCCTTCTCGTTTTTCAGGATTATTGGGATCAAGCACATAGGTAGAATCCCGCTTTTTAAGATTGCTTAAAGGGATTTCGATATTGATATCTGTCTTCTTTCCAAAACTGTAAATACCATCGATAAACAATGTGATCACATTGGATTCGATTTCCATTGGATCAATTTCTATTTCCTCTCCCACCAGCCGAAAATTATTTTTAATCGTGGCAAACTGTACGCTTTCAAAATTACGTCTTTTGAAAACCAGTTTTTTCATCTTCAAAAATGGTTCGAAATTGTTGATATAACCGTTGGTAAGATTAATGCTTAATGTTCCTTTCATAGAAGCAGGCACGATTTGTACATTGTTGTTTAACCTGGTTTCAAAGCTAAAATCCGTGCTTAACCGCCCTTTCAGATTTTTATCCGTAATGGTTTTTTGTCCAAAATTATTGAAAGAACCAAACACGGTCTGAACATCTGCATTGGTAATCTGGCCTTTGACAACAAGATGCGGCAGCTGATTGGTGCCGGAATTATCCATCGTGCCCGATACCCTCATCTTACCACCCCTGAATGCATTCATCAAAAAATATTCGATGTTTACAGAATTGTCCTTGACTGTAAATTCACCTTTAACCTGGGTAGCGGAGAATCGTTTGTACTTCATTTGCGCGGAATTCAACTTTGCAACAATCTCCACGTTGTCAATAGCATTATCAAGCAAATCTGACAGACGACGGTTTTTTTTCTTTTTAGTAGTGACTGTTGTTCGGGGCGCCAACAACGTTTCCAGCCAATTGAGCTGCCAGGAAGGTATAGTTATGTTTACAGCAGCACGAAGTGGTTTGGGAGAACCAAAAAGATAAGGTATCAGATCCATCACTCTTCCGTTCACATAAAGGAGATTTTGCCCGTCAGAAAATCTGAGATCAGGCAGGACGACCGCCTTTTCATTAAAAGCCACTTCTCCGTTTATTTTTTTCAAATGGATTTGTCGCGGAAGATAGTCCATTGAAATGTCTTTCAGAGAGGCTTTTCCCCATAATTTCCCATTAAACTTATCCTTTTTTGGATCATAAAAGTTTTTCAGGCTACCTTCAAAGCGAAAGTCAATGCTGGCTTGTCCGTTTTTAAAACGGTATCGCGAAGGATCCAGGAGCTGATCCAGATTTGTGGAATCCGCTCTTATAGAACCACTTAACTTGGCTGTCGGATTTATAAAATTATTGATAACGATACCCACTTTAAACGGAATCGTTTCAAAAAACCCGCTCACATTCTGTGCCGTAAGTCGCGCATTTGGTATGCCTGCCAATTGAAGCGTATCGCCCTGATTGGTATATGTGCCGCTTGCTTTCACTTTTCTCAATACGCCAACGGGCAAATTGTACTCAAACGGGTACGTTTGAAAATGAACATCCACCCTGGGTAACATCAAGGGCGACTTTGGCGATAACTGCCCAACGACTTTCACCTGCGTATCCACGTTTGCATGAATTCCAATCGAATCCAGTTGTCCTCTTACTTTCTTGTTGAGTAGCGGAAGTGCATTGTCAACGGCTATTTTTTTTACGTTGAAATTGAGTTCAAATACTTTGGCGCTATCGCCAAAACCGAACTGACCGTTAATTCCGATTTTATCGTGTTTGCTGCTTTCCAATACGGACGGATTAATTTTCAGGATTTTTTTATCCTCATCATAGGATAGTGACAAATCCAGATTGGTTTCCTGATTGATCAGAAAGCCACCCTTTTCCGGTTTAAAAGTTAATCCATTGAAGAAAACCGCTCCTGAAAAATGCGCATTTGTCGTCGAATCTGTCAGGACAACATGATTTAAAGCGTCGTGAAATACCGCACCGTAACCCTTGCCGGTAACCGAGTCCTGAAAACTCACCGCAAAATTGATAAACCGGAGATTTCCAAGTTTTTTAATCAATCCATCCTTACTTCCTGATTTTTTATCTTTGTCTTTTTTTGCAGAATCAGATTTAAAAATAGACAAATTGGAATAGCCGTCTTTCCGAACAAACAGGCGCAAACTCCCGTTTTGCAGTACCAGATTTTTAATGATGATATCGCCTTTGTAAAGCCCGTTGAAATCGAGAGCGGCGTGCAAAAGTTCGACATCAAGAAAGGGAGTTTGATGTGTCTGAAACAAGCTATCCGTGATTTTTACATTAGCCAGGGTAAAATTAAGACCAAATCCTCCTGTGAAAGGACGAAATTTGAAGTCCCCAATTTCCAGATTTCCGTTAATATTTTCATTTACAATTCCCTGAACTTTACGGAAAAGCTTTTCCTGGTTTCTATACAACCAGACCTCCACCGCTCCAAATAAGAAAATGGCAATCAACGCAACAATGCCAAAGATTTTTATGATTTTTCCAAACATGTAAAAGGAAATGATATTAAATATGACATGGTTTATGAGTCATAAAGGCTAAATACACATAAGAAGAGTATACTAGTACTAATACTAATAGTGTGCCAGACAATATACGCGGACAGGTAATTAGGGATGTTACAGACATCAATTTCGCTATTAACAGCAAAAAATGCTAGTTTTGCGGACTCATTTTCACAAATGAATAAGTTGATGTCATAAATATTCAGAAATATAATGCTACTAAGCGAACAGGAGATACTACGCCGCCAGAAGCGTGAAGAGTTAATCCGGATGGGAATTGAGCCATATCCTGCCGAAGAATTTGTGGTAAACACATACGCTGCCGACATTCATAAGAACTACGAAAATAATAAAATAGATTATAAGCATGTAAGCATGGCTGGCCGTTTAATGGGCTTCCGGATTATGGGAAGTGCCGCTTTCGCCGAATTGCAGGACAGCACCGAACGTATACAGCTATATTTTCGCCGGGACGATCTTTGCCCCGGTGAAGACAAAACGCTTTACAATACGGTGTTTAAAAAATTGCTGGACATCGGTGATATTATCGGTGTTACCGGTTTTGTTTTTACGACACAGACGGGAGAAGTTTCTGTACATGTTCAGGAATTCAAGATTCTCAATAAATCGCTTCGCCCTCTGCCAATCGTAAAAAGAGATGAACAGGGAAATGTTCACGACGGTTTTACTGATCCTGAATTGCGTTACAGACAGCGTTATGTGGATTTGATCGTGAACCCGGAAGTGCGTAATATATTCATAAAACGTGCGCGCATCATCACGACCATGCGTGCTTATTTTGACTCAAAAAGCTGGCTCGAAGTAGAAACGCCGGTTTTGCAAACCATCCACGGAGGCGCTGCCGCAAGACCTTTCGAAACCCATCACAATGCGCTGGACGTTGATCTTTATCTGAGAATTGCCACGGAGCTTCATCTGAAACGTTTGATTGTAGGTGGATTTGAAGGTGTTTATGAATTCGGCAAATTGTTCCGTAACGAGGGAATGGACCGCACGCATAATCCTGAATTTACAACGGTGGAGCTCTACGTTGCCTATAAGGATTATCTGTGGATGATGAAAATGACAGAGGAAGTGCTTGAACGTGTGGCCATTGCAGTGAACGGAACGACCAAAGTGACGTTTGGAGAAACGGAGCTTGATTTTGCCGGTCCTTATCCAAGATTAAGCATCACCGACGCGATCAGGCAGTACACAGGATTGGATGTAGAAAGTCTTGATGAAAGTTCCATTTTGGAAAAATGCCGTGAATGGGGAATGGATGTAAATTCCAGCATGGGTAAAGGGAAGCTGATTGATGAGATTTTTGGTGAAAAGGTGGAAGAGCATATTATCCAACCCACTTTTATTACCGACCATCCGGTTGAAATGTCGCCGTTAACTAAAAAACACCGTACCAAACCTGGCATGGTGGAGCGTTTTGAGCTTTTCATTAACGGGAGAGAAATAGCCAATGCATATTCTGAGCTGAACGATCCGATTGAACAAAGAGAACGGTTTGAAGATCAGCTTAAATTGAAGGAACGTGGAGACGACGAGGCCATGGAAATGGATGACGACTTTTTGCGTTCTCTGGAATATGGCATGCCTACAACTTCCGGCATTGGGATTGGCATAGATCGTCTTACGATGCTGTTAACGAACAATCAGAGCATTCAGGAAGTGATTTTCTTCCCGCAGATGCGCCCGGAGAAGAAGCAGGAAATAGCCCGAGAAGCGGATTACGTGTCTGCCGGTGTTCCGGCGGTGTGGATTCCTGCATTGCAAAAAATGAATATTCTTACCATTGAACAACTTAAAGCTGCTGTTCCGAGCAAAATATTCAATGACTTGGGAGGAATGCGCAAAAAACTAAAGATAGAAGAGAAAATGCCTTCTCTTGATGATGTAAAAAACTGGGTAGCCTAGTAGAAGAGAAAATAAAGAAATGAGAAATGCCGCAGCTGAACTGCGGCATTTCTCATTTCTTGCAAAAAAAATACAATTATATCTTTTTTACCTGTACCGCGTTGAGTCCTTTTTTTCCTTCAACGACCTCGTATTCAACCTGGTCATTTTCCCGGATAGTAAGTCCTCCCAATCCTGTCACATGGACAAAGATGTCTCTGTTTGTGTCGTCTTCAACGATGAAGCCGTATCCCTTAGCTTCATTGAAAAATTTTACAATCCCTGTTGGCATAATGTTGTAAATAAAAAATTAAATAAGGTGAAAATATTAAAGAACAGTAGCCGTTTCAATTTTGATCCTCAATTTCAATACCAAACAATTGAGGGAGGCTCAACGGATTGACAAAAGAAATTTTGGCAATTTTCATCAAGACATCTTAATAATAATGAACTACTTACAAATTCTTTAATCACAAAGAAACAAAAATTGTACGTAAAACAATTTATTTGAATAAATAATTTGAAAATTTACGAGTTAACGGTAATTTGCTGGTTCGCGTACTATTGAGAAAATTTTGGTCATCAGTTGTAACTGATCATTAATATCGTTAAATATGAGGTAATTATCATAAAAAGACATGAACAAACTTCGGTATTACGTAGAAGATCAAATATTTGGGGTATGTGCTAAGTTGGGAGAAAAACTTAATTTCCCTGCAAGCAGTATCCGTTTATATTTCATTTATGCCACATTTATGACCTTCGGATCTCCTATTATTCTATATTTGGTGCTGGCATTTTGGCTGGAATTGCGCCAACACTGGAGAAGACACAACAGTCCTACTATTTGGGAGTTGTAGAAAATTTATGCTTTTTAAGCTGTGAAAAGCGATGTTTTCCTAACACAAAATATTCCCACACAATACTTCTGTAGTAAAGCGGAGTCCTGTATGTAGTCCGTTTTTTACCTTTCATCAAAGAAGGCACCATTGCATAAAAAGCAAAATGCGCTTTTACAATTGCAAATACATCGGGCCAGGCTCCTGCGGCAATAAAGCGCGCACTTGAAAAACTGTCAAGGACCATTCTAAAAAAAAGCGTTTTCAAAAGTCTGCCTTTTGGCAGATTTTTAAACAACATGACCAGATTATTCCTGTAATTAAGAAATGTCTTTTTAGGATTGGATTTGTGCAATGTACCTCCCCCGACATGGTATACCACTGAACTTCCGCAATAAGTAATCCGGTAACCCAGATTGAGCAATCGCCAGCAAAGATCGATTTCTTCCATGTGTGCAAAAAAGCGGTCGTCGAACCCACCTGCTTCATGAAATGCATTTGATTTCACAAACAGGCAAGCTCCCGTCGCCCAGAACACATCAGCCGTATCATCATATTGTCCCGTGTCCTCTTCCCGGGTGTCAAAAATACGGCCCCGGCAAAACGGATAGCCAAGGTAATCCATATAGCCGCCCGCTGCTCCGGCATATTCAAAATGGGTAGGAAGATCGTAAGAAAGGATTTTCGGCTGGCAAGCAGCTATTTTTTCATCCGATTCCATGAATGAGATAATCGGTTCAATCCATCCGTGTGTTACCTCAATATCAGAGTTTAACAGAATGTAGTAATCCGAGTTAATCTGCCGCAGGGCTTCGTTGTATCCGCCTGCATATCCCCTGTTTTCTGAAATTTGAAGTGTTCTTACAGTGGGATAATGATTACTGAGCCATTGCAACGATTCATCCGAGGAGGCGTTATCGGCCACCCATATTTCATGTCCCGATGAATGAAGTAATACACCGGGAAGAAATTTCTCAAGATAATGCCTGCCATTATAATTAAGGATAACAATTGCAACAGTTGGAGTCATGAACAGATTTAATTATTTCATAAATCCGCCAAGATCCAGACCAGGAATATTGGGAAGAACGCCATCAGTCGCTTTTTGCAGATGTTCCTTTATTTTAGGCTCTATACGCTCAAAAGCTTTATTTACCGCAGCAATGATCAGATCCTGCAACATTTCTTTATCATCAGGGTTAATCAAATCCTTATCAATGTCCAGTCCAATCAGGCTTTTCTGTCCATTTACGGTCGCCTTAACCATACCACCTCCGGATTCAGCAGATTCCACAATCGTTGCCAACTGATCCTGAGCCTCTTTCATCTTGGACTGAAGGTCTTTCATTTTGCCCATCAGGCCCATCATATCTGACATATTTCCAAACATATGTTCTAAATTATATTTTTATAATCTTAATTATCTAATCCCAATATCATCGTAAAAGCATAAAAGTACCACTTTTTTCTACTTTCTGATTGATATCATCAATGAAATTCACTTTGTATATGTAAGAGCCAACGGGTGCTTCTTTCCCTTTTATTTTGCCGTCCCAGCCCACAGCAATATCCTCTGAATGGAATATTACCTCGCCCCACCTTGTCAAAACAAAAAAATTGAACGACCGTAATCGTTCTGCTTTGGCAAACAGTTCATCGTTATACGAATCGCCATTAGGCGAAAAAGCATCCGGCACGAACACACCGGCAATTCTTTGGTAATCAACAATATTGGAAAAGCTCTGAAAATTTCCGGATGCGGAACTGGCACGAATCTGGAATGTGTACTGCAAATCGCTTTGTGCAGTCAGCACCGGGACAAAATTATTTTTGAGCTGATTGTCGACCTCCGCGCTTGAACCACCGGCGCCTTTTTGGAGAACCGTATACGAAGCAGTAGATTCCAAGTAAGGTTCTTCCGTTGTCCACGTAAAGTTTGACAGTTCATTCCTTAATAATATCGTACAGATAGGTTCAGTGGCTGGCAGCTTTTGTCCGCATGCGTTTTGATAACTTAATCTATAACAGTAAGATTGCTCATTTGCTCTTACATCTGCATCTACGAACTCATTCTGACTGCTGACCGTAGCAATTCTTCTAAAAGCTGCACTTCCGGCGTCTGCCCGCTCAACGGTTAGTTCATAAATACTGGTGGGACCAGCACCGGGAATTACTGCATTGATTAAAACCAGTTTATCTCCATTCACAGTAACAGAAGCCTCAGTAATGGGTTTGGGCTGTGCTATTTCTGTTTTCACACTTATTGGAGCAGAAGTGGAGGTAATGCTTTTTGTTTTAGCAATCACATAATACTCGAACTGATCTCCGCACTGTACATCCGAGTCGGTGTAAGAAGTCTCATTAATTGTAAATTTTTTAACAGAAACCCCGTCTCTGAATAGCTCATATTCCAGAAAATCCGTAGCAACCGGATACTTACTCCAGGAAATAATGTTTTGTTCCGCTTCTGATCTTCCCGATATAGTGGTACTGCTTACCACATCCGAATCAAGCTGTCCTCCACAAAGATCTTTTGATGACAAACGTATCTGATAAACCTGGTTTACATTCAGGTTATCCATCCTGTAAAATATATTTGACCCGCCAACAGTTCTGGTTCCATGCGAGGTGTAGTTCGTGCCATCCGAACTATATTGCAACTGAGTCGCTATTGATGTTATTCCTGCATAAGTTATTTCCAGACTCCCGTCCCGCTTTGCATCTATCGTTTTAACCTGGATCGTACTGAGTTGAGGTTGCTGAAAATAAACCGGCAAGGACAACGCTACCCCTCCCGCACAGGAATTGTTTCCCGAATAAATTCCCTTTACAGAAATAACAGGCGTAACCGCAGTATTGGCATAAGTATGATCAAAATTTACTGCGTCACCTTTTTTCCAGATTTCATCGTTACTCCCATCTCCCCATTTGATTTCAATTTGATCGTATATTCTTAAAACTGCATTATCTTCTAAAAGCAGCTTTATTTTGCCTCCTCCACAAGATGCATAAGATGCAACAGGCGTACCCGTTTCGTAAACTTTTACCTGTTTGCAAGCAGAATATCGTCCTGAAGAAACGGCACCATACTGTAACAAAGTGAAATCACCTGCTAGATAATAAACGACAGATGGATAATCTCTTAGAGACGGGTTATTTGAGACACCATCATACGTAGGATCATAACCGACCGTTATTGCATTAGACACATTATTTTTAATTGTGACCGTTAAAGGCGCACAACCTTCCGATGGGCTTATATCAAAATTGCCTCCGCCGACATTACATAAGCCTTGGGCGGATACCTTGAAAGGAATTAAGGACAAAAGAAAGTATATTAATAATATGTGTAGTTTTAATTTCATAGGTAAAAAATTTGCACTGACGTGATTAGCACTAAACGAAATGAGGCCTTAATAAGGGATGCCGCAATTTAAGGTATTAAAAAGCCTGTTACTGCTCTATTTCTAAACGAGAATTATTGCAAAACTATTTCCTCCTAGATCATTTTGAGATCATTTTGTCACCTATGGTCCGTTATCTGTTCACCAGGTAGTCAAACTATTTTATTTAATTAGTAGAAAACTTCCTGTTTTAGCAACCGACTTTCCAGACTGATCCAAAATGTCGATTTTAAAAATATACTCTCCTGCCGGAGCTGGAATTCCGTCAATATTCCCATCCCAGCTATCCAAAGCATTTTCTGAGCGAAAGACAACTTCGCCCCAACGATTGTATATTTTGATCTGAAATGCGGAAGTAAAGTAATTTTTGATCTCAAACTTTTCGTTAATTCCATCTCCATTAGGCGTAAAAGCATCCGGAACCAATATAATCGGGTTTCTTTTTAAAAGAAGTGTATTGGAATAACTCACCAGATTTCCATCAGAAGAAAATGCCTTTATTCTGAACGAAAGGCCAGACTGCGTATCGAGATTGATTTCCTGACTAAGGTTTAGCTGCCTTGGAATCTCCTCCGTAATATTGGTTTGCGCATTGACCTGAATCATGTCATACGATGCAACCGGGCTGGTAAACGGAGAAGCAGAAGTCCAGGTTATTTGCTGAACATTATTTTTCAGTAATATGGAACAAACCGGTTGGCTAAAAGCTGGAGAACTTTGTTTACAGGCGTTCTGATAACTAAAACGATAACAATAAGCACTTTCAGCAGCATTCACATTCAGGTCGTCATATTTGAGACTGGAATTATTTGCACCGGAAATTCTCTTGAAATCCGAGCTTCCCGGGCCGGCCCTTTCCACTATAAGATCGTATGTACTGGTAAGACCTGCTCCGGCAAGCTCCACCCGGGTAACGATCAGTTCATCATTTTCCACAGTTACACCTGCTTTTTTAATTGTTTCCGGGGATAAAGATTTTGGCTGAATTGTGACCGGGGCAGAATAAGACCGGACATCATTTTCAATGATTGCAACAATTTCGTACTTGTAATCCTGCCCGCACTTGACCTCTTTGTCGAGATAAGAAAGTTGGTCGGCAGATGTATAAATCACCTTGCCATCTCTTACCAGCTGATACTGAATTAATTTGCCGGAGTTAGCACTGTTTTTCCATGATAACCTGACTGTCTCGTCCATGGACGATGGTTCTTCCTGAACTGCAATGCTGCTGACCACCCCACTTTCAACCGGATTACCGCAAATGTCTTTGGAAATAATTTTAAAGCGATAAATAGTCGTGGCATCCAGATTTTCAACACTTACCGACTGCGTTCCCCCAACTGTCCCGGCTTTTCCAGTACTAACAAACTGACCATTTCCTTTGTCTATAAAAACCTCAGAAACAATACCTTCCATTCCTTCGTAAAGAACATTCGCTTTCCCGTCAGCCGACATTTCAACACTGCTGATCTTTATCTTATCCAATGCCGGTGCGGTAGAACCCGTCAGTGTAGTGGTGTTCAAATCAGACTGGCATAATCCGGCATGGTAGTGACCACGAATTGTTATAGCCGGTATAGGATTTGCAGTATACTGATGAAAAAAATCCATTGAAAGACCTTCTTTCCACAGCGTCACAGCAGATCCATCACCCCAGTTTATCTCTATTTCGTCGTATGCTTTGGCTATACTATCCTTAATGATCGTCAATCTGACCAGGCCGTTGGGACAGGTGATCAAATCTGCTTTTGGCGAGCGTGTTTCATATACCACCACATCCTTGCAAAGACTGAATCCGGTGCCTGACGCACTCCCGTATTGAAAAATCGTGTATGTCCCGGCGCGGGTATAGATGTAGGACGAGTCCTCAGACGTATCCTTTGTGTCAGGGAAAGCAGATTGTTTCCTGTTAAAATGATACGCATAGCGAATGTTCTCGGCCTTGGGAACCTGATTTTTAATCTCAACCCGCAAAGGCGCACAACCTGCCTCCGGAATAATATTAAAACCCCCGTTACTCCCGCAAAAGCCCTGTCCGAATATAGTCGATGAATAAAGCATCAACATTCCTGCCAGTAAAAAACCGAGTAATTTTATATTCATTCACGCGTTTTTAAAACTTCGATATCTTCACATGAATCCGATTTCTTCTTCTTTGAAACGCATTCAGGCAATCCTTTGTTTCTTTCTAATACAAATTCAAAAATAGAACATTTCCACATTTAGACTGTACCTTTGCATTTTAAACGTGTTTTTGTTGAAAACTATTTTTCATCAACCAGATTAATGAATAATAACGACAATACAATTGTGTTAGACACAATAGAAGAAGCAATAGATGCGATTCGTCGCGGTGAAATGATCATTGTAGTAGACGATGAAGATCGTGAAAATGAAGGTGATTTTATATGTGCAGCTGAATTGGTTACACCTGAAATCGTCAATTTCATGGCCCGTGAAGGCCGCGGACTGATATGTGTTCCTATTACAGAAGAGCGATGCGCTGAACTGGAACTGGAAATGATGGTAGGCAATAATACCGCTTTGCATGAAACGGCATTTACCGTCTCCGTGGATTTGCTGGGAAATGGCTGTACTACCGGAATTTCGGCGAGTGATCGCGCCAAAACGATTCAGGCACTGGTTAATCCGGAAACGAAACCCTCAGATCTTGGCCGCCCGGGACATATTTTTCCTTTAAAAGCAAAAAAAGGAGGCGTTTTACGTCGTACAGGACACACCGAAGCAGCAATAGATTTCCCACGTCTGGCAGGATTATCTCCCGCAGGTGTGCTTGTCGAAATATTGAACGAAGACGGTTCTATGGCCCGCCTTCCCCAGCTTCGCGAAATTGCAAACCGGTTGAATTTAAAACTGGTCAGTATCAAGGATCTCATTGAATACAGGTTACGCGAAGAATCTTTGATAAAAAGAGAAATTGGCGTGGACATGCCAACCAACTGGGGCCATTTCGATTTGATCGCCTATCGCCAGATTAATACGGGTGATTTGCATTTGGCTTTGGTAAAAGGAACCTGGGAAAAAGACGAGCCTGTTTTGGTACGCGTTCACTCTTCCTGCATGACCGGTGATATTTTCGGATCCTGCCGTTGTGACTGTGGCCCTCAGCTGCATGCTGCTATGGATATGGTCGACAAAGCTGGCAAGGGAGTGATCGTATACATGAATCAGGAAGGACGTGGAATTGGCTTGCTCAACAAGCTGAAAGCCTATAAACTCCAGGAAATGGGCCGTGATACGGTTGAAGCCAATATCGAATTGGGCTTCACAAGTGACGAACGCGACTACGGCGTTGGTGCACAGATTTTGCGCGATCTTGACGTTTCCAAAATCAAATTGATAACCAATAATCCAAAAAAACGCGCAGGACTGATCGGTTACGGCCTTGAAATTGTTGATTCTGTTGGAATCGAAATTGCTTCAAATCCGCACAACGAAACTTATCTTCTTACAAAAAGGGATAAAATGGGCCATAATCTAAGTAATCTAACTTTTCCGGTTAACAAAGGATGAGCCAGGTAAAAACTGCTGTAACCGAAGCTGATATTTTAAAATGCCGCAGAGCTGTACAAGCTTTGCGGCCTTCTTTAACAGATGATATTTATTTGGAAGCTGCAACAAAAACGATTGCGGACAACCGCCGGTTTATTTTTATTGAAGAAAATAATGAAGCGGCGGCTGTTGCCGTTTTTGAAACAGGTTACAATTTATTTCGTGGCAAATACATCTACATCGATGATCTTTCCACACTTCCCGAGCATCGTGGTAAAAGATTTGCCGGTACGTTGCTGGACTGGATTTTTAATTATGCCAAAACAGAAAATTTCGATGAAATTCATCTTGATTCGGGTGTAAATGAAGCCCGAACTGATGCGCATCGCCTTTACCTTAATAAACGTTTTCAGGTTTCCAGTCTGCATTTCGTAACGAAACTCTAAATTTGTTATTTCTAGACCCTTTTTTAAGGGTCTTTTTTTAAACCAGCATGATCTTTTAATGGATATTCATCAGATTTTTGAATCATTTAATTCTTTGCGTGTACTTGTTATCGGTGATGTAATGCTTGACTCCTACGTATGGGGGAAAGTAGATCGCATTTCACCGGAAGCGCCGGTTCCGGTTGTGAATGTAAGCAAACGCGAATATCGTTTGGGAGGAGCTGGAAACGTCCTTTTAAATGTTCAGGCACTGGGCGCCGAAGCCATTATTTGCACGGTTATCGGAACGGATAGTTCCGGAGATCTGCTTGAAAAAAGCCTGACTGAAAAGGGATTAAACTGTGAAGGGCTGATTCGAAGTGACGAAAGGATTACGACGATAAAAGAAAGGATCATTGCCGGCTCTCAGCAGGTGGTACGCATTGACACTGAAACAGATAAACCTATATTCAAAAAAGAAAGCGACCGCCTGATCACAAAGGTTAAGGAACTTATCCCTTCGTGCCAGGTCATTATTTTTGAAGATTATGACAAAGGCGTTCTTACCGCAGAATCCATTGCAGAAATCACAGATTTCGCCAACGAACACAATGTCCCGACCGTTGTAGATCCCAAAAAACGCAATTTCCTGGCTTACAACAATACCACCCTTTTCAAGCCCAATTTAAAGGAACTTCGGGAAGGCTTGAAAGTGGAGTTTAATGTAGAAAATCCAGAGGAGCTGAAAGCTACCGTAAGGCATTTAAAAGAAGTTCTCAATGTAAAAGGCGCATTAATCACGCTTTCTGAACAAGGTGTTTTTATTGACTTTCAGGACGAAATCCATAAGCTTCCTGCGCATATCCGATCCATTGCCGATGTTTCCGGGGCGGGTGATACGGTGATCAGCATCGCCGCGTGTTGCGTTGCATTGGGATTGCCTTCAAAATCCATTGCTGCCATTTCCAATCTTGGCGGGGGCTTGGTATGCGAGATGGTTGGCGTTGTTCCTATTGATAAGGAATTATTGAAAACCGAAGCAATGAAACTAGGCTGATGATTTCACTTCAAAGTCATTATTTAAAAATCAGATCTGACAGTTACCAATTGACACCTGTTTGTCCTAAACCCAGCTTGCGTACAAATTTGGAAGAAAAATTAGACCTGCTCGTAATGTATCTCACGCTCGCTCCTATGTATGGCGTAGTAGCCGGTGTGTAAGAAGTAAGATTTTCACGTGCGCTGTTGAAAGTTCTAAGTTGCCGAAATGTTGTCACACCCGCTTCCAGAGAAATATTGATCACAGAAAATAAATGTGCATTGGCTGCTACTCCTACTTTTATCTGGCGATAATTTTCTCTTCTTAAAGTTTTTTCTTCGGGAGTTTGCACCTGAAAACCACCACTGTAACCATTCAGGCCTGCCAGCATATCAACATTGAACCATTTGGTAACCTTATAATTGGCATTTGCCATAAAAGGAAGTAGAGCTGAAACGCGCCAATGTTTTCCCAAGCCTTTATTGACACCCAAAATAGGAACAAATCGTAGTTTTTGATTGTAGGTAATCGCAGAACCGTAAATAATTTGTGTGCGCAATCCCAGAATATGCATACGAGCTGCCCCACCCCAAAAGAAAGGTTGTGGCGTAAAAAAAGTCTCGTTGGTTTCTGTCATTCCCAATCCGCCGCCATATACCCAAAGCCTGTCTTTGATGCTTGCCTGCAAACGTATCACACCCAACGAAAGCGTTTTATAGCCATTTTCAGGGTTATTTTTAGAATCGATTGTAGGCTGTATTTGCGTAAATTGTGCAAGCATAACCGTGTGTACGGCCCGCAAATCGAGCTTTTTCCTCAAACTGTATCCAAGCTGAACCTCGCTTTGGATCGGGATAATACCATAAAAACCGCTCCGGCTCATGCCATAATCCTGCGTCCCGTTTAAGCTGGATGGCACACTATAATCTGCTTTTAAAGTGACATTTGGATAGAATAATCGGCTCAGTGCAAAATGTTGGGCTTGGGCGGATGATACCGTTATCAGCAAGAAGCAGATCAGAAAGTAGCGGGAAAAATTCATACGAAGTTTTTGGGGGTGCGTTTTAGGGCAAATAACGTGAAAGTTTGTTATGTATTGTATTTAAGTTTGAGATGCCTGTTTCTATCAAAAAGTTTGTTGATTTACCTTGATTCTCATTTTCAAAAAGAAAGCCATGATTAAATTTCCTTCTCTTAATGTTTTGACCGAACACTTTTTACAAACTTTAATACGATACAAGTGGGTCGTATTAATTTCTCTCGCCAAAGTAATTACACTCATATATTACACTGAAACGTCGCACACTGAAGAAACTTTAAGAAACATTTTAACCCGATTATGTTATGTATTTTTCCTGGCCGTTCCATTGACCCTAAGTATTTCACTTTTTACGGAAAGAAGACAATGGAAATGGTACGTCCACTTTGGTATGGTTATGATTCTTACCGCAATTCTGACAGGATATTATATTACCATCAATGACGTTCCCAATCAAACCGATTTTTACCGGTTTATGCTTTTTATGGCAGGTTCGCATTTGCTTGTTTCCTATATTTCTTTTGTCGGATTTACTGAGGCAAATGGTTTCTGGCAATTTAATAAGACGCTATTTTTACAATTTTTGAATGCTGCTCTTTATTCTGTTACCTTATACATTGGCCTGCTCATTGCAGTCGAAACGGTCAAATTTCTGTTTAATATAAATTTCCTTTTTGAAATTGAGGCAGATCTTGCAATTTTCATTTTTACATTCTTCCATACTATTTTTTTCCTGAGTAAAATTCCTAAAAATCTTGCAGAGCTAGACTTGGAAATTGATTACCCAATTGGCCTGAAAATATTCACCCAATATGTCCTTTTACCTCTTGAAGTAGTTTATCTATTAATATTGTATGCTTACACTGCAAAGATTTTATTCCAATGGCATCTTCCAGAAGGCGGAGTTGCGTATTTGGTTTTAGCATTTTCATCTACAGGAATATTGGCATTACTGCTTTTGTATCCGCTGCGTGATAATATAAAAGAACGCTGGATAAGACTCTTTAGTCACCAATTTTATCTTGCGTTATTACCACTTATTATACTTCTTTTCACAGGAATTTTTCGCAGGATTAATGATTACGGCATTACAGAGAACCGATATGTCGTAGCTGTCCTGGCTTTGTGGCTGGCAGGAATAACGGTTTATTTTTTAGCGGGTAAACGTAATGATATCCGTTGGATCCCTATTACACTTTCAATTTTTTGCTTCATGCTGGCCGTAGGACCATGGAACATTTTCACGGTTGCAAAAAGAAGTCAGATCAATCAGTTTCAGGAAATATTGAAGGAGCATAAACTTTTGAATGCTAAAAATAAAATTGAAGGAAAGGCTGTATTATCCAAGAAAGATTATAATCAGTTGTTTTCCATTGTCCAGTTTTTCAGGATTCGGGATCAATCCGTACTTACAACTTATTTTTCAAAACTGCCTGCGAATTATAATGAGAAACGATTTTCTTTTGCAATGGATGATTATTTGAGAAAACATATATCTACTAAGCAAGCTAATGAACTAATTGATTATACTTATTTTTCATCTGGTTCGGAAAATGTAATAGATATTAAAGATTTTAACCAGATGCTACTTTTTAAAATAAACAATGGTGAAGATATTAATCAGACTGAATGGAAACTAGTATCGAAAGATCATGGTAAGATCCTGGATATTTATCGAAACAGCAACAAAATTGTATCCTGGAACCTTGCAAAAAAAATCAGCGAATTAAAAATCTATTATGGGAATGGAAGTAATGAAGTACCCAGAGATTCACTTTCCTTGGACTATAATGATTCAAAAAATCATATCCGGATAGTTTTAGAATCACTTTCAAATGATAATGAATACTATTCCGGAGAAGGTGTATTACTGTATTAAAGAGTAGTTCTTTCTTAATTTTAATTGATAACATAGTACAAAAATTCTTTATCGAGGTATATCACATACTAAGTCTCTTATTTCTAACAAGCTGAACAAGCGATTGTATGAAACAATTATCCATTTTTCTATTTATACTTTTTCCATTCATTGGAAACGCTCAACCTTCCGAACAAACCTACGCCGAAAAACTTGGCTACCCGAAAGGCAAAAAAGTCCTTATAATCCATGTGGACGACGTTGGCATGTCTTACGAATCGAATCAAGGCGCTATAAAAGCAATAAAAGATGGCGTTGCCAATTCTTTGAGCGTGATGATGCCTTGCGGCTGGGTGCCGGGTTTTGTACATTATCTGAAAGAAAACAAGGAACTCGACGCTGGTCTGCATTTAACCATGACTTCCGAATGGAAGGATTACCGTTGGGGACCAATTGCAGGAAAAAATCAGGTGAAAGGTATGGTTGATCCCGAAGGAGCCATGTGGCGCGGCGTTGCGGATGTGGTAAAAAATGCGACTCCGGACGAAATTGAGACTGAAATCCGCGCGCAACTGGATCGAGCAAGAACAATGGGTTTTGAGCCAACGCATCTTGACTCACACATGGGAACGCTCTTTGCAACAACCGAATTTTTGCAGCGGTATTTAAAAGTAGGCATGCAGGAAAAAATTCCCGTCATGTTTCCCGGCGGACATAATACGGTCGTTCAGTCTCAGGAAAAAATGATCGCAGATCAACTGGCGATGACAAAAGTGGTAGGAAAACAACTTTGGGATGCTGGTTTACCCGTTTTGGATGATCTTGAAAATTCAAGTTACAGCTGGAAAGGACCAGAGTCAGGTGATAAATCAGAAAAAGCGCTTCAAAAATATAAGACTGAAAAGTACATCAACGCCATTAAAAACATCAAACCCGGCCTGACGATGGTGATCATGCATTGCACCATTCACACAGAAGTATTTCCAGTTATAACGGATTCGTACCCTACACGTGAAGGCGATTTCCTGGCTATGATTGATCCGGAATTAAGAAAATACATTGAGAAGGAAGGGATTATTTTAACAACCTGGCGGGAAGCAATGAGGAGAAGAGGAAGTGTGAAATGATGAATATATTTAAAATGACAAAGCCCCGAAAGATAAAAATCTCCGGGGCTTTGTCATTTTAAAAAGCCGAAAGCCGATAGCTTACAAATCGATTGCTTCACCATAAGCCGCCTCAGTTGCACCTTTTAATGCTTCTGACATGGTTGGGTGAGGATGGATCGAACGCATGATTTCGTGAGAAGTCGTTTCCAGTTTACGGGCAACCACCACTTCCGCGATCATTTCTGTAACGTTTGCACCAATCATGTGAGCTCCAAGGAATTCACCATATTTAGCATCAAAAATTACTTTTACAAATCCGTCTGTAACACCGGCTGCAGTTGCTTTACCAGACGCTTTGAAAGGAAATTTGCCCACTTTAATATCGTAGCCTGCTTCTTTTGCTTTCTTTTCAGTAAAGCCAACAGAAGCAATTTCAGGCTGACAATACGTACAACCCGGAATGTTTCCATAATCCAGAGCTTCGGTTTTGTGACCTGCGATTTTTTCAGCGCAGATAATTCCTTCCGCAGTAGCAACGTGTGCCAATGCAGGGCCAGGAGTACAGTCACCGATTGCATAAAATCCGGGAACATTGGTTTCATACCACTCATTCACAGAAATTTTACCTTTGTCTGTCGCGATGCCTGTTTCTTCCAAACCGATATTTTCGATGTTTGAAACAATACCTGCTGCTGACAGAACAACATCCACTTCAAAAGTTTTGTCACCATCTGGCGTTTTAACCAAAACTTTGCAACCATTTCCACTTGTATCTACACTTTGCACTGTGGAGTTTACATAAGTTTCAATGCCTATTTTTTTGTATTGCTTTGCAATTTCTTTTGAAATATCTTCATCTTCAACCGGAACCAGGTTTGGAAGGAATTCCACAACAGTCACTTTGGTACCCATGGATGCGTACACATAAGCGAATTCCATTCCGATTGCGCCAGAACCAACAACCAATAAACTTGCAGGTTGTTTTTCAAGACTCATTGCTTTGCGGTATTCAATGATTTTCTGTCCGTCAATTTTAATGTTCGGCAATTCACGTGCTCTTGCACCTGTTGCGATGATAACGCCTTTACCAGCAGTGTAATCAACTTTTTTGCCATCTTTATCGGTAACTTCAACGGTTTTGACACCTTTCACTTTACCAGTTCCCATGATGACGTCAATCTTATTTTTCTTCATCAGGAAAGAAACTCCTTTACTCATCCCGTCGGCAACACCACGGCTGCGTTTGATCACCGCTCCAAAATCAGCAGAAGATTCGCCAACATTGATACCGTAATCTTTTGCATGTTTGATGTATTCAAAAACCTGAGCACTTTTAAGAAGCGCTTTTGTAGGAATACAGCCCCAGTTAAGGCAAATACCACCTAAAAGTTCTTTTTCAATAATTGCAACTTTAAGTCCTAGTTGAGAGGCACGAATTGCTGCGGGATAACCACCGGGACCGCTTCCAACAACGATCACGTCATATGTTTGAGCCATTTTCTGGGTATTTTTATTTGTAAGAAATGGATTGACAAAAATTTGCCACAAAGTTAAGACGATTTGCCGGAATGCCTACACCGACAACGTAAGGTATTTAACTGAACCCAACGGTAATCGCGAATTGTTATACCTTTGTGACTTCATAGTATAAAACCTTATTGGTTTGGAATTGGTTCTTTAATTTCATAAGGTTATTTTTTAACTTAAAAATTCAAAACTTCAAATGACAGCAGAGCAATTGAAAGACTTGAAGGCCCGTGTAGAGGCTTTGGGGAGGTATCTTTGACTACGATAACCGAAAAAGACAACTAGAAGATTTAGAACAGCAAACCGTTCAGCCAGAATTCTGGAGTGATTCTGAACGTGCTGAAAAAACAATGAAAGAAATCCGTGGCCTGAAATTCTGGACCAACGGATACGAAGAACTTTCCAGGCTACGTGACGACCTGGATACGATCTGGGAATTTTATGATGCCGGTGAAGCTACCGAAGAAGAGGTGGATGAGGAAGGTAAAAAACTTTCGGACAAACTGGACGAAATAGAATTCCGGAAAATGATGGGTGAGGAAGGCGATGAATTGCCGGCTGTTATCGAAATCAATTCCGGTGCAGGTGGTACCGAGTCGCAGGACTGGGCTTCCATGCTGATGCGGATGTACATCATGTGGGCGGAGAAAAACGGCTACAAAGTGCGTGAAGTGGATTTGCAGGATGGCGATGTAGCTGGTGTAAAATCGGTCACATTGGAAATCAGCGGCGAATATGCTTACGGAAATTTGAAGTCTGAAAACGGCGTCCACCGTTTGGTCCGCATTTCACCTTTTGACTCGAATGCAAGGCGACACACTTCATTTACATCGGTTTATGTGTATCCATTGGCTGATGATAATATTGAAATTGACGTCAATCTGGCTGATATTACCTGGGATACCTATCGTTCCGGTGGAGCAGGTGGACAAAATGTGAACAAGGTGGAGACGGCAGTCCGTCTGCATCACAAACCTTCGGGAATTGTGATTGCCTGTCAGCAGGAACGTTCTCAGCTGATGAACAAAGAAGTAGCCATACGGCTTTTGAAATCACGTTTGTACCAGATTGAGCTCGAAAAACGCAATGCAGCCCGTGCGGAAGTAGAAGCTTCCAAACGTAAAATCGAATGGGGATCACAAATACGGAGTTACGTTTTAGACGACCGTCGTGTGAAAGACCACCGTACTGACTATCAAACATTTAATACAGAAGCCGTATTGAATGGCGATATCAATGATTTTATTAAAGCATATTTGATGGAATCGTAAGAAAATTTTAGTTTTAAAACCTTCAGGCATTTTCAGTTTATTGGATTCGCTTGGAGGTTTTTATTATATTTAATAAAAAATATAAGCACTATGACTGGCATTCGATACATCACTAATGAAAGAGGTCAAAAAACTGACCTTATAATAAATTTAAAAGAACATGGGCAAATTGTTGAAGATTTATTGGATGCATTATTAATTGAAGAACGAAAATCGGAAGATTCAATCCCTTTTGATGAGTTTGTAAAACAATTGAAAGCAGAAGGTAAACTGGATGAGTGATATTTATAAATTAACTATCACCGGATCAGCACAGAAAGAAATTCGGAAGCTACCCAAAGTTGAAGTCCAACGAATATTGCCTGCTCTTCAATCATTATCTCAAAATCCACGCCCTTCTGGTTGTAAAAAATTGGTTGGAACTAAAGATTCTTATCGAATCAGAATTGGCAATTACCATGTCTTATACATTATCGATGATGAAATAAGAATCGTAGAAGTTTCCGGAGTAATGCATCGCCGCGAAGCCTATGAATAATTCTAATATTAAAAGCCTCCATTATCACAAACTCGGCCACGGTCCAAAAATTCTACTCGCCTTTCATGGCATTGGTCAGGATGGCCTAAGTTGTTTCAAATCATTTTCAGAAAATTTAGGCGATCATTACACGATCTACGCTTTCGACCTTTATTTTCATGGCAAAAGCGTTGAAAAATCAGCAATTGATTTCTCCGACAAAGAAATAATCACCAAAAAAATCTGGACACGGACCATTCAAGAATTTCTGCGTAAAGAAAACATTTCCCGTTTCGACGTCGCTGGTTTCAGCATGGGCGGACGTTTTGCACTCGCCGCAGCGGAATCTTTTTCCAGTCGAATTGACAAAGCATTTCTCATCGCTCCCGACGGCGTTTCAGAACACCCTTTGTACACGCTGGCTTCCCGTTTTGCGCCAGCCAGAAATCTCTTCCGCTGGTGTATGAAAAATCCTGATACTTTTTTTAAAACAGCCAATGTATTTCAAAAAGTTGGGCTTGTTCACAGCAGTCTTTACCGGTTTACGCAGCATGTTTTAAACACTCCGGAAAAACGGCAATCCGTCTATAATTCCTGGGTGAGTTTTCGTAAACTTCATTTTGATATTCCTGATCTTTATCAAAAAATCAAGTCTAATGGCGTCGATCTTTACCTTTTTATTGGCAAATACGACAAGCTTCTGAAGGCAGATGGAGTCAAAAAATTAGCAGATATTCTTCCTGCCGACAGATATCTTATTTTACAAAGCGGGCATTCGCAGTTGGTTGAAAAGGTTGCTGTTTTTTTGAAAAACATACTTTGACAGATCGTATTGTTATACTTTAAGCACACTTTTGAAAAATATCGGGCAACTTCAATGTTCAAATTCTTTTTTCAGGAAAATTTTATCCATCTTGTTGATGTCTCCTGGATTTGGATTTTATTCAAAACAAACCTAGCCCACTCCTGAAAAACAGCTTTACCAATGTCACAAAAAAATGATACGAACTGGCGTCTCAAAGCCATCATGGGCGGATCTGCCGGGAACCTTGTTGAATGGTACGATTGGTATGCCTATTCAGCGTTTTCTCTCTACTTCGCCAAAAGCTTTTTCCCAAATTCCAATCCAACCGTACAGCTTATCAACACGGCAGGAATTTTTGCAGTAGGTTTTTTAATGCGCCCGATTGGAGGTTATATTTTTGGCAAACTGGCGGACACAAAAGGACGAAAAGAAGCCATGACGCTATCCGTTTTGCTCATGTCATTCGGCTCTTTACTCATTGCATTTTTACCCGGATACGACAGCATTGGTATTGCAGCACCCATTTTACTTTTAATTGCAAGGCTTTTGCAGGGACTAAGTGTCGGAGGCGAATATGGTACTTCGGCAACATATCTGAGTGAAGTTGCTACCAAAGAAAGGCGAGGATTTTATTCCAGTTTTCAATATGTTACGCTGATTGGCGGACAATTAATCGCGTTGGGTTTACAACTTTTATTGCAACGTATTTTCCTGACCGACAAGCAAATGCACGAATGGGGATGGCGGATACCGTTTATAATCGGAGCAATTCTTTCCCTGGTAGCTTTGTATTTACGAAGCAATCTGCATGAAACGGAGGCATTTCAGAATAAAGGTGAAAGTGTAAGAAAAGAAGGATCGATAAAAGAATTGCTGAAGCATCCAAAAGCGCTCACAACCGTGGTTGGGCTTACCATGGGCGGAACGCTTGCGTTTTATACTTACACTACTTACATGCAGAAATTTCTGGTAAATACCGTCGGATTAAGTAAAGATCAGTCAACCACCCTAACCTTTTGCTCGCTGTTTATTTTTGCTTTGCTGCAACCCGTTTTCGGGATGCTCAGTGATAAAATCGGGCGCCGACCTTTGCTTATCGGATTCGGGATTTTGGGCACAATTTGTACCGTTCCTCTGCTAACTACACTCAGCACCGTTACCACCATGGCTGGTGCGTTTGGCTTGCTCATGGCGGCTTTGCTCATTGTGAGTGGTTATACTTCTATCAATGCCGTTGTAAAAGCAGAGTTATTTCCTGTCGAAGTCCGGGCATTGGGTGTTGGCCTTCCTTACTCGCTTACAGTCGCAATTTTTGGAGGAACGGCGGAATATTTTGCTTTATGGTCCAAAAATCTGGGTCATGAAAGCTACTATTACTGGTACGTGACAATCTGTATCTTCATTTCGCTGGTCGTTTATGTCAGAATGAAAGACACCAAACATACTTCGCTGATCGAAGATCATTAATCTGTCTCAGCAAGCCTGAAATTCTAAGAAAAGACAAATTATCTCTTGACATAATCCATGTTAATTTTTAACTTTCTGGAAACCAAAATTTCTAATAGTTATGAACATCATGGATCGAATCGAACGTTGGGGCGATACGCATCATCCGGCATGGCTGGATGTGGTTCGCATTGGTTTAGGAGTATTGCTTTTTGTAAAAGGGATTAGTTTTATAAGCGACACGACGAAATTATCCGAACTGGTGCGAGAACTTGACATTCAGCTCTGGACTGTTGCGGCAGTGCATTATGTCGCTTTTGCGCATATTTTTGGAGGGTTTTTAATTGCGTTGGGTTGTCTGACCAGAATCTCCTGCATCATTCAGATTCCGATCCTGATCATCGCTGTATTTTTTGTAAATATTCGCCTCGGATTCTCATACATGAACTCGGAATTGTGGTTGTCCATGATCACGCTTTTATTGGTGTTAACCTTTACCATTGTAGGGTCAGGCCGCTTTTCGATGGATGAATGGATGAGGACACATGATAATTGAGGCAGTCGGCGGTCGGCTTTCAGCAACCGGCCACCGCTGAAAATTGTTACTGCGAAGTTAACTTCAAACTGCCAGGTCAATTCAACAAGGGTGCGGTTTTGTGTAGGTATTTCCTTTTGTATTCCAGGGGAGTCATGTCTGTGACTTTCTTAAAATGGCGGTAAAAGTTGGAAATATTGTTAAAACCGCATTCAAAACAAATCACTTCCGTTGCCAGGCGGTCTTCAATTAAAAAACGGCAGGCATGACTGATCCTGATCTCTACCAGGAAGTCATTGTACGTTTTTCTTGTCATTAATTTAAAATATCTGCAAAATGACGTAGTCCCGAGATTGGCTATGGAGGCTACTTCCTGCAATGTTATATCATTTTTGTAATTGGCCAGCGTGTAGGAATAAACTTTGTTTAACCGCAGTGTTTCAGCATCATTGGATTTATAAAAAGCATGCGCTGATGCAATACTTTCCTTATCTTTTGTTTCTGCCAAAATTTTCAGAATCGACAACAAAGAAATCAGCCGATCCAGATTCTGGGCATTTACGGCTGCGTTCAGCAAAGTGACAATTTGTTCCTTCGCCTCGCCGGAAATTACCAATCCTTTTTTAGCTTGTTCATATAATTTAGGAATCAGATAGGCTTCGGGTAAATGCAGAAGATCGGATCCGAGGCAATCCGGCAAAAAGTGGAGCACGATCACTTCCACAACGGGGTTGTTAACACCAGTCTCCGCACGCCAGGTGTGCGGCAGATTTTCTCCAAGCAAGATCAATTCTCCGTCTGAAAAATTGCTGATGTCATCCCCAATAAACCGCACTCCTTTGCCTTTAACCAGGTAATGCAGTTCCAGTTCCGGATGATAATGCCAAACGGTTCCAAAACTGGATTCTCTCTCATGTCGGATACTGAACGAATTCTCTGACTTTACAGGAACCCGGTGAAAATGCGGCTTCATACTAAATGTATTTCAACAATATTAATTGCTTACTTATAAGACCAAAGATGTAATTTTCTATTCAACTATAAAAGAAAAAGGCATAAACGGTTTTAGCCCCGCTTATGCCTTTTTACATATCACTAAAAACTGATCTTACCAGGGCTTCGTATTGCCTTGCAGCAACCACATCTTAGCATAAGGATGATCTTTGCTTTGTCCGGATGGAATATAATTGGTAGCGCCAAGCCTGGCAACCGCCGCATTGTAATTAACCAGATAACTTGGATCAAGATTGGCGGAAGGATACATGTAACGAATCGGTAAAACGGGTCCGTACTGCGCTACCTCGCCTGTTTTTAATGCAGGAAATCCGGTGCGTCTCCAGTCAAACCACGACTGAATGCCAAACCATGATGAAATCCATTTTTGTTCAAGAATACGCTCCTGCTTGTTAACGGCGTCGGCATAACTTACGGTTGTCTGTGCGTAATAGTTATCAAAATTAAAGCTGGCTGCGGTGAAAACACCCGCTTTATCCATCGAAGCACGGATTGCCTTTTTGTAATGGTCAGCAGGATCCGTTACTCCAAACCCTCCGATGAAAGCAGCCTCGGCCAGAATAAATTCCACTTCGCTGTAAGTCATCAGATTCATCAGCACATAAGGATCTGTATTCTTGCGATACCTTTCGTGAAGAAAAGATACGTAAGGATTCCGTTCGTTATTGTAAGCCGTAGCGTCATTTCCTTTGTTGTAAGCAACCGCCTTTGTAATTTCCATACCAATGGGAAGCCCTACATACAAAGAGGTATCCGCGCTCGTAGCAACCGAAGGTACGTAAATCACAGAGTATGTTTCACCGTATGCATTTGCGACTGATTTCGTGGTCACGGCAGTCGTTTTAGAATCCCATTTGCGCAATACGGGCTGTACCCAACGCTGCAATCTCGGGTCACCAAGTGACGCCAGTTTGTCTACAAAAGTTTTACCCGGTTTCAACAGATAGTTTGGATTAGCACTGTTTAACGGACCGCCAGGATTTGAATTGTCGGTACTTGTTCCCAACCATGCGATGGAAGCATCGTCGGCGTTACTTGCGAAAGCAGCTGCTGAGGCATCTTTAAACTCCGCTTCAATATCAACTCCCAATGCACTCATTTCCGCTTTTTTATTGGCCAGACGAAGGCAATATCTCAGGCGAAGCGAGTTGGCAAACTTTTTCCATTTGGCACCATCGCCTTTGTACAGCACATCAGAGACAGAACTAACGGCGTCTTTTGCTTCCAGACTGCTTAAAAGTGCGCTGGCTGCTTTTAGATCAGTCAAAACGCCTTTGTAAACATCAGCCTGGTTATCATATTTTGGAAAAAACGAACCGGTTGTTCCTGCCTGCAATGCCTCAGAATAAGGAATATCTCCGTAAAGATCCGTTACAAGACCATACACCGCCGATTTCATCGTAAGCGCAATTCCCTGAAACAGTCTGTTGTTATCCGTTACACCTTTTTCATAGATCAACTGATTATTACGGAGTATATCGTAATAAGTTGCCCAGGATTCCTGAGTCCATGCATACTGGTTGATTACCGCGGCATTTTCATTGGTTCCGGCCTGCATGTATTGCATCGCCGCACCGATTTTAGAACCGTCTTTTCCAAGATTATAAAACGTTTTACCGGTATTGGTCAAAACGTAGGTCATAATAAAGTTGGAAGACACATTTTCCGGCGCGTTCGGATTTTCGTTCACCTCTGTGAGATCTTCACAGGAAGAGAGAAAAAGACTCAATGCCGCAATTATAATATATATCGATTTTGTAGCTTTCATTGTGTCTTACAGTTTAAAAATCAACATTCAATTTAAATCCTAATGAACCTGTCCAAGGCATTACGTTGTAATATTCCACACCTTGTGTCCAGCCAAAACTGGTTGCTCCATCGTTTTGTCTGAAAGCTCTTTCAGGATCCAATCCCTTAATTCCAGCTTTTGTCCACATGAAAAGGTTGTTACCCACAACAGCAAAGGAAGCATTTTGTATGTGCAAACGATTCACGAAAGATTTCGGCAAGCGATACGATACCGATACTTCACGCAGTTTCACATAAGTGGCGCTGTACATATTGCGGTCCGGAAAAGGACGGTTTGCATAACGGTAAGCACTAAAAGGATCCAGCCATTTGCTTCCGGCACCACCCAGGTTTTCAGTATAAACCGTATTTCCGGCAGCATCTTTCGAAGCCAGTACACCCGGATTCAAGCTTGCATCCTGAACGCGAACTTTTGATTGCGTACTTCCCTCAGGCCAGGCCAAACCGCCATATTCTGCGTTTCTGCCACCCACCCAGTTTCCAAGGAATTTTTCAGGATTTTCTTTAATCTGATCGGCCAGACTTCTCGAACGGTCAAAATCAACTCCGGAAAGACTTTCTTCCAATTGGCCATTGTTACCCATGAACATCATGGTGTTGGAATAGAAAGAACCTCCCTGACGCCAGTCTATGTTGGCAAACAATGAAAAGTTTTTGTAAGTCACCGTAGGCTGGATTGCAAGTGTAAACTTGTTGTTAAAGTTTCCGATTTTTTTCAGATTATTCACATCTGTGTCAGTCTGGTAAAGACCTCCGCTTGTTACGATCGGATAACCATAATAGGGAGATGCCTGATCTTTCACTGTCAGCATGGGAGCCATGTAAATATCTCCGATCTGTCCGCCTTCATAGGTACGCACTTCCGCACCACTGTAAGATGTAAAACCAAAATATTTAATTCCGTCCGCCAGTCTCTTCACATAGGTTCTGTTACGTGAAAGCGTGAAATTCATGTCCCAGGAGAAATTCTCTCTTCTGATCGGTGTGGTAATGACGCCAATTTCAAAACCTTTGCTTTGGATAAGTCCGGCATTGATTTGTTTGCTGGCTGCACCTGATTCAATTGGTGTTGTAATCGACAATACCTGATTTTTATTTCCTCTTTCGTAGTAGGTTGCTTCCAGTCCAAGACGATTGTTCAGGAATTTCAAGTCAACACCTGCCTCATAGGAAGTGGCAATTTCAGGTTTCAGATTAGGATTTCTCAACCCGCCACCCATGTACATACTTTTGGCAGCTCCCCAGTCCGCAGCAGTGGAATAAGTTTGTACCAGACTGTAAGGGTTCACGTCATTACCCACTTGTGCATAACCTGTTCTCAGTTTCGCGAAACTGATCCAGCTTGGCAAGTCAACCATTTCTGATACAAGCACACTCAGAGAAGCCGACGGATAAAAGTACGACCTGTTTGCTTTTGGCAAAGTACTTGTCCAATCATTGCGGGCAGTTACATCGAGATAAACCATATCTTTGAAACCCAAAGAAGCTGATCCATAAACGCCGTATAATTTCTTACGGCTCAGTGCACTTACGTATGCCACTGTTCCCGGTGAACCATTTGCGATTGTGAATAAACCCGGAATTTCCAATGAACCCGCATTTGTAGCCAATCCGCGTCCGTATTGTTCCAGCTGATTTACACCGGCCAATGCACTTACGCTCCAGTCTTTTCCAAATGTTGTTTTATAAGAAAGAATCAGGTCAAGGTTTGTTTCTTTTCTATAATTATTAGCAATACTGTAAGCTCCTTTGGTGAATTCAAAATTGTTGTATGCTTTTTTAGATTCAAGAATTTCTTCATAAGAATCTCTTGCGTAACGGCCTGTTAAAGAAAAATGTTTGTCAATCTCATAATCCAGCTGGATCTTGCTTACTGTTCTGTCGCGTTTGAAACTGGTCGGGTTTTCATGGATCAGATAAAATGGATTGTTTTGCTTATCCTTATATTTTCTCTGCGCAATTCCCGCTTGTCCAGGAAGCCAGTAATCTCTCAAATCATTGATATTTACCTGAGAACCGGTTTCAAAAATACTTCTGACAGGATCATTACGGCTGGCGTCAATGATGGGCCGGTTATCCGAACCGGATTCGGTAACGTTAAAATTTACCGAAGCACGCAGCTTATCGGTCAGATTATACGTTGTGTTCAATGCCAAAGTAATACGTGAAAGATCGGTATTTGGAATGATGCCCTTGTTTGTCATATTACCAACCGACAGCCTGAAATTTCCTTTGTCATAATTTCCATTGACAGAAACGTTGTTGGTATTGGTAACTCCATTCTGAAAGAAATCCTTGAAACGGTCAGGATAAGAAACCAAGGGTACTTTCACACCATTTGAATTCCAGAGCACCCATTGTTCGCCTTTATCCAAAGCCGCTCCCCAGCTTTCATTTTCTGCTTCTTCCAATACGTGCGCACCTGTTTTACCAGATCCGAATTTATTTTGAACTTCCATATATTGAAGCGGAATGTCCAAAACAACCGAAGTATTCAGCGAAACACCAATGCCTTTTTTACCACCTGCACCAGTCTTTGTTGTAATCAAAACAACCCCGTTACCGGCTCTCGAGCCATAAAGCGCAGCTGCACTTGGTCCTTTCAGAATGGAAACGTTTGCAATGTCATTCGGGTTGATATCTGAAATAGGGTTTCCCATATCGGCACCTCCAAAAGCGTTATTGGTTTTGTTCGCAACCGGAACGCCGTCAATTACAAAGAGAGGCTGATTATCACCATTTAAGGAGTTGGCTCCACGAATGATCATACTTACCGTTGAACCGATACCTCCACCCATCTGGGAGATCTGAACACCGGCGACTTTTCCTGAAAGTGCGTTCAAAACGTTGTTCTGAGGCGTTTGGGTCAATGCAGTTCCTTCTACATTGCCTACTGAATAACCCAGTGATCTTTTTTCACGTTTGATACCCAAGGCCGTAACGACCGCTTCTTTCAACGTTTCTGTACTTTCGATCAGGTTTACATTGATGATATTTTGTTTTCCAACCACAAAATCCTGGCTGACAAAACCGATGTAAGAAAACGTAAGAACCGAAGTTTCTCCGGGAGCGTCAATGGAATAGCTACCAGAAATGTCGGTTGTGGTACCCGTTTGTGCGCCTTTCACCAGAACGTTCACACCCGGCATTGCCGAACCGTCTTTGGAATCAGTTACTTTTCCGGTAACCCTTTGAACCATTTTCTCTGTACCAGACTGGTTTTCAATTTGTTTTTCGATCAGATCAGACGTGGCAGGCATTGGCGCAAGCACGATTTGCCTGCCCATGATTTTGTACTTGATCCTTAATGGAATCAGCAGATTATCAAGCACATCGGCCAGCCTTTCGTTTGATACTTCCAAAGAAAACTTCTTTGCCGTGGAGATCAGTTTAGGTCTGTATGTAAATTTCACATCTGCTTCCTTTTCAAGATTGTTCAGAATGGCAATTACATTCTGATTTTCAATTTTAAGGTTAACCTTTCGGTTGAGCAGGTCCTGCACATCTGCCGTTCCGGCAAATGACACCATTGCAAAAATCGCGGCCAGACATGCCTGGACAACCGTAATTTTTAGAAGGTGATAAGAGATTTTGGGTAAGCGCAGATCTTTTTTCATTAGGTCAAATGGGTTCTAATTTTGAGAAAAGCAACAATCATTTCATCCGTAGAACAGATGCCGTTTGTTAAAAACGTAAGAGGGATTTATTCGCTGCCTGCAATGAAAATCGCAGCAGCCCGGGAAGTAAAGTTTTATTTATTCATATGTAAACAATTTAAGATTAAGAGCTTAGGAATATCAATTACATCTTTTTCCGAAAATAATGATCTGTGCATTGACCACCTTATAACTCGCTTCGATGGCTTCGCAAACGATGTCCAAACGTTCAAACAACGTTTCATCGCTCAGGGAAGTCGTTAAACGGCAACCTGATAAAAGTTCTTCATCAAATAAAATCTCGACTCCATAGGCTTTACCCATTGCTTCAAAAATATGGGATACCGGTGCATTCGTAAATGTGAATTGGAGCAGTTCTTCCTGCGACAGAATTACGCGGGGCTGGGCCACGAGTGTCCGGCTTAACTTTTCCGTTTTGCGCGAAAATGCCGCCTGCTGATTGGGGACGAGAATAATTCCCTTCCTTGCAGGATCCTGATTATTCATATATTTTTTCTCAAAAACAGATACTTTTCCTGTTCTTACAGACACAATTACGTTTCCAGCCGTTTCAAATGCGTTTACGCTGAAACTTGTTCCTAAAACCTTAGTGACAAGCTCATTAGCAAACACAACAAAGGGTTTTGACGGATTTTTTACTACATTAAAAAAGGCGGCTCCTGATAAAAAAACCTGCCTCTCATTTCCTTTAAAATTCTTTGCATAACTCAACCGGCTGTTGGCCTGCAGGACAACATTGCTGCTGTCGGGCAAAATAACACCCAGGGGTTTTCCTGATGTATTAATCACTTCTTCCAAAGGAACATTCGCTTCCCTGACCAAAGTCGCATAAACTTTACCTGCTTCCGGCCTTATATTCTGGCTGTTCCACCAAACCAATCCGAGCAAAAATAAGACGGATGCAGCCGTAATCCATTGAAAAACATTCCTGCCAAATATGAATTGCGCCGGCTTTTCCTCACGCGCAATCGCTGCTTCAACTTCCGCCCAGATCTGATCGGCTTCTTGCGGATTTGCTGAAATGGCTGACGCTTCGGAAAGTTGTGAAACCATTTGATAAGCCTGAGAAACGGTTTCCTGCTGATTTGGGAAAATGATGATAAAATTTGACCAAAAAGCATTTAGCTCATCATCCGAAAATTTCACCCATTGGATGAATTTCTCGTCCTTCACAAAGTCCTCAACAGTATATCCGGCGTATTTTTCAAACATAGCAATTGCTTTCTAACCCCTAAATCCAGGGAATATTAGTTTGTACTCTTTTTTGGTAAAATAATTTTTAAAAAGATTGATTGTCCATTTTACGCCCTGAGCCGGGCTTCGGATGCTATGTCCAAAACATGGTTTATCTGATAGCAAATCCGGTAATGAGCAGGCAGATCCAGCCTGCAAGTTCAAAGAAAACGCGAAGCTGAACTATTGCTTTGTGAAGCAGATTTCGAACCGATTGATTGTTTACCTGCATCAGATCAGCGATTTCTTCCAAACTAAAATTGTGATGGTAACGTAGCTGAATAGCTTCCTGCTGTCTTTTAGGAAGCTTTTCAATCGCTTTTTGCAATCTTGCTATCTGTTCGTGCTGCATCTCATAATTCACAAGCTCCTGTTCATACGAGAAATCTCCCATTACATTTTCCAAAACACTTTCGCTCGTATCGAGAAAAATATCCTGATGCTTTTCCAGATTTTTAAGAATCCGGTTTCTAAGGGAACGGAATAAATAAAATTTAATAGAATCGGTCTCCGACAGGTTGCTGCGATGTAACCAGAGGTGAAGAAAAAGGTCCTGAATACTATCCTTAATCAGTTGCCGGTTGGAAGTAACCCTGTATCCGTAGCTAAGCAGTTCGTCAATATAAAAATTGTAAATCCGGGCAAATGATTCTTTGTCCCCCTCTCTGAAGGTATTCCATAAAAGCGTATCTGAACAGACTGTCTTCATCTTTTTGGATTGCTAAAATATTAATCAAATAATCATCAAGAGGAATATGAATTCTCAACCAGGTGTAAAATTAGCCCAAAACAGGCTCAAATACCGGTTTTAACAATATGATAATATACGTTTCTATAAAACAGCGACCTGAAATTGCTGGCGTAAAATATGCTTTGCTTTAATCAACTGATTCTTAACTGTGTTTGTAGATATGTTGAGGTAAGCCGCTATTTCTTTGTAAGATTTCCCTTCTTCGATATTCAGCTTTAAAATTTGTCTGCGTTTTGTGGACAGGGTTTCTACGGCTCCAAGAAGAAATTTGATCCTTGCTTCCTTGTCGTCCATATCGTCCTCATGTATGAAAGAAATCCGGTCCACGTATTGCTTCCTGAGCAATTGGTCTTTTTCCATTTTTTTGAACTGGTCAAAAATCTGGTTTCTTAAACTGATAAACAGGTAAGCCTGAAAGCTGTGTTCGGGTTTGATCTGAATACGCCGGTCCCAGATTTTAGCAAAAACATCCTGAGTTACGTTCTTGGCCTCTTCTTCATCTTTTAATAAAGTATTGCAAAATTTGAGGGCAGGAGAGCGAAAATGGGTGTAGAGCATTGAAAACGCAGCCTCATCTCCCTGAGTTACGCGATAAAGAATTTGTTCATTGGGAAAGTTCATGTGATTTAGGAATATAGAATAAAACAATCATCAAATTTTCACTTGGATGTCAGCCAATTCAGGTTAAATCGATAATGCAAACTACTGCTTATCAAATGGATAAGCCCATCAGGAGATTGGGTCATAGCCAGATAACCTCTTGGTTCGGCATTGGTTTTGCTCATTTCGAAAGCGCCGGTCCAGGCTCCTCCATTGAGGTAACGCTCTGTCCCATCTGTCAAAAGTCTTTTAACCGGCCATGTTTTTCCTTCGTCATACGAGAGTGCTGCAAACATGCCGTGGCCTTTAAACGTCCCTCCTTTTCCATCCGGAAAAAGCATCCCCTTTTTATTTTCATCTGTTTCAGCAGGCTGTTGTGTAAATGAAATAAATAGCAACGGACCTTCACTCAGGCGGTAAAAAACAAGCCTTTGTCCACTCGCAATGACGGGGAATTCCGATGCAGAATACGTCCACGATTTACCCATATCCTTTGAAATGCTCATAGGCATCCGCTCGTCGCCGTCTGAATTTTTAATGCTATTCCCTCGGCCCAAAGCCATCAGACTGCCATCCTTCAGTTGAACCAACCCTGCATGTATGCCAGCAATAAGTCCACCCGAACCACCTTCCTTGTATTCCGGAACTGCGGGATCCATGTATGGATTTTCCCAGGTTTTGCCCTGATCTTTACTGATATGTATTGCTGTGCCTCCGTGCGAACTTGGATCTGCATCACCTGCCTGAATCAGCCAGCCTTCCTTGGTCTGGAACATGCCGCCAATCACCTGATTACGAACCTGATGACCGGGATCAGCCATAGAAGGAGCCGACCAGGTTGCACCGTTGTCCTTACTTGTCCGAAGCACCATCGCCAGATCTTTCCAATCTCCGTCGGCCTCCACACCGTTCATGTAGTAGAGTGTTCCTTTTCCGTCATCAAAAAGCGAGGAACCTGTCATATTTCTGTCCGGTACTTTGAAGAATTGAGAAGGCGCATCCCAGGTTTTCTGACCATTACGCAGGCGGCTCGCCAGAATTGTCATTTCTCTTCCCGATTCCTGATTTGTTGAAAACCATACGGCAAGCAGATCTCCATTGGCGCACCAGGTAATGGCGGGACAATGATTATGATGGAAAAAAGGAAGTTCTTCCGGACAATCAGGTTTATGCACATAACGGATGGGTTCCATGAAAACCGGTCTTGAATCCGATACTTTCTTCCATTCGGCATTCTTTTGGGAAACATTTACAAATACCGCTGTGGCTGGCGCTGGCGCCAATGGTTTTGTGGCTGGAAAGTCTCCCTCCACCACCCTGAAACCCAGCTGAGAATGTTTGTCTGCGGGAATCATTCCCATACGGTTCGATGATCGCAAATAGGCAGGAGGCGTTCCATGGCTTCCTCCTCTGGTTACTTTGAACAAACCCGCCGAGCGTCCCACAGGATCGGTTTGTTCTCCTGCTGCATATGCCCCGTACCAGTCGCTGCACCATTCCTCCACATTGCCGTGCATATCATAAATTCCCCAGGCATTGGGCGTGAACTGACCCACTTTCAAAGAAACAATAACTGCGTCACGATCCGTTTTCTGACTTTTGTAATGAGATCTGGTTAGTGATTGTCCTGTAAAAAAATCGGTCACAGTTCCGGCTCTGCATGCATACTCCCATTCTGCTTCGGTAGGAAGACGGTATTTTTTACCTTCTTTTTTACTCAGCCATTCACAGAAAGCAACTGCATCCTGATAGTTTACAAATATTACGGCTTCGTCGTCTTCCTTTGAAAAGCCATCCTTTCCACGCAATTTTTTGTGAGATGGATCGAAGGCTTCATACTGAGCGTTGGTGACTTCGGTTGTACCGATTCTGAACGATTTGATACTCACGCGGTGAACCGGATTTTCATCTTTTGTTTCCCCTTCGCCCTCTGAGCCCATGTAAAATCTTCCTGCCGGAATTTCTGCCATTTGCATTCCAATAGAGTTCGCTTTTTGCGCAAACCCATTCATACTAAGCAAAGAAAAAAGCAGTAAACCCGCAATCCGTTTCATATCAGTCAATTACTTGATCAGGTCTTTTTTGAAAATACTTACAATACCCACTTCTTCCTGAAGTGCTTCTATCTGAAGAAGAAGGTCGTCCATTTGTTTTTTTAAATCGTCCGTCAGCACTCCTACGTCACGTCTCGTATAAAGTGAAATTGGAAATCCTCTTTTTTGCAGACTATATTTTGCGATTGTTGGATAGGCTGCATGTACAATTTCCATACAATCAACAAAAAACTGCTGCACTTTTTCAACGTCTTCTTTCCGATCCGCATCGTTGAAATGCTTACAAATCCAGACAACCAGTTCCGGGTAAATATTACCCTGAATACACGATAATCCTGCTGCTCCGGCACGCAAAGAAGATACGGCGTTTACCATATACGCATCATACAAGCCAAATTTATAACTTTCACCAGCCTTGATCCGGAGTGCCACTTCCTTATCGTCCAGACAAGTGTCTTTGTGATAAATGATTCTTCCGCTTTTCAGTAGTTCTGTAAGTACTTTGCTGTCGATCAATCTTTTATAAGGAACAGGGCATTCGTAAAAACCTAGTGGAATGTCGTCAGTCAGGCCGATCAGTTCATTAACTCTGTCAATAAAAATTTCATCCGATTCAGTTTCCTCTGCAATCAGGCCGGTGATGATGATTACGGCCTGCACACCGGTCTCATATATACGTTTAACAAATTCTGCCTGTTCTGGTATAGGTCCGCCGAAGGTTCCGGTGGCGACAACCGGAATTCTTCCTGCAACCTGATCCACGACAGTTTGAGTGATTGCAATTCTTTCAGTTTCCGTTAATTCGAACATTTCACTGGACAGGCAGTTTGCAAAAAGTCCTGCCGAACCTACTTCAATGTAAAATTCAGTCAATGCTTTCAGTCCTTCAAAGTCTATATCACCATTTTCGTGAAAAGGAGTCAGCATGACGGGAATAAATCCTTGGGGCAAAGAAGAGGAGGGTTTAGAAATAGTTGTCATATCTAATTATTTTAATGGTCAGAATTTCTTAGCTTTTATCTTTTGCAAAACGCATCGTGACAATGGTATCGTAATGGCATCCGCTTTGGCACAAAATCAGAATGCCGTACTCAGAAAAATCAGTCAAACTTTATAAAATCAATGCGTATCCAAAACCACATCGCGTTCCTGACTGGCTTTGCTTTTAAACCTGGTCAGTAATAAACCAATCAGAAAAATAGTTAGCGTTCCCACGACCATGATCATATTCTGATGCAACGGATTACGCAAATAAGAATACTGATCAGGCAGTTGCGACGAGAACGTCATCCAGATGATGACCGCAATTCCGATTAATGTGGCAGTCAGCGCTTCCGTGTTTTTGGTATTTCTTGAAATGATTCCCAAAAGGAAAAGTCCCAGCATCCCCCCCGCAAAAATCCCCGACAGCATCCACCAAACGTCCAGAACACTTTTAACACCGATCATCGCGATACCGGTAACCATTCCCAGCAACCCAAAACCAGTGGTAGCAATGTATAAAAGCCTCATCGATTGTTTCGGGGTAAGATCCGATTTGATATAACGCTGGTAAATATCCACTGAAAAAACGGTCGCCGAAGCGTTCATCCCGGAACTGATGGTACTCATTGCAGCCGACATAATGGCCGCGACAATTAATCCAAGCAAACCCACCGGTACTTTATTTACCATAAAATGAGGCATTACTTTATCGCCATATTCCGCAGGAGTCAGCGTTGAGGCAAGCTGACTTATTGCTGCTGCGGTTCCCTGGGGCAATCTTTCGGTTGCAGCCTGCATTCTAACCGCATTAAGTAAATCGGGATTGCTTTGATAATAAGCATACAGGCAAGATCCCAGCACAAAAAACATCAGCGACACCGGCAGGTACAAGTATACGCACAACCAGATTGAGCTGGCAGCTTCTTTAATGGACGAGGTTGTGTGGTAACGCTGGACGTAATTCTGGTCCATTCCAAAATTGTTGAGGTTCATGAAGAAACCGTACAACAAGATTACCCAAAATGTGGGTTGCGTAAAATCAGGAGAAAAACTGCCCAGACTAAATTTATCGTCGGCCATTCCAATGTCAATAATTTTAGGAATTCCGCCATCCATACCGGTTATGACCAGATACAAAATGATCAGCGCGCCGACGGTTTTGATCACGCCCTGAACTACTTCCGTCCAGATAACGGCTTCCATTCCACCCATTACCGTGTACAAAACGATACAAACACCTACGACCATCATGATTGTAGACATCGGATAGCCTGTTAAGGCCTGTAAACTTAGAGCGATGCCAAAAAATATAGATCCCATTCTGGCAAGCTGCGTTAACAAAAAACAGCAAACCGCATACGTTCTTGCCCAGGGGCCAAAGCGATGTTCCAAATGCGTATAAGCTGAAACTTCTCCGGTATTTCTGTAAAAAGGGATAAAAAACTTGGTTGCAACCCAGGCAGCCAGTGGCATCGACAAACTGAAAACAAATGAATTCCAGTTGCTTCCGTACGCTTTTCCGGGAACACCCAAAAATGTATTGCTGCTTAAAAATGTGGCATAAATCGAAATTCCGATTGCCCAGCCGGGTATTTTGCCGGAAGCTGTGGTGAACTGATCTGCGGTTGTATTTTTTCTTGAAAAGAAAATACCTACGGCTACCATACCTACCAGATATGTAATAACAATAGCAAGGTCAATAACTGGTAAGGATTTCATTCTACTTCGGGAATAAGTATAACTTAAATGCAAATAAACAGGATAAAGTTTATGATTTTATATGTTTTAATATCCTATTATTATACGATATTACCATAGATGACCATTTCCGATTTTTCCGGCAATTTTATTTTTCCTCAACTTTATTGTCGCGAAAAAAGTAGCCGAGCCCAAAAGTGGAGATCACGATCAAAACGAGAATGATAACTTTTGTCCACAATCCCTCATTGGGATGTTCCAGCAAATAGGCAATATTCTGGGCTTCTTTCCCCGCCCAGACGGCTAAAACGGTCCTTGGGATCATTCCAAGCGTTCCTCCTGCCAGAATTTGCTTGAAACGTGCACCTGCCATAGTGAAGAAAAGATTGGCAACAGCGAAAGGTAAAACGGGAGATAATTTGGCAAAAAATATCAACCTAAGCTCATTTTGATGGAATCTGCGTAGCAGAGAAGTTACCTGAGGATAAATTTGGGTCAGATAGTTTCGTACAGATTCGGGATGTAAAAAGCGTGCTAAAAAAAATATAATAGCGATTGCACCAAGATTAAGCGCAAAAAGTAACGGTATGGCTATCCATCCCAAAAAATAACCGTAAACAAGCGCCAGAAAAGTGGGCGGTGTAAGTGCCACGGAGGAGGAAAATGTAAGAATGATTGTAAGAACGATCCAAAACTGGAATGGCCAGTTTCTTAGCAAACTTTCGTGAGTAATCGCCCAGCCTGTTACAAGAGAAGTAGTCACCAGCGGAATTACGGTGAGCAAAACACCGACGATAACCGGAAGCGAAAATTTTCTTGTCGATGATTTCTCCAAAAGCATACTATTTAACTTATCAATTCACTTCAATCAACATTTTGTCTGGTCAAAAGGTTTTTCATTGCCCTATCTTTGTGCAGGACCTCATACCGATCCTCATTTAATTCAAAGTTAACGCAGCTAAAAGCCAGGCGCTCACAGCCAAAAGCAATCACAACATGAAATTTGGAACAAAAGCCATACACGCAGGCGTTCACCCGGATCCAACGACGGGTGCAATTATGACACCCATTTACCAGACTTCAACCTATGTACAGGACAGTCCGGGTAAGCATAAAGGTTATGAATATTCCAGAACGCACAATCCTACAAGAACAGCACTTCAAAATGCGCTGGCTGCTTTAGAGAATGGAAAGCATGGCATTTGTTACGCTTCAGGCCTCGCGGCGACAGATGCTGTTTTGAAAATGTATCGTCCCGGTGATGAAATTATTGCCACCAGCGACATTTATGGTGGTTCTTACCGGATCATGAAGAAAATATTTGAACCGTTTGGTCTGGTATTTCACTTTGTGGATATGAGTGATATTGCAAACATCGAAGCGGTGATAACTGACAAAACAAAATTGGTCTGGATGGAAACACCAACCAATCCTTTACTGAAAATCATTGACATTGAAGCCGTAAGCAAACTTTGCCGGGCAAAAGGAATCCGCACTGCTGTTGATAATACTTTTGCCTCGCCTTATTTGCAAAATCCACTTGATGCCGGTGTGGACATCGTCATGCATTCGGTGACTAAATATCTGGGTGGACATTCCGATACAGTGATGGGTGCATTGATCACGAACGACGATGAACTCGCAAAGCAACTGGCTTTCATACAAAACGCAAGCGGTGCTGTACCGGGTCCGCAGGATTGCTTTTTGGTGTTAAGAGGACTAAAAACATTACATATCAGAATGCAGCGCCATTGTGAAAATGCCATTATTGTGGCCAACTGGCTCGAAATAAATCCCAGGGTCGCCAAAGTTTATTATCCCGGATTAGTTTCCCATACAGGTCATGCGCTTGCAAAAAAACAAATGAGCGGGTTTGGCGGTATGCTGTCTTTTGAATTGAAAGGTGATGTTTACGAAGAAGCGATCCATGTGATGGAAAGTCTGAAGGTATTTTCACTGGGTGAATCACTGGGTGGGGTTGAATCTCTGTGTACACATCCGGCAAGTATGACCCACGCAAGCATCCCGAAAGAAGAGCGGGAAAAAGTGGGGTTAAAAGATACTCTGATCCGTCTGAGCGTTGGGATCGAAGATGTGGAAGATTTGATTGCAGATCTGGAACAGGCAATTGGTTAATGCTTTTTTGCAATACAAAATCAAAAGACTTACTTTTGAAACTGCATTTTAAGAAACTAAAAATTAAAAAATTAATATGGAATTAACAGGAACGGTCATCGCTTTACTTCCCGAAGTAGCCGGCCAGGGAAAAAACGGAACATGGCGTAAACGGGAATTTATTCTTGAAATTCCTTCCCAATACCCTAAAAAAGTATGTATTTCTTTGTGGGGAGATAAAATAGATCAGGCTAATTTGCAGGTGAATGACTCGGTAACTGCTTCAATCGACGTAGAAAGCCGTGAATACAATTCCCGCTGGTATACAGAGATCAAAGCATGGAAGGTAGAAAAAGCAGGAAGCGCAGGTTCATCAGCACCAGCGAGCTCAGGAAACAGTTCATTGCCTCCTGTAACTACATTTAATTCTGACGAGTCGGACGATCTGCCATTTTAATAACTGCTTTTCCACAAAAATGATTTTTTGTGAGAAATCTTACTGTCGTCAATATTTTGTAGTGATATTGACGACTTTTTGTTTTCAATGTATATTGATTAAAAAAGAATCATTTATTTTGTGCAAACAAAGGAAATGGTGTCTTCCTATCTGAACCGCCCTAAAAAGCTGATGGCGCCTGGTAATAATAATGTGATCATTACTAACCAGGAAAATTATGTCTACCCGAAATGTAAAATTTTTAAACAGCGATTCAGCTTTTTTTTATTTTTCCCAATTCAATAAAAAATTTCCTTCTACCCGATACATCTGCAAATGGTTGATTATTTGTTTTGTACTTGGAACATGTGTCGGTTCCATATCCGCTTTTTTTTTAGTATCCCTGGAATGGGCAACAAATTTTCGTGAAAGTCATGTCTGGATCATTTCCTTTCTTCCGATAGCCGGTTTTGCGATAGGATTGCTCTATTACTATTATGGAAAAGAAGTGGAAGCAGGAAACAATCTCCTCATAGATACCATACATAATCCTCAAAAATTCATTCAATTCAGAATGGCACCTTTTGTTCTTCTTGGTACCATTGTCACGCATATTTTTGGTGGTTCCGCCGGACGTGAGGGTACTGCCTTACAAATGGCAGGAGCAATCGGGGAGCAGTTTAGCAGAACCTTTCGATTAAATCTCGATGACAGAAAAATTCTGCTGATTGCAGCAATCAGCGCTGGTTTTGGCTCCGTATTCGGAACTCCTCTGGCAGGGGCAATTTTTGGTCTGGAAGTATTTTTTGTAGGCCGACTTAAGTATGATGCTCTTTTCCCAGCATTTGTTTCCGCAATTATAGCAAGTATGGTTACTGATTCATGGCATGTGACACATACACACTATCACATTCCTTACATTCCGCAACTATCTGCCTCGAACATTGTCTATTCTGTTTTAACAGGAATTGCTTTTGGTATCGTCGCGGCTGCATTCAGTAAAACGATACATTTCTGCGGTAAAATATCAAAAAAAATCACTTATCCGCCATTAAGACCCGTTTTAGGAGGTGTCATCGTCGTGATCGGAGTTTACTTTATCGGAACGAAATACATTGGACTGGGTATTCCGGTCATTGTAGATTCATTTTCAAAGACACTTCCCCCTTACGACTTTTTATTGAAAATCATCTTTACAATCGTCACGCTGAGTGCGGGCTTTAAAGGTGGTGAAGTTACTCCGTTATTCTTTATTGGTGCCACCTTAGGTAACGCTCTTTCGTATTTCATACCATTACCTATTGGCTTATTGGCAGGAATGGGTTTTGTTGCTGTATTTGCCGGAGCAACCAATACCCCCCTTGCTTGTATCGTAATGGCGATTGAGCTATTTGGAAGTGAATGCGGAGTTTATGTTGCGATTGCGTGTGTAGCATCTTACCTGCTATCTGGACGCACAAGTATATATCATGCACAGGTAATTGGTGAGCCAAAAAATTCTTATTTCAACGACAGTAGAGGTAAAAAAATAAGCGAAATTTGAGCTCTTAACCCGACTGATAACTCATGGACATTGTAAACCGGTCCAGCATTTCCTGCGGATGCACGTCCAGGATTCTTGCGAGAACCATCACCACCAGAGTATTGGAAGCCATTTTTCTTGGAATGCCGGCAAAGGTTGCAAAGATATCCACAGTGATTGACTCCTTTTCGTCCAGGAGTTTCATCAGTATTTTCTCCTTTTCGCCGTATTGAAACCTGACATCACGCTCGCCTCGTCCGCGCCGCATGATTTCTTTCATTTCCCGGCTCGCCTGAATTGATTTGTCCTCCACCCGAATATAAGCCTGGCGGTTTCCTGTGTCATCAATCACATAATGAGGTTTGTCAATACTTCTTGGAATCGTGAGTACCAGCACATCACGATCGTGCGTGATGGGAATTTTTTCCTTTTTGAAATTGAGCTTCGGGAAAATGTATTTGTCGATGGCTTTGGTCAAGGTGTATTCATCCTCTTCCGCATCTTTAAGGCCTTTGATGGATTTGTCATCTCCAACGCCGACGAACAATTTCCCTCCGCCCGTGTTGGCAAAAGCGACCACTTCCCGGACAATTTTTTCAGGATGATTGGATTTCAACTTGAATTCCACATGCTCACCCTCGCCTTTCTTAACCAACTCTCTCAGCAATCGAAGTTCCATCAGTAGAATGGATGAATATCTGAATTATGACAAAATCACTTAAAATTTCTTTCTGCCTTTTTCTTAGATAACGTTAACAATTTACTGTTTTGGCAGATATAAAAAAAATTTGTCCCGTTTTTTTTAAAATCTGGTCATATGCAACAAAAAACGGCACCCATTGGCGCCGTGTTCTTGCTTAGTATTCATCTTCGTTGAAAAAGAAGTCATCTTTTGTGGGATAATCCGGCCAAATTTCCTCAATGCTTTCATAAGGCTGGCCGTCATCTTCAAGTTCCTGAAGGTTTTCAACTACTTCTAACGGAGCGCCTGTTCTGATTGC
>Ga0247803_1000134_pt1 | contig 43922 bp, 37 predicted proteins | sample UWRJL014104B1_FD_180928 | JGI IMG/M metagenome (GOLD analysis project Ga0247803, IMG submission 180928) | Plant litter microbial communities from Arlington Agricultural Research Station in Wisconsin, United States - UWRJ-L014-104B-1 | ecosystem: Environmental > Terrestrial > Plant litter >... | reverse complement strand
GATCATCTTCGCTCCAAGATTTAGTGACGCGGTGATCTGGAGCTTTAAAATTAATGTCCCTTAATTCCCATATTGCATCCCTAACTGTAACCGGCAAACTCAGTTTAGAGGCGAATAAATCTTCTTGTGATTGACTATAACTATTAATGGCGAACTCACCATTTCTTGCCAAAGAAAAATGAGTCGAATTAGGCCAAAAAAAATCGCGACCTTGTTTTTTTCCAATAAAAAAAATCCGCCTGCGGTGCTGAGGAACACCATAGCTAACGGCATCGATTATGCGATATTCCACCTTATATCCAATGCTGGCAAAGTCGGAAACGATTTCATGTAAAAACTTCCCTTTAAAATTTTGAGATAGCCCATCAACATTTTCAGCTAAAAAAATCTCAGGCTGAAGCTCCTCAATGGCGCTTTTCATTTCCTTGTATAATAAATTTCTGTGATCTCTTTCATTTTTAGGACCAGCCTTAGAAAAACCTTGACAAGGAAAGCCACCTATAACCACATCACAACTTCCAATGTTACGAATATCCGAGTGAAATTCCTCACTTGTCACATCACGAACATAACCCCTCGGATCAACATTTCGCGTATATACCTTTATGGCTGCCGGATCATTATCACAGGAGTAAACAAGATCAAAACCCTCCTGTTTAAATCCATAATCCAGCCCACCACATCCAACAAATAAGCTCACAACTTTCGGGCTATTTTTTTTACGCATAAATCACATCGTAAGAATGTAGGAAATTATCAATCATAATAAATGCAACCAAATGCTATACTAGCATCGTCAATCATAGCTGTGCGGTTATTAAAAACATCAACCATGACAAAACTAGCCCTCTTTAACAAGCTTCCTCCTCGTGCAGCTTATATAGTACGAGTTTTAGATACGCTAAAAAAAGCTTCCCCCTTAAAAGTGGGGGATATAGAAAAAGCAACCAAGCTAACAAAGACTCAAGCTCTATGTACACTTGAAAAACTAATAGAAGATCAAGTGGTATGCTCCTATCGAGAGAAAGGCATAGTCTTTTACACATTAGCCGAAAACAACACAAATCCAGATCAGAACACTCCTACCTAAACTGCATACGTCGTGAATCGTTTGTAGAGTCACAAAACCAAATAAAGTAGCTTCGATATAACCCGGACTTAATATGGACTTAAATTGCAGGCACAAAAAAGCCCGCTCGAAAGCAGGCTTATTAAGCCGTTGATTTACAACGCATTTTTGGTGGAGCTAAGCGGGATCGAACCGCTGACCTCAACACTGCCAGTGTTGCGCTCTCCCAGCTGAGCTATAGCCCCAAGGTCTTGCTTGGGCTTCGTCCTGAAGCGGGGCGCATTGTATGCAGCCGCTTTGGGAGTGTCAAGGAAAACATCCCCCGCTCACTCCCATTACTTTAGGCGAGTCAATTGGTTAAGTGTTGGCTGCGGGCGTGGGTTCTGAAGCTTCAGTTACTTCACCTAATCGAGCGTAAATCTTATCCAAGTCTTTTTGCTTGTTCTTACCGAATCCACCCAATGCATTTACCGCGTGACGCAAACGCGCGCGGCTCAAATCAGGGCCGATGATTTGCATGGAATCCACTACCGAGAATGATGCAGTAGTGCCAGCAATAGCAACGAAGATTGGCGCGAGCGCGTCTTTCAACTTGATGCCCATTTGATCCGCGAGCAGTTTTAGCTCGTTGAAAATATTATCGCGCTCCCAGAAACGCAAGGCTTCCATACGCCATAAAGCGAACTGCAAATACTCTTTTTGTTTTTCGATATCGAGCTTGTTAGCGGCGAAGCTGGCTTCGTTCACGTTCAACATGCCAGATACCAAAAAGCCTGCAAGCGGTGCGAAATCGCTCAAGGTATTCATGCGCGATTGAGCGTGCGGCAAAGCTTGCAACAGGGTTTCTTTGTTGAATGCCCAGTTGTGCAAACGCTCTGCAAGTTGCTCGATGGTGAAGTTTTCGCGAATCCACAAACTGTTTAACCAGCTGAGTTTTTCTACGTCAAAAATTGGGCCGCCTAATGAAACGCGGTTTAAATCGAAGTGTTCCTGCATTTCTGCCAGGGTGAATTTTTCGCGCTCGTCGGGCATTGACCAGCCCATGCGGCCGAGGTAATTCAACATAGCTTCTGGCAAATAACCCATGCGCTTGTAATAAAGGATGCTGGTTGGGTTTTTGCGTTTGCTGAGCTTGGATTTATCAGGGTTGCGCAGCAGCGGCAAGTGACAAAGTACGGGCGCTTGCCAGCCGAAATATTCGTAGAGCTTGAGGTGCTTGGGCGCGGAGTTGATCCACTCTTCACCGCGGATTACGTGGGTGATTTCCATCAGGTGATCGTCAACCACGTTGGCCAAATGGTAGGTGGGCATGCCGTCGCCTTTCAGCAAAACTTGCATATCAACGTGTGACCATTCAATTTCGATTTTGCCGCGCAACATGTCGTCGATAACGCAAACACCTTCCGATGGAATTTTCATGCGGATAACGTAGGGCTCACCTGCTGCCAAACGGCGTTGCACTTCATCTGCTGGGATCAGTAAACCACGACCATCGTATTGCGGGGTTTCGCCTTTGGCGATTTGCTCGCGGCGCATGTCGTCGAGCTCTTCTGAAGTCGCGAAGCAATAAAAGGCGTGGCCTTTTTTAATCAATTCTTCGGCGTATTGGCGATACATGCCCATGCGCTCGCTTTGGCGATAAGGGCCGTGTGGGCCGCCAACGTCCGGACCTTCGTCCCACTCCAAACCTAACCAGCGCAAGCTGTCCAGAATCGCTTGTTCGGATTCGGGCGTGCTGCGGGTTTGATCCGTGTCTTCAATACGCAATAGGAATTGGCCGCCGTGTTGGCGAGCAAAGCAGAGATTGAAGAGCGCGATATAGGCGGTGCCTACGTGCGGGTCGCCAGTGGGCGATGGGGCGATACGGGTGCGAACGGTCATGATGCGGCCTGTTATATCAACAAAGAAAACGGGATTAAGGGAGCTGGATAAAAGACGGGCATTATACGCGGGAAAAAACGGTTTTGGGCAAAGCGGCAACAGCCCAAACAACCCCGGATTAATTAAAACCAATTATTTCGCTATTTTTTGGCTCAAGAATATTTGAGCTTATATGGTGCGCACAGCGATATCTCCCTCCATTTTATGCATCAAAGTAACTCACACGCAGTGCGCAAAATTACATCAATTTATTAATGCTGATAATTTTTTGCACCACAAAATAACAAAACAGCGTAAATGATCACCAAAAATCGACTGACAACATCTAAATAGCATTAAATCAAACTGAATTTTAGGGAGCAAAGGATTTGGGCATAGCTGTTGCAATACCCCAATTGAAACTCACGTTTTTATTGTGTATCGCTTCCCGATAAATTATGTAACGAGAAATTACTATGTCCTATTTAGTCCCCTCTGAATTTGTAACCAAAATGGTAGACGCCGGTGAATCTAAAATATTTATGTCCACCCGCGATACTTTAATTCGCGCCTATATGGCTGGTGCCATTTTGGCTTTAGCAGCGGTATTTGCTGTAACTATTGCGGTACAAACAGGTATCTTTTTACTCGGCGCGATTTTATTTCCCGTCGGCTTTTGTATGCTCTATTTAATGGGCTTTGATTTATTGACCGGTGTATTTGTACTCACACCCTTAGCACTGCTTGATAAACGCCCAGGCGTAACAGTTTCAGGCGTATTAAGAAACTGGGGATTAGTTTTTTTAGGCAACTTTGCAGGCGCGTTAACTGTGGCATTTATGATGGCTTTTGTTTTTACCTACGGCTTCAATGTGGAGGCAGACGCGGTTGGCAAGAAGATCGCAACTATTGGTGAAGCGCGTACGCTAGGTTATGCACAATATGGTTTTGATGGCTGGGTAACCATTTTCATTCGCGGCATGCTGTGTAACTGGATGGTATCTTTAGGTGTTGTAGGCGCAATGATTTCTACCACCGTAAGCGGTAAAGTCATCGCCATGTGGATGCCAATCTTCCTATTCTTCTTTATGGGCTTTGAGCATTCCGTGGTCAATATGTTTTTATTCCCATTCGGTTTAATCATGGGCGGCGACTTCTCTCTAGGTGATTATTTTTTCTGGAATGAAATTCCAACAGTGCTGGGCAACTTAGTGGGCGGCTTAGCATTTACCGGCCTTACACTGTATAGCACTCACGTAAGAACCGCGCCAAAACGCAACGCGTAAAATCAAATAGCCTCAGTGCAAAACACTGAGGCTGCAGGCAAAAAATATACTAGAAAAATATACCTCTGCTGAGTAGATGAGACGCATGCCAAGCCAACTAAACCTCGCCGTTGGGCAATACTCAGACAAAGGCCGCAAAGATATTAATCAAGATTTTTTTGGCATTGCAATTCCTAAAGAACCGCACTTAAGTTCGAAAGGTGTCGCTATAGCGCTCGCTGATGGCATTAGCAGTAGCAACGTTAGCCAAATTGCCAGCGAAACAGCCATTAAGAGTTTTTTAGAGGATTATTTTTGCACGTCAGAATCCAACTCTGTAAAAAACTCCGCGCTTCAAGTAATTACGGCAACCAACTCCTGGCTGCACAACCTTACGCAACAAAGCCAGTATCGCTACGATAAAGATCGCGGTTACGTGTGCACGTTTAGTGCGCTCATTATTAAATCGACTACGGCGCATATTTTCCACTTGGGTGACTCGCGCATTTATCGCTTGCGCAATAATAACCTTGAACAACTAACGCAAGATCATCGCCACTGGGTGACTGAAACTGAAAGTTACCTGAGCCGTGCGCTAGGGATTCATCCACAACTGGATATTGATTACCAAGCGCTTGCGATTGAGAAAGGCGATATTTTTATTTTGGCGACCGATGGCGTTTATGAATTCACATCCAGTGAATTCATAAACAATAGCATCTTTTCTCACAAAGCCGATTTAAACAAAGCCGCAAAAGAAATTGTTGATGAAGCTTACGCAAACAATAGCGACGACAACCTCACCATTCAAATTTTACGCGTAGATGAATTGGCAACTACTGACGCCAATGAAATTTACGATCAACTACATGAGCTGCCCTTTCCGCCCATATTGGAAGCACGCAGTATTTTTGACGGTTATCAAATTATTCGCGAAGTGCATGCCACCAGCCGCAGCCACGTATATTTAGCCCTGGATAGCGAAACCAACGAACAAGTCATTATCAAAACACCGTCGATTGATTTACGTGCAGATCCCGCTTACCTAGAACGGTTTTTAATGGAGGAGTGGATTGCGCGCCGCATCAATAGCGCCCATGTTTTAAAACCGTGTAAGCAAACCCGTAAACGCAATTTTATTTACATTGTCACCGAATACATTGAAGGCCAAACACTGACGCAATGGTTAATTGACAACCCCAAACCCGATTTGGAAACCGTGCGCGGTATTGTGGAACAAATTGCCAAAGGTTTGCTGGCGTTTCACCGTAAAGAAATGTTGCATCAGGATTTACGCCCGGAAAATATCATGATAGATACGACCGGCACGGTAAAAATTATTGACTTTGGCTCCACTCGCGTAGCGGGCATTATGGAAATATCCACCACGCTTGAGCGTCAACATTTATTAGGTACAGCGCAATACAGCGCACCCGAATATTTTCTGGGTGAAAACGGTAGCAATGCTTCCGATATTTTTTCGCTAGGTGTTATTGCTTACCAAATGCTTAGTGGAAAATTGCCCTACGGCGCACAAGTTGCGCAAGCTAAAACCAAGGCTGCGCAAAATCGTTTGAGTTATCGCAGCGTGTTGGACGATGAACGCGAAATACCGGTGTGGATAGACGATGTATTAAAAAAATCGGTGCACCCAAACTCTTATAAGCGCTACCAAGAACTGTCTGAATTCACCACTGATTTGCGCCGCCCCAACAAGGAATTCTTAAGCAGAACCAGACCACCATTGCTGGAGCGAAACCCTGCCTTATTTTGGAAAAGCGTATCCTTTATTCTCGCGGCAATAATCGTGGCGCTGCTGTTCAAGCAATATCACTAGAGCCCTTTACCGCCGAGTGGTGTTGCAAGTTGATGCTCCATTCCCGCAATCAAAGGTCGGGCCCGGCCAATTAATTCGCGCACGGCTGGATCAGTTAACGATGCTTGATGCGAAGCCTGATCTGCCCATACTTCGGTGATCAAAATTTTATCGGCATCTTCAATTGCGAGCTGCACGATATATATTTCACAGCCGCTCAAATGACTAACCAAGCGTGATGCTTCTAACATTAAATCCGCTAACTCAGCGCCCTTACCTACTTGTGCAGTAAGCACTGCTTGCATTCCAAATTTCATCATGGCTTTTTTATCCTTTGTCATTTTTGATAATTGAGTTGTATTTTTATTGTCTGCAGCTGAGGCGGTTAGTGTAGAGAGTAATAAAAAAAGCGTAAGTAACGTTTTTAACATTATGCTGCTCTCGCGTAGTCAATGAATGCTTGGGTATGCGCTGCCGCTTCTTTAATCTGGTTTTCGCCAATCACTTTTCGCCACACAAAGCCCAACACCCCCCAAATTTGTACATTCATATGAATGTGGGTGGTATCGCCAACGCGAACATATTTATGCACAGTGCGCATTTTGGCGAGCGGCAAATGCGCCACATCTATCACTTCAAATGGCCACATTTTTTCGATAGTGATTTTTACAGCGGGGCCGCCCTTGGGCTTGAGTATAAAGGTAGTGCCCGTCTTGGCATCACCTATCAATTGCGTATGCTCAATGCCATCATCCCACTTGTTCCATGCATTAAAATCAGTAATAGCGCGATACAGGTTTTCAGCGGGCACATCTGTTGTTGTTTGAAAATTGGCTTGCCACATAAATTCACTCCTTTTAGGTCATGATTGTTAGAAAGGCACCCTTCCAACGCGCAGCAATACTAACGACAGATGCTGCCAAAACCTGTCAGTAGGCTTATAGTTGCCCTGTCTATTCCATGTATTTCATTAACCCTAATACCCAATGGAACAATTACTGCTGCAGGCGCTCCATTTATAAATTGCAGTTCATTTACGCCTGCCGACTCTGTAACTTCTTTTTAGTGGAGAACACCATGAGTTATAAACGTATTCACCCTGTTGATTTAATCAACCAAAAAACAACGGACATGTGCATTGTGGATGTACGCACTGCCGCTGAAACAAAGGCATCCAGCCTACCCGGTAGTGTGAATATCCCTTTGCACGAACTAACGCCGATGCGCCTGAACGCGGAAATTGCTCAAAGCGGTAAAGATGGCTCACGCATTTATCTCTTATGCCAAGGTGGCAGACGCGCGGAAATGGCAGCCAATCAGCTCGCCAATCATGTGAATGCAGAATTGATTGTTATCGACGGTGGAATAGATGCACTTAAGCAGTCGCAAATTCCATTGCAAACAAACAGTAAAACGGCGATATCACTAGAGCGCCAAGTACGCATTGTGGCAGGGTTTTTAGTGCTAATCGGCGTGCTACTGGGTAGCTTCGTTAATCCCAACTTCTATTTTTTATCGGGATTTGTGGGCGCAGGCTTGATGTTTGCTGGCATTACCGACACCTGCATGATGGGCATGTTAATCGCCCGTATGCCGTGGAATAAATAGTGCTATCAAGCAAGAAAAGGAGAATGACGATGATTTTTCGGCAACTATTTGAACAAGAATCCAGCACCTATACCTATTTGATAGGTTGCGAAGAAACCCGCGAAGCCGTGTTTATTGATACGGTTAACAGCGAAGTAGACCAGTATCTTCAATTACTGAAGGAGCTTAATCTTAAGCTGGTGTATGTGTTGGATACTCACACTCATGCAGATCACATTACCGCCGCTGGGGCGCTCAGAACCGCAACGGGTGCGCTTACGCTATTGGGCGAACAAGCACATTCCTTTTGCGTTTCCAAAGCACTGCATAACGGCGATGAAATCCGTGTTGGCCAACTCGTTTTGAAGGCATTGTTTACCCCCGGTCATACCGATGACTCTTACAGTTTCATCATGGAAAATAAAGGGCAAATTTACGCGTTTACAGGAGATACCCTGTTAATTCGCAGCACTGGTCGCACTGATTTCCAGAACGGTAGTGCTGCCGATCAGTACGAGAGCTTGTTTAATCACCTTCTCAAATTACCCGACCACACGTGGGTTTACCCTGCCCACGACTACAAAGGCTGGACGGTCAGTACCATCGCAGAAGAAAAAGCCCATAATCCCCGCCTGCAGGTTAAGGATGTTACGGCTTATGTAGACTTAATGAATAACCTAAAATTGCCCGACCCGAAAATGATGGATATTGCGGTACCGGCAAATCGCGCCTGCGGTAAAACCTGATCACCCATTCACACCACAGGGTTTGGTAAATTTGTTAAGATGCCGCCATTACAAATTATCCATTTAATACAAAGCGAGAGCGTACACATGCTGATTGAAGCCCCTATCTCCCTTGGCGAACTTATCGATAAAATCACTATTCTTGAAATCAAAGCGGCAAACATCAGCGATGCGGGTAAACTCAAAAACGTAACCCACGAATTAAATGTGCTCAACACTAAAGTAAGTAGCTTGTTAGATGCTGCCGGTGTTGCCAAGCTCGCCCCACTAAAACAAGACTTAAAAGACATCAATCAAGAGCTTTGGATCATTGAAGACGACATTCGCGATTGCGAATACGTTAAAGACTTTAGCGATAAATTTATTCAACTCGCACGCGCGGTTTACGTTACCAACGATAAACGCGCTAACGTGAAAAAAGATATCAACCTCGCTTTTGGATCAGAACTTATTGAAGAAAAATCCTACAAAGATTATCAATAAGATGATGGATAGTTCGCGCGCGCCTATGAAGATCCTGTTAGTAAAAATGTCGTCTATGGGCGACATTTTTCATACCTTCCCCGCTATTAGCGATTTAAAAGCACATTACCCCGACGCGCTTATTGATTGGGTGGTTGAAGATAGCTTTAAAGAAATCGTCAGTTGGCACCCCGCTATCCATAAAGCCATTCCAATCAGTTTGCGGCGCTGGATGAAAGCACGCGACGGAAAAAGCTGGAACGAATTTAGGGATTGGAAAAAAGACCTGCAGCGCGAAAACTATGATGTTGTCTTGGATGCCCAAGGGCTATTCAAAAGTGCATTGGTATCCAAATGTGCAAACGCCGCCGTTATAAAAGGTTTTAATAAAAACTCGGCACGCGAACCCATTGCCAGTTTTTTTTATAACAAGCGATTTAATGTCAGCAAATCGCAACACGCCGTTGAGCGCACTCGCCAACTATTTGGTGAAGCTTTTGGCTATACACCTGCAGCTACACTTAATTTTGGCATCAACCAGAACTTCTCACACGTATCCAAAAACCCACATAAACTTATGTTTATTATTGGTACCAGTTGGGTGACCAAACTCTGGTCCACCTACCATTGGCAACGGCTCACCGCCATCGCCCTTGAAGAAGGTTATGATGTAGAAATTATGTGGGGTAGCGCAGAAGAGCGCACCATTGCCGATAGCATAATCGCTGCCTGCCCAAAAGCAACGCGGCCATTACAGCGCATGACGATTACCGCCATTGCAGAGAAATTAGTAGAAGCCGCTGGAGTGATTGGCTTAGACACAGGCTTCTCACACTTGGCAGGTGCATTGGAAACCCCTACGATTGCGCTCTACGGGGCAACCTCACCAATAAAGGTGGGCTTAACTGGCGACCACACCAGCAATTTACATATTGAACAGCCATTGGCTTGTATGCCTTGCCACAAACGCCAATGTAAATGGCTGCCAGAAAATAGCCACGAAACGCCACCGTGCATGAACGGTATAAAACCGTTTAATGTTTGGAATACGTTGAATTCAAAAATAAGAGACTGATGTGTCAAAAAAGTATTTATTTTTTGGTTCAAAGCGCTACACCCAAGCAATCATGCGGCCGATTACTGCGGCCACGTAGAAGACTTTTAACCTGCCATTCGTAAAGCATTAAGCCGCCAGCCAGAACTAATGACTGCGATTAATGTATTAGAATTTCCAATAATTTAAGCGTTTTCTGAGCTTAAGTTTTCTAATTAGGTTTAAAGGTTTAGGTTTTAGAGAAGGTAGTAACTTACTCGAAAGGATTTCTTCTATGGCATCAAGTACCCGCGCACTTGAATTGCCATCGTTAAACTCATTGAGCTTTTTGCACTCTATCTGTGCAGCAAGTAGCTGTTGCTGTGCATTTGTTTGTACCGTTTGAATAGCAGAAAAAACATCTTCAACACGTGTCACATTCGTTAGAAAAGGACCAGGATTCCTTGTGTTCATAGTTACTACGGGTTTATTAAGAAACATAAACTCATACATAATTGAAGATGTATCACACAACATCACATCGGCTTTAAGCATGGCTGGATATAGATCTGCTTCAGGAGGCAAAAAAGTAAAGTTGTCAGCCGCCAAAGAACGAAATTTATTTACAGTATTGCTATCCATCAGAGGGTGCAGTGTTGCAATAATATGCCAGCCCTCCTCCAGAGAAATGCGCTTCAGCTCATCAGCAATAAAAGGAGCGCAGGTAATGTCGGGTGAAAAAGTTGACGCAAAAAACAGGGTTTTAACGGCAGAGCTAGCGTTGTTCGATGTGCTTTTTTGCTTTATCAGAGAATCTAATTTAGGCCAACCTGTTTTTCGTACATAGAAATTTTGATGTTGTTTTGCTAGCTTCTCGAATATTTTTGTGTCTTGTTCTGCATGGGTGCAGTACAAATCGTACCAATCACGAATCTTATAATGCACATCATTGGCATCTGCGCGCTTATTAATAGCCATTCCATGAAAGAGCATGACTTTAAGACCTGGGAAATAGTGTGGAACCCAGTCTGCAGCACCAAACACAACATCAGGTGCATAAGCCTTTACTGTTTGCTCATTTTCTAATAAATGCTCTTTTTCTGTCAGCGCAGGCGTGACACCATCCACAAAAAACCACGCCACCTCTTCGCCACGCTGCCAAATTAACTCTTGGATGGGTCGGTAAATGCCATAACAATAGGCAGCACTAACAAAAAACACATAGCGATTACGCATTATTTTTTCTTCTAATTTCCCCACGCGCCTGCCTAGCCAATTTAAAATCAGTTTTCGTTTTTTCTCAGACGCCATTTCAATACTTTGTATACAGGTGAATACAGCTTTGGGGTTTCGATCAGCCCACCACAGCTTTAAGCGAATGCGCCACAGAGGTTGCTGCACAGGCTTGAGCTGAATATTAAAAAGCTCGTTATCAACAATTGCCTTGCCATTGCGAAGCTCCAAATGCGCCGCTAAAGATTCACCAATCAACTGATCGTATGCTCGCAAACGATATTTAATGTTTTCCTTGAGCACATCGGGATGTTGACTGAAATACTTTTGCTGCGTTGAAATCCGCCAGGCATGGGGTACATGAGGCAAACGGAAATATTTCTTTGTAAAACCAATCTTACGCGCAGTAATTTGTTGGCCTGCCCAGAAACTAAAAGATTTCTTCTTTTTAAATGGTTTGATCCACCGCCCGAACAAAATATTGTGCAACATACGCTCCGGCAACAAGCGCCACCTGCCGCGCAAGACTACTTTTCCATCCCGAAAAAAATCTTCTGGCTTGAGCGGTTGAATTAAAAAGAAATCATCATTAAAGAATATAAAGCGCTCAGCCAACCCAGGAATTCGCCACAACATACTTAAGATAGAGCTGCTGTTAAACGTGGGCAAGAATTCTTCATAGCCCGCAAAAATGTCTTTATGATCGACAACTTTTACTCGCCCCTCGAATTCTGTACCTATCAGTTTTCCAACGATGTCTGGTATCTGATTGTCGGTCACAATAAAAATGGTGCGCACCCAAGGTGCAAATTTAAGAATGGACGTTACGCAATAATCAATCTCACCCGCATTATGAAATCGCGTGGCACTTGCACTTTGAGGCCGAGTGCCGCCAATTGATTGTAAATAGTTGCCAAGCTTTTCTGCATGCCTGCTATCGCCGCCATCAACCCATGTAATGACGGCATCAATTGATGCATGTGAACTCGATAATAACCCAGCGTCCAATTTCAATACCTATCACAAATAATACCAACGAATAATGAGCAGCCCGCTTGGGAGCCATCGCCTAAAACAGTGAATTCCCGCACCCGCGTTTGCAGGCATAATACCGAAAAGACGCATTAAAATCTCACCCATCAAGCAGACAAAGAAGCTCCTCCCCCGCTATAATCGACGCCCTAATTTTTTATCTTTTTTGCCGCATTCCGGCCCTCCGAACGAGTTGTCATTGCTATGGAAAAAACCTACGAACCCCATGCTATAGAACGCCAATGGTATGAAACCTGGGAAGCCAAAGGCTACTTTAAGCCTGCTGGCGACGGAAATCCTTATTGCATGATGATTCCACCGCCCAATGTCACCGGCAGTTTGCACATGGGGCACGGTTTTAACAACGCGGTTATGGATACCATGATTCGCTATCGCCGCATGAAAGGCGATGACACCTTGTGGCAAGTGGGTACCGATCACGCGGGTATCGCAACGCAAATGGTGGTTGAACGCCAACTTGCCGCACAAGGTATTAGCCGTCACGATTTGGGGCGCGAAGAATTCCTGAAGAAAGTCTGGGAATGGAAAGAGCAATCTGGTGGCACCATCACTCGCCAAATTCGCCGCTTGGGATCATCGGTAGATTGGAACCGCGAGCGCTTTACGATGGACGATGGTTTATCCAAAGCGGTACAAGAGGCTTTCGTTCGTCTGTTTGATGATGGCTTAATTTATCGCGGTAAGCGCTTGGTGAATTGGGATCCAAAACTGCACACCGCCATTTCAGATTTGGAAGTAGAAAACCACGATGAAAAAGGTTTCTTGTGGAATTTACGCTATCCATTAGCCGATGGTGCAACAACAGCTGAAGGCAAAAATTATTTAGTGGTTGCCACCACTCGCCCGGAAACTATGTTGGGCGATAGCGCAGTTGCAGTTCACCCTGAAGATGAGCGCTATAAATCACTCATCGGTAAATTTATTGAGCTGCCTTTGGTTGGGCGTTTAATACCGATTATTGCGGATGATTATGTAGATCGTGAATTCGGCACTGGCTGCGTAAAAATTACACCTGCCCACGACTTCAATGACTATGAAGTTGGTAAGCGTCACAACCTGCCACTCATTAATGTGCTCGATAAAAATGCGGCCATTTTAGGTATTGCACAAACATTCAATTTTGATGGCAGCTTAAATACTGAATTAAATAATTCACTGCCAGCTGAATACGCTGGGCTTGATCGCTATGAAGCACGCAAACAAATTGTTGCGGCATTTGAAGCGGCAGGTTTGCTCGAAAAAATTGATGATCATGCGCTAAAAGTCCCACGCGGTGATCGCTCAGGCGTGGTAATTGAGCCTTGGTTAACCGATCAATGGTATGTAAGCACCAAGCCACTCGCTGAGCCTGCCATCGCAGCCGTAGAAGATGGTCGCATTCAATTCGTACCCAATCAATACGAGAATATGTATTTCTCGTGGATGCGCGATATTCAAGATTGGTGCATCAGCCGTCAGTTATGGTGGGGGCATCGTATTCCCGCTTGGTATGACGCTAGCGGAAAAGTCTATGTAGGCCGCAATGAAGCTGAAGTGCGCAGCAAATATTCTATTGCTGCCGATATTGCGCTTAATCAAGATGAAGATGTATTGGATACGTGGTTCAGCTCTGGCCTATGGACTTTCTCCACACTCGGCTGGCCGGAACAAACCGAATTCTTGAAAAAATTTCATCCAACAGATTTGTTGGTAACTGGCTTCGATATTATTTTCTTCTGGGTTGCGCGCATGATTATGCTCACTATGCATTTGGTGAAGCATGAGGATGGTACGCCGCAAATTCCGTTCAAAACCGTTTACGTTCACGGTTTGGTGCGCGATGGCCAAGGCCAAAAAATGTCGAAGTCGAAAGGTAATGTGCTCGACCCTCTCGATATTATCGACGGCATTGATTTAGAAACACTTGTGCAAAAACGCACTACGGGTTTAATGAATCCAAAAGATGCGCCAAAAATTGAAAAGCAAACACGCAAAGAATTCCCGGACGGCATTCAAGCTTACGGTACCGATGCGTTGCGCTTTACGTTTTGCTCGCTTGCATCCACTGGCCGCGATATTAAATTCGATATGGGTCGCGTTGAAGGCTACCGCAATTTCTGCAACAAAATTTGGAACGCGATGCGCTACACCTTGATGCAATGTGAAAATCAAGATTGCGCACAGGATGGCAGCTCAGATTACGAATTATCCTTAGGTGATCGCTGGATTATCAGTAAATTACAACTTGCAGAAAAAGCAGTGGCAGAAAACTTGGATGGCTATCGTTTAGATTTAGCCTCACAAGCCATTTACTCATTCGTATGGGATGAGTATTGCAGCTGGTACCTGGAAGCCACCAAAGCCGTGCTATTCAATGCAGAAGCAACTGACACACAGAAGAAAGGTACTCGTCGCACGCTAGTTCGCGTACTCGAAACTATTTTGCGCTTGGTGCACCCACTCATGCCATTTATCACCGAAGAGATTTGGCAAATCATCAAACCACTCAGCGGTGCGACCGGCGAAACAATTATGCTCACCAACTATCCAGAAGCAGATGACAATAAAATTGATCAGCAAGCGTTAACGGATGTTGAATGGCTGCAAGCCGTTGTTGTGGGCGTGCGAAACATTCGCGGTGAAATGAATATCTCTCCCGCAAAAGATTTACCCGTGCTGTTTAAAAATGGCTCAGCGGAAGATCAACAGCGCCTGCAAAATAATCAGCAATTTTTGAAAAAATTGGCATCGATTGAAAGCGTAACCTGGTTGAATGCTGGCGATGTAGAACCTATGTCTGCAACGGCGTTAATTGGTAATATGGAAATTCTAGTGCCTATGGCGGGTATTATTGATAAAGATGCCGAAATTGCGCGTCTAACGAAAGAAAGTGCAAAACTGGAATTGGATATCACTAAAACTGAAGCCAAACTTGGCAACGAAGCCTTTGTTGCCAAAGCTCCAGAAGCGGTAGTCGCCGCCGAGCGCGCACGTGTTGCAGAACATAAAGTAGCGATTGAAAAGTTGCGTGAGCAAATTCAAAAAATTAGTGCGCTGTAATTTGTAGCTTAGCTATACGAAAGAAAAAGGGATGAGTAATCATCCCTTTTTTTATGCTTATAAATTTTCAAAAAATCTGTGCAATAAAAAAGGCTCAATCTTGCGATTGAGCCTTTTTTATTTAAACCTACTAAAGGTTTTGAATAATGGCGGTGAGGGAGGGAGTCGAACCCTCGATACCGTTTAAAGGGTATACTCCCTTAGCAGGGGAGCGCCTTCGGCCACTCGGCCACCTCACCGTAACTACTGACTTAAAACGTTTTACCGCGCCATTTCAGTAGGAGCGGCATAATATCATATTTCAAAAAAAATCAAAGGCTTAAACGCAATTTAATAGCTAACACACAACACATTTTAAAATGTGTAATCGATAAACCATCAAATTGATTGAATAGTGGGCAACAAAAGTAATACGAGAGGGAATCTACGCGGTAGAGGTTAAACCAGCTACCGCGAGGACGTTCATTCGAAAATTTATTCTAATAAACGGCGGGGCAGAAAAAATTAAAACGAGTTTTGATCGTCAGAATTTTGTTTTTCACGCTGAATACGTTGATAAATTTCCTCGCGGTGAACGGCGATATCTTTTGGCGCATTAACACCGATACGTACCTGGTTACCTTTTACACCTAGCACGGTCACAGTGACTTCATCACCAACCATCAAAGTTTCACCAATACGGCGAGTTAAAATTAGCATTTCAATCTCCTTCACTCATCCTGTAAGAGTACGACTTAAGGCTCCTGCCTGCTATCGTCTCTCGAATAACCCCTGTCGCGACCAAAGTATTTCACTTTGAGCTTAGCTAAGTATTGACTACTTTTCGCGAAAAGGAAGAAAACATTTTCTCTGGCAACTTATTCTCTAACAGTTTAAGCGACCAGATTTTTCTACCATAACAACACCAACAGCGAAGCTGAGCCTAGCCCCTCACACGGCTCTCTGTTGGCTCGGCATCCAAACCAAAAGCGGTGTGCAAACTGCGCACAGCCAACTCTAAGTAACGCTCATCAATGATCACCGAAATTTTAATTTCAGATGTTGTGATCATTTGGATGTTGATGTTATCTGCCGCCAAGGCGGTGAACATCGTAGAGGCCACGCCCGCATGGGAACGCATACCAACACCCACAATAGAAACTTTAGCAACCTTATCATCACTACGAACTTCGCGCGCGCCTATTTCTTTGGCAACGCTTTCAAGTACAGCAACGGCCTTTTGCATATCGTTCTTGTGTACAGTAAATGTCAAATCAGTGGTGTTATCCGCTGACACATTTTGCACAATAACGTCGATTTCAATATTTGCAGCACCAATAGGTGCAAGAATTTTTGACGCTACACCTGGTATATCAGGTACGCCGGCAACAGTTACTTTGGCTTCATCGCGGTTGAACGCAATACCGGAAACAATAGGTTGTTCCATAGTTGAATCTTCCTCGTCGAGGGTAATAAGGGTTCCAGGGCCTTCTTTGAAACTGTGAAGTACGCGCAGTGGAACTTTGTATTTTCCTGCAAATTCAACAGAGCGAATTTGCAATACTTTAGAACCCTGGCTTGCCATTTCCAGCATTTCTTCAAAGGTAATTTTATCGAGGCGGCGAGCACGCTCAACAACACGAGGATCAGTAGTGTATACGCCATCTACGTCAGTATAGATCTGACATTCGTCGGCTTTAAGTGCTGCGGCTAAGGCTACGCCAGTAGTATCTGAACCGCCGCGACCCAAGGTAGTGATATTGCCGTTCTCATCAACACCTTGGAAGCCGGCTACAACCACCACACGGCCTGCATCCAAATCCGTACGCATATTAGCTTCATCGATAGATTGAATACGCGCTTTGTTAAAAGAACTATCGGTCATTATGCGAACCTGACCGCCGGTGTAAGAGCGAGCATCTACGCCGCGCTTCTTTAATGCCATACACAATAATGCGATGGTCACTTGCTCACCGGTTGATACCAATACATCTAATTCACGTGGATCTGGAGTGGTTTGAATTTGAGTGGCCAACCCGATTAGACGATTAGTCTCGCCGCTCATAGCGGAAAGTACCACGACCATATCGTGACCTTGGGCGCGAAAACCAGCTACTTTTTCTGCAACCTGCTCAATACGCTCGACAGAACCTACCGAGGTGCCGCCGTATTTTTGAACCAATAAGCTCATTACAACCTATCCTTTAACCGACTATGCCTATCAAAGATGATTCTTAAAGAACCTTCTCAGACGACTTTACATTCACGAAATCTGATTCACCCACGTTCGTACCTACTAGGTCACAAAACGGCGGGCAATTAAACACCAGTTTCCATGAAAAGTTAACCTAAAAGGCTGAAAAAGAGCAGATTTCACACTTTTTAAGTATTTTTAGTTAGTGCCCACTACGCGCCTAGCTGCGATTTTACCCAAGGTAATACAGATTCAAGTGCCACATCGAGTGCTGCTACATCGGTGCCGCCGCCTTGTGCCATATCCGGGCGACCGCCACCTTTGCCACCAAGCTGCTCTGCGACAAAACGCATTAAATCGCCCGCTTTAACTTTATTGGTCGCATCTTGGGTAACGCCGGCTACCAAAGCGACCTTACCATCTTCAACAGCGGCCAACAAAACTACCGATGTTCCGAGCTTATTTTTAAATTGATCCACGCTGTCACGTAGAGATTTGGAGTCGGCACCTTCTAAATTCAAGACCAACACTTTAATACCAGCAACTTCTTGTGCCTGACCCAATAAATCTACGCTGCCCGCCGTGGCGAGTTTAGTTTTAAGTGCAGCCAAATCTTTTTCCAGTTTGCGATTTTGCGCTACTAACTGTTCAAGCTTTTCAGCCAAGTTATCGCGATTCGCCTTAAGAGTGCGTGCGCTAGCATCCACTAAATCTTCAACTTTATCGAATAGCGTGAGGGCTTTAGCGCCCGTTACCGCTTCAACACGGCGCACACCGGCAGCTACGCCAGATTCAGAGGTAATACGCAGCAAACCAATATCGCCCGTGCGCTTAACGTGAACGCCGCCACAGAGCTCTACCGAGAAACCATCGCCCATGGTCAACACACGTACGCTATCGCCATATTTTTCACCGAAAAGCGCCATAGCACCTTTGGCCTTGGCTTCTTCCATATTGCATAACTCGGTAGCAACTGCGGTGTTATGACGAATTTGATCGTTAACCAAAACCTCAATTGCTTTTAATTGTTCTGAAGAAACTGCTTCAAAATGCGAGAAGTCAAAACGTAAACGCTCTGAATCAACTAGCGAACCTTTTTGGGTAACGTGATCGCCCAGAACTTTACGTAACGCAGCGTGCAGCAAGTGGGTGGCGGAGTGATTGAGAGCTGTAGCTTGACGCACACCTGGGTCAACTACAGCTAAAACTTCATCGCCCACATTGATGGCACCTTCCAGCACGCGCACTAAATGCAAATTACTCGTACCTTGTTTGTGACAATCGCGCACTTCTATATGCGTTGCGCCAGCGCTCAAATAGCCGGTATCGCCCGCCTGCCCACCAGATTCTGCGTAGAAAGGTGTTTGGTCGAGCACAATGGCACCATCCTCACCTTCCACCAAACGATCCACTTTTGCGCCATCTTTAAGTAGCGCAACAACTTTGCCCTGCTCAGCCAGTGAGCTGTAACCTAAGAATTCTGTAGCAGGTAAATCTAAACCTGCGGCGGTGTAATCGACTTTGAAGGAGCCTGCTGCACGGGCGCGATTGCGCTGCTCAGTCATGGCCGCATCGTAACCAGCAACGTCAATCGTTAAGCCTTTTTCGCGGGCGATATCATTGGTTAAATCGAGCGGGAAACCGTAGGTGTCGTAAAGCGTAAAGACAACCTGGCCGGGAATTTCAGTGCCGGAGATTTTGCTTAAAGCGTCCTCAAGAACCGTAATACCCTTGTCCAAGGTTTTTTCAAATTGCTCTTCTTCCGCCAACAACACGCGTTCAATTTGTGCTTTGAGTTTTATCAACTCCGGGTAGGCATCGCCCATGACTTCGGCGAGTGCTTTTACCAGTTTATGGAAGAAAGGTTGCTTTTGGCCAAGCTGATGACCGTGACGAATTGCGCGGCGAATAATACGACGCAACACATAACCGCGGCCTTCATTAGAAGGTGTAACACCGTCTGTAATCAGGAATGAACATGAACGAATATGATCGGCAATTACGCGCAGCGATTTATTTTCCATGTCGCTATTGCCGGTTGCTTCTGCAGCGGCTTGTAGCAAGTGTTGGAACAAATCGATTTCATAGTTGGAGTGAACGTGCTGCATAACTGCAGAAATACGCTCAAGCCCCATGCCCGTATCTACCGAAGGTGCTGGTAGAGGATGCAACACACCGTCTGGTGTGCGGTTGAATTGCATGAACACGTTGTTCCAGATTTCGATAAAACGGTCGCCGTCTTCTTCTGGCGAACCTGGTGGGCCACCCCAAATATCCGCACCGTGATCATAGAAAATTTCGGTACACGGGCCGCAAGGGCCGGTATCGCCCATTGCCCAGAAATTGTCAGATGCGTATGGCGCGCCTTTATTGTCGCCAATGCGAATAATACGTTCGGTGGGAACGCCAATTTCTTTTGCCCAAAGATCGTAAGCTTCGTCGTCTGAGGCGTAGACAGTTACAGTGAGTTTTTCGGCAGGAATATTTAACCAGTCTTTGGAGGTTAAAAACTCCCACGCGTAGAGAATGGCATCGCGCTTGAAGTAATCGCCAAAACTGAAATTACCCAACATTTCAAAGAACGTATGATGACGCGCGGTATAACCTACGTTTTCGAGGTCATTATGTTTGCCGCCCGCACGAACGCAGCGCTGTGAGCTGGTTGCACGGGTGTAGGGGCGTTTGTCGCCACCGAGGAAAACATCTTTAAACTGAACCATGCCGGCGTTAGTGAATAACAAGGTTGGGTCGTTACCCGGAACCAGCGAGCTACTAGGGACAATGGTATGACCTTTACTTTCAAAATATTTGAGGTAAGCGTCGCGTATTTCTGCGCTCTTCATAGTGGTTCCGTTAAAAAATTAATGACTGATAGATTAATGACTGACAGATAAATTAGTGGTTGCTAGCAGCTTGATGTTGTTCTTTTTCTTCCAAACTGATTTTACGCGCTTCGTTTTCCAGCATCACCGGAATGCCATCGCGAATGGGGTAAGCCAAGCCACTCGCCCAGCAAATAAGCTCTTGTTGTTCTGGCAAATATTCTAAAGCTCCCTTACTGACGGGGCACACCAGGATACTGAGGAGTTTTTTGTCGATCATAAAATCAGCTCGGACTATAGCTAAACCAGGGGCGGTATATTACACCGCAGATACTTCTTATGTCTCTAGTTGAAGCGGTGATGAAGAGTTTATCCTGCTGATTTTGCATGGGTTTCTACCCGCGGGATTCAATCAGTAGCGTCAGGATACCGCTTCTGGCATTTTTCACAAAAAAAGCTACGTCTGTGCATTTTCCCAAGATATTCTCGTTTGAACGGCAGCTCACAGCGCGGGCAGGCTTTTTTATTGTGTGCTAGCCAATGTTGGCGTAACACAAATGCCTTCTTCCACGTTAAAAATTCAAAACTGTAAATGCGGGCCTGCTCTACCAATGCGCGTAATTTAGATACTGGCAAAGCGCCAAGGGTGGATAGCGGGTGAATTCGCAACCGAAACAGCACTTCGTTTTTAATAATATTGCCGACACCTGCAAAAATATCTTGATCCAGCAAAGCATCGCAAACAAATTTTTCGGGCACTGCACGCAACTTCTTCCTAGCTGCTGCTGGGTCCCATAGGTCCGACATAACATCGCCGCTCCAGTCGTAAACATCATCTAGCTTGCCCTCAATAATTTTTACTGAGCACGCATAGAAATTTAATTCCTTTTCTTTAGCGAATTGCAAACTCAAACGTGGGCTAAGTTGTTTACGTTCATTGATGAGGTAGCTGCCAAACATAAGCAAATGAATTTTTACTGCAAAGCCAGAAAACTCAATAAGAAAATGTTTTCCCCATGTACGCAATGATGTGATCTTCTGACCGACTAAACGCGTTTTATCAATTTTACTGTTACCTTCGGCATGCAAAACTTTTTTGCCTTCAAAGCTTTCCATTAGCTCTTTCATTATCAGGATTGATGGTCCTTCCGGCATGATGCCCCTCTCCCATTTTCCGCGATTGATAATTACATAAAGCAAATCAGATGAAGATATTTAAATACTTAATTTACCCTTATCAATAAGCTGAGGTCTGTGTGGTGGCAAACGAAAATTAAAGTTCTACAGCAACACTCAATTGCTTTGCGTAATCTTGCCCGCCAATAATTGTGGATCTACCCGCTCTTCAAACCAATTCATCGCCCAATGCAAATGCGGGCCAGATGCCCTACCCGTTTTGCCCACCAGCGCGATGTCTTGACCCTGATGAATTTTATCGCCTTCTTTCACCAAAATTTTACTTAGGTGAATAAACGTAGAAGACAAACCATGACCGTGATCAATAATCAAAGTGCCGCCCGATAAGAACATATCCGGATCAACCAGAGTCACCACACCGCCTGCAGGCGCGGTAATTAAGGTACCGACAGGTTTGGCGATATCCACACCGAAATGCGGTGTTTTTGGAATGCCGTTATAAACGCGCTGGCTGCCATACACACCGCTAATTGGCCCAATTAATGGCCATTGGAATTTTTGCGCAAAAGACGCCAAGGGTAAATTTACTTTGCGAGCGCTCCTTACCAGCTCCGCTTCGCGAGCGATACGCTCATCCTGTTCTTTGTTCGGTTCAACGGTGGATTGAGGAACTCCTTCTACACGCTGGATATTGTACGTTCGCGCTTTAACCGGGAATTGATGCGTTTCGCTTTTATCTTGCGCAGTAGTAATTATTTCAGCGATGGGTGGAGCATCGCGCCCTAAACCTATAACAAATTTTCCATCCTCAGTGAGCTGCAATTTTCGTTGTTTGTATTCCACACTCGTGCCCACAGGAACCTGGCCGACGATGACGGCGCCCTGTTGCCATTCGCCCCTAATATTTAATGCGAAAGCGGATGGCATAACAAAAATTGCGGTAAAGCCAATAACAACGTGACAGAGGTATTTTTTTATCGAAAATTGTTTTTTCATTATCAATGAACTCGCGAAAATAACATTTTTTACAATAATCAGGCATAAAAAAACGGCAGACAAGCTGCCGTTTTTTACATGCTTTTTTGCTTAGGCAACACGCAATACTTTCATGGTGTTGGTACCACCAAGAACAGTGGTGTCACCGTTCGAGATAATGACTAAGTCACCACTTGCAACCAAGCCTTTTTGCTTCAACAGATCAATCGCACGAATTAAATCTTCCGCGCAAGGAACGCCTGCCGAATCAAACGCCACCGGATAAACACCGCGATACAGTGCAACTTTACGCTGAGTGCTTACATGACGAGAGAACGCGAAAATGGGCAATTGCGAACCAACGCGTGACATTAAACGTGGCGTGCTGCCAGATTCAGTCAAGCAAATAATCGCTTTAACGCCATCCAAATGGTTAGCGGTAAACATCGCGGCTAAAGCAATTGACTCGTCGATAGAGTTAAAGGCTTCGTCCATACGGTATTTATCAAAACTCGCGGTTGGGTGTTGCTCTGCACCGAGAATAATACGCACCATAGCCTGCACGGTTTGCACAGGGAAACTACCTGCAGCAGTTTCGGCAGACAGCATTACAGCATCAGTACCGTCCAACACGGCGTTGGCCACGTCGAATACTTCAGCACGGGTTGGCATGGGGCTATTTATCATCGACTCCATCATTTGGGTCGCGGTAATCACAACTTTGTTCAGGGCACGTGAGCGCGCAATAATGCGCTTTTGTACGCCGATCAAGGCAGCATCGCCAATCTCAACACCCAAGTCACCACGGGCAACCATTACTGCGTCAGAAGCGCGAATAATGTCATCCAGGGTTTCGTCATCGGCAACGGCTTCAGCGCGTTCAATCTTGGAAACCAAGCCAGCGCGACCGCCTGCTTCAACCATTAAACGACGCGCAAGATTCATATCATCTGCGCTGCGTGGGAACGAAACGGCAAGGTAATCAACATCGATTTCCGCTGCAGTTTTAATATCCGCGATGTCTTTTTCAGTTAAGGCTGGTGCCGTTAAACCACCACCTTGACGGTTGATACCTTTGTTGTTCGACAAAGGGCCACCAACAGTCGTTGTGGTGTAAATACGCTGACCTTCAATACGATCAACTTTCAAGACCACGCGGCCATCGTCTAACAACAACATATCGCCGGGAACGCAATCGTTTGGCAATTCTTTGTAGTCGATACCCACTTCATCTTGATTGCCAGCATCGCGCTCAAGGGTGGCGTCAAGTACAAACTTGTCACCCACATTGAGGTGAATCTTGCCTTGGGCAAAACGCGCTATTCGAATTTTTGGGCCTTGCAAATCGCCCAAAACGGCAACGAATTTATTGTGCTTGGCGGCAATTTCGCGAACCATTTCGGCGCGGCGTTTGTGATCTTCTGGCGAACCGTGTGAGAAGTTCAAACGAACTACGTTTACACCAGCAAGAATCAATTGTTCTAATACTTCGGGCGACTCTGACGCTGGGCCAAGAGTGCTGACGATTTTGGTACGTCTTAACATGATGAGTTCTCTTTTATTATTTCGCTGACATCAATGCAAGGGTGTTATCCAACATGCGGTTAGAGAAGCCCCACTCGTTGTCGTACCACGCCAATACTTTTACCCACTTACCGTACACTTTGGTTTGCAAAGAATCGTAATTTGATGAGTGCGGGTTGTGGTTGAAATCGATAGATACCAAAGGCTCATCAACATAAGCCAATACGCCTGGCATTTCGAGGGTAGCTGCCTTGCGCATTGCATCGTTGATAGCATCCACCGAAACATCTTTCTCAACCAATACGTTCAGGTCAACCAGAGATACGTTGATGGTTGGAACGCGAACAGAAATACCATCCAACTTGCCTTTCAATTCTGGTAACACCAAACCTACTGCTTTTGCAGCGCCGGTTGTGGTTGGAATCATTGATTGTGTCGCTGAACGAGCGCGGTAAATATCTTTGTGGAATACGTCAGACAACACTTGATCATTCGTGTATGAATGGATGGTGGTCATGGAACCTTGCACGATAGTGAAGTTATCGTTCAATACTTTGACGATGGGCGCCAAGCAGTTGGTGGTGCAAGATGCGTTAGAAATAATGGTGTCCGTTGCTTTCAATACTTTGTCGTTTACGCCGAATACAACAGTTGCATCAACATCAGTACCGGGAGCAGAAATGATGACTTTCTTAGCGCCAGCGGCCAAGTGCAAGCTCGCTTTTTCTTTGCTGGTGAATATGCCGGTACATTCATAAACCACGTCTACGTTCAGCTCACCCCAAAGCAATTTAGCTGGGTCGCGCTCAGCGGTAATGCGGATGGCATCGCCGTTTACGTACATGCAGTCGCCTTCGTATTTTACGGTGCCGTTGAATTGGCCATGCACAGAATCATATTTGGTAAGGTGTGCGTTCAAATGCGCATCACCGAGATCGTTAATTCCAACGATTTGAATTTGTTCACGCTTGCCAGATTCATATAAGGCACGCAGTACGTTGCGACCGATACGACCATAACCGTTAATTGCCACTCTGATAGTCATTTGTTGCTCCTAAGTCAATTGTGGTACCCACTGCGGGGTATTCATCATTTTAAAATAAGTTCGCCCAGCGACCTGAGTCGCTGGGCGTTTTGTTGTTAATTAGCGTGGCAGGTTTGCTGCTTCGCGAGCGAGGCGTTCAATTTCATCCCAACGGCCAGCTTTCATTAATTCTTTTGGAGCCATCCAGGTACCGCCTACGCAGGCTACGTTTGGCAAAGCCAAGTAGCTAGGCGCGCGCGCCAAATCAATACCGCCAGTCGGGCAGAAGGTGATTTGCGGCAATGGGCCACCGATAGATTTCAGCATAGGCACGCCGCCCGCTGCTTCAGCTGGGAAGAACTTCTGATGAGTGAAACCTTGCACATACAAATTCATAGCTTCCGTTGGCGTAGCAACGCCGGCCAATAGGGGAATTGGGTTACCTTTAGCGGCTTCGATTAACGCCGGTGTTGTACCTGGGCTTACCAAGAACGTTGAACCGGCTTTGATGGCTGCTTCCAAATCTTTTGGGGTGATGATGGTACCAGCGCCGATTACAGCATCGGCTGGCAAAGCTTCAACCATGGCAGTAATGGCATCTAACGCACAAGGAGTACGCAGGGTAATTTCCAATACCTTCAAGCCGCCGTTGTAGAGTGCGCGCGCCAATGGCACTGCATCTTCGATACGCTCAACAACCATAACCGGTACTACCGGTGCCACTTTCAGAATTTGATCTATGGATAAAGCCACTGTGTTTTCCTCGTTTGGGATAAATACTTACTTTCAATTAATTCTTCAAAGAAATCGTCATAACCAATCAAGCCTTAACATTCCATTCTTTAGGGGAGTCGTCATCCTCGCGCAGCGGGGATCCAGCTTTTTGCTGTTAACGAAAACCCTTCAGAGCTGGAGCGCCAGCCCGGTGGATCCCCGCTACGCGAGGATGACGATTCCCTATTTAATACATTTCACTAATCGTTGGATTACGGCTTCAGTTAATCCAACCTACGGCTGCCTTTATGGCGCCCAATAAACTACAACCGGAACGCGATCTTGCTGGAGTACAGCGCGGATTGGCATTTCAGCCACATCAGTACCTGCTTGTGCCTTACGCAATACGGCTAATTTTTCATCGCCCGTAATTAATAGCACTAAAGTCTTGGAACGCAATAAACCGGCGAGCGATAAGGTGATTCTTTCAATAATAGCGCCCGTTACTTCGCTTTCATGGGCAATAATTGCGGCGCAAAGTTCATCAGAGTCAGGGTTTAAAGCCGGCTCAAGACCCTTAGCATGCGGGAATAAAGAGGCGGTATGGCCATCGTTACCCATGCCTAAAATAGTGACATCAAAAGGTTGCGCGAGTTGCTGGTAGGCAGCTTCACAATCAGCCAAGCCTTCTTGTGCAGTGTCCGCGGTGTTTTTCATGCCGATCAAATTGGCGACTGCCGCTTTGTTTTGAATAAGGTGTTTTACAGTAAAAGCTTCATTGCTTTTGTCATGTTCAAAGTCAACCCAACGCTCGTCAACTAACGCTATGTAAACCGATTCCCAATCCATCTATATTGCTTAAGCTTTTATAGAGCGGCTCTGGCGTACTGCCGCCAGACACCATAAAAGTTGCTTCACCGCGTTCTTCGATTGCTGAGTTGAGTGCTGCAACGCACTCGGCCTCTAACGCTACCACCATGTCTTGACGATTTTCAAATAAACGCTCGGTCAACATTAGTGGCTTTCCTCGCTACCGACTTCGTCGATATTAAACCAGCTGCGGCCATCTGCACCCACCAACTGCGCAGAGGCAACTGGCCCCCACGTTCCCGCCATATAACCATGCGGTTTGTTCTCTGGGCGTTGCCAAGCTTCAATAATCGGGTCAATCCACGCCCAAGCGGCATCCACTTCAGCGCGATGAATAAACAAACTTGGGTTATTGGCGGCAGCATCTAACATCAAACGCTTATAGGCATCGCTGAAATAATCTTTGTAGGCATCGGCCAAGTTGAGATTCAACACCACAGGTGACAATTGCATTTCCTGTTTGCCCAAATCTTTTGAGGTCATGATGATTTTTATCGATTCTTCTGGCTGCAAGCGAATCACCAAACGGTTAGGCGTGGCGATACCGGCAGACTCAGGGAATACTTTATGCGCAACGTCTTTGTATTGGATAACGATTTCTGCAAAACGCTCTTTCATGCGTTTGCCAGTGCGCAAATAGAACGGAATATTGGCCCAGCGGGAGTTGTCAATGTGCGCGCGAATAGCCACAAAGGTTTCGGTATTGCTGGGCGAACCCAACTCATCCAAATAACCTGGAACAGCACTGCCATTCATTTCGCCTGCCACATACTGGCCGCGCACGGTATTAAAGCGCACGGTGTTGCCTGTTAAGGGGCGCAAGCTTTCTAATACTTTTAATTTCTCGGCGCGAATTCGCTCGGCGGTCATTTTGTTGGGCGATTCCATGGCCACCAAACACAACAATTGCAGAATGTGGTTTTGCACCATATCGCGCAGTGCGCCAGCGCCATCGTAGAAACCCGCACGGCCTTCCAAGCCTACGGTTTCAGAAATGGTGATTTGCACGTTATCAATCGCGTGAGCGTCCCACAAATGCTCAAAAATACCATTGGCAAAACGTAGTGCCAGAAGGTTTTGAACCGCTTCTTTACCCAGGTAGTGGTCAATACGGAAAATCTGGGTTTCGGCAAAATATTCAGCAATGCTGCTGTTAATTTCTTCAGCGGTTACAGCATCGTAACCGAGCGGTTTTTCAACGACTACGCGCGAGGTTTTGGTGATCAAACCCGATTCATGTAAATGCTTACACGCTGCGCTAAACACCGATGGCGGCGTAGAGAGATAAAACACGCGCTGGCGGTTGTCGCCACCGTTCATTGCGTTGGCAAGCTCTGCCCATCTTTCATCTAACGTAGAAATATCCACCGTCATTGGAAATAAAATAGTCGCAAAGCTATCCCAAGCTACGGCATTAAACTCATTTTTATTGAGATGCTTTTGTGCTGCATCACGCACTTTATCTTTGTATTCTGCAACCGCTTGCGCATTACGCAGAGTTGGAATAATACGAGTACCTTCAGGTAATTCGCCATTGCGATGGGCGCGGAACAAACCCGGGATTAATTTGCGCAACGCCAAATCACCGGCGGCACCAAAAAGAACAAAATCAAAGGCTTCAAGCATGGGATTATCCTGTAAATACTTTTTAATCAGACACTTTCTATTAGTGGCACTCGTCATACCCGCAGGGTATCCAGCGGCTGGCGACCAGTGACCTTGGTATATGGCGAAAGTCGCTGGATACCCTGCGGGTATGACGACTTCCTTTTAAATTCAATTCCAAGTATTTACTTACAATCCACAATCCCAGCGGATTAGGTAACGCTAATTACCAAGTAAAAACCGTAGCACCTTCTTCTGCCAAACCAACGGATGCACGCAAAGGTGCAAATAATTCACGGCCCATACCTTGATGGCTGGCCGTTAAATCAGCGGTGGCGTGTTGGCGTTTATTCAACTCTTCATCACTAATCAATAAGGTCAAGGTGCCCGCTTCGGCATCCAGCTCAATCATATCGCCGTTTTGAACAAGGGCGATTGGCCCTTTATCCAAGGCTTCTGGAGAAATATGAATGGCCGCTGGAATTTTACCAGACGCGCCAGACATACGGCCATCGGTCACCAAAGCGACTTTAAAGCCGCGATCTTGCAATACGCCGAGCGGTGGCGTGAGCTTGTGCAACTCAGGCATGCCGCAGGCTTTAGGGCCTTGGAAGCGCACGACTGCAATAAAATCTTTTTCTAACTCACCGCGTTTAAACGCGGCCTGCATTTCCTCTTGCGCATGGAACACAATTGCTGGCGCAGTGACTTTGCGGTGCTCAGCTTTTACGGCTGACACTTTGATAATCGAACGGCCAAGGTTGCCTTTCAGTAAACGCATACCGCCATCGGCAGTGAAAGGTTTGCTGGCTGGGCGCAAAACGGCATCATCCAAACTTTCAATCGGCGCATCGCGCCATACCAAATTGTTTCCATCAAGGAATGGTTCTTTGGTGTAAGGCTCCAAGCCGCCTGCACCCATCACCGTTTTAACATCGTCATGCAACAAACCGGCTGAGCGCAGTTCACGCATCAAATAACCCATACCACCTACGGCTTGGAAGCGGTTTACATCCGCCAAACCATTGGGATAAATGCGACACATGAGCGGAATTATATCAGACAAATCGCTCAAATCTTGCCAATCGATTTTTACACCAGCAGCGCGTGCTATAGCCACTATGTGCATGGCGTGGTTAGTTGAACCACCAGTTGCCAGTAAACCAACAATACCGTTTATGACAGTTTTTTCAGTGACAATATCTGCCATTGAAGTGAAGTTCTCAGGCTTGGTAATGCGCGCCAACTGGTGCACTGCTTCGCGCGTCAAAGCCTCGCGCAAAGGAGTGTATGGGTTCACAAATGAGCTGCCGGGCAAGTGCAAGCCCATAATCTCCATCAACATTTGGTTGCTGTTGGCGGTGCCGTAGAAAGTACATGTACCTGCACTGTGGTAAGAGGCACTTTCAGCGGCTAATAATTCTTTACGGCCTACTTTGCCTTCAGCAAAGAGTTGGCGCGCTTTGGCTTTTTCTGCATTGGGCAAGCCTGGCGTCATAGGGCCAGCGGGTACAAATATCACGGGTAATTGACCGAAGGACAAAGCGCCCATCGCCAAGCCAGGAACGATCTTGTCGCAAACGCCCAGGCATAAAACGCCATCAAACATATCGTGCGATAAGGCAATCGCGGTAGACATGGCAATCACATCGCGACTAAACAGCGATAAATCCATGCCGGCAAAACCTTGGGTAACACCATCGCACATGGCTGGCACACAACCCGCCATTTGTGCAGTCATGCCCACTTCGTGGGCAGCTGTTTTAATCGGCTCCAGATATTCGCCATAGGGAACATGTGCCGATAGCATTTCATTGTAAGCCGAGACCACACCTAAATTGGCTGCCTGACCTTCTGCCAAGGCCTCCTTATCCGACGTACTGCAGGCCGCAAAACCGTGGGCCAAATTTGCACAACCTAAATGATGACGCGAAGGGCCAGTTCTGCGCGAGCCTTCTACCTTGGCAAGGTAAGCAGCACGGCTGTCACTGCTTCTTTCGATAATTCGGTTGGTAATGTCGATAAGTCTTGAATCAGTCATGGCATACCACTTTGGTTAAGTCTGCTTCGGTTGGCAAAAATAGACTGCCAACATGAGATGTTATGAATTGCAAAAAACGAAAAGGAGTTTGCCGAAAACTCCTGTAAGGAGGGATGCCAACACAATGTTGGCTCCACCTTTTACCCTTATTAAGGCCTCTTTCGCAAGCGTTTGCTGGGCAGGGCAATCATTTTCTTGTACATCGATTATATAACTTGTTCTGGCTAACTAGCGGCCAGAACAGACAACACCAGGCACGCCTAAAAAAACCTTAGGCTTTCTTCGCCTTATAAAACGCAATTAAATGTCGGGTTGATGCATCGTGCTTGGCGTTATCCGCCGCACCTACTGCCAATTCAGGCTGAATGGCTGTTGCCAACACTTTACCTAATTCTACGCCCCATTGATCAAACGAATGGATACGCCAGATAATGCCCTGTACAAAAATCTTGTGTTCATAAAGCGCAATCAAAGCACCCAAGGTTTTTGCATCCACTTTTGGCAATAACAAGGTATTGGTTGGGCGATTACCCTTATGTACCTTGTGCTCAACAATCTCTTCGATGCGTGCGGCACTTACGCCCTTAGCGGTCAATTCTTTGCGTACTTGGTCGGCATCAATACCTTGCATTAAGGCTTGAGTTTGCGCGAAGAAGTTAGCCATTAATGCATCGTGATGGCCTTCAACGGATACATTGGGCTCTACTGAACCAATGAAATCCGCCGGAATAATATCCGTACCTTGGTGCAACATTTGGTAGAACGCGTGTTGGCCATTAATGCCCACCTCGCCCCACACCAAAGGAACGCTACCGTAGCTGATTGGTTCGCCCGCCCAATTAACGTGCTTGCCGTTAGATTCCATTTCTGCCTGCTGCATATAAGCAGGGAAGCGATGTAGACATTGATCGTAAGGCAGCAAAGCTTGTGCAGGGTAGCCAAGGAAGTTGCGATTCCAAATACCGACCAACGCCATCATCACTGGCGCATTGCGTTCTAAAGGCGCTTGCTGGAAATGCAAATCCATTTCGTAAGCGCCTTGCAGCAACTCAACAAAACCTTCGTAACCCAAAGAGAGAGCAATAGGCAGGCCAATCGCAGACCACAAAGAGAAGCGGCCACCAACCCAATCCCACATATCAAAAATATTTTCTTCCGCGATACCGAAAGCCGTTACCAACTTGCGGTTGGTAGACACCGCCACAAAATGTTTGGCAATCGCGCTGTGATCTTTTGCCGCCGCCATAAACCATTGTTCTGCGGTTTTAGCGTTCGTCATAGTCTCTTGTGTTGTAAAGGTTTTGGAAGAGATTACAAACAATACGGTTTCAGGATTCAAACCTTCCAAAACTTCAGCAATCTGCACGCCGTCTACGTTGGAGACGTAATGCATCTTTAAGGATTTGCTGCCGTAGGCTTTCAGCGCTTCGGTCACCATCAGCGGGCCGAGGTTAGAACCGCCGATGCCGATGCTGACAACGTCAGTAATTGTCTTGCCGGTATAGCCTTTCCAGTCGCCCGAGCGAACCTTTTCAGACAGTTTGCGCATACGCTCAAGCTCAGCATCAATAGCTGGGCGAGCATCAACGCCGTCGATCAAAATAGGATTGGTTGACTTGTCGCGCAGCGCAACGTGCATAACTGCGCGGTCTTCCGTGGCATTGATATGCTCACCGGCAAACATTTTGCTGCGCCAGGCTTCAATATCAGACTCTTTCGCCAAAGCTAACAATGCAGCTTTGGTTTCATCGGTAATCAGGTTTTTGGAGTAATCAAACAGAATGCGGGGGAGTTCAATCGAGAATTTGTTAAAACGGGCGTCATCTTCAGCGAAGAGCTCTTTGATGTGGCGGGTTTTAAGCTGCTTGGCATGGGCAGTCAGGGTGCCCCATGAAGGTAAATCAGTTGGACGAGTAAAAGAGTGCAAATTAGCCATTTATCGCTCCCGAAAGACAATAACAAACGCGCATTAGTTGATTTCCATTTATGGTAATGATGCATCGTCAGGCGGTCTAATGCCCCTTGAACGATAAAGATAAGACTTTCGCGTAATCTCACACTGGCTTTTAGAGTCAGCTTAGTGGAAATAGGTGAGGCGCAAAAAGGCCGCTATGATAGGCAGATGGTCTAGGGGTGTCAATTAAAGCGCCGCCCCCAAAGCCTAAAACAACACCAAAAAGCACGGCTATATTTCGCTTTTTTTACGATTTACACTTGCCACCAAAATAAACCCCAAATAAGGCTATTTTGTGAACACAACAAACACACCCGCACTGGGAATTATTGAGGGATTCTTTGGCCGCACATGGAGCTGGCTTGAGCGTCAAGCTTACGCCAAATTCCTTGCACTGAATAAGTTCAATTTCTATATTTACGCACCAAAAAGCGACGCCTTTTTGCGCAAACATTGGCAACAAGATTGGCCGAGCGAAATTAAACAAGACCTCATTAAATTGCGTGAAATCTATGGCGCCGCGGAGATTGATTTTGGTATTGGCTTAAGCCCGCATGAAATTTACATCGACAGCTCGCGCGTCAGCCATCACGATAATCGTTTGTATTTAGCAGAGCGCGTTAAGCAGATTAATGACTTGTCACCGGATGTTTTGTGTTTGCTATTTGACGATATGCGCGGCGATATTCCCAATCTCGCAAACCTGCAAATAGATTACATGCACCAAGTTGCCGAACTGAGCACTGCCAAGCGTATTATTTTTTGCCCTACTTATTACAGCTTTGATCCGGTACTTGAAAAAGTCTTTGGTAATATGCCTGAACATTATTGGCAGGATCTGAATAAAAATCTGGATAAGAAAATTGATATTTTCTGGACGGGTGAAAACGTCTGTTCCGCAGAATATTCTGTTGATCACCTCACCCAAGTTGAGGAACTCTTGGGGGGCAAACCTTTTTTGTGGGATAACTACCCGGTGAACGATGGTGCCGTTAAATCCAAACTGCTGCATTTGCGCGCAGTGAATCAATCACATAGCCAAATTCAGACTCATGTTGCTGGCCACGCACTCAACCCCATGAATCAACCTTGGCTTTCGCAACTTGCCATTGCTTCGCTGCCACGCGCTTATCGCGAGCGGGATAATTACAATCCAGAAAAAGCATTTGTGGAAATTGCGACTGAACTTTGTGGTGAACCATTAGCTGAAATCTTGTTGCACGATATTCCGCTACTGCAAGATAAAGGCTTGGAGAAAATAACTGAGGAAGAGAAAGCAGAATTATTAAAACGCTATTCAGCTTTTCCGCAAAATGCTTTTTGTACAGAAATTATTGATTGGTTGAATGGCGGTTATGTGTTTGACCCAGCGTGTTTGACTGAATAAAGGCACCCCCACCCGGCCTCCCCCTTGAAAAAGGGGAGGAGATAGTTCGCGCGTGATACAAACCTTGCCGCAAACTGCATTATTTCTGAAACAGGGAGTCAAGCCCCTCCCCTTTTTCAAGAGGGAGGATGGGGCGCCCGGCTAGGGGGGGGGTGCCGTTAAAACCTCTCCTGCAACCACTTACTAATCGCCACAACCTGCTCCCCACAAAGCGTATGCCCCATAGGATAAGATTCGTATTGCACCGCATAACCACGATCCGTCAATTGACGATAAGCACGCTGCCCTAAAACTTCGCTCACTACAGAATCCTCTGAACCTTGCTGAATTAAAATCGGGATATTTTTATTCGCTGTATTTTCAACAATCGTTTCATGTGTTGCAAAATAAGTGGATAGTGCCAATAAGCCCGCTAACGGTTTTGTAAAACTCAAAGCTGCTTCGTAAGCCACTGCCCCACCTTGCGAAAAACCGGCGATGACAATTTTCTCACTCGGCACACCGCGCTCAATTTCGCGTTCAATTAATGCATGCACTTGCGCCGCACTCGCACACAATTGTGCAGTATCTATTTTGCGATCAAGCGTCATCTCATAAATATCGTACCAGGCAGGCATTACATAACCGTTATTAATCGTAATCGGAATGCTCGCAGCGTGGGGGAAAACAAAGCGTAAATTTAATGTGGCTGGCAAATGTAACTCGCGCACCACTGGCACAAAATCATTGCCATCGGCCCCTAAACCATGCAGCCAAATGATTGAACCAACAACCTCGGCTTGTGGATTCAGTTGTACTTCTACACAGGGTAAATAATTCATAAATATCTCTTTCCAGTTAGCACATCAGTCACAAATATGTCACACGTTAGTCATATGATGAAATGACTATGAATTTCACACCCACTATTGATATTCCAGATCGCAACGGCCTGATTTGCGGGTTTCGTTTACACCCAACTCAAAAGGCACAAGCACTTGCCCTTTACGCTGCCAATGATCGTAGTGCGCTTCCGCTCGACCCACATTGGCTGCATTTTAATCTTGCCGATACGCGCGCCACCCACTGGCTAAATTCCTGCACACTTATTCCCGAAGATGCGCGCGAATTATTGCTGGATAGTGATGCGCATATCCGCAGTGAAAATTTTGACCATAGCTTAGCATTGATCATCGGCGATTTATTTCACCATTTTAAAGATGACCCGGAAGACCTCGGCGTTTTGCGATTGTATCTTGATAATGATCGTCTTATCACTGGCCGAGGGCATCCTCTTAAATCCGTTGATCGCCTGCGCCACGAATTATTTGAAGGCATGGTGATTGGCAATTCAATCGATTTATTTGCGCGTTTGATTTACGACATTGGCGATTCTATGCACAAGGTCATTAAAAATCTTAACGATCACGTAGATGATGCCGAAGACCAAATTCTAGCGGGGCAATTGCATAACCAAGGTAGCGAGCTTGGGCGAATTCGCCGCCTGCTTGCGCGTTTGCGCCGACATCTAAGTGCCAATCGTCAAGCAATGCAACACGCGTTGCCACACATCGCACGCTGGAGCGAGCACGATATTTCCGAGTTGCGCCAAGCGGTAGAACATATGGAATCCACCATTCAAGATTTGGAGTTAGTGCAAGAGCGCACTCGCTTATTACAAGAAGAAATCGCGGGGCGCATGGGCGAAGCAACTAACCGCAACTTGTATGTACTCTCGATGGTGACGGTCATTTTGTTGCCCATTAATTTGATCACCGGCATATTTGGCATGAACACCGGCGGTTTGCCGTGGGGCGAAGATGACCCTTCCGGTTTTTGGTGGGTCATCTTTTTTATGATTATCGCCGTTATCACTTCACTGACTATTTTGCACCGCAAACGCATTCTTTAAAGCCGTTTATTTTTTGTTCAATTTCATTTAACCACCATCGCTTTGCCTTATCACGTCGCAAAAAACGCTACTACACCCGCTCAGCGCCAGACAAATGCCCGCAAAAACCACTACACTCTTACTACGAGGTGTAAATCTCCCCATTATTCCAATTCCCAAGCGCATCCTAGCGATGCTAAAGAGCCGAGATGTCATACGATAATCCTTATAAAACCGCCCCCGACCACAGCAATTTTGAAACGATCAACGCCACCATTGCGCCGCACGGGCAATTAAATATTTTATCCAAAGCCGAAGTGGCAAAATTATTGGACTCCAGCCAAAGCGGCCTCTACAAATTATTTCGCAATTGCTCACTCGCCGTGCTCAATACCGGCAACGATTTGGATGACGGCAAAGAGTTGTTAGAGCGCTATAGCGATTTTGATATCAGCATTGTGCAGCAAGAGCGCGGCATTAAACTCGCCGTGAAAAATGCACCGTCTAATGCATTTGTTGATGGCAAAATGATTAAAGGTATTAGCGAACATTTGTTCACTGTGCTGCGCGATGTGATTTACAACAACGATGCAATTTCGGAAAACCCCAACGTCAATACGCAAACCAGCGAAGGCCTTACGGATGCGGTTTTCCACATGTTGCGCAATGCCAATTTATTGCATGCCGGCCTAGACCCCAACCTTGTGGTGTGCTGGGGCGGTCACTCAATCAGCCGCGGTGAATACGACTACACCAAAGAAGTGGGCTATCAACTTGGCCTGCGCAATTTAGATATTTGTACTGGCTGCGGCCCGGGCGCCATGAAAGGCCCCATGAAAGGCGCCACTATCGGCCACGCTAAACAGCGTACGCCCAATGGCCGTTATATTGGTATTACCGAGCCGGGAATTATTGCGGCGGAAGCGCCTAACCCTATCGTTAACCAACTCAGTATCATGCCCGATATTGAAAAACGCCTTGAAGCGTTTGTGCGTCTTGGGCACGGCATTATTGTTTTCCCTGGCGGCGCGGGTACTACAGAAGAAATCCTCTATATTTTGGGAATTTTGTTACACCCCGACAACAAAGATATCCCCTTCCCACTCGTTTTTACTGGCCCCGCCAGCTCATCAGAATATTTTGAGAGAATCGATAAATTTATTGGCGATACGCTCGGTGCCACGGCGCAATCACTTTACAAAATTATCGTCAACGATTCAGATTCAGTGGCGCGCGAGATGGTTGAAGGCATTAAAAAAGTGCGCGATTTCCGTAAGACCAGCGATGATGCCTATTACTTCAACTGGCAAATGCGCATCAGCGCCGACCTGCAACACCCATTTATCCCAACGCATGACAATATGCGCAATCTTGAATTACATAAGAATCAACCCAGCCACTTATTGGCCGCTAACCTACGCCGAGCCTTCTCCGGAATCGTGGCCGGCAATGTGAAAGAAGACGGCATTCGTACCATCGAAGAGTTCGGCCATTTTGAGTTGCACGGCGATGCTGAAATTATGTACCCCGTCGATACATTGCTGGAATCTTTTGCCAAAGAAAACCGTATGAAACTGCCAGGGCGAGAATATAAACCCTGTTACAAGGTCATTAAATGACATATAAGGCGGATGTCTGCAGCTGTTTGTAGTCAATCTCCTACAAGAAATACCGCTTTTAGCGACTATTAGTGAGCGGCCATTCTCCAGATAATGGCAAACATCAGGAAGTAGACAGTGAGTAAAGTGGCCAGGAAAGGTCAACGGAGGCGTCCCCTTAAAGGAGAAAGTCAGGAGGACTCAGGAAAGGCCAGAAGGGATTGACGAAGGATGCTAGGCGAAAGGAATAAACCCAAGGGGTAAACAAGGATTGAGACGGATCGTACACTGACTACTACAGAGTTTACGGACAATATCTGCACCGGGCCGCGCAAGCGGCCTTTTTTATGAGCGGTTGTTATAGATGATGGTTCAGCTGCTTCACGTTTATCATGAACATGAAGGGTCAAGAACCTGAAGCAAGTAAATGATCAATTACCTTATGTAACCCCGCCGTTAATGCCCGAATTGATCCGTCCATATCCCATTCACCATCGCCAATTTTCACGAGATTGGAAATACTTCGCACCTCTAAAAACTTTTGCTGCTCAGCCAAACACACCTGAAAGAACGCCGCGCCTTCCATATTTTCTATATCAACATGCGCAGTCTGAACAAAAGGTGCCATAGCCGCATTCATAGAATTGCTTTTAGCGATAGGCAAGATGGATTGCACTGGTAGATACGGGCACACATATTCCTTGGCAATGCTGAAATCCATACCCAAGGACAAATCTGCCAAATGCGTAAAACCACTCGGCGTAAAAAAGCCCAAGTCAGATTCGCATTCACTGTGCACCAACACCACATCACCCACTGCAAATGTAGAATCCTCATAAACACCTGCAATACCAGCCATAATCAACCAGTCAGGCTGGTGCTGCGCGATAATTTTGGTAGTGCTATAAGCCGTTGCCGATAAACCTACCCCACCTATTTCGATAATCACTTGTTGATGCGAAAAAAACTGCGCCTCAGTAACGGTTGGGAACACCACAACTATTTTCATAATCGCTCTCGATTCTTAATCTGCACTACGCAAACCTCAACATTACATGCCTAATTCAACCCTAACGCTGGGCACACATTTCAGCGGCTTGGGCATTCACTTAACAGTAAAGACCGAGCGCCATCAACAAGACGCTTCTTTACAAGAATGCTATACGTAAGCCAGCGTGCATCAGCTAAAATGAGCCACTTTTATATCTCCCCTAAACCAATAAACTACAACGCCCAGCAAGCCAAGAGGCCAACAATGATTACGCACGAGCCAAATCCCCTTTACGTCGCGAGCCCAGAACGCTACCAAACCATGAAATACAAACGCTGCGGCAGAAGCGGCGTGCAGTTATCGCGTTTATCACTTGGCTTATGGCAAAACTTTGGTGCAGTAGATTCTGTTTCAAATGCGCGCGCCATGTTACGTAAAGCATTCGATTTAGGCATTAACCATTTTGATTTAGCTAATAATTACGGCCCCAACTTTGGCTCTGCTGAAATTACGTACGGCACCATTCACAAACAAGATTTTGCGCATTACCGCGATGAATTATTTATCAGCAGCAAAGCCGGTTACGATATGTGGCCAGGCCCTTACGGTATTGGCGGCTCACGCAAATATTTGGTAGCCAGTTGCGACCAAAGTTTAAAACGCACCGGCTTGGACTATTTTGATGTGTTCTATCATCACTGTATGGATGCCGAAACCCCGCTTGAAGAAACCATGCAAGCCCTGGATTACATAGTTCGTTCCGGCCGTGCGCTTTATGTTGGTATTTCTAACTATCAACCAGCGCAAACCAAACAAGCAATCGCGATTTTAAAATCACTCGGCACACCATTATTAATTCATCAACCACGTTACAACATGTTTGATCGCTGGATTGAAGATGGTTTAACCGATGTTTTGAAAGAAGAAGGCGTTGGCTCCATTGTGTTTTCACCGTTGGCGCAAGGTGTATTAACGAACAAATATTTAAATGGAATTCCGGAAGGGTCACGTGCATCGCGCCCTGAACTTATCTATTTAAATAATAAAGACATCACCCCGGAAAAATTGCAGAAAGTCCAACAGCTCAATGCAATCGCCGAAGCACGCGGGCAATCATTAGCGCAAATGGCTATCGCTTGGACATTACACAACGATGCCGTAACCACTTGTTTGATCGGCGCAAGCCGCCCAGCTCAAATTGAAGACTCTGTTGCAGCACTTAAAAACCTTGAGTTTGGTGCAGACGATATCGCGAAGATTGATGCGATTATTCGTTAAGTACTTTAGTCGTCATCCCGCAGGGATCCAGTGCCTTCTAGCTGTTAAAGACGCTGGATCCCTACGGGATGACGGAAAACAAATCGTCAGTAAATACCAAGAAATGGCTTAAGTAAGTGTCATTCAACTCAGAGCTTTCATTTTTAACTTTCCGCAAACCCAAGTAGCTAAATAAACCCCAACCATATCTGCCAACGCATCTTGAATATCGAGCATTCGCGTTGAAGGAAAAAAGTATTGCGACAATTCTTCTAATAACGCAAACGTAAGTACCAAAGCGCACCCCAAGGGCAAGCCAAAATATTTTTTCTTTCGAGGTTTTAAGGAAAGACTTACTAAAAATGCAAGTATTCCATACAACCCCATGTGCCCAAGCTTGTCGCCATAGGGAATTACACGAACACTATCAATTAAAACATTCGGGCCACCTATGTTAGAGACCACGATAGCCCAAAGAATAAAAATAAAGAAGAGCACGGCAACAATAGGAAGTAAACGAAAAGACGAAAACATATAAAACCTATGATTTAGTGAATAGCAGTTTATTAAAGCTTTGCTTATTGAACCGATACTTGTTGAGTTGCGGCTTGTTTATGTACAAGCCGCAAGAATTAACCTACCTATCAAGCCTCTGCTTTTTCGGCGCGACCCACTGCATACCAGTCTAGTTTTCTCGTTAAGATCATAAACACGCCTAGTAAACCGAACAGCAATAAAGAGCCCATAAGCAATGCATAGTCTTCTGCACTTAACAAACCATAAAGCAATCCATATAAGGATGCGAGCAAGGCTGAAAAAATAGAGCCACGTGTAACACTGCGTAATACATAAATCACATAAAAACCAATTAACAAAATGCAAGCGGATGACGCGATTAAATACGCCATAGCAAACGCAATATGCTCAGACAAAGACACTAGTAACAAATAGAAAAATGCCAAGGCCAAACCGACTAAACCATATTGAATGGGGTGAACTGCTAAACGCTTTAGAACTTCAAACAGAAAGAATCCAGCAAAGGTAAGCGCAATAAATAATATGGCGTACTTAATCGCGCGATCACTTTTCACATATTGATCAACGGGGTCAATTAAACTCACACCGAAAACCCGGCTTTGGAAAGCATCGCAATCAGAGGCAGATACACAATGATTAAAGTGTTCCTCCAGGTTGCTAGAAAAATAAGACGTGCGCCAAGTCGCAGTAAAACCTGAATTGGTTATCTCACGCTCAGAGGGAAGATAATCACCAATAAAACTGGGGTGTGGCCAATCAGAACTTAAGTTCACTTTAGAGTCGCGTCCAATGGGCACAACACTCAAAGATTCAGTACCTTTCAACATCAAACTCAGTTTGAAATGTAGAATAGATTTTTGCGATAAATCTGGGGGTGTAATAGTCGCGTGTACGCCTTCGCCCAACATTTTAAGTTTTGAGCCGGCCTGCATATTCACACGATCATTATTAATTTGAATACTAAGCCCGTTTTGAATACCGCGAATATCCTTAATGCCCATGGAAATGTAAGGCGAATCAAATTCGTAGTCAGGCACATTTTCGGTCACACCATAATTCATAGGCACATCAAAGTGACCAGAGATATTACTGTCTGCATAGTACAACCGCGCCTCATAAATACCCCGTGCAAGCCGTTCGGTTTTTAATTTCCCATCCACCGCAAATGCAGAAGGCAAAAAATATAACTGCCCTCTGACTTTTACATCAACTTGGTATCGCTCTTTCGTATCTGTATCTACATTCCATTCTTTTATCTTTTTAACATAAGGCACAACCAATACCGGCCCCACCAGTTTTTGGCTATAGCTTGAGCTTTTAGCGATTTCTTCTACAACTTTCTCTTGGGATGAAGTGCGTTCGTTAATGATGCCGTTAATCATACTGATAGGAATCATCAGCAACAGCATAAGCAGAGCGATGGTGGTTAGCTTGAACAGTAAAGGGCGTTTCATGAGTTGCTCCTGATATTTATTGGGTCAGGAGCATAATGACGAATACGCGTGTAGCGATTATGTGGGCTAGGTGAGGAGTTTGTGTAGTTTGTGTGAAGCTAGGAGTGAAGCAAAGCATGCTATTCAATTCAATTCAATTCAAAACGCGCCGTGAATACTTCCCTGCAGGCTCGAATCGGCATCCATGCCTCATACGGTTTTGAATCAAACAGGATACTTCGCTTGAGAGTAATCAGTAGAAACTAATCACTGCCACAACACCTGTATCAGTGTTACGAAGCTGTAACTTCGCATTGTGTAAAGCCGCCACTTCCTGCACAAAATTTAAACCTAAACCGGTACTTTTCTTGCCAGTTGCGGGGCGAGGTAAAGAATAAAAACGTTCGGTTAAGCGCGCGAAAGCAAAATCTGGAATGGGCTCGCCTTGGTTTTCTATAATAATTTTTTGGTGATTGCCATCTCGCTCCGCAAAGATACAAATACGGCCACCGTCTGGCGTAAAATCTAAAGCATTCTCTAGTAAATTCGCGAAGGCTTGACGTAATAAAAAGGTCTCACCCGTAATAACAACATCTTTAGCAATCATATTTTCACAATGAAGGTCATGCTGCAGAATTCGCGCGGACTGTGCTTCGATTAATTCATCCCACAAGGGTTTAATCACGATCTCTTTTCGCTCATGTAATTCTTGCTGCTGCTCAACCAAGGCAAGATTCAACAAGCGTTCAATCAACTGCTGCATGCGAATACTTTCGGCATCAATATTATTGATAAATCGTTGACGCTGCTCTTCCAACATAGGCGATTGCAATAACTCAGCGGCGGCGCGAATGCCGGCAAGCGGGCTTTTTAATTCGTGGGCAAGTGTTTGTACATAACGTTCTATATAAGCCTTACCATCTAATTCAATGCGCATAGATTCAAGCGCACTAGCCAATTGATTTAACTCACCGCTGGCAATTTTACTTTCAGGCAATACCGCGCGCTGACCTGCACTTACTGCCAATGCGTATTTGCGCAAGCGGCGCAACTCTGCAGCCAGCCACCATGAAAACAATATGCCCGCTAACAAACCTATGGCAATAATAATGCTGCCTAAAATAGTTAGGCGATTGCGAGAACGATCAATAAAGGGCTGCATACTGCGATTGGGTTTAGCAACTGACACCACACCGATAATCTCGTCACCATCCATAATCGGCGCGGCTATATACATAATGCTGGAAGCAAAATCCCCCGGAATTTCTGCAGTAGAACGCGCACCGTATTTTCCTTGTAGAGTTAAATATACATCGTTCCAATGTGAGTAATCTTGACCCACTGCTGAATGGGTAGAATCCAAAATCACTATCCCATTTTTATCGGTAACATAAATACGGTGATTAACAACGGTCTTATCGATTCCCCAAATTTTTGCCTGCAACTTACGGCGACCATAGGCGGCTAGAGTTTGAGTAAAATCACTTGTTTGCAAAGTGCCATTTTTTACCGGCTCGCGCAAAATCTCCGCGAGTAAGTTAGCAGTATCGACTAACGTTTCCTCTGTCGATTGACGAACACCCGGTTTAATCTCTTCCAATACCGTATTTAAAATAAAGTATCCGCTGAGCGAAACGAAAATAAAGTAAACCAGAAAAATTCTAACGCTGAGAGACATTAGAAAGTCTCCGGCTGGTATGAATAACCAAAACCACGCTGCGTTTGAATGGGTTCTGCATTAGCGGCTATAGATCGCAATTTCGCGCGCAGAGTTTTGATATGGGTATCTATACTGCGGTCGTATCCCGCTTCGGCAGCAGCGCCAATCGCGGTTAATAATTGATCGCGGCTAAACACTCGCTGCGGCTGCTCAACTAACGCTTGCAATAACCTATATTCAACTCGCGTTAATTGTAAAAGCTGGCCGCGATAAAAAATCTGCAAACGCTCTTGATCGATATGAAATTCTGATTTTGCTTCTGCTTGTGGTTCAATTTGAAAGGAAGCAGGAGTGGGATTTGAAACAGGAATAACGCGCTTTAAAATTGCTTTAACACGCGCCGCCACTTCACGGGGGCTAAAAGGTTTAACGACATAATCATCTGCGCCAATTTCCAAGCCGACAACGCGATCCAACTCATCTCCACGTGCCGTGAGAAAAATCACCGGCACATTAGAGAATTTTCGCAGCTGTTTGCAGGCTTCAAACCCGGTAATATCTGGCAAGCCTACATCCATAATGACTAAATCTATAGGCGTAGTTTGCAAGAGCTTAAGCGCACTGCCCGCCAAGGTTTCCCATGTCACACTAAAGCCCTCTCCCTGCAATACAAACAAAAGAGTATCGGCAATAGAAGGTTCGTCTTCGACTATTAGGATATGAGCCATAAGTTATAATTTTATGATTGGAAATGTGGCTATGATTCTACCGCAATTTATCGCTTACAAAAGCCTCAACTCAGTTATTTGACCTATTGCTTCTTACCTTGTTTGCACCTAACCTCGTCTTATAGTGCAACTCATAGAAGCCTGCTTATGTCTAACTCAGAATCTACGCCAGCGGACGTTATTAATATTGTCGGCGGCGGCCCTAAAAAAGTTCTCTACACATTAAAAACTGTGGCGCGTATTGGCTTGCTGAACTCGGCGAAAGCGCTCAATAGTCATAATACCTGCAAAGCGTGTGGCTTAGGCATGGGCGGCCAGCGCGGCGGCATGACGAATGAGATGGATGAATTCCCCTCTGTCTGCAATAAAAGTATTCAAGCGCAATCTACCGATATCCAAGCGCCAATTCCCCGCGAAATTTTTGCTCACACTTTAGAAGATTTTGCGCAGCTCTCCGCA
>Ga0247803_1000133_pt1 | contig 44293 bp, 39 predicted proteins | sample UWRJL014104B1_FD_180928 | JGI IMG/M metagenome (GOLD analysis project Ga0247803, IMG submission 180928) | Plant litter microbial communities from Arlington Agricultural Research Station in Wisconsin, United States - UWRJ-L014-104B-1 | ecosystem: Environmental > Terrestrial > Plant litter >... | reverse complement strand
TGCGAGGCCGTGCGCGGCGAGCACCGGGTCGGCACCGCCGGGCACGGTGAAGACGGGCCGCGCGGTCCCTGAGCCTGTCGAAGGGCCGGTCGGCTCAGCGACCGCAGGCGGCTCAGCGACCGTCGCCGCCAGCGTGGCATCCACGAGTCTCCGCGCCTCGATCGCGTATCGAACCTCGCCCGTCGCGAGCGCCAGCTCGATCAGCGCGCCGGCGAACATTCCGTAGTCTTCGAGCGTCGCACGGGCGGCCGAGACCGTGCCGTCGATCGACGCGCGCACCAGCCGGTCGTCGAGCACGTGCTCCGCGAGCAAGAAGTCGGCCGCCCGGCGCGCGGCGGCGATCCACTCCGGGTGTCCGAGGCGCGCACCCGCGGCTGCGAGCGCCTCTATCGCGAGCCCGTTCCACCCCGTGAGGATCTTGCGGTCGAGCGCGGGCGGCGTCTGCGCCGCACGTTCGTCGGCGTCGAGCGCGTAGTACCCGCCCTCGACACGCTCCCCGTCGACGGTGCTCTCGCTGTCCTGCGCCGACGCGAAGCCGCCGCCGTCCTGCTGCATCACCTGGATGAGGAACGACGCGATGCCCTCGGCGACGCCGTGCTGGCCGACCCTGGCGTACACCCCGAGCAGCAGCGCGTTGTCGTAGAGCATGCGCTCGTAGTGCGGGTCGCTCCAGTCGCGCATCGTCGAGTAGCGGAAGAAGCCGCCCTCGACCCTGTCGCGCAGATCGGAGCCGGCCATGGCGGTGAGGGTGCGTTCGGCGAGCGCCTGAGCCGTGGCATCCCCGACGCTGCCCCGTTCCAGCAGCAGATCGATCACCGTGGCCACCGGGAACTTGGGAGCCCCGCCGAAGCCGCCGTACTCGGTGTCTTCGTACTCGCGCAGCTCTGCGACGACGGCGGCGAACTCCGCCTCGCCCGGGAGGTCGCCCGGGGCACGGTCGCCGAGCGCCCGCAGCGCCGTCGCGATGTGGAGCGCGTTGCCCTCGGCCTCCGCGCGGCGATCGGTCCACGCGTCGACGACGGCCTCGAGCACCTGGCGGAACGCCGGATGCGGCTGAACCGGCACCGGCGGAAAGTACGTGCCCGCGAAGAACGCCTGCCCCTCCGGGGTGACGAACACGTTGAGCGGCCATCCGAGGTTCGACGTGAACGCGCTCGCAGAGGCGAGGTAGGTGGCGTCGACGTCGGGGTACTCCTCGCGGTCGACCTTGATCGCCACGAAGTTGTCGTTGAGGTACGCGGCGAGCACCAGATCGCTGAAACTCTCGCGCGCCATGACGTGGCACCAGTGGCAGGTGGAGTACCCGATCGACACGAGAACGGGCACCTGCCTGGCGCGCGCGGCCTCGAACGCCTCGGCTCCCCATTCGAACCAGTCGACGGGGTTGTCGGCGTGGGAACGCAGGTACGGACTCACAGCGGAAGCTAGTCGATTCGCCATACCTAAAGCGTAGGCTCGCACTGTGTCTACGACAGCCATTGCCATTACCTACGTCGGCGGTCCGACGGCGATTCTCGAGTACGCGGGACTGACGATCGTCACCGATCCGACCTTCGATCCCCCGGGAACCTACGCGGAACCGGGCTCGACCACCCTCGTGAAGACGACCGGCCCCGCGATCGCCCGGGTCGACCTGCCGCCGGTCGACCTGGTGCTGCTGTCGCACCACTCGCACCGCGACAACCTCGACTACGAGGGACTCGAGCTGATCGCATCCGGGGTCCCCACCCTCAGCACGACGCAGGCGGCGAGCGACCTCTTCGGCGGCACGATCGTCGGCCTCGACTCGTGGGAGGAGCACACGATCGGCGACGTGACGATCACCGCGCTGCCCGCCCTGCACGGACCAGCCGGCAGCGAGCCGCTGGTCGGGCCGGTCACCGGTTTCGCCCTGCAGGCGCCGGGCCAGCCGAACGTCTACGTGAGCGGCGACAACGCGTCGCTGCCGCTCGTGAGGCAGATCGTCGAGCACTTCGGCGGGTTCGACATCGCCCTGCTCTCCGCCGGCGCGGCGCGGGTGCCGGGCATCGACGGGCAGCTGACGCTGACATCGTCGGATGCAGCGGAGGCGGCACGCATCCTCGGAGCGACCCACGTCGTCGGTCTGCACACCGAGCACTGGGATCACTTCAGCGAGACGCGCGCCGAGCTCGAGCAGGCCTTCGCCGGCAGCGCCAGACTGATCGCGACGCCGCCCGGCGAACGTGTGGTGCTGATCGCCGGTTGAGCGATACTGCCTACCGCCGCATCACCGCGCGGGCGAGACGGTTGCCGACGAGCTGCACCACCTGGATGAGCACGATGATCAGGATCACCGCCGCCCAGGTCACCGCCGGGTTGAACAGCCGGTAGCCGTACTGGATCGCGAAGTTTCCCAACCCGCCGCCGCCGATCAGGCCGGCGACCGCCGACATGTCGGTGACCGCCACGAAGATGAACGTGTAGCCGAGGATCAGCGGCCCGAGTGCCTCGGGCAGCAGGATCGTCTTGATGATGCGCAGCGGTCCGGCGCCGACCGACCGCGCCGCCTCGATCACGCCGGGCTGCACGGTGAGCAGGTTCTGCTCGACGATGCGGCTGATCGCGAACGTCGCGGCGAGCGCGAGCCCGAAGGTGAGCGCGTTGTTGCCGATGCCCGTGCCGACCACTACCCGGGCGAGCGGCTGCACCGCGGCGATGAAGATGATGAACGGGATCGGCCGGAACGTGTTGACGACGAAGTTCAACGTGCCGAACACCCACTTGTTGTCGAGGATGCTCCCCCGCCGTGTCACGTACAGTCCGAGGCCGAGCAGCAGCCCGGCGAGGCCGCCGAACAGCATGGCCAGTCCGACGATGTAGAGGGTCTCCCCCGTCGCCGCCCAGAAGTCGGGCAGCAGTTCGATCAGGCGGTCCATCAGTTCACCTCCGTGACGGTCGCGACCGAGCGGATGCTGGCGAGCGCCGAGTCGATCGAATCGTCGGCGCCGGTGAGGGCGAGGGTGAGGTGCCCGAACGTGCGCGCCTGCACCTCGTTGATGCCGCCGTAGACGAGCTCGAAGCCGACCTTCGCCTGGCCGAGGGTGAGGAACACCGCCGACTGCGACGTGTTGCCGTCGGCGAACGAGAAGGTGACGATGCGGCCAGGATGCTTCGACCGCAGCACCTCGAGGGCCGCGCCCGCGGGCACCGACGTCACGATCGTCGACACGAACCGCTTCGTCGCCTCGGCTTGGGGCGCGGCGAAGATATCGAACACGTCGCCGGTCTCGACGATGCGCCCGTTCTCCATCACGGCGACCTTGTGCGCGATCGAGCGGATGACCTCCATCTCGTGGGTGATCACCACGATGGTCACGCCGAACTCCTCGTTGACCCGCTTGAGCAGCGCGAGCACCTCGCGTGTGGTCTCGGGGTCGAGGGCGCTGGTGGCCTCGTCGGCCAGCAGGATCGCGGGCGACGTCGCGAGCGCGCGGGCGATGCCGACGCGCTGCTTCTGCCCGCCGGAGAGCTGGTCGGGGTAGGCGTGCGCCTGGTCGACGAGCCCGACGAAGTGCAGGAGCTCGGAGATGCGCGCCTGATGCTGCTCCTTCGGCACCCCGGCGACCTTGAGCGGGTACTCGATGTTGCCCCACACGGTGCGGGAGTTGAACAGGTTGAACTGCTGGAACACCATCCCGATGCCGAGCCGCACGTCACGCAGTTGAGACTCGCGCAGGGCGCTCACCTCGACGTCGTTCACGTGCACGCTGCCGCTGGTCGGCTTCTCGAGCGCGTTGATGAGCCGCACGAGGGTGCTCTTGCCCGCGCCCGAATAGCCGATGATCCCGAAGACGTCTCCGCGTTCGATGTCGAGGCTGACACCGTCGAGGGCCGCGGATGGTGCTTCCCCTCTGCTGCGCGCGGCGAACACCTTCGTGACATCCGCGATCTGGATTATTGCCATGGTCTCTGCCTCCCTGGGCGAACAGCGAAATGCCGACGGACCGGAGTCCGTCGGCATCTCGACGTGGTGCTACTGGGCTGCGTACGCGTCCTGCACGGTTGCGAGCGACTCTTCGAGCTCGGCGACCGGGGTGGTGACGAGCACGGCGGTACCGCCGGAGGTCTCGAGCAGGGCGTCGGTGACCGTCTTCGTCTTCTGGAAGATGTCGACGAGCTCGAGCAGCGTCTTGTCGTCCTTGTCCTCGGCGCGCGCGGCGAAGATGTTGATGTACGGCTGCGCGCTCTCGTCTGCGGGGTCGTCGGTCGCGATGGCGTCGTCGAAGGTGAGCCCGGCGTCGATGACGAAGTCGTTGTTGATGATCGCGGCGGCGACATCGGGGAGCGACGTGGGGGTGAGGGCGGCCTCGAGCGAGATGACCTTCACCTTCGAGCTCGCGAGCACGTCGTCGAGGGTCGAGAAGGGGCTGCCTCCGTCGGCGAGCTCGATGAGCCCGGCGGACTGCAGCACGAGGAGGCCGCGCGCGAGGTTGCTCGCGTCGCTCGGAACCGCGACGGTCTCGCCCGCCGGGATGTCGTCGACCGAGGTGAACTTGCTGGAGTACAGCGACAGCGGGTAGATCGCGGTGGCGCCGATCGGGGCGACGTCTTCACCGGCCGACTCGTTGTACTGCGCCAGGTAGATGATGTGCTGGAACTGGTTGAGGTCGAGGTCGCCCTCGGTGAGCGCGGTGTTCGGCTGGGCGTAGTCGGTGAAGTCGACGATCTCGATCGAGATGCCCGCCTCGGCGGCCGCCGCGGTGTAGGCGTCCCACTGCGGGTCGCTCGCGCCGACCACGCCGACGACGATGGGGTCGCCCGGCGAGCCCTTGCCCTCGGTGATGGCGTTGTCGCCTGCCGCGGTCTCCTCCGGTGCGTTGCCGGATGACACGGCGAGCGAGATTCCGACGACGAGAGCTACGACGGCCACCACGGCCAGTGCGATCAGGGCGTACAGTCGACCGCGCTTCTTGGGCGGGGCGACGAGGGGTGTCTGGTCAGACATGAGTGGATCCTTTAGAAGTGTCGAGAGCTGCTGTGTGCTCTCAACACTGTCAAGGATGCGAAATCGCCGTCGGAATGTTCCGCCGCGTTACGCGCAGCGCCAGCAGCCGCAACCTTGCGCGGCCCTTTTTCACCGGCGCGCCCGAACGTTCGGCGTGAAATCGGCCGCGCGCCTGGTCGGCTCGGTGACTGGTCGGCGTGGTGCGGGGCCCCGGCTCAGCTGACGACGTCGGGGTCGCTGCCCAGGCGGCCGCCGCGGTCGAGCGCGTCGATGATCCCGATCTCGGCCTGCGTCAGCTCGAAGTCGAACACGTCGAAGTTCTCGGCCATGCGCTCACGCCGGTTCGACTTCGGGATCACGACGTTGCCGTTCTGGATGTGCCAGCGCAGGATTACCTGCGCGAGGGACTTGCCGTACGCGTCGGCGATCGCCTGCACGCCCGCCTCGTCGACGAGGGTGCCCTGCCCGAGCGGGCTCCACGCCTCGGTGACGACTCCGTGCGAGCGTCCGAACTCCGAGGCCTCGCGCTGCTGGAAGTAGGGGTGCAGCTCGATCTGGTTCACCGCCGGAACCACGGTGGTCTCGTCCAACAGAGTCTGCAGGTGGTGGGGCAGGAAGTTGGAGACCCCGATCGCGCGGGCACGCCCCGACTCGAAGATCTGCTCGAGGCTGCGCCACGACTCGACGAACAGGCCGCGCGCGGGGCACGGCCAGTGGATGAGGTACAGGTCGACGTAGTCGAGCCCGAGCTTCGCGAGGCTCAGGTCGAAGGCGTCGAGAGCCGACTGGCCGCCCTGGTCGGAGTTGAACAGCTTCGTGGTGACGAACAGCTCCTCGCGCGGGATCGCGGATGCCGCGATCGCGGCGCCGACGCCCGGCTCGTTGTCGTAGGCCTTGGCCGTGTCGATGTGCCGGTAGCCGACCTCGAGCGCGTCGCTGACGATGCGCTCGGTCTGGGCGGGGTCGACCTTGAAGACGCCGAAGCCGAGCTGCGGGATCGTCGTGCCGGAGTTGAGGGCGATGTCGGGGACGCTCACAGCACACCACCCTCGATGTGGCGCTCCTCGGGCCCGACGTACAGGCTGAGCGGGCGGATGAGGCTGTTGGCCGAGAGCTGCTCCATGATGTGCGCCGTCCATCCCGTGATGCGTGCCGCCACGAAGAGCGGCGTGAAGGTGAGCGTGTCGAACCCCATGAGGTGGTACGCGGGGCCGCTCGGGTAGTCGAGGTTGGGCTTGATGCTCTTGCGCTCCCCCATCGCCGCCTCGAGGGTGTCGTAGAGGTTACCCAGCTCTGGCCGGTCGTACTCGGCGACGAGGGTGTCGAGCGCGGCCTTCATGGTGGGCACCCGCGAGTCGCCGTTCTTGTAGACGCGGTGGCCGAAGCCCATGATCTTGCGCTTCTCGGCGAGCGCGGTGTCGAGCCAGTCCTCGGCCCGGTCGGCCGTGCCGATCTCGTCGAAGACGTGCATCACGGCCTCGTTGGCGCCGCCGTGCAGGGCGCCCTTGAGCGCGCCGACCGCACCGGTGACGGCGGAGTACAGGTCGGAGAGGGTGGACGTGATGACGCGGGCGGTGAACGTCGACGCGTTGAACGAGTGCTCGGCGTAGAGGATCATCGACACGTCGAAGGCGTTGACGACCACGAGGTCGGGCACGTCGCCGAACGTCATATGCAGGAAGTTGGCGGAGTAGCCCAGGTCGTCGCGTGGTTCCACGAGATGTTCGCCGCGGCGGCGGCGCTGGTCATAGGCGACGACGGCCGGCAGCTGGGCGAACAGCGACACCGACTTACGCAGGTTCGCCTCGGGGGTCGACTCCGAGGCATCCGGGTCCCTCGCCCCGATGACGCTCACGGCGGTGCGCACGACGTCCATCGGGTGCGCGGTGGTGGGGATCTCGTCGATGACGCGTTTGACGACGGGGTCGAGGGCGCGCAGCGAGCGTTCGAGCGTCTCGAACTCGGCGAGCTGCTGTGCCGTGGGGAGTTCGCCGTGCCAGAGCAGGTAGGCGACCTCTTCGAAGGTGCACTTCTCGGCGAGCTCCTGCACGGGGTATCCGCGGTAGAGCAGAGAGTTGGTGTCGGGATTGACCTTGGAGATTGTGGTCGTGTCGACGACGACCCCGGCCAGGCCCTTGTAGATCTCGGTCTCGCTCATAACGCTCCTTCGCGATTGGTGTGCATTTCTAAAGCTAGGCCACGCGGCAGACGTGTGGCGAGAACATCAGCCCCGGTTGGTGTCGAGCGAGAAGTTGAACACCGAGGTGTCGAAGCTGCCGTAGCTCTCGTAGTCGAGCAGCTCGTAGAGCCGCGCGCGGGTCTGCATCTCGGGCACGCGGCTGGTGAGCGAGCCCTCGGAGACGATCGTGTCGAGTCCGCGCTCGGCGGCCCCCATCGCGAGGCGCAGCAGCGAGACGGGGTAGATCACGATGTTGACGCCGACGTCGGCGAGCTGCCGGTTGGTGAACAGCTCGCTCTTGCCGAACTCGGTCATGTTGGCGAGGATCGGCACGTCGACGGCCGCGCGCACCGCCTCGAACTCGGAGAGGTCGACCATCGCCTCGGGGAAGATCGCGTCGGCTCCCGCGTCGACCAGCGCCTTGGCACGATCGATGGCCGAGTTCAGTCCGTCGAGGGCGCGGATGTCGGTGCGCGCCATGATCAGCAGGTTCGGGTCGCGTCTGGCCGCCACCGCCGCACGGATGCGCTTGACCGCGGTGTCCTCGTCGACGACCGCCTTGCCGTCGAGGTGGCCGCAGCGCTTCGGGTTGACCTGGTCTTCGATGTGCAGGCCGGCGACCCCGGCGTCTTCGAGCTGCTGCACGGTGCGGGCGACGTTCATCGGCTCGCCGAAGCCGGTGTCGGCATCGACGATCGAGGGCAGGTCGGTCATGCGCGAAATCTGCGCGGCCCGGCCGGCAACCTCGGTGAGGGTCGTGAGCCCGATGTCGGGCAGCCCGAGGTCGGCGCTGATGACGGCGCCGGAGATGTACACGCCCTCGAGCCCCTTGTCTTGGATCAGCCGCGCGCTGAGCGGGTTGAACGCGCCGGGGAAGCGCAGCAGCTCGCCGCTCGCGAGCGCCGTCCTGAGGGCGGCGCGCTTGTCGGCTGGGGTGACGTGGGAGTACAGCATCAGAAGAGTCCCTTCGGTCCGGCGGGCAGTGCGGTCGCGGTGACGGTGAGGCCGCCGAGCTCCTCGGCGGTGAGTTCGGGCAATCGCTGCACGAGGTCGAGGAAACGCTCGATCTCGGCGGGCTCGAGCACGCCGTCGGCGAGCGCGCGGAACTTCGCGACGTACTGCTCGCGGGCGAAGGGGCGGGCCCCCAGCGGATGCGCGTCGGCTACGGCGATCTCGTCGACGATCACGGTGCCGTCGGTCAGCTCGATCTCGACGCGGCCGCCGAACGCCTTCTCGGCGGGATCGTTGGAGTGGTACCGGCGGGTCCACTCGGCGTCCTCCTGGGTGGTGACCCGGTTCCACAGCTCGACCGTGTCGGGGCGGGCGGCGCGCTCGGGCGCGTACGAGCGTTCGTGGTGCCACTCGCCGTCCTGCAGCGCGACCGTGAAGATGTACGGGATCGAGTGGTCGAGCGTCTCGCGGCTGGCGGTCGGGTCGTACTTCTGCGGATCGTTCGCGCCCGAGCCGATCACGTAGTGGGTGTGGTGGCTGGTGTGCAGGACGACCTTCTTGATCGCCGGCCCTTCTACAAGCTCAGGAACCGAACGAAGGGCCGGATGCTTCGTTCCGAGCGCCCTCGCGAGGTCGATCCACGCCTGCGCCTGGTACTCGGCCGAGTGCTCCTTCGTGTAGCTGTCGAGGATCGCGCGCTTGGCCTCCCCCGCCTCCGGCAGCGGCACCTCGTAGTGCGCGTCCTTGCCGTCGAGCAGCCAGGCGATCACGCCGTCCTCGCCCTCGTAGATCGGGGTGGGGCTGGTCTGACCGCGCATTGCACGGTCGACGGCCTCGACGGCCATCTTCCCGGCGAAGGCCGGTGCGTGCGCCTTCCACGTGGAGATCTCGCCCTTGCGCGACTGACGGGTGGCCGTCGTGGTGTGCAGCGCCTGGCCGACGGCCTGGAAGATCGTCTCGGGTGCGAGTCCGAGCAGGGTGCCGATCCCGGCGGCGGCGCTCGGGCCGAGGTGGGCGACGTGGTCGATCTTGTGGGCGTGCAGGCTGATCGCCTTGACCAGGTCGATCTGGATCTCGTAGCCGGTGGCGATGGCGCGCACCAGGTCGGCTCCGGTGGATCCGGCGTGCTGGGCGACCGCGAGGATCGGCGGGATGTTGTCGCCGGGGTGCGAGTACTCGGCCGCGAGGAAGGTGTCGTGGTAGTCGAGCTCGCGCACGGCGACGCCGTTCGCCCACGCGGCCCACTCGGGCTGGAAGCGGCCCTCGACGCCGAAGACGGTGCTCCCGGTCGCTGAGCCCGATCCGGTCGCTGAGCCTGTCGAAGCGCCCGGCCCTTCGACAGGCTCAGGGACCGATCGCTGCGGGCGGTCCTGCGCCTGCGCGCGCGCCGCGACGGCGGGCGCGCGGGTCAGGCTGGCCGTGGCGACCGCCGCGTTGTCGATGATGCGGTTGATCACCATGTCGACGACCTCGGGGGTCACGGCGACCGGGTCGGCGGCGACCTGGGCGATCTTCCAGGCGAGCTGCTCCTCGCGGGGCAGGTTCTCGTCGCTCGCGTACACACGCACGGGGTGGAGTTTCATTGCGGGTTCCTTTCCATCGAACCGAGGATGTTCTTGAGGCTGCGGTACAGGTGCAGCTGGGTGGCGTGGGCGGCGAGCGACTCCGAGCCGTCGACGATCGCGTCGACGATCATGAGGTGCTCGCGGGCGGCTTCGCGGAGTCGCTCCGGGTCGTCGTGCGAGAGGCGGCGGATGCGAGCGACGTGCGTGCGCACCCCGGCGAGGGTCGAGACCAGGAGGGGGTTCTGCACCGCGTCGTCGATGGCCGCGTCGAGGCGCGCGACGAGCTCGTAGTACTCGTGACGCACGGGGTCGCCGTTCTCGAGAAGCTCGTGCGCCTGCCGCAGTTCGCGTTGCAGGCCCTCGAACACGGCGGGGTCGCGGCGGCGCGCTGCGAGGCGGGCCGCCTGCTCTTCGAGCGCGCTGCGCACCTCGAACAGCTCGGCGATGCGCGTCAGCGGAACGTCGGTCACGACGAGGCCGCGCCCCGAGTGCGCTGCGACGAGCCCGTCGGCGGCGAGGCGCGAGAGGGCCTCGCGCAGGGGTGTGCGCGAGACGCCGAGCCGGCTGGACTGCTCCACCTCGGCGAGCAGCGTGCCCGGTGCGAGATCGCCGTCGATGATCTGCTCGCGCAGAACGGAGTAGGCCCGGTCGCTAGCGCGCATCCACGTCCCTCCGTCGGTTTGTGTATACACAGGCTACCCCCTTTGCCCAACCGCGACCAAGAATTGCGCTCTGTGTATGCAATGACGGCGGTCGGCGGCTGGGTTTGCCGCCCGCGCGGGGGTACGCTCGGGCCATGGCCCCTGTCACGACGATGTTCCTGGGCACGTCGACCGTCTTGGTGAGCGACGGCACGACGTCGCTCCTCGTCGACGGTTATTTCACCCGGCCGCCGCTGCGCCGCCTGCTCACCAACGCGCGACCCGACGGGCGGCTGATCGACTGGGCGCTGCAGCGCGCCGGCATCGACCGGCTCGATCTCGTGCTGGTCTCGCACTCGCACATCGACCACGCCCTCGACGCGCCGGTCGTCGCCGACGTGACCGGCGCGCGCCTTGCGGGATCCCCGTCGACTCGCATGATCGCGACCGGCTACGGCTTCGGCATCGACGGCTTCGTGCCACTGGAGGCGGGCGAGGCGATCGCGGTCGGCGCGTTCACGCTCACGCCGGTGCACGCGGTGCATTCACCCGGCGACCGTTACCCTGGCACGATCGACGCGCCCGTGACGCTGCCCGCGCGTGCCTCGCAGTTTCGCACCGGCGACTGCTACTCGTTCCACTTCGACCATCCCGAGGGGCGTGTGCTCGTGCACGCCTCGGCGAACTTCGTCCCGGGCGCGCTCGACGCCTATCCGAGCGACGTGTTCTACCTCGGCGCGGCCGGCGCCGGCAGGCAGGACAACGCGTGGCGCGACCACTACTGGACCGAGACCGTCGTCGCCACCGGCGCGCAGACGGTCTTCCCCATCCACTTCGACCGCTTCTGGCGCCCGCTGTCGAAGCCGCTCGCGCCCATGCCGAAATCGGCCGACGACCTGTCGCTGGCCCTCGCCGGCTGGACAGCCCGCGCACACGGCGAGAAGATCGACTTTCGGATGCCCGAGCTCTGGAGCCGCGAGACGGTCGAACGGGCCTAGCGTTCGCGAAGCTGCCGCGCCCACGGGTCGTTGCGACGCACTCGCCCACGCAGCCCCTTCACCGTGCCCTCGACGCCGCGCGGATACGGCCGCACGTCTTTCATGTTCTTGAACTGCACGAAACTGTCGTTGCCAGAGAGAGTGCCGATCCGTCGTTTCCACAGCCGCTTGAGGTGTTTGACCTCCGCATCGAGTCGACGCCACACCCTGTCTTCGAGGTAGTAGAAGTGCGCGCTCTCCTCCTGCCGGTAGTCGACCCAGCCGTTACGGAGCAGGATGGCGAGGTGCTTCTGCACGGCGGACCGGCCGACTCCGTACTCGCTCATGATCACGTCGGCGATGTTGCCCGAGGTGTGCTCGCCCGACGCGAGAATCTCGATGATCCTGCGACGAATCGGTTCTGACATGATCTGGAACGGGTTCATCACCCCGTTCTATCCGAGCCACGACCTGCCCTTGCTCGTCATGGCTCGTCGGTGGGACGAGCGCGCACTGCGGCGACTGTGGAGGAGCGTGGGCCGCCCGCCGGGGCCGCCTCTGCAGCTGCCCGCTGCGCCGGGCCTCTGCGGCTGACGTCTGCGGGTGCCCTCGATGCTCCACCCCTACGGCACCCGCTCAGATCGGATAGTCGAAATCGCTGTTTCACTTCGGGGTGACGTCACCCCGAAGTGAACCACGGTTTTCGAGAAGGTCGGTCGCGCGGGTGGTAGGCGATGACGGTGCACCGCCCCCTGATCGGCCACGTCCAGGAGGCTGGAAGGAGCTGGAGGGCGTGAAGCGGCAGGAAGGGCGGAAGCCCGCGCGTCAGCCGCGCTGCGCAGTCTCCGCCATGGCGCTAGCAAGGGCGCTAGCGAGGGCGGGCGGCTGCGCCGGTACGGCTGCGCGCTCGACGGCCAGCTCCAGCACTGCCCGCGCCACGCGGTCGTTCTCGCGGAAGGCGACGGCGTTCGTGCCCGGGCGGGCGAAGGCGCCGGCGAAGGGCGCGTTGGTGTACGGCCCGATCGCGAAGGCGCCGGGGTGCGGGTCGCCGTCGGCGCGGATCAGCCGGGAGTCCGCCGGGCGCACGAGGAGCCGCCCGGTCGACCCGGCGAAGTCGGCGTCGGAGACTAGCTCCTCGCACGCCGCACCCGTCGCGATCAGCGAGCGCAGCGCCGCGTTGTCGCTCCTGCGCACGTGCGCGTCGGGCAGGCGCGCGTCGATGAGGACACGGGCGGTGACCTCGCCCGGCGCGCTCGGTGAGCTCGCCGCGAAGTGGCCGGCGCGGCCCACCTCGTCGACGACGGCACGCACGGCGATGTCCGCACCGAGAAACTCCACGACCCCGGCGCGGGAGAGCGCCAGCAGCTCGTCGAGGCGGTGCGCCGGCGGCCCGCTCGCGATGAAGCTGAAGTAGTTCGGCCACCAGACGGAGAGGTCGTGCGCCCGGGAGCGCGCGGTCCACTTGGGCGAGTCGATGATCGACCCGAGATCGAACAGCGCGTAGAGCAAGGAGGTGAACAGGCCGAGCGTCGCGCTGTGCTCGGGCGCGCTGCGGGCGTGCAGGTCGAGCCCGATGTAGTAGCGCAGCGTCTCCTGCAGCTCGGCGCGCGACTCGGCCCGCACGCCGGCGAGCGGGCGGTCGAGTGCCTCGAGGTCGAGCCGGTCGACCGGGTTCGGTACGGCGGCCGCGATCGCGGCGTGCAGCTGCGGGCTGTTCCAGCGGTAGCGCTCGAGAAACGGCACGAACCTCTCCCATGGCACCCGCACCCGGTCGGGGTGGCCCACGAACAACTCGTGGTAGTAGCCCCACTGCAGCTCGGCGGCGATGAGCGGCCAGACGTCGCGGGTGAACGAAAGCGTCTCGCTCGACGCCTCGAGCGCGGCGACGATTCGCGCGGTGAAGAATCGCGGCTCGGCGCGCGGTGCCGCGAGCGCCGAGCTGATCTTCGAGTGGTACGGAACGCCGCGGCGCGACCCGAGCAGCAGCAGGGGCTCCTCGCCGCTCGGCAGATAGTCGAGCTGGCCGGGCAGCGAGGCCGATGGCACGAAGCGTCCGCCGCGCCCCTCGGTGAGCAGCACGGTGAGGTCGACCGCTGCGAGCCCCATCCCCCGCACGATGACGGGCTCTCCGGCTCGGATCGCCGAGAGGTCGGCGTCGGCGGTGAAGTCGGGGGCGACGTAGTGCAGGCCGTGGCGCTCGGCGAATTCGAGCAGCTCGACGTGCTCGGGCTCCGGACTGGAGCCCGAGTGACCGAGGGCGTAGAGCACGATGTCGGCGGCGACGACCACGCCGTTGTCGAGCGACACGAGCTGAGTGCCGTCCGGGGCATCCGTCACCGTCGTCGCGCTCGCGGCGTATTCCACCACCGTCGCCGGCAGCGCGGCGATCGCCCGGCGGTAGAACCACGCCAGGTACTCGCTCTGCAGCCGCCTGGTCGGAAACGAGTCGCCGGCGAGATGCTCGAGCTCGTGCGCGACGAGCGGGTCGTCGACCTGCAGATCGATCTGCCCCGACCGCACCTGCACCGCCCACTCGATGAGCGACGGCCCCTCCCACACCGGGCCGTCGACTGTGGACGACACGTCGGTGAACATCGTCACGTCGCGCGCCATCGAGTTGAGTTTGAGCAGGGGCGACTGGGCGCTGCGCCAGATGCGGCCGGCGCCCGGAGGGTGCGGATCGACGAGGTGCACCACGAGGGGCAGTCCGTTCGCGATCTCCGGCAGATTCGCCGCGAGTCGCTCGAGAAAACCGACCCCGCGGGGTCCGGCGCCGATCACGGCGAGCTGGATTGACATGGCACAACAGTCACCGCGCAATCCATCGAAAGCGTCGAACATGACGCCGCGTGACGGTGTGACGAAGTGTGAACGGCGATTGTTGTCGCCTCGAGAAATCGCCGCATACCGTCGGGAAATCGCGGCGCACTCGGCACCGCAACGAACGAAGGCGGACGCAGACATGGGCATCGAATTTCTCGGCATCGCGGGTCTGAACGACGGCGGCGAGACCCAGGCGCGCTCGGGCGCCAGTTTCGACAAGGACTACACGCTGCGATTCGCCCGGGCCCACGAGGACAACGGCTGGGACCGCATCCTGTTCGCCTACCACTCCGGCGCCCCCGACCCGTCGACCGCCGCCGCGTTCATCGCGAGCAAGCTCGACCACCTGAAGATCCTGCTGGCGCACCGCCCCAACGTCTCCTATCCGACCTACGCCGCAAAGGTGTTCGCGACGCTCGACCAGATCAGCGACGGCCGCCTCAACGTGCACTTCATCACCGGCGGGTCGACCGCCGACCAGGCGGCCGAGGGCGACTTCCTCACCAAGGACGAGCGGTACGCCCGCACCGGCGAGTACATCCGCATCGTCAAGCAGGCATGGACCAGCCGTGAGCCGTTCAGCTTCGACGGGGAGCACTACCGGTTCGAGAACTTCGTCTCCGACATCTGGCCGCACGGCGACCGCCCCGAGGTCAGCTTCGGAGGGTCGTCGCCGGCCGCGTACGCGATCGGCGGGGCCGAGGCCGACATCTACGCGGTCTGGGGAGAGCCGCTCGCCAACACCGCGGAGCAGATCCAGACGATAACGGATGCGGCAGCCGCCGCCGGCCGCGAGCAGCGCCCGAAGATCCAGGTCGCATTCCGCCCGATCCTCGGCGCGACGGAGGAACTCGCGTGGGAGAAGGCCCACGGCATCCTCCACAAAATCGAGCAGCGCACGGCCGGAGCGGCTCCCAGCTCGTTCGTCGGCGACCTGAAGAACCCGGAGAACGCGGGCTCGCAGCGTCTGCTCTCCATCGCCGAGGCCGGCGACCGCTACGACCGCGCGCTCTGGACGAAGCCCGCGGCCGTCAGCGGCGGACGCGGCAACTCGAACGCGCTCGTCGGCACGCCCGAGACGGTCGCGGCGGCCCTGCTCGACTACGTCGACCTCGGCGTCGACATCCTCTCCGCCCGCGGCTACGACTTCGTCAACGACACCATCGACTTCGGCCGCTACGTGATCCCGATAGTGCGCGAGGAGGTCGCCCGGCGCGACGCCGCACGGGCGAAGGCCTCGGCCGAGGCATCCGACGAGCTGAAGCGGCGGGCGCACCATGACGCAGCGTGAGGCGCCGGTCGCTGAGCGTGTCGCCCTTCGACAAGCTCAGGGACCGGTGTCGGCTCAGGGACCGGGCGTCGCCTACCGCCACACCACGCCTCTCGACCCGCAGGCGCAGCTCGTGCTGCGCGACCTCGAACGCGAGTACGACGCCCGCTACGGCAACCTGTTCGGCGAGCCGGCCTCGGTCGAGATCGCGCGCTACCCGGCCGACGCGTTCTCGGCGCCGGGCGGCACGTTCCTGCTGCTCGAGGTCGACGGCGCCCCGGTCTCGGCCGGCGCGTTCATGACCATCGACGCGACAACGGTCGAGTTCAAACGCATGTGGACGCACGCCGACCACCGCGGGCGAGGCCTCGCGAAGCTCGCGCTCGCCGAGCTCGAGGCCGAGGCCAGGCGCCGCGGGTTCGCGCGCGTCGTGCTGAGCACGGGGCCGCGGCAGCCGGAGGCGGTGCGGCTGTACCTGGCCACCGGCTACACGCCGTTGTTCGACCCGGCGCAGGACGCCGAGCAGATCGTGATCCATCACTTCGAGAAGGAGCTGTCATGACGCAGGTACGCACGCACCCTGAGCCTGTCGAAGGGGCGCTTCGACAGGCTCAGCGACCGGAGGCATCCCAGCGACCGGGGGCAGTCGACTTCGGCGCGCTGCCCGTCGTGCGCACGAAGCACTGGATCCGCTGGGTCCTCGGCGCCGTCGTGATCTTCGTCGTCGCCCAGCTGGTCTGGACCCTGTTCACCAACGCCGGCTACGGCTGGCCGACCGTGGCGCGGTACTTCTTCTCCGACGCGATCCTGCGCGGGCTCGGTATGACCCTCACCCTCACCGTCGTCGCCGGCGCGCTCGGCTTCGTGGTCGGCAGCCTGCTGGCGCTCATGCGGCTGTCGAAGTCGCCGCTGCTGAACTCGTTCGCGTGGAGCTTCATCTGGTTCTTCCGGTCGGTGCCGCTGCTCGTGCAGATCCTCGTCTGGTTCAACCTCGGCTACCTCTACCCGACGATCGGCCTCGGGGTACCGTTCACGACCGACTACTTCGTCGAGACGCAGACCGTCACCCTCGTCAGCGCCTTCGCGGCGGCCGTGCTCGGCCTGTCGCTCAACCAGGCCGCCTACTCCGCGGAGATCATCCGCGGCGGCATCCTCTCGGTCGACGCCGGCCAACTCGAGGCGGCCGCGGCGCTCGGCATCCCGCAGCACCGGCGCATCACGCGCATCATCCTGCCGCAGGCGGCACGCTCGATCATCCCGAACGCGTTCAACGAGATCATCGGACTGCTCAAGGGCACCTCGATCATCTCGGTGATCGCGCTGGCCGAGCTGTTCTACGTGTCGCAGGTCATCTACAACCGCAACCAGCAGGTGATCCCGCTGCTGCTCGTCGCCGTGCTCTGGTACATGATCCTCACCACGGTGCTGAGCATCGCCCAGTTCTATGTGGAGCGCTACTACTCCCGAGGCTCGGCCCGGGTGCTGCCACCCACGCCGATCCAGCGCGCGAGGGCCTGGGCCGCCGTTCAGTGGAACCGGCTCGACGACGAGCCCAAGAAGGAGGCCGCGGCATGACGACGTCGACTCTGACGACGCAGGGGCACGTCGAGATCCGCGACGTCACCAAGAGCTACAACGGCGTCGAGGTTCTGAGCGGCGTCTCGCTCACCCTCGAGCCGGGCGAGGTCGTGACGATCCTCGGGCCGAGCGGCTCGGGCAAGTCGACGCTGCTGCGCACCATCAACCACCTCGAGACCGTCGACTCCGGCTGGGTCGCGATCGACGGCGAGCTCATCGGCTACGAGCACCGCGGCGGCAAGCTCTACGAGCTGAAGGAACGCCACGTGCTGCGGCGCCGCACTCAGGTCGGCATGGTGTTCCAGAGCTTCAACCTGTTCCCCCACCTCACCGCGCTCGAGAACATCGTCGAGGCGCCCATCGGGCTGAAGAGGCTGAACAGGGCGGATGCACGCGAGCTGGCGCTCGGACTGCTCGAGAAGGTGGGTCTCGCCGACAAGGCCGACGCCTACCCCCGCCAGCTCTCCGGCGGGCAGCAGCAGCGTGTCGCGATCGCACGCGCGCTCGCCCTTCAGCCGAAGGTGCTGCTGTTCGACGAGCCGACCTCGGCTCTCGACCCGGAGCTCGTCGGCGAGGTGCTCGACGTCATCCGCGAGCTCGCCGGTCTCGGCACGACGCTCGTCATCGTGACGCACGAGATCGGCTTCGCCCGCGAGGTCTCCGACCGTGTGATCTTCATCGACCACGGGGTGGTGCTCGAACAGGGCAGCCCCGGCGAGGTGCTCGGCGATCCGCAGCATCCGCGAACCCGCGACTTTCTCGCGACCGTCCTCTAAACCGCCCACACAAGACCACCCACAGCAAAGGAAACAGACCATGGCAATCAGAAAGAAGACAGCGGCCGTCATCGCCGGAGTCGCGGCCCTCGCCCTCGTCGGCGGCGGCGTCACCGCCCTCGCGCTCGCCTCCGGCGGCGACGCCGAGGCCAGCGGCTCGCAAGAGAGCGCCGCGACGCGGTTCAACCTCACCGCCGACCAGGACCGCGTGCGTCTCGACGCCGTCTCCGAGGCGGTCGCCTCACTCGAGGCCGGCGGCTTCGAGCCGATCGAGGCCGGCAAGCTCACGGTCGTCACCTCCCCGTACGCCGCGCCGCTCGGGCTGTACGCCGACGACGACACGACGCTGATCGGCAACGAGGTCGACCTCGCCCAGCTGATCGCCGACGGTCTCGACCTCGAGCTGAACATCCAGGCGGCCGCGTGGGCCGACTGGCCGCTCGGCATCCAGTCGGGAAAGTACGACCTGATCCTCTCCAACGTGACCGTCACCGACGAGCGCAAGGAGCTCTACGACTTCGCGAGCTACCGCCAAGACCTGCTCGGCTTCTACGTGAAGGCCGACTCCCCGATCGACTCGATAGAAGAGGCGTCAGATGTCGCGGGGCTCAAGGTCATCGTCGGCTCGGGCACGAACCAGGAGAAGATCCTCCAGGCGTGGGACGAGGAGAACATCGCCGCCGGCCTCGACCCGGTGGAGTACCTCTACTTCGACGACACGGCGAGCGGCGCACTCGCCCTGAAGTCGGGACGCGCAGACGCCAACTTCGGCCCGAACGCAACCTCGGCGTACGCCGCGGCCGTCGACGGTGAGACCAAGCTCGTCGGAACCGTCAACGGCGGCTGGCCCCTCACGGCCGACATCGCCGCAGCGACCGCGAAGGGCAACGGGCTCATCGAGTCGGTCGGCATCGTGCTGAACGCCGCGATCGAGGGCGGCGAGTACGCCGAGGTCCTCGAGCGCTGGGGACTCACCTCCGAGTCGCTCGCCGCGTCGCAGATCAACCCGCCCGGCCTGCCGAAGAGCGAGTAGCCGTCGGCGCCGCCGCCCGCGCCGCACCGGCCGGGCGGCCGCGCCGTCACACGGGTTAACAATCCGCGACGCGACCGCCGCGAGACTCCGCGGCTGCGGCCCGCACACCGCGTTCTCCACCCGGAGGGCCCACCGAACCCGGGTATTCTCGTGGGGTTGGCGCCACCCGGGTTCCGGCACCCATCGGAGGAACGAGTGATCGATCGCGGCATCGCGTTACCGGCGCTCGACGACTCCGTGGTGCTGGTCGACGGCGCCGTCTTCATCCTCGACCGCCGCGTGTTCCCCGCGAGCATCGTGTGGGTACGCGCCGACACCGCGCGGGAGGTCGCCGCGGCGATCACCGCCATGGTCACCCAGAGCTCCGGCCCGACCTTCGCGGCCTGCGCCGGCCTCGAGCTCGCCGCGCTCCAGGCGCAGCGCCTCCCGCTCGACGCCGCCCGTGCCAGCCTGACCGCGGCGGCCGAAGCCCTCGCAGGCGCCCGCCCGACCAACAACCACCCGCGCGAGGCCGCCGAGAGCGTCGTCGCGGCGATCGCCGGTGCGACCTCGACGTCCGAGCTCGTCGAGACCGCCGTCGAGGCCGCGCGCGCATTCGCCCTGCGCTACCGCGCACGCAGTCGCGCCCTCGGCGAGCACACGGTCGCCCTGCTCGACGACGGCGCCCGGCTGCTCACCCACTGCTGGATGGACACCTACCTGATCGAGCTTGTGCGGGCAGCGGATGCCGCGGGCAAGACCTTCGAGTGGGTGGCGACCGAGACCCGCCCCTACCTGCAGGGCGCGCGACTGACCGCGCACACCCTGCGCGAGATGGACCAGCGCGTCACCCTGATCACCGACGGCATGGCCGCCGCAGCCCTCGCCCCCGGTTCGCGGCTGGGTGCGATCACCGCGCTCGTCACCGCCGCCGACCGGGTCAGCCTCGACGGCAGCGTCGCCAACAAGGTCGGCACGCTCGGCCTCGCCGTGGCGGCGAACGCCTTCGACGTGCCCTACTACGCGCTCGTGCAGTCGCCGGACGCATCCGTGCCCACCGGCGCCGACATCGTCATCGAAGACCGCGACCCCGCAGAGGTGCTGTCCATGCTGGGCGCCCGCACCGCATCCGCCCTCGTCACCGACGCCTGGTACCCGGCGTTCGACGTGACCCCTCCCCGCTTCGTCACTGCCGTGGTCACCGACCGCGGCGCCTTCGCCCCCGGCTCCCTCGCGGAGTACTTCACAACCAGAATCGATGCCCGGTGACCGAGACCACGAACGCTGAAACCACCGACTACGAGCTGCTCGTCGACCGCGACGACGTCGTGCGCTACCTCGACGGAGCGGGTCTCCTGCCGCGGCTGGCTTCGACAGCCGACGACGTCGACGTCGTCGAGGTGACCGCCGGCAACATGAACCGCGTGTTCATCGCGCGCGGCCCGCTCGGCAGCGTCGCGGTGAAGCAGGCGCCGCCGTGGGTGCAGGCCGTCGGTCCAGACTGGCCGATCGACCCGGTGCGTATCGCCTCGGAGGCGCGCGCCTACGAGATGCTGTCGGCGCTGGTGCCGGCGAGCGTTCCGACCGTGGAGCCCGTCGACCTCGACCGCTACGTGCTCGTGATGGAAGACCTCTCCGACCTCGACGTGCTGCGCGACGTGCTCGTGCGCCAGGTGGCCGACGTCGTCGCGCGCCGCGAACCCACCCCGATCGACTTCGACTCCCTCGGCCGCGTCGTCGGCCGGTTCAGCGCCGAACTGTCGCTCGCCACGAGCGTCATCACCCTCGACCCGGCGGCTCACGCCGACCTCGTCGTCACCGCCGCGAACCCCGAGCTGTGCGCCCTCACCGAGACGGCGGTGCTCGACGAGCCGTACCGCCTCAACGACCACAACCACTGGATCCCCGAAATGGATGCCGCGGTGCGCGCCCTCTACGTCGACACCGAGCTTCTCGCCGCGGTCGCGACCGTGCGCGAGGTGTTCGCGACCCGCGCCGAGGCGCTCATCCACGGCGACCTGCACTCCGGCTCGGTCATGATCGGCGAGCGCGAGGGCGTGCAGGCGATCAAGATCTTCGACCCGGAGTTCAGCTTCGTGGGCCCCGTCGGCATGGACCTCGGGCTGTTCTGGGCCAACCTCTCGATCTCCGCGATCGCCGCAGAGCGAGTAGGCGCCACGCAGCTCGCCGCCGAACGCACGTCGGCGATCGACGCGAGCTGGGACGAGTTCACGGCCGTCGTCTCCGAACGCTGGCCGGAGCGCGCCGGCACGCCCGACGGGCTCGACCTCGAGGCCTGGCTCGCCCGCATCCGCAGCGACGCCTGGCTGTTCGCCGGGGTCGAGGCGATCCGCCGCACCGCGGGCTTCTCGCACGCCGCCGACTTCACCACCCTGCCGGCCGAGCAGATCCCCGCCGCCTACCGCGAGCTGCTCGCCCGCGCCCGCACCTGGGTCGTCACCGGTGCCGACGTGACCACCACCATCGAAGGAACCCCGTGACCCTGCGCATCACCGCGACCACGCTCGTGCTCGACCTCGAGGGCACCACGAGCGCCGCCGGCTTCATCCTCGGCGACCTGTACGACTACGCGCGGCCGCGCCTCGGCGCCTGGCTCGACGACCACGCCGCAGACCCCGCGATCGCCGCCGCCCGCGAGCAGGTCGTCGCCGACGCGGGGCTGCCCGCAGACGCCTCGACCGAGCGGATCGTCGCCGTGCTCGTGCAGTGGATGGCCGACGATGTGAAGGCCACACCGCTCAAGACGATCCAGGGGCAGATCTGGGCCGAGGGCTTCGCGCGCGGCGAGATCAGCTCCCATTTCTTCGACGACGTGATCCCGCGCCTGCGCGCCTGGCACGCCGCCGGTGTGCGGCTGGCCGTGTTCTCCTCCGGCTCGGTCGCCAGCCAGGTGCCGTGGTTCCGCCACTCCCCCGACGGTGACCTGACGCCGCTCATCGTCGACTACTTCGACACCGTCAGCGCGGGTTCCAAAAAGGACCCCGCGTCGTACACCGCCATCCGCACCGCCCTCGGCGACGACGCCGGCTCCCTCGTGTTCTTCACCGACCACCCCGACGAGGTCTCCGCGGCCGTCGACGCCGGCTGGCAGGTCGTCGCGTTCTCCCGCCCGGGCGAGCCGTGGTTCGAGGCCGACTTCGGCGACGTGCCCGTCGTGGCGTCGTTCGACGACGTCGAGGTGGTCGCGAAATGAACCAGTTCTCCCCGCTCGGCATCACCGACGCGACCCTCGTCGCCGCCGGCACCGCCCTCGCCGCGGAGGCCGCCCGGTTCGCCGGGCTCGGCTGGATGCGCGGAACCTCGGGCAACCTGTCGGTGACGCTCGAACGCGACCCGCTGCTGCTCGCTGTCACCGGGTCGGGCCTCGACAAGGGCGAGCTGACCGCCGCCGATTTCGTGATCGTCGACCGCGACGGAGAACGGGTCGAGGGCCGCGGCGGCTCCGGACACCGCCCGTCGGCCGAGGCCGGGCTGCACGCCCGCATCGCGCGGATCACCGGCGCTGGCGCCGTCGTGCACGTGCACGCGCTGCCGGCCGTCGTCGCCGCGCACCACTGGCCCGACGGCGTCGTGCTGCGCGACCTCGAGATGCTCAAGGGGCTCGGGCACCTGGCCCACGACGAGACCGTGGTCATCCCCGTCGTGCAGAACAGCCAGGACATGACGGAGCTCGGCGACGCGTTCGAGAGCCGCTACCTGCCGGCTACCGTCGACGTCGCCGAGGTTCCCGTCGTGCTCGTCGCGAACCACGGCATGTACGCGTGGGGCGCCGACCTGAAGCAGGCCCGCTGGCACGCGGAGCTCATCGAGTGGATGCTGCGCTTCGCCATCGAGACCCGCTAGCTCGAGACCCGCTAGTTGGTCATGCTCCCGGCCACCACGACGGTGCGCTTGCGGGAGAACGTGAAGCTGAACAGCAGGGCCACGAGCAGCACGAGGCCCTTGCCGAAGTCCTGCGCGTAGTAGGGCAGACCGACCATCGTGAAGCCCGTCACCATCACCGCGATGAGCACGGCACCGAGGGCGGTCCCCCACGCGTTGGGGCGGCCGATGCCGAGCACCGAGACGCCGACGAGCGACACGGCGACCGCGTCGAGCAGCAGCGAGTTGCCGGCGCTCACGTCGCCCTGCCCGATTCGGGCGGCGAGCAGCAGGCCGGCGACCGAGGCGAGCAGCCCGCAGCCGACGTAGGCGGCAGTGCGGTACAGCTGCACGCGGATGCCGGCCAGACGGGCCGCCTCGGAGTTCGCGCCCACGGCGTACAGGGCGCGTCCCCACCGGGTGCGTTCGAGCAAAAACCAGAGCAGCGCGGTGAGCAGCACGAAGATCACGACCGGCACGGGCACCGGGCCGATGCTCCCGCGGTCGAGCCAGAGGAAGTCGTCGGTGAACTTGCCCGGCGCCGTCGAGCCGTCGGCGAGGGTCATCCGCGACGAGATCGACTTGCCGTCGACGATGAGCAGCTTCAGCCCGACGATCACGAACATCGTGGTGAGGGTGGCGAGCAGGTCGGGGATGCGTGCGACGACGATGAGCAGCGCGTTGAGCGCCCCGATGAGCGCGCCGCAGAGCAGCACCACCCCGACGGCGACGCCGCCGACCTGGTTGCCGACGACCATGGTCCAGGCGGCGATAGAGACGGCGAAACCGGCGGATGCCCCGACCGACAGGTCGATGCCGCCGACAGTCATCGCGATCATCACGCCGAGTCCGGCGATCGCGGTGGGTGCGATGAACTTGAGCATGCCGAAGGCGTTGTCGACCGTGCGGAAGTTGGGCTCGGTGATGGCGAAAAACGCGATCAGCAGCACGGTGACGGCGACGAACCCCCAGCGCACGACGCCCGCGGAGACCCGCTCGCCGAGGCTCGTGCGCACACGGTCGATGGCGGCCTCCACGCGGGGCGGCGCCGAGAAGCCCTGGCCGGTGGGGAGCTGGCTCATGTCGTGATTCCTTCTGCTGGTGCCGGTGATGCCGGTGCTGATGCGGGCTGGGTCTCGCCCAGGAACGCCTCGACGATGCGCGCCCGGTCGAGTTCGTCGGCGTAGCCGTCGAGGGCGACGACGCCGGCGACGAGCACGACGATGCGGTCGGAGACCTCGAGGATCTCGTCGACGTCGCTCGACAGCACGACCGCCGCGCCGCCCGAGCCGGCGAGGTCGGTGAGCCGGTCGCCGATGCCGCGGCGGGCGGCGATGTCGACGCCGCGGAACGGCTCGTCGAGCACCGCGAGGCGCGGCGACGCCGAGAGCCAGCGGCCGACGACGACCTTCTGCTGGTTGCCGCCGGAGAGGTCGTCGATCGGGGTGTCGATCGACTCCGTGACGACGTCGAGGTCGGCGACGACGGCGGCGGCTCGGGTCGTCTCGCGGCCGGTGCGCAGGGTGCCCCAGTGCGAAGCTTCCGCGAGAAAGGGCACGGTGATGGTGTGGGCCACCGACCAGCCGGGCAGGATCGCCTGCCGCTGGCGGTCTTCCGGAACGAGCACGACACCGGAACGGATGGCGTCGCCGGGGCGACGCGGGGCGTAGGGCTCGCCGCCCAGCGTGAGGGTGCCCGCCGCGGGCCGCGCGAGACCGCCGAGGATCTCGGCGAGCTCGGTCTTGCCTGCGCCGATGAGGCCGAGGATGCCGAGCACCTCGCCGCCGCGGATCGTGAGCGAGACGGGAGCCGCGCCCGGCAGCAGGGGCACGGCGTCGACCTCGGCGACGACGGTCGCTCCGCGGTCGGCGCTTTCCCGCTGCTGCGAGAGCTCGGTCGCGCGGCCGAGCATGTCGTGCAGGATCCCGTTCCAGGCGAACGGTCGTTCGCTCTGGCTCTGCACCGTGCCGTCGCGCAGTACGACGACGCTGTCGGCGAGCGCCTCGATCTCGCCGAACCGGTGCGAGACGTAGACGATGGCGAGCCCGTCGGCGCGCAGCGACCGCAGCACCTCGAACAGGCGGTCGGCCTCGGCCGAGGTGAGCGCCGACGTGGGCTCGTCGAGGATGAGCAGGCGGGGCGTGCTGCGCAGTGCGCGAGCGAGTGTCACCAGCTGGGCATCCGAGATCCTCAGGTCTCTGGCGTCCTGTCCGAGCACACGGTCCGACCAGTGCAGTCCGAGCACGGCGAGGGCGGCCCGGGCGTTCGCGAGGTCGCGGCGCCGGTTGCGCAGCACGCCGCGGAGCCCGCCGGCGAGGTCGTCGAGCAGCACGTTCTCGGCGACGGTGAGCCCGGGGACGATGCCGTCGGCGACCTTCTGGTGCACGGCGGAGATGCCGAGGTGGCGGGCGACGGTGGGGCTCGAGAGCGCGGCCTCCTCTCCCGCCACGGAGATCGAGCCGGTGTAGCGGGGGTTGGCGCCCGAGAGCGCCTTGATCAGTGTGGACTTGCCCGCGCCGTTCGCCCCGAGCAGCGCGGTGATGCGTCCCGGCGCGAAGTCGAGGTTCACGTCGCGCAGCACGACATTGGACCCGTAGGAGAACGAGACCCCGCGGAGCGACACCCCGCCGAGAGAGACGTCCGCGGGACGGGCGTCTCCCTCGGCGGGGTTCGGCGGTGCGAGTGGGACCGTGGTCACGAGGTGGCGGGCAGCCAGTCTGCGACGACGGTCGTGTCGAGGGTCAGGCTCGGCTCTGCCTCGCGCAGGGAGTCGACGTTGTCGACCTCGTTCTCGGCGAGGAAGTCCTGCGTGATGACGATGGCGGGGAACTGCACGTCGTCCTGGTCGAGCTGGCCGGCGAGGTGCAGCGCGAGCGAGCGCACGACGGCCGCGCCGACGGCCGCGGGATCGGTGGCGGATGTCGCGATCCAGGGGCTGTCGGTCGCGTTGATGACCTCGAGGTCGGCGTTGGAGATGTCGATGCCGTACACCTTGACCTTCGACTGCAGGTTGTTCTGGATGACGGCCTGCACGGCGCCCTTGGTGATCTCGTCGTAGGGGGCGAAGATCGCCTCGACGTCGGGATTCTGCTTCAGGGCGGCGTCGACGAGGGGGATGTTGTCGCTCGCGGTGGACTCGCTGACCTTGCCGGTGGAGAAGACGACGTCGAGGTCGTGGTCGGCGACGAAGGAGTCCCAGACGACGGCTCGGCGGTCGAGCGCGGCGAAGCCGGTCGCCGACACATAGCCGACCTTGGCGCCGTCGCCGACGTCGGCGATCAGCTGGTCGAGTACGCCGCTGGCCATCGACTCGTCGGACTGCGAGGTGGTGATGACTCCAGTCGCGTCGGTGAGGGCGAGGTCGTAGACGACGACGGGGATGCCGGCATCGACGGCCTTGGTGATGAGGGGCTGCAGCGTGTCTGTCTGGCCGTGGTCGACGATGATCGCGTCGGGCTCCGAGGCGATGGCCTGCTCGAGGTCGCTCGCGTGCTTCGCGTTGTCGTTGCGGGCGTCGGTGATGGTGAGGTCGATGTTCGCTGCGGCGGCCTGCGACTTCGCGCCTGCCCCCCAGGCCTCGAAGTAGTCGCCCGCGCCGCTCTGGCGCACGAGCGCCACGCTGACCGGGTCGCCGTCGAACGGCGCGGGCAGCGGAGCGGTCGCGGCCGTCGTGGACTTCGTCGACCCCTCGGCGGCGTCGCCGCTCGACTGTGCGCAGCCGGTGAGCGCGATGATGGCTGTCGCCGCGAGAGCGGCGAACGTGATGCTGCGTGAGTGGGCCATGTGTCGGTTCTCCGTGGGGTCGGGGTGTGGTTCGCTCATGCAACCAACTGACGCGTGCTATCGCCCAATTCTGTGACCCCGTATTACGCCCGCTCGGGCTTCGGCGCGCGTGCCGGAGGGGTGCGGAAATAGCATGGGCACATGACTCTATTGACCGTGTGGGACGAAACCGACGAGACCACCCCCGTACTGCAGACCCGCGACGCCGACCTCATCGGCGACACCCTCTCGCCGCTCGGCGTGCGCTTCTCCCGCTGGGAGCTCAAGGAGCTCTCGGCGACCCCGACGCAGGACGAGGTGCTCGCTGCGTACCGCACCGAGATCGACGGGGTGAACGCCGCGCAGGGCTACACCCTCGTCGATGTCGTGTCGATCGCGCCATCCGACGATCCGGCCTATGCCGAGCTCGCCGCGACCGCGCGCCAGAAGTTCCTGAGCGAGCACCAGCACGACGACGACGAGGACCGCTTCTTCGCACGCGGCTCCGGCGTCTTCTACCTGCGCGTCCATGGCAAGGTGTACGCGGTCTTCTGCGAGGCCGGCGACGTTATCTCGGTGCCCGAGAACACGACGCACTGGTTCGACATGGGAACCCGCCCCGAGTACGTGTCGGTGCGCTTCTTCCACGACGACGACGGCTGGGTCGGAAACTTCACCGGCAGCGACATCGCCACGAAGTTCGCCACGTACGACGAGCTGGCAGCGGTTCCGGCGTAGTCCGGCGTCGCGGCCTCAATCCTTGCGGATTAGGCACGCTGCTCTTGGTGTGGCGCTGCCGCCGGGGCGTGAGTGGCGGCAGATTGCTGTTCCGAGCAGGTCGAGAGAGCAATCTGCCGCCACTCGCTCGGCGTAGTCGCGGCCAGGCCGGCCGTTCGATCGTCGCGCCAGCGCCTTGCGGTCAGCGCGGCGCGGTCAGCGAGAAGAGAGCGGGCGCGGGCCGGCCGTCGACGAGGTCGGCGAGGATGCGGCCCACCGTCGGCGTGAACTTGAAGCCGTGCCCGGAGAAACCCGCCCCGACCGCGATCGGTCCCGCGCGGTCGATGACGAAGTTCGAGTCGGGCGTCGTCGTGTAGGTGCAGCTGATCGGCACGAGCGCGTCGGCATCGACTCCGGGCAGCCACTCCCGGGCGTAGCGCTGCAGGGCGGCCAGTTGCACCGGTTCCGGGGTGAAGGTGCGCGCGTCGGGATCGAGCACCGGCCCGACGCCGTGCCATCCGGCCTTGACTCCCTCGCCCGGCGTGAACATGCCGTAGACGGCGGTGTACCAGTAGTCGTAGCGGGGATCCCCGGCCGACGGGGCGTGGTTGAAGCCCGGCCACTGCAGCTCCGGGTCGCGCACGGCGAAGTGCGCCGGCTGCTCCTGGGTGACGACCAGTCTCGGGTGTGCGGTGACGCCGGCGAGGAGCTTCTCGGTCCACGCGCCCGCGGTGACGACGACCCGGCGGGCGACGACCGTGCGCTCGGAGTCAGCGGTGGTGTACGTCACGCGCACCTCGTCGTCGCCCAGAACTCGCAGCGAGGTGACGCGCGCGCCGTGGCGCACGTGCGCGCCGGACTCGGCCGCCGCCTGCTGGAGGGCTGAGACCGCACGGTCGGCGTTGAGCTGCCCGGCCTGGGCGTTGAACAGCACCCGCGAGTCGAACCGGATGCCGGGCCACCGCCGCTGCGCCTCGTCGACCGGGAGGAACTCGCTCGGTATCCCGGCCGCCGTGAGGGCGGCGTGCACGGCGTCGAACGCCGAGTTGTCGCCGTGGTTGGCGACGCCGACAGACGAGAGCAGCTTCTGCCCGCTCAGCGCTTCGAGCTCGCGCCACAGCGGCAGCGCCTCGACGAGCATGCTCACGTAGGTGGGGTCGGCGTACGACTGGTTGAAGTTGCGCGTCGCGCCGTGGGAGGCGCCGTTCTTGTGCAGGGGCTGGAATCGCTCGAGCAGCAGCACGTCGCGGCCGCGGGAGGCGAGCTGCCAGGCCGCGGCACTGCCCATCGCGCCGCCGCCGATCACGACGACGTCGACCCGCTCGCTCGTGCGGCTGGCGGTCGCTAAGCGGTCGGTCGCTGAGCCTGTCGAAGCGTCGCTCGCGCTGGCTGCGGGCGCTTCGACAGGCTCAGCGACCGAGGCAGGCTCAGCGACCGGCGCCGATTCGCTCGTGGTCACGAACCGGTGGCGTCGCGCAGCGCCTCGAAGCCGCCGTCGACGTGCGAGACGGCGCGGAAGCCGTGCTCGTCGAGGTAGTCGGCGACGGGGCCGGAGCCGGCTGTCGTTCCGCAGAAGATCACGACCTCGCGATCCTTGTCGAGTGTCTCTGCGAACGCGGCGACATCCGCCTTGGCTACGACGGTCGCTCCCTCGATCGCGCCGTTGGCCTCGCGTCCGGCGTCGCTGCGCACGTCGATGAGCAGCGCACCGCGCTCGATGCGGTCGCGGGCGTCGGCGGCTGTGCTGGGGGCGATCTCGGTCATTCGGTGATCCTGTCTGCGGGTCGGAGTCTAGATCTGGTGCGAGATCGCCGCGGTCTCGACGACGCTGCGTCGGATGAGCGGCAGCGCGCGGGCGATGGCGAGGTCGATGCGCTCCTGCAGCTGCAGCGACGAGACTTTGTAGTCGTCGAAGTCGGAGTTGTTGGCGTACACGCCGATCGGCAGGGTCAGCGCCTGGAAGAAGCCGAACAGGGGGCGGAACTGGTGCTCGAGGATGAGCGCGTGCCGGTCGCTTCCCCCGGTCGCGACGAGCAGCACCGGGGTGTCGACGAGGGCGTACTGGCCGACGAAGTCGAACAGGTGCTTGAACAGCCCCGTGAACGAAGCGCGGTACACGGGGCTCGCGACGATGAGCAGGTCGGCGCCCTCGATGCGCAGCAGCTCCTGCTCGACCGAGTCGGGCAGCTGGTCGCGTCGCAGGGCTCCCGCGAACTCCGGCCCGACGTCCGCCACCTCGATCACGTGCGCGTCGATCGGCACGGTCGACCCGAGCGACGCGAGGATCTCCCGCACCAAAGCGGTGGTCTTGGATGGCGCGTGGAGACTGCCTGAGACGGCGACGACTTTCAACGGCTGGGTCATGGTGGTCCTTTGCGAAGAGCTAGAGGGGCTGGAGTTGTACGCGGAGCCGGGTGTTCGGCACGGCGGGGAGGCCGAGGTGCTCGCGCAGCGTCGCCCCCTCGTAGTCGGTGCGGAAAAGCCCGCGGCGCTGCAGTTCGGGCACGACCAGTGTGGCGAAGGCGTCGAACGAGTCACCAGTGCCGCCCGCTGCGGCGGAGAACGCGGAGAGGATCGTGAAGCCGTCGACGGCCCGCGCCCTGAACCAGGTCTCGAAGTGGTCGGCGATGTCGGCTGCCGACCCGACGAGCACGGGCGCGGTCACCGCGTGGGCGACGAGCAGCTGACGGTAGGTGGTCGGGCGTGGCCCGCCGACGGTTCGACCGGACCGGGACCGGACGACCTCGACGAGCTGTGTGCCGAGCGAGCTGAACCGCGCGGCGATGCGCACCGGCACCGCGTCGTCGAGGCTGACGCCCGCGAGCGGCACGCCGAGCACACTCGACAGGGTGCGCACGCTGCGGTTGGCGGGCAGGGCGAGTGGCTCGTGGGCCGGCTGCTCGTCGGGGAGGGGCACGAGGTCGACGAGTTCGTCGTAGGCGTCCCACGCCTCCTCGCGGGTCTGCGCGACGACGGGCATGATCGGCATGACGATGCGGAACTCCTGAGCCCGCCTGCCCTCACGGGCCACCTGCTGCTTCGCGACCACGTACTGCTCGACGGCCTCGTCAAAGGTGCGCGGGCTGGCGAACAGCAGGTCGGCGTCGCGCGCGGCGAGGTGCCGGGCACCCAGCGAGCCGCCGACGACGGCGATCGGCGGATGCCCCTGAGGCGGGCGCACGGCGTTGAGCGGTCCGGTCGACGCCCGGTAGGCGCCGACGAAGTTGAGCGGATGCAGTTTGGCCTGGTCGATGAGACGCCCGGTCGAGGCATCCGACACGAAGGCGTCGTCTTCCCAGCTGTCCCAGAGTCCGCGCAGGATCTCGATGAACTCGCCCGCGGCGGCGAAGCGGTCGGCATCGCTGTGCACGGTGTCCCAGCCGAAGTTGCTCGCCGATCGCGCCTCGGCGCCGGTCGCGACGCACAGGGCGACCCGGCCGCCGCTGAGCAGGTCGATCGACGCCGACGAGCGGGCCGTGGTGTACGGCTCGGAGTGCGCGGAGCTGACCGTGGCGACGAGCCCGATGCGCTCGGTGAGCGCCGCGAGGTAGGAGATCGCGGCGAACGGCTCGACGCGCGCCAGAAGGTACGGGTCGGTGTGCTCGAACTCCGGCGCGGTCGCCAGCCAGTCGCCGAAGAACAGAAAGTCGAGCCCGGCCGCCTCCGCCGTCTCGGCGAGGCGTCGCAGCACCGCGGGGTCTTCGCGGGGGTCGCGGTGCGCGCCGTCCCGCCGCCAGCCCGACGGCCACGCTCCGAGGGTGCGCACGGTCGCCCCGAGAACGAGGTGTCCCTCGCGTCTGGGTAGCTGCTGGCCGTTTATCGTCACGCTTCGACGCTAGGCACGCGACGGCCCGCGGTCGAGTGCGCCGGACACACGGGGTAAAGAGCTGACCCACTTCGTAACAGTCAGCGGTCAGCGGTAGCGGCGCCCCTCGTCGCGGCGGAAGAGCACGAGGGCCGCCGTGAGAGTGACCGCGGTCCAGCACAGCCAGCCGACCCACGCCCAGGTCTCGAGCTCGCCGCCCTGCACCGCCCAGACGACGATCTCGCGGGCGTGACGGGAGGGCAGGAACCGCGAGATCGACTCGAGCCAGTCGGGAAAGATCTCGGGCGGCAGGAACAGCCCGCCGCCGAACGCGAGCCCGAACATCACGACCTGCACGACCGCGATGGCCGCTTTCGCCGGCATCGAGTAGCCGATGCAGATGCCGAGAAGCATAAACGGTAGGGCGGATGCCGCGAGCGCGACCAATCCGAGAAGAACACGCCACCACGACGCCTCCGCCGCGGTGAACAGCGCTCCGAGCACCACGACGGGAATGATCGCGGCGATCGCGATCGCGCCGGTGGAGAAGAGATGCCCGAGCACGCGGGAGATGCCGGGCGCGGGAAGCGTACGCAGGTAGGGGTCCCACGGCTTCTCGCGGTTCTCGGCGATGCCGAGGCCGAAGCTGAAGAGGGAGTTCGCGAGCACCGCGAACACGCTCAGCGAGATGACGGCCTGCGTGGCCCAGAGCGGGTTCTCGGCGACGGCTCGTTGCGGCACCACGAAGAAGAGCAGCGACAGCGCAGGGAAGGCCAGGGCGCTGATGACCGCGATCGGCACTCGCGCGGTCTCGAGAAGCGAGTACTTGGCGTGGACGAAGGTCAGGTTCACGGCGCTCATCAGACGGTCTCCCGCTCGGTCAGGGTGAGGAAGGCTTCTTCGAGGGTCGCGCCGCGCACCGACAGGTTGCGGAACGGGATGCCGGAGGTCACGAGCCTCGCGACGAGGGCGTCGGAGTCTTGCGAGTAGAGGGTCGAGAGCCCGGCCGGACCAGTCTCGAGCCCGACGACGCCGGGCAGTTCGCCGATCGCCGCGATGAAGTCCGACTCTAGGGTGAGCCGGCGCAGGCTCACGCGGCCCAGAACGTTGCCGAGGCTGTCGTCTTCGAGCACCCGTCCGCGGTCGATCACGACGACGCGCTCGGCGAGCTGCTCGATCTCCTCGAGGTAGTGGCTGGTGATGACGACGGTCGCCCCGCGGTCGTGCTGGGAGCGGATGGCGTCCCAGAGCACCCGTCGCGCGTCGACGTCGAGTCCGGTGGTCGGCTCGTCGAGCAGCACGAGCTTCGGCCGGCCGACGAAGGCGAGCGCGACGCTCAACCGCCGCTTCTGCCCGCCGGAGAGCGCGCCGGTCTGCTTGCGCTCGAGCTCGGTGAGCCCGAACTCGGCGAGCAGTTCATCCCGCGGAACCGGCGACTCGAAGTGCGCCCCGACGAAGTCGACGACCTCCCCCACCTTCAGCGTCTCGGGCAGCGCGGTCGCCTGCGGCGTGCAGCCGAGCAGCCTGCGGTTGCGGGCGTCCTGCGGCGAACCGCCGAACAGCTCGACGGTTCCGCTCGAGGCACGGCGCAGGCCCTGCACGAGCGTGAGCAGGGTGGACTTGCCGGCGCCGTTCGGACCGAGCATGCCCACGATCTGGCCGGGGCGGATGTCGAGGCTCACGTCGTCGAGGGCCGTCACGTCGCCGAAGCGGCGCGTCACATGGTCGAGGCGGGCGAGGAGGTCGTTCATCGCTGTTCCGTCAGTGCTCACGGCTGCTCCCCTAACACTGTGCGTAGGTTGTCCATGTAGTCCTCGAACGCGCGGCGGCCCTTCTTGCTGAGGCCGAGGTAGGTGATCGGGGTGCGGCCCTTGTGGGCCTTGGTGATGTCGACGTAGCTGGCGTCCTCCAGCTTGCGCAGGTGGGTGGAGAGGTTGCCGGCGGTCATGTCGAGCAGCTCTTGCAGGCGGGGGAACGAGATGGAGCCGTCGGCCTCGAGGGTGGAGAGGGCGGCCATGATGCGCAGCCGCGCCTGGGCGTGGATGACCGGGTCGAGCTCATCCACGGTGGCCGCCGTTCGTTACCGCGCGCATGCGGCGCTGCTCGACGGCGCCGTAGATCGAGAGGGCGATGAAGGCGAGCCCGCCGGCGAGCGCGAGGAAGAGGTAGTGCCCGGGGTAGCCGAAGAAGGGAGCGGCGACCGCAATGGCCACGAGCCAGCAGCCGCCGATCAGCGACGGGATCGCGTGCCAGATGGCGGCCGCGATGATGTACATGATGCCGGCGAAGAGCACGTAGGCGCTCGGGTAGTAGAAGTTGGCGAGCTCGGCCGTCATGCCCTGCGACTGCAGCCCGCTGCCGAGGAACCCCAGCGCGAAGGCGCCGATGGACCAGGTGATGCCGTAGACGGTGCCGGTGAAGGCCGAGGCGGTGTTTCCGCGCATCCCTCGGCCGCTGCGGATTCCGAGCCAGGCCGAGAAGCCGCCGCTGATGAGGATGGTGGCGATGAAGACCGGCACGGCGACCGCGAGCGGCAGGGAGAAGGCCGGCTGCAGTCCGTCGATGAGCCAGAGCGCGCCGAATCCGACGAGCCAGGTGAGGCCCCAGGCGAGCGTGATGTACGGAACGAACGCCCCCATCTGTGTCTCGATGCTGCGCTGCTGGTTCTGCATCAGCGCATACATCGCGGCGGGATCGAGGGGCGCGTCGTCGTCGACGTTCGGCGTCCGCTCGGCGTGCGCCGCGGCATCCGAGGGTCTCTGCTCTGAATTGCTCATGGCTACTTTGTAACGCAAACCACTCTGTCATGTCAACGTATTTGTGGATCAGCGCGGATGTCGACGACGCCCGACCCACTGGCCGTACGATTGAGGGCCGATGTCTGACGAACCCCTTGTGATCTCCTTCCCCGCCGACCTCCCCGTGAGCCAGCGCCGGGAGGACATCGAGCGCGCCATCAGCGAGAACCAGGTCGTGATCATCGCCGGCGCGACCGGCTCGGGCAAGACGACCCAGATCCCCAAGATGCTGCTGTCGATGGGCTACACGAGCATCGGGCACACGCAGCCGCGACGCATCGCGGCCCGCACCATCTCGGAGCGCATCGCCGAGGAGCTCGGCCAGGAGGTCGGCGAGCTCGTCGGCTACCAGGTGCGCTTCACCGACCGCGTGGGCGCCGACACCAAGATCAAGCTGATGACCGACGGCATCCTGCTCAACCAGATCCACCGCGACCGGGATCTCAAGAAGTACGACGCCATCATCATCGACGAGGCGCACGAGCGCAGCCTCACCGTCGACTTCCTGCTCGGCTACCTCAAGCAGCTGATGCCCAGGCGTCCCGACCTGAAAATCATCATCACGAGCGCCACGATCGACCCGGGCAGCTTCTCGCGGCACTTCGACGACGCCCCGATCATCGAGGTGTCCGGACGCACGTACCCGGTGGAGGTGCGGTTCCGGCCGCTGGTGGCCGAAGCGGTCGCCGATCCTGACGACGCCGACCCTTCGACAGGCTCAGGGACCGAAGCCGTCGACCGCGACCCCATCGAGGGCATCAACGCCGCGCTCGACGAGCTCGCCCGCGAAGGCACGGGCGACGTGCTCGTCTTCCTCTCCGGCGAGGCCGAGATCCGCGACGCCGAAGATGCCATCCGCGGCCGCAACCTGCCGAACACCGAGGTGCTGCCCCTGTACGGCCGGCTGTCGAGCGCCGACCAGCACAAGGTCTTCCAGCCCTCGACCCAGGCCGGAACCCGCCGCCGCATCGTGCTCGCCACCAACGTCGCCGAGACGAGCCTCACCGTGCCCGGCATCAAGTACGTCATCGACGCCGGCACCGCGCGCATCTCGCGCTACAGCGTGCGCTCGAAGATCCAGCGGCTGCCGATCGAGGCGATCTCGCAGGCCTCGGCGAACCAGCGCTCGGGCCGCTCGGGCCGCACGAGCGACGGCATCGCGATCCGCCTGTACAGCGAAGAGGACTTCACCAAGCGGCCGGAATTCACCGAGCCGGAGATCCTGCGCACCAACCTCGCGGCGGTCATCCTGCAGATGATCTCGCTCGGCCTCGGCGACATCGCGAGCTTCCCCTTCCTGCAGCCGCCCGACTCCCGCGGCATCAAGGACGGCCTCGACCTGCTGCGCGAGCTCGGAGCCGTCGACGGCGCCGGCGAGACACCGCGGCTCACCCAGGTCGGCAAGCAGCTCTCGCAGCTGCCGATCGACCCGCGCCTGGCGCGCATGATCATCGAGTCGAAGAAGCACGGCACGACGCGCGAGGTCATGGCGATCGTCGCCGGCCTCTCGATCCAGGATCCGCGCGAGCGCCCGCTCGAGAAGCGACCGCAGGCCGACCAGTCGCACGCGCGCTTCACCGACCCGACGAGCGACTTCCTCTCCCTGCTGAAGCTCTGGGACTACCTGAAAACGAAGGAGAAAGAACTCAGCGGCAACCAGTTCCGCCGGATGTGCCGCTCGGAGTACCTCAATTACCTTCGTATTCGCGAGTGGGAAGACGTCTACAAGCAGCTCACCCGCCTCGCCAAGCAGCTCGGCCTGCACGTCGGCGAACCGCACACCAACCCCGACGGCATCCACCGGTCGCTGCTCGCGGGTCTGCTCAGCCAGATAGGCCTGAAGGATGTCGCCAAGCGCGACTACGTCGGAGCCCGCCAGAGCCGGTTCGTGATATTCCCCGGCTCCGCCCTCGCCAAGAAGCAGCCGAACGCGATCATGAGCGCCGAGCTCGTCGAGACCTCGCGCCTGTTCGCGCGCGTCAACGGCGCGATCGACCCGGCCTGGGCCGAGCCGATCGCCGGCGACCTGGTCAAACGCTCCTACTCGGAGCCGCACTGGGAGAAGCGGCAGGGCGCCATCGTCGCCTACGAGCGGGTCACCCTGTACGGCGTGCCCATCGTGCTCAAGCGTCGCGTTCAGTTCTCCCGCATCGACCCCGGCTACGCGCGCGAGCTATTCATCCGGCACGCGCTCGTCGAGGGCGACCTCGTCGCCGAGACCCTCAAGGGCCGCGACTGGGATTTCGACCGCGCCAACCGCGCGCTGCGCAAAGAGCTGGCCGAACTCGAGGAGCGCACGCGCCGTCGCGACATCCTGTTCGACGACGAGGCGATCTTCGAGTTCTACAACAGGCGCATCCCCGCCGACGTCGCCTCGACCAAGAGCTTCGAGGGCTGGTGGAAGAAGGAACGCGCCACGCGCCCCGACCTGCTCACGATGACCGCCGAGAACCTCGTCGACGAGCCCGAGGCGACGGTCGACGAGAACGCCTTCCCGAGCGTCTGGCACCAGGGCGACCAGCGCCTCGCGCTCACCTACCGGTTCGAGCCGGGTGCGGAGGACGACGGCGTCACCGTGAACATCCCGATCGCGCTGCTCGCGTCGCTGAAACCGGACGGCTTCGACTGGCAGGTGCCCGGGTTCCGCGAGGAGCTGGTGACCGCGCTCATCAAGAGCCTGCCGAAGGAGATCCGGCGCAACGTGGTGCCCGCGGGCGACTGGGCTAGGAAGTTGCTGAGTTCGGCCCCTGAGCCCGCTTCGGTCCCTGAGCTTGTCGAAGGGCCCGCTGCCGTAACCTCCCTCACCCAGTTCCTCGCCGACGAGATCCGCCGCCAGACCTACACCCCCGTCGACCCGGCCGACTTCGACGTCGAACGCGTGCCCGCGCACCTGCGCGTCACCTTCGCGGCGATCGACGAACGCGGCAAGGTCACCGCCTCGTCGAAGGTGCTCAGCTCGCTGCAGCTGCAGCTCAAGTCGACAGTGCGGGCGAGCGTCGCGAAGGCCTCGATCACCCCGAAGAGCGATCTCGAACGCGGCGGCCTCACCACGTGGGACTTCGACGAGCTGCCGAGAGTGCTCGACACGAAACACGGCAGTGGAATCATCCGCGCCTATCCGTCCCTCGTCGACGAGGGGAAGACCGTCGCCATCCGGCTGCAGAGCACGCCGGAAGACCAGGTCCGCGCCATGAGGGCGGGGGTGCGGCGGATGATTCTGCTCGCCATTCCCGCACCGACCGCGTATGTGCAGCAGCACCTCACTGCCGCCGAGAAGCTGTCGCTCGCCACCAGCCCCTACCCCTCGACCGCGGCTCTCTTCGCCGACTGCATGGCGGCGTGCATCGACGACGTGCTCGGCGACGACGAGATCTTCACCCGCACGCAGTTCGAGGCGGCGCGCGACCGCGTATCGGCCACGATCGTCGACGCGATGTTCACCACGGTGGCGCAGGTGAGCGCGATTCTGCTCGCCGCCCGCGCCGCCGAGAAGCTCATCTCGAAGACGTCGAGCATGGCGCTGCTCGGCCCGCTCGCCGACGCCCGCGAGCAGCTCGGCAACCTGGTCTACCCCGGCTTCGTCGCGGCGACCGGCACCACACAGCTGCGCCGCCTGCCCGTCTACCTCGCCGCGCTCGCGCACCGCATCGAGCGCCTCGCCGAGAACCTCGGACGCGACCGCGCCTGGCTGACCGAGGTGCAGCAGGCGACCGAGCGCTACGTCTCGGCCGGCGGCGACCTGCCGCTGCAGCCCGACGCACCCGAGCACCTGCGCCACGCCCGCTGGATGCTCGAGGAGCTGCGCGTCTCGCTCTTCGCCCAGCACCTCCCGACCGCCGAGCCGGTGTCGCTGCAGCGCATCACGAAGGTGCTCGGCGGCGGCTGAGCCGGCCGCGCCCGTGCGCGTGCTCGCACCCGCTCTCGCGCCGCCCGGTGCTTCGCTGCCCGGTGCTTCGCTGCCCGGTGCTTCGCTGCCAAACGAAGGAGATCTCCCGCCGGAGGGCCCTCGATCGGCGAGAAGGTGTGACTCGACCCGAGTATCTCCTTCATTTGGCAGCCAGACCGGCGGAACGCGGAGCTCCAGACGCGGATGCCTCGGCCCGAAGCATCCGCCCGGTCCACCCTCCACGTGCCAAATGAAGGAGATCTCGCCCCCGAGGCCCGTCGATCCCCGAGAACGTGTGACTCGACCCGGGGATCTCCTTCATTTGGCAGCCCGCCCGGCGGCAGGCAGACCGGCGTGTACCCGACACGCGACGTGTGACGCTCGGTTGCACGCGTCGTGCACCACCGGCGCGACGCGGCTAGCGTCGTAGGGTGACCGGCACCAGATTCGTCTACACCCGCTCCGACGACCCGCGCGCGCAGCCGCTCGTCGACGAACTGTCGCGCGAATACGACGAGCGCTACGGGCTCAACGACGGCATCCCCTCGTCTGCCGAACTCAGCCGCTACCCCGCCGAGCGGTTCGCGCCCGAGACGGGCGGCGCCTTCCTGCTCGTGGAGCGCGACGGAGAGGTCGTCGCCGGCGGCGCCTTCAAGCGCGAGAGCGACTCGACCGTCGAGATCAAGCGCGTCTGGACCTCGAGCGCGCACCGCCGCCAGGGACTCGCCCGCGTCGTTATGGCCGAGCTCGAGCGCGAGGCCGCCGCCCGCGGCTACACGACCGTCGAGCTCACGACCGGGGCGCGGCAGCCCGAGGCCGTCGCCCTCTACCTGAGCCTCGGCTACCGTCCGCTGTACGACACCGCGGGCGACCTCGAGGCGATCGGCTACCTGCCCTTCACGAAGAGCCTGCCCGAACCGATCGGCTAGGCGCTACGCCCGAAGAAGCGCCGCGAGCACGTCGCGCACCCGGTCGTCGAGCGGCTCTGCCGCGCGCACGATCCCGCCGACGGCCGCGACGACCGGCGTCAGCAGCTGCCCCGCATCCGCATCGCCGACCTCGACCAGCTCGACGGCGCACGCGGCCTCGATCGCGAGGATCGAACCCAGCAGTTGCACCGACCGCTCGAGCGCCTGCAACGCGAGCACGGCGTTCGACGAGTGGTCTTCGACGCCCTCCGAGAGCGACGATCCCGACAGCGTGATCGCCCCGGCGAGGTGCCGCAGCTCTGCCAGCTCGGCGGCGGCCGAGTACCAGAGCAGCCCGGGCACGACGGCGCCGCCCGAGCGCCGCAACGAGGCGCCGAGGGTCGACAGCTGCGAGATGCGCCGCTCGCTCATCGCGGCGACGTGCGCCACGACGACGCGCAGGTTCTCGAGCGCGAGCGCCAGTTCCAGGGCGAAGAAGTTGCCGCCAGACACCATCGAGTTCGACGCGACGTCGACGAGCGGGTTCTCGGTGCGCGAGTTGAGCTCGAGCTCGAGCACCTGGGCGAGCCGGGCGATCGACACCCCGAGCGAGCCGTGAACCTGAGGCACCGATCGGAACGAGATCGCGTCCTGCGTCGACACCACCCCCGAGGCGAGCGACGACGAGGCGAGCAGCGAGCGGATGCGCCCAGCAGACACCCCCTGCGGCCCGACCGCGTGAGCGGCCTGCACACGCTCGTCGAACGGCGAGAGGTTGCCGCCGGCGCCGTGCCCCGCGATCGCCACGAGCGACAGCGCCGCGGTGAGGTCGGCGGCACGGGCGAGCCCGGTCAGGTCGGCGAGCACGAGCGACCCCACGCCGATGCTGTAGCTATTGGCGCTGAGCGCGGCGATGGCCTCGTGCGGCTGCAGTGCGATCGGCGCGAGCCCCACGGCGGCGAGCGCCGTGGTCCCGTCGACGACGGCGCCGTCGACAAACGCGAAGCCCGTGCCGGTGGCGACGGCGGCGACCGCGGCGAGCTGGGTGAGGTCGGCGGCACCCACCGACCCGGTGCGCGGGATCAGCGGGTAGACGTCGCGGTTGAGCAGCTCGCGGTACTGGGCGGCGAGCGCGACGGTGACGCCGGCTCCCCCGCGGCTGAACCCGGCGAGCCGCGCGAAGATCACGGCGCGCGCCTGCTCGAGGCTGAGCGCCGCCCCGATGCCGCCGGCGCTGTTGCGGATGGTGCGCCGCTGGTACTCCTCGAGCGTGTCGTTCGACACGACGACGTTGCGTCCGGCCCCGAGCTCGGTATTGAGTCCGTACACCGGGAGCCCCGCCGCCAGCACGTTCTCGACGACGTCACGCGACGCCTGCAGGTCGCGTTCGAGAATCGAGGCGAAACCGACGCGGGCGTTGTCGCGGGCGACGGCGACTACATCCGCGGTCGAGACGGCCTGACGGGAGAGGATCGGCACGGCTAGAAGTCCGTCAGGTTGGCGCGGAGCCCGCCGTCGCCGAGCTCGTCGCGTAACAGGCCCCGGCGGCGCAGCGCGGGAACGAGCGGGTCGAGCGTGCGGTGCACGTGCGCGGGGTGCACCTGCCCGGTGAACAGGAACCCGTCGCCGCCGACCGCGTCGGAGAGCTCGCCGAGGTGGTCGGCGATCTGCTCGGCGGTGCCGATGACCGCGAGGCCGTCTTTGTTCGCCCTGGCCTGCAGGATCTCGCGCAGCGTCGATCCGGCGGGGGCCGACTTCACGAAGTTGTCGAGAGTGCCCTGGTTGCTGTTCGTGGTCAGCGGCGGCAGCGGCTCGTCGAGGTCGAACGTCTTGAAGTCGACGCCCGACAGGTACGAGACCCCCTGCAGGGCCTCGTCGATCGCGGCCTGCGTCAGCTCGGCGCGGCGGGCGCGCACGGTGGCAGTCTCCTCGTCGTTCGCGGTGACGACGGGATTGACGACGAAGAGCACCTTCACGTCGTCGGGGTTGCGCCCCGCGGCGGCCGCCACGTCGCGGATCGCATTCCGGTAGGCCGACATCCGTTCGGGCGTCGACGCGAGCTGCAGGATGACGTCGGAGTTCTGTCCGGCGAACTGCTGGCCACGACCGGATGCCCCGGCCTGCACCATCACCGGCTCCGAGTCGAGCGGCGCAGTGTTGAGCGGGCCGCGCACCTGGAAGAACTCGCCCTTGTGGTCGATCGTGTGCACCTTCTCGAAGTCGGCGAACACCCCGCGGGCGGTGTCTTCGAGAATCGCGTCGGGCTCCCAGCTGCGCCAGAGCTTCCGCACCACGTCGACCCACTCCTGGGCGCGGTCGTAGCGCAGGTCGTGCTCGATCTGCTTGTCGAGCCCGTAGTTCTGCGCGGCGATGTCGCTGCCGCTCGTCACGACGTTGAAGCCGAGCCGTCCGCCCGCGAAGTGCTGCAGGGTGGCGAGGAGGCGCGCTGCGGTGAACGGCTCGTAGAACGACGCGCTCAGCGTCGGCACGATGCCGAGGCGTTCGGTCGCAGACAGCAGGTAGGGCACGAGCGGCAGCGGGTCGTGCTTCGGCACGAACCGGGCGTCGCGCAGGTTGACCTCGGCGGTGCCGCCGTAGGTGTCGGGAACGGTGACGCCGTCTTCGATGATGAACAGGTCGAGGCCGCTCGCCTCGAACAGGCGGGCCGCGTCCTGGTAGACGGGCGGCTGCTTCCAGTCGTAGCCGATGCCGTAGGTCGGGTCGCCCCAGCCCTGCACACCGAATCCCGCGCCGAGGAACCATCCGAAGTGCTGCAGTGCCATCAGTCGCTCGATCCGTCGGCGAAACCGTCGGCGTTGACACCCGCGGTCTCGAGCCAGCTGTTGTTGAATGCCTTGCTCAGGTAGTTGCCGCCCCCGTCGGGCGCGATCACCACGATAACCGAGCCGGACGGCGCGGTGCGCGCCACCTCGAGCGCCGCGGCGACCGCGAGCCCCGACGACGGCCCGAGCAGCAGCGACTCCTCGACGGCGAGTCGGCGCACGGTCTCGTACACGTCGGCGTCGGGGATGGTGAGGATCTCGTCGGTCACGCTCTTGTCGAAGATCGACGGCCAGTTCGACTCCGGCCAGCGGGTTCCGACGCCGTCGACGATGATCGTCGCGGCCTCCGCTCCCCCGTAGGTCGAGCCGACCGGGTTCGCGCCGACGACGGTCACGCCGCCGCCGCTGATGCTCTTGAGAAAACGGCCGGTGCCGGTGACGGTGCCGCCGGTGCCGATGCCCGCGACGAAGTGGGTGACCTGACCCGCCGTCTGGTCCCAGATCTCCGGGCCGGTGGTGGCGAAGTGCGCCTGCGGGTTCGCCTCGTTCACGTACTGCGACGAACGCCACGCATTGGGGATCTCGGCCGCGATGCGGTCGGCGATCGCCCGCGCGTTCTGCGGGTTCTCGGGGCCGGCCTCCCAGTCGGCCTCGACGAGCTCTGCGCCGTACGCGGTGAGCAGAGCGCGCTTCTCGCTCGAGATGAACGCGCTGTGGATGATGATGACCGGATGACCCGTCAGCTGGCCGACGAGCGCGAGACCGATGCCGGTGTTGCCCGAGCTCGACTCCACGATCGTCGCGCCGGGCAGCAACGACCCGTCTGCCTCCGCGGTGCGGATGAGGTTCAGGGCGATGCGGTCCTTCGACGAGCCGCCGGGATTGCGGCTCTCGAGCTTGACCAGTACGCGACAGTCCAGACCGGAGGTGAGGTTGTGCAACTCGACGATCGGGGTGTTTCCGATGAGGTCGGTCACGGAGGAGAGGATGCCGGCGCCTGTCGCGCGTCGCACCCCCGTGGGCTCTCCGATAATGGTCATCCGATGACACTAGGTCACCGTCGTCGGCGCCGGATTACTGTTGCCCACTGTGACGGCGTGCGACATCCCGCGTCACATTCGGGCGTCGGACTCCTGCCGTTCGTAGGTCGCGACGAGCTCCCGCTTGAGCACCTTGCCGCTCGGTCCGAGCGGCAACGACTCGACGATCTCGATGCGCCGCGGGTACTTGTAGGCGGCCAGTTTCTCCTTCGCGAACTCGAGCAGCGCGTCGGTCGCGGTGTCGGCGCCTCCGGTGAGCACGACGCACGCCATGACCTCCTGGCCGTGGGTGTCGTGGGCGACTCCGAAAACCGCCACGCTCGCGACATCCGGATGTCCGCTCAGAACCTCCTCGACCTCGCGGGGGTACACGTTGTAGCCGTTGCGCGTGATCATGTCCTTCTTGCGGTCGACGATCCACAGGTAGCCGTCGGCGTCCTTGGTGCCGAGGTCTCCGGTGCGGAACCAGCCGTCGACGATGGCCGCCGCCGTGTCTTCGGGGCGTCCGAGGTAGCCCGTCATGAGGTTGTGGCCGCGGATGACGATCTCGCCGAGCTCGTCGGTGGGCAGCAGTTCGATGCGGTCGTCGACGTCGGCCTTCGCGATCTCGAGGTCGACTCCCCAGATGGCCTGGCCGATGCTGCCGGCGCGGGGTTCGCGACCGACGTGGTTGAAGCTCGCGACGGGCGACGTCTCGGTGAGGCCGTAGCCCTCGTAGATCTCGACGCCGAACTCCTGCCTGAAACGCTCGATGACCGCGAGTGGGAGGGATGCGCCCCCGGAGACCGCGTACCGCAGTTTCGGGCGTTCGTCGGTGTTCTTCGCCGCTTCGAGCAGCGCTATGTACATCGTCGGCACGCCCATCATGATCGTGCACTCGCTGTCGATGAGCGCACGCAGGGCGCTCTCGCCGCTGAACTTGGGCAGCAGCACGACTTTCGCGCCGGTGCGCAGAGCGGTGTTGAGCGCGCAGGTCTGGCCGAAGGTGTGGAACAGCGGGAGGCAGCCGAGGATCGTGTCGGACGAACCGAGGTCGAAGGTGTTGAGCAGCAGCGTGTGGGTCTGCTCGACGAGCGCGAGGTGGCTGCCGATCGCTCCCTTGGGCCGCCCGGTGGTGCCGCTCGTGTAGAGGATCGTGGCGGGGGCGCCCGGCGCGCACGGCACGTAGCCGTCGATCGGCGCGGCGTCGCGGGCGAGCACCTCGAGCTGCGGCACCCCCTCGATCGGTCCCGGCGCGAGCACCGAGAATACGGGCACCCCGGCGAGCGCCCCTCCCCACTCGCCCTCGCCGAGCAGCGGGGCGGCGCAGACCAGGATCGTCGCGCCGGAGTCGCGCAGCACGTACTCGATCTCGTCGGCCTTGAGCAGCGCGTGCACGGGCACCACGACCGCGCCGAGGCTGAGGATCGCGTAGTAGAGGCGCGGGAAGTCGGCGACGTTCGGCACGAGCATCGCCACGGCGTCGCCCGGCTTCACACCGCGGCTGCGCAGTGCTCCGGCGTACTCCCGGGTCTGCCGCCAAAGGTCGGCGTAGCTGATCTGCTCGTCGCCGACGACGATCGCGATCGCGTCGGGGGTTCGGTCGGCGGACTCCTTGAGAATCGCGGCGACGGAGAGCGTCTGCGTGCTGGGGTTCATCTGGATCTCCTGTCAGCGATGACCGGCTCGTGCTTTCGACTCACTCGCACCGTACGCCGCCCCACAAGCGCCGGTCAACCGACGGGGTGCGGGGTTACAGTGGATATATGACGACCGCAGTCATCGTTGACGCCATTCGTACTCCCTCCGGTCGAGGCAAGCCGGGGGGCCAGCTCGCGGGGTATCACCCCGTCGATCTGCTCGCCCACGTGCTCGAGACCCTCGTCGCCCGGTCGTCGCTCGATCCGGCCCTCGTCGACGACGTGATCGGCGGCTGCCTCTCCCAGGTGGGCACGCAGGCGGTGAACATCACCCGCAACGCGGTGCTCGCCGCCG